>Ga0129307_1000325_pt1 | contig 79068 bp, 58 predicted proteins | sample P1105metagenome_FD_94437 | JGI IMG/M metagenome (GOLD analysis project Ga0129307, IMG submission 94437) | Capybara group fecal microbial communities from Wisconsin, USA - P1105 metagenome | ecosystem: Host-associated > Mammals > Digestive system > Large intestine > Fecal | place: USA: Wisconsin...
CAAATAACCGAACTGAAAAACTTATATCCAGCGGTACCATTGAACTGCTATGAAAAACCAAACCACACTCAACAGCGGTACCCTGACAACGCTACAGACGGTACCCAGCGAGCGATATTATCACCTAATCAATGGTATTTGAACAATGGAGCCTCAGCCATCGTTTTTTGTCCACATCGTAAAGGAAGTATTGGAGTAAACAATTCGCAAACCAACCCAGGCGTTGTTTCGTCAATACAAACTGCCTTGGAGTGTGATAGAATCAGTGGCTATGTTGGCGGTGACGAACTGAAGGCACAAGATGAGTTTTTACATGGTGAAACGGATATCATGGTTGCGACAAAGGCTTTTGGTATGGGTATCGACAAACCAGATGTGCGCTTTACTTTGAATGTGAACCATTCTGGTTCTTTAGAAGCATTTGTGCAGGAAGCAGGGCGTGCCGGTCGCGACAGGAAGATGGCTCTATCCATTATTCTTTATTCTGAGCAGCTTGGGGCTGACCGAGAAGTTCATCAGTATTTCTATGACAACAACTTTAAAGGTCCTAATTTTGAGAAACATGTTATGTATTTCTTAATGGAGTACCAAAACACCAGTGTTGTAACACAAGGTGGGACAGTTGCACCAAGGAATGTTTCAGGCTTCATGTCGGAGCTGATGGCAGCTGCGGAGGGGCAAGTTGTAGTTTCAACTATTTCGTATCAAAAGCCCAGTCCAGATTATACAGCTCTCAATCGGCATTTAACTCTTTCAGGTTTAACTCCAATTGATAAAGAAGATGAATATCAAGCTGCACTAGAGAAAGCCATTTATAGAATGTGCTGCGTTGGTATCGTTGATGATTTCACACGAGACTACTATAATCAAACGTTTCAAATTGTTACTAAAAGAAGAAAGGACGGAGAGTATTATTTGGGACTCAAACGCTTTCTGATGCGTTATTATACAGAAGAGCGAGCCGAGTTGGAGATGAGGCGAGCATACGATTATCGAGGACAAAACGAGATTCAGAGGTGTTTGGGCTATTTGACCGAGTTTGTGTATGAAAAGATTGCAACGAAGCGGAAACAAGCCATCGATGACATGGAGCGTTTCTGCAACGATGCCATCCATAATACAAGCAACTGGCTAGAGGTCAATGAAGATTTGAAGGACTTCATCTTCTTCTACTTTAACTCCAAATATGCGAGAGAGGGATATATGGTTGACATCAATGGAATGCCTACACCTTATTCGCTTACTGATGACACCCAACGAGGAGCCAATTCGTCATACGACATCCTCTTTAAGTACATGAAGGTTATCGATGACGAACTGGTGAACGAAGGAACGCCTAAAGACAATGTGATGCATCTTCAGGGTGCTGTCCGCTTGATACGACGGGCTTTGACGGAGCCGAACCCAGCATTGGATTTGCTGAATGTGTTTTGTATCAAGTTTTTGAAGAGCAACACGAAAAATGCCCTTGCCGAATTGGAGCGAAGCTACATGGAAGGCTACTATGAATTCTGTAAGAGAACATCATCGAAGCAAGAGTTTCTTGCCAAGATGAAGGAATATAAAGACACTTTGCTTGCAAAGAAGGTCGTCACAAAGGATGATATCAAGCAGATGGAAGGATGGGATCTTCTTTGTGAAATCAAACTACAAAATGATTGGCTGGAGACGTTAAAAACAAAATTTATCGAATAGAACAAATAAAACATACAAAATGGATAACCAGGAAATTCTTGAAAATCTTGCTCAACTGCAAAAAAGCCTCGAAGACATTGAGTCTGCAAGGAAAATGGTTGACGAAACTGTTAGTGCTTACAAAGGAGGCGCAAAACAGATAAAGGCATATTCCGAACAGCTTTCATCGGTTTCGGAGAAGATAGGCCAGTTGATAGACCAAATCAAACAAAACAAGGACACTCTTTCTTCGGAGGTGGATGCAAAAATCAATGCAGCCATCACAAAAATTGAAAGGGCAGCATCTACTTTCTCTGATAAGACGGGGCAACAGATAGATGGTTTTAAAGGTAAAACCGATTCGGCCATAAATGGGCTGAATAGCGAAATAACTGGTTTTATCGGAGAAGCCAAGCAAGCAATTAACCAGGCTGCCGAAGCTGGTAAGACTTCCCAGAAAAAGGCAAATGATGCTCTCGATGCGGCAACGACAAAGATGGAAACAACCATTAAAGATCTTACCGAGAAGAACGAGAAGCTGTTTACAGACTTTAAGGCTTCGGTCGGAAAGAAAATAACGATAGTGGCCATCATCTTAGCGTTGCTGATGGTAGTCAATATAGTGATTCATTTTATTCAATGAATTATTTGTTGAACAAGATATATTTCGTGCAACCACTACGACCTTGGTCACACGATTGAGGAAATCCGCCCAAAATACAGTTTCGATTATTCCTGTGAAGGCAGCGTTCCCGAAGCCATCATGGCCTGCATGGACGGCGAAGACTATGAGTCAGTCTTCCGTCTGGCCGTTTCACTGGGCGGCGACAGCGACACGCAAGCCTGTATTGCACGAGGTATCGCTGACGCGTATTATGGTTGTATTCCGAAAGAAATCATCAAAAAAGCCGTACATCATCTGCCCAGCCACTTCCGCAAAGTCATCACAGACTTTGCCATGGCTACTGAATATTAGATGCCAAAGTGCTTTTATTAAAAAGTTATCAACACCTCTTGCGGTGTGTTTTTCATTTAGGCTAACTTTGCAAAACCTATAAAATAGATTATTACGTATAGAACTGTAATTATGAGATTGTTCAGAACAACTTATGATATGTCTATTGACATCAATGAGTTTATTACAAGAATCGTATTGAACGGAAAGCTTATCGTAGAAGAACCAAATGTGGTGGAAATCATAAATGGCAATTATTGCGCTGTTGGTAAAAGAGCCTTGTGTATGACAAAACCTCCGATTCAATTTGAGATAACTAAACCTATACACAATGCGGCGATTTGTGAACAAGAAGCTTTTGAGTTTTTGTTTTGGGATCTCATTAAAGAGGCCTTCAGAATTAGAGGCGTGCGTAACAACCTGATTAATCGTCCAGTTTTTAATCTGACTTTATGTGTACCACAATATACAATAGATTGTATAAAAGGGTTTATGTCTCATCCACCTTTTCATATTAGAATAGAAGGTTGCGAATTTGTCAATGAACCCATGTCTGTTGTGCTAGGGCTTAGAGAGAATATGATTACATCTTTTGGAGTGGCAGATTATCTGGAAATTCCAATTAAAGTAGGTCGTAATGGTAGTGTTATGGAAGCATATTCTTGTATTCGTGAAAAAGGGAATTCGATTAGGAGTGATTATAGATGGGTGCTATTAAACGATATAGATCTTATAGATTATTTCAAAGGAATTGTACTACTTGAACAGCATCTATTCCCAGATGGTGTTGGCTCGGCTACAAATGCTAAACTTATATATAAAACCATACAAGAGAGGCATCTTGATGATGACTGTGCAATTAGCAATTGGGCCGTTCAGCATAATTCCAACCCGTATTTCTTGCATTTTGTAAACAATGGATAACAATCAATATGTTAGGATCAATCATTGGAGATATTATAGGCTCAAGATTTGAGGGCTACCATAGCCGAATCAAGACTGTGGATTTCGAGCTGTTCGATAAAGGCAGTAAGTTCACTGACGACACTGTGATGACCATCGCCGTGGCGGATTGGTTGATGCGTGACCCTAAGCATCAACACGCAACCTTGGTCAAGATCATGCAAACATACGGGAGGATGTATCCAAGCGCAGGCTTCAGTCACGCCACTAAAGCGTGGCTCAACAGCGATGAGCCTCAGCCATACGGCTCCTTCACTAACGGAGCCGCCATGCGTGTCAGTTCCATAGGATGGGCTTTCGAAAGCATGGAAGAGACTTTGGAAGTCGCGAAACGGTCAGCAGAGGTGTCGCACGACAGCGAGCAGGGTGTCACAGCCGCTCAAGCCGTTTCGTCTGCCATATTCATGGCTCGCCATCATGCGAGCAAGGCTGAAATAAAGACTTATATCGTGCAGAACTTCCACTACGACCTGGGTCACACAATTGAGGGGATCCGTCCCTGCTACAGTTTCGATTGTTCCTGTGATGGTAGTGTTCCCGAAGCCATCATGGCATTTATGGACGGCGAAGACTATGAGTCCGTCATCCGTCTGGCCGTTTCGCTGGGTGGCGACAGCGATACGCAGGCCTGCATCGCGGGTGGCATCGCTGAAGCGTATTATGGTAGTATCCCGAAAGAAATCATCAAAAAAGCTATACATCATTTGCCCAGCCATTTCCGCAAAGTCATCACTGACTTTGCCATGGCTACGGAATACCAGATGCCAAAGTGCATTTATTGAAAAGTTATCAACAATATGAAAAACATGAAAAATTATGGATTAGCCGCATTGTTGGCAACACTTATGCTTGCGTCGCTTTTCGGATGCGCCAACGACAGAAAGCCGGAAAAAGAAGTGCTTAAAGACACCAGTCCCAGACAAAAACACGAGGAAACATGGGAGGATGTTGAGAAGCGTAAGGATTCACTTTGGACCATCATTTGTGAATCAAACGATGAAATAGAGGTTGAAAGGGCGAGAGAATTGTTTCTCGAAATGGCGAGTAATGCAGAATGGTATCAGCTTGTGGATAAAGATTATGAAAAGTATAAAGATCGTGTTGAGGGAGAGTTCCAACATTTGGTTGAAGCATTACCTGATTATAAAAACCTGTTTTTAAACGAAAAAGAAAGATGGGAGAATTATCATGAAGCAGTTTTGGCGGTGGCGGAGCTTGAAGACCATGGTAGCAGCGGTGCTTTGTATATCACTGGTGTTTTGGAACAAAGCGTGGATCTTTGGCTGGCTTCTTTTCATAACCTTTGGCTATTTGATCAAAACCAAGACATGTCATTTTCGGAAACGGTATTTACTACCCGTATGATTGATGATGCTTATAAGGCATATTTCAAACAGGCTGATGGTTGGGCTAGGTCATACTGCTTTGAAGAGAAAGACGGATTAAAAGAGCACCATGATGCCTTGGTGCATGAGAGAAAAAGATGGGACGAGTGGATGTCTTATCGTAAGACGGTTTCACAGTCTTTACCTAAAGATTTGCGTGCAATATATGATAATTGCACCAACCTTATGATGAGAATGAAACTGCATCAATTGAAGAACCAAAACGCTGGGCTTGGTTTAATAAATGATTATATTGATAGTTGCTTGCTGCCTGACAGTTGTACCGACCAGGAATTGCTGGATTATCCTGGGTTTGATGTTGTTTTGAAAAGGAACTAAGAGGCAGAATTACCTCAAGTAGCGTAAAAGGCTTGCCTTGATGTGGTTTGGCGATGCCATCATGCTGGCCGTGCGGACAGCAGTGGAGTGGGGATAATAATTACCGACAACAATGGAATTTGCATCCTCTACTTTGCAATTTTAACTATAATTTGCAAACTGTACTTTGCAAATTTTTCAAATTTTTGTCGATTGTATTCGACAATTTTGTATTGGAACCCCCAATGCTTACATCGTGAAAGACAATGTTGAATACGGGTCGTTCAATGTATTACCACTTTGGCATTTCGGGTTGATGTATTGACTTGCCAAGCATCCTTTGTATAATTTTGGCAAAAAAGTGCGTTTATTGCCGATATTATATTTACTGCCAGTTGAGTCCACCGGCCGTTTTTTTATCAAAAAGAATTGTTGGCGTCAGAAAAAACTATTTTTGCATCCGAAAGTTAGAAAAAGTGTATCAAATATACACAAAACCGAACTTTGTGATGTAAATTAAGAGAATTACTATCTATCCGATTTCCTGAAGGCACTTGTGGTAGAAAGCGCTGCGCGATGCAAGTTTCCGTTCAATATGACGAAAGGGTTGCGGACGTTGGGGGAGCAGCACGAATTATTTTGCGGGAGTTTTTGACGAAAATGAAAGGTTAATTCGTCTCGGTTTTATCAAAAATTTGCGTCTTTTTCGTCTCGGTTTTGTCAAAAATTGAATAATTATTCGTCTCGGTTTTGTCAAAAAAAGGTTTATTTTTCGTCTCGGTTTTATCAGAAAGTGTTATTTTTGCCAACGAAATCACCAACTAAATCCTTTGAAATGTATATAGAAAGACCCATAGACACATTGCTTCTGGAATGGAAGAACAGCCGCAACCACAAGCCTCTCTTGTTGAGAGGTGCACGACAAGTAGGTAAATCCTGGGCCGTGGAACACTTGGCTGAGACGTTTGAATACTTTATCGAGGTAAACTTTGAGAAAAACTCGGATATGCTGGAGTTCTTCGAGAAGATTCACGATGTGCATGAGCTGGCCAACAGGTTGGGCATGTATTTTAACACCCCGGTGGTTCCAGGCAAAACCCTGCTTTTCATTGACGAGATACAAGACTCGGTGGATGCCATTAAGAGTCTATGGTCGTTCAAAGAGGATTTCCCGGAGCTTCATGTAGTAGCCGCAGGTTCGCTTCTGGAGTTCGCGCTCAAGGGTCTGTCGTCGTTTGGTGTGGGTCGGATACGCTCATTGTTTGTCTATCCTTTCTCTTTTGACGAGTTTTTGGTGGCCGAGGGAAAATCGGCATGGGTGAAAGCTAAGCAAGAGGCAACGGCGGAAAAGCCGTTGCTCACACCATTGTACAATGACCTTGTACAGCATTACCGTACTTTCCTTATGGTGGGCGGTATGCCTGCCAGCGTGGCTGCTTGGATAACAACCCACGACTACCGCGAGTGTCAGGCAGAGCTTGACGATATCCAACTGACCTATTACGATGACTTCCCGAAATACGCCGACAAGGTTGATCCGACTTTGCTTCGCAACACATTGCAAAGCGTAGTGATGCAGATAGGAGAAAAATTCACCTATAGCCATGTGGACGGAGGTTATCGGGCCGAAGACGTTAAAAAGGCTTTGTCCCTGCTGTGCGATGCGGGCATCATCAAGAGGGTGAAACATACGGCTGCCAATGGCATTCCTCTTGGAGCAGAAGTCAACAATAAATTCAACAAATATATCTACCTTGACAGTGGGTTGTTGCTGCGGATTCTTGACATGGACCTGGGCGGATCACGGCAGCTGACAGAGTTGATTCTTGCTGGTACTGCCGAGGATTTGGTGAACAAAGGTGGTTTGGCAGAGATGATGCTGGGCTGGGAGTTGGTGAAGTACAACAATCCACGTTCGCAACATGAGTTATTCTATTGGGAAAACACTGCCGAGGGTACGCGATCAGAGGTGGATTACATCATCACTCTCGACATGAAGGTGCTGCCCATCGAGTGCAAGGCAGGGGTCAGTGGCAAGATGAAGAGCTTGTATGAGTTTATGCGTCAGAAGCATCTGACGGATGCCGTTCGTTGCACATTGGAGAACTTTGCCAAGTTGGAAAACATAGACAAAAAGGACAACAATGCCGTGCGTCATGTACAGATCCTTCCGCTGTTTGCGATCTCCAATCTTTTTAGTGCTCCAATTCCTATGCATTGATGAAACGAGACGATTGCGCTTTCGGTCGTCAATGAGGTGGTTAAAATAGCAAGTACCATGAATCTTGTTGACACAAGGTTGACACGGGAAGGTGCAAATCCAGTGCAAAAGAAAAACCCTTAACCTGATTTTCAACAAGTTAAGGGTTTGTTTCGTAGCCCATAGCGGAATCGAACCGCTGTTTTAAGTGTGAGAAACTTACGACCTAACCGCTAGTCGAATGGGCCAAAAAAAGGTTCTTTTTGCGGAACCTTTCGTGTGAACTAGGCGGGAGTCGAACCCACAACCGCCTGATCCGTAGTCAGGGACTCTATCCAATTGAGCTACTAGTCCAGTCGTTTTTGACACTGCAAAAGTACAGCTTTTTTCAATAGTGCAAGTAAAAAATGGCGAAAATTTTTGTTTATTTTTGCAAATATTTGATAATCAGTTTGATAATTTTCATCAACGCAAGTCGTTTTCTGCATGCTTTTGCTTATGCAATCGCTTTTTTGCTATCTTTGCGCCATCGTTAACCAACATTTTTTTCGCTATGAGATTATTACTGATCAGCAATTCGACCAATTTTGGCGAGAATTATCTGGCTTGGGCTTCGGCTCAGATCGAGCTTTTCTGCCTCCAGAACCATATTAATAAGGATAGCCGCATCATCTTCGTGCCCTTCGCGGGCGTCAACATCGGCGGCATGGTCTATCCCGAGAGCTACGACGCCTACGAGTCGAAGGTGAGGAACGTGTTCCGCACGAAGTTCGGTCTCGAGAACTTCACCTCGGTGCACCATTTCGACGATAAGGTGAAAGCCGTCCGTGAAGCCGACTGCATCGTGGTTGGCGGCGGCAACACCTTCCATCTGGTGGCCGAGATGCACCGCTATGGCCTGATGGACGCCATCCGCGAACGCGCCCTCGCTGGCGTGCCTTACATGGGCTGGAGCGCCGGCTCCAACGTGGCTTGCCCCACGCTGTGCACGACCAATGACATGCCTATCGTGCAACCCGCTTCATTCAAGTGCCTCAACCTGGTGCCGTTCCAAATCAACCCGCACTACCTCGACCCGCACCCCGAGATCGACAAGATGATCAAACACGGCGGTGAGACGCGTCAGGACCGCATCAACGAATACCTTGCCGTCAACCAGGAGATGACGGTGGTCGGCCTGCGCGAGGCCTCGGCACTCTGGGTCAACGACGATAAGATGCTGCTCAAGGGTGGCAAGAAGATGATCGTGATGCGCTACGGCAAGGAATCGGTCGAGATTGACCCGAATTCCGATGTGTCGTTCTTGTTGGGAGAGCAAAACGCATAATGCGTCTTACGAGTTATAGAGTAGATTCCCTTCGGGAATGGAGATATTTTTAGTTTAACTGCGGCGGTTTGGAGTGTTTACGAAAAGTAAGTCCTTCATGCCGCCGCTTTTCACACCGCGTTTTCATTCCATTCCCGAAGGGAATCTCATCATGGTTCGTTGGTTTTGCATCTATTCAAAAGCCTTGCGGTCTTCGAAGACCACAAGACGACGCTCAAGGTGGATGGTTTTCCGTCCACCTTTTTCGCCTTGTATGAGGTAGCGCGTGGCATCCTCGCCAAGGATGTCGGTGAAGGCCTTCTTGATGCGCGACAGGGTGGCGTTCAAGGTGTTGCCCACGAAGTCGGTCAGGTTGTCGACGGCTCGCTCCAATATGGCATCGTCGCCGTAGGTGGAGATCTGGCGGTAGATTCTATAGAGTTCGGGCTTGTAGTCGCTCAAGTAGTTCAACGAGATGCCTTCCTCATGGAAGAGGAAGAGGAGATACAAAGCCTTGCTGAGGGTGGGCATCTTCACCTCAGTGTTGTTGCGGTCGGTGAGGAATAGGTCGCCGCGTTTGGTGACGTAGAGCCGGCTGACTTCGTGCGTCCCAGTGTGTTTCAGCACGATGTCGATGAGCACCTTGTGGAATCCCGTGTATTGCAATTCGTTATTGTCGTCGTCGGAGGTAGGCCTGATCTGTTTCAGCAGGCGTTCCTCTTTAGCGTTGAGGCCGTTGGGCTTGAGGCTGACGATGCTGTTCTTCAGCGCGTAGAACTGCCGCAACGTGGCGAGGGGCTGTCCGTTGATTTCCAATATAAGGTAATCGTGGTAGTTGTTAGCCTCCATGTCGCCGAGTTTGAAGAAGAAAGCGGGTTTGTTGATTTCCAATCCGTTGATGTTCAGGTAATTGAGAAATATCTCTTTAGAGAGGAAAGCGCTATCCATCTTTGGGAGGTGGGTGTCGATCAGGTCGAGTTGCTCCTCCGAGAGGGTGGGCTCGATGTAGTTGAGGGTCTGACGGAAGGTGGCTTGTTTTGCACCGAGGTCGCGCAGCACCATGGGCAGGTAGAATAACTCGCGGTGGTCGGCTTTCAGCAACCGACAGATGTCGCGGTAGTCATGCATGATGCCGTGGTTGACCTGGCGGTCGTATTCCGGCTCGACGTAGAGCACGGCGTTTCGCGTGTCGAAGTTGAGGTGCGGGATGGACACGAGATGGGCCTTAATGCCTTTTGTCGCCGCGAGCCTCATATCGAGAGAGAGGATGAGGGCGGTGATGAGCAACGACTCGTTGGGGCTCAGGTTGTTGTCGGCCAAGGAGAGGGACTGAAACAGGCAGAGCAGGAAGTTCTTCTCCCTGTCGCCCAGCGTTTTCAGTGTGCCCACAGCATCGGAGAGGATGAGCGTGGTGGCTTTTTTGCGGCTCGCCGAGGTGATGCCGAAAGCCTCGTTGACGCGATGCAGGAAGTCGATCTCACCTTGGTTGACGATGCCGTCGCACTGCACGAGGTCTGAAAGTACCTTTGAAAGCGCTGTCTTATGGTTCTCATTGAATTTCATTTACTTACGTATTTTTATTTTGGGTTGCAACCTTGCAACCTCTTTGCGTTTTCATGAAGGGTTGTATTTTTGCCCCGTTTTATCATTGCAAAAATAGAAAAAAACGTCAGACTATCATAATATCCCACTTAAAAGATGAAGCGAAACTATAGAAACGGCTTGACGAATGTGGAAGTGGAGAAGAGCCGAATCAAACATGGCGACAATGTGCTGACGCCACCCAAGAAGGATCCCTTGTGGAAACAGTTTTTGGAGAAGTTTTCCGACCCTATCATACGAATCTTGCTGATTGCCTTGATGCTGTCTGTGGCAGTGTCGCTCTACCAGTTGTTTACCGGTGCCGCCGGCATGGGCGTGCTGCTCGAGCCGTTGGGCATCTTCGTGGCCGTGATGTTGGCTACGACGGTGGGTTTCGTCTTTGAGGTGAGCGCCAACAAGAAGTTTGAGATTCTCAACAAGAGTGAGGACGAACAGCCGGTGACGGTGTTCCGCAACGGCATGATCCAACGCATCGAGCGCAAGGACGTCGTGGTGGGCGATTCGGTGGTCATCGAGACGGGCGACGAGATCCCCGCCGATGGCAAGCTGATGGAGGCGGTTTCGCTGAGGGTGAATGAGTCGGAACTGACGGGCGAGCCTTCGTGCAGTAAGACAATTGAAGCGTCAGAGTTTAATGCGGAGGCGACTTATCCCTCCAATTACGTCTGTCGAGGCAGCTCGGTGATGGAGGGCCATGGCGTTTTCGTGGTCGACAAAGTGGGCGATGCCACGGAGTGGGGCAAGGTGTATCACGGGGCGCAGATCGACAACAAGGTGAAGACGCCCCTGAATGAGCAGCTCGACCGCTTAGGCAATGGCATCACCATTGCCAGTTATGTCATCGCCGGACTGATTGTGGTTCTGCGCCTGGTGATGTATTTCGTCTATGGCGACCATCTGCCTTTCAGCTGGATGGACTTCGCCCGTTATCTGCTGAACACCTTGATGATTGCCGTCACGCTGATAGTGGTGGCTGTGCCCGAAGGCCTTCCCATGAGCGTCACGCTGAGCTTGGCATTGAGTATGAAGCGGATGCTGGAGACCAATAACTTGGTTAGGAAGATGCATGCCTGCGAGACCATGGGTGCCGCCACGGTGATTTGTTCCGACAAGACGGGCACGCTAACCAAAAACCGTATGAGTCTTGGCGGCAGCCTCATCTATGGGCTGAAAGGCGGCAGGCTCGACGATTCTGAGACGGGAAGGCTCATGTCGGAAGGCATCGCGCTAAACTCGACGGCTTTCTTGGATTATAGCAACAAGACGAAGGTGAAGGTGGTAGGCAACCCCACCGAAGGCGCGTTGCTGCTTTGGCTTTTCGACAACAGCGTGGACTATGAACGGATACGTGCCAGCGTGAAAGTCGTCAAGCAGCTGCCGTTCACGACGAAGTACAAATACATGGCCACGGTGGTCAAGACGGCCTTCTCGGGCGAGTATGTGTTGTATGTGAAAGGCGCACCTGAGATTGTGCTGAAACGTTGCAACAAGGTCAAGATGGCCCATGGCGAAGACGACGTGGCGAAGGTGAGGGAGGAGGTCGACAGCCGACTGCTGGAATACCAAGGCAAGGCCATGCGAACCTTGGGATTCGCCTATAAATACATCACCGAAGAGGAGCTGAAGCACGTTTTTGAGAATGGCAAGCTACAGACCGAAGACCTGTGTTTCCTGGGCGTCGTGGGGATCATCGACCCGATTCGCGACGATGTGGCCGACTCCATACAGGACTGCCTGAATGCGGGCATCGGCATCAAGATCGTGACGGGCGACACGCCAGGTACGGCACGAGAGATCGGCCGTCAGGTGGGGCTGTGGACCGAAGAGGATGACCCCGAGCGGCAGATGATCACGGGCAAGGAGTTCAACTTGCTGACCGATGACGAGTTGCGTGAACGCATCGGCGACTTGAAGATCATGTCGCGGGCACGGCCTTCCGACAAGGAACGCCTTGTGCGTTTGTTGCAAGAAAGGGGAGAGGTGGTGGCCGTGACGGGCGACGGCACCAACGACGCTCCGGCTTTGAACCGTGCGCAAATCGGCCTCTCGATGGGCGACGGCACCTCGGTGGCCAAGGAGGCCAGCGACATCACCATCCTCGACAACTCGTTCAAGAGCATAGCCCGCGCCGTGATGTGGGGCCGTTCGCTCTACCTCAACATACAGCGTTTCATCCTCTTCCAGATGACCATCAATGTGGCAGCCTGCCTCATCGTGCTAATAGGCGCGATGCTGGGCACCGAGTCGCCGCTCACAGTGACGCAGATGCTGTGGATCAACCTGATTATGGACACCTTTGCGGCTATGGCCTTGGCCTCGTTGCCGCCCGACCATGGCGTTTTGAAGGACAAGCCACGTTCGCCTTCGACCTTCATCATCACCAAGGACATGGGACGACGCATTTTCGGGGTAGGCCTGCTATTTGTGGCGGTGCTGTTCGGTTTCATCCAATACTTCATGCACTTTGGCGTCGATTCATTGGCCGAGTTCTCGTTCCGCGACTACCTCACGAGCTATTTCAATTTCCATCACGTGGGAGGCAACTTCACGCCTAAGGAGTTGTCGCTGCTCTTCACCATCTTCGTGTTCATGCAGTTTTGGAACATCTTCAACGCCAAGGCCTACCACACCACGGACTCTGCGTTTAAGGGTCTGTTCGACAAGGACATAAGGCGTGGTTTTGGCTTTACCATCTTGATCATAGCGATAGGTCAGGTGCTCATCATTACCTTCGGTGGCAAGATGTTTAGCGTGGTGCCTTTGCCTTTTGACGAGTGGGTGCGTATCATCATTGGGACATCGCTGATTCTGTGGCTTGGCGAGATCGAACGATGGGCGCATAGGATGAAATTAGCCAAAAAGAGCTGAAACCCTTGTTTTTGTTAAGTAAAAAGTCGTATCTTTGCCGCTCCAAATTAAAAAGGTAAAGGAAATGAATAAACGATTGATTTTTATTGCTTTAACGCTTTTTATGGGTCTTGTCATGACTTCATGTGGCACGAAGTCGCTCGAAGGAACCTGGGTTGAACCCGCTGCTGAGTATGGCCTTGGCGATGTTGGCTTCACCTTGCTTCAGAATGGAGAAGTGGTTTCGATCAACACGGGCTATAGAGAATACAAGCAATGGGAAAAGGTCGGCAAGAAGCTGATTATCAAGGGTGAGTACACGGGTACCAACCCTCATGAGTTTGCCGACACGTTGGATATCATCTCCGTTGACGACGAAAAGCTGGTGCTGGGTCAAGGAGAATACAGAGTGACCTATCAGAAGAGATAAGAAAAATATCAAATCCTTATATTTATGAAGAAATTAGCAGTCATCGCCTTTGGCGGAAACGCCCTGTTGAGAGGCGGTCAAAAAGGAACCTACAGAGAGCAGATGGAGAATGTCACCGAGACATGCCATTCGTTGCTTCCTTTCCTGAAGAACGATTACAATCTGGTCATCGGCCATGGCAACGGTCCTCAGGTGGGCAATGTCATGTTGCAGCATGAGGCTGGTCACCATCAGTTTGGCGTGCCGGGCATGCCTATCGATTTCTGTGTGGCCGAGACCCAAGGTCTGATCGGATTCATGATCGAGATGGGTTTGGGCAAGACCTTCGCCAAGGAAGGCATCAAACGCAATGTGGTCACGTTGGTGACGCAGGTGGTGGTCGACAAGAACGACCCCATGTTCCAGAACCCGACCAAGCCCGTTGGCCCGTATTATTCCAAGGAAGAAGCCGAGAAATACGCTGTCGAGACGGGTGCCGTCTATAAGGAAGATCCCAAAGGCCGCGGCTGGCGTAAGGTGGTGGCTTCACCCAAGCCGATTGCCATCCAGAATGTGGGTCTTGTGAAGCAACTTGCCGAACAAGGCAACATCGTCATCACCGTTGGTGGCGGTGGCATCCCTGTCATCGAGAAGCCCGACGGCAGCCTGGGCGGGGTCGAGGCAGTCATCGACAAGGACCTCGCATCGGCCATGACGGCCATAAACATCGGTGCCGATGAGTTCTACATCCTCACCGACGTGCCGAAGGTCTACATCAACTTCCGCAAGGAAAACGAACAGGCTTTGGATACCATCACCGTGGCTGAGGCCAAGAAACACCTGGCCGACGGTCAGTTTACCGAAGGCAGCATGGCTCCCAAGGTGCGCGCCGCCGTCCTCTTCGTCGAGGCTACGGGCCACGAGGCCATCATCACCGAGGCCACGAGACTGGGCGACCCCACTTGTGGGACGAGAATCATCGCTTGATAGAAAGTGGTTTATGATTGCATGGAACTGCGGAGCGGATGCTTCGCAGTTCTTTTTTATAGTGAGTAAGCCACGCTCCAAGCGTAGCGCTTCTCACGGTTTACGAAAGACTCGAGACGGTAGCCTTCGCCATCCAACACACGATGCAGGTCGTCGGTGATGCCCGTGCCACGCATCTTAACCACGGCTTCTTTCTTGGTCCAATATTGGGTGAACGACGCAACGGGGTCGCTATAGGCCTTGATCCATTTCGCTTCGGCGGGATTCATCGTCTTGTTGACCAAAGCCATGCTTGGGCAACGGAAGCTCTCGATGTCGATGCCGACAGGGGAGGAGTCGACCGCCACCGCGATGCCGTTTTTGCAATGGCTCAGGCTGAAATGGGTGTCAGGGTGGTGTTTTAATGAAGGCTTGCCATGTTCGTTGAAGACCATCTCCAAGTCGTCAATGCCCAATGGCGCTAGTAAGTCTTTCAGCATCAGCCACGATTTCAGACATGCGAACTGTCCGAATAGAAACTTGTAGCGGAGCGCCTCGTTGCGACGTTGCTCGTCCACCAAAGGCAGCATGCGTTTCACTTCGGCCTCGGAGATCTGGCTCATATCATCGAAAAGGGATACCATGGGATGCTTTTACGGTGCAAAAATAGTCATTCTTCTAGAATTGGGCACATTTTATTTCATTGAGAAAATCTCCCTTTTTGTTCAGAAAAAAGCCTTCCGTTTGGATAATAATAAACTTGGAGCGCAAATAGTGTTATTTTCGCATCGGATAATTATCGGATATGGAAAAGAAAACGAAAAAAGGGAAGACGGCAGTTCAGCCTTTTCCCGACATACCCTCACGTACTTTCGACCTTTTGCCGAGATTCGTTGAGAAATTTGGCAAGAAGAAAGTCATGTTCGCCTGCAAGGTGGACGGGGCATGGAAGAAATATATCAGCCGCGACTTCGTGAAGATGACTGACACCATCAGCCAAGGCTTGATCGGGTTGGGTGTCGGCAAAGGTGACCGTGTGGCGGTGGTCTCCAACAACTGTCCGCAATGGAACATGGTCGACTTCGCGGTGCAACAGATAGGCGCCATCTTGGTTCCTATATATCCCACTGTGCGTCAGTCCGATTTTGATTATATTCTGAACCATGCCGAGCCCAAGATTGTCTTTGTGGAAGGCTCACTGTTGCATAACAAGGTGAAGGATATCCTCGCGGCTATGCCTACGCATCCCAAGGAGTTTGCCTTCAACCCCGTCGTGGGCATGATGACCCTGCGCGGACTGATGGTCTCCGTCAAGATCGACAAGAAGAGTCTTGCAGGCCTGCAGGCCCGTAAGGACGACGTCGACCCTGAGGACGTGGCCACCATCATCTACACCTCTGGAACACTGGGAACGCCCAAGGGCGTGATGCTGACCCATAACAACCTGATGAGTTGTGTGGCCCATTATGGTCCCCATTATCCTGTGCCGAGCTCGCATAAGGTGGTGAGTTTCCTGCCTTTGTCGCATATCTATGAGCGTTCGGTGCTGTATACCCACTTGTATCTCGGCAACTCGACCTATTATGTGGAGAACTTTGGCACCATCATACGCGACATCGCTGATGTGAAGCCTGAACACTTCACCACGGTGCCCCGCGTCATCGAGAAGGTGTACAACGGCATCATTCGTAAGGGCGAGAAGCTCAAGGGCTTGAAGAGACGCATCTTCTACTGGGCGTTTCAGCTGGCTGAACGCTATGATGAGACCGGTGCCAAAAACGGCAGGGCTTATCGCTTTAAGTTGTACTGGGCCAATAGACTGGTCTTCAAGGATGTGAGAAAAGCCTTCGGAGGCCGTCTGGAGTTCATCATCTCTGGCGGTGCCAGCTTGCAGCCGCGATTGGTGCGCCTGTTTGCCGCCATGAACATCCCCATCATCGAGGGCTACGGCCTGACCGAGACCTCGCCGGTGATTGCCACCAACAGCTTGGCTCTGGGCATCATCAAGGCGGGAACCGTGGGTGTGCCTTGCAGCAGCGTGCAATTCAAGATTGACCCGGAGTCGGGCGAGATCCTCGTCAAAGGCTCGGCGGTTATGAAAGGATACTACAAGAACGAGGAACAGACCAAGATCGCCATTGACGAGGAAGGCTTTTTCCATACAGGTGACATCGGCGAGTTCGACGAGGACGGCTTGCTGAAGATCACGGGCCGTATGAAGGAGATCTTCAAGGACTCCATGGGCAAATACATCTCCCCGGCGTTGATTGAAGGCAAGTTTACCGAGTCGCCGTTCATCAGCATGATGATGGTGGTGGGCGAGAACCAGAAGTTTGCCGCCGCCTTGATTGTACCCAACTTCGAGAACCTAAAGACTTGGTGCGAAGAGAACCATATCACCTACACCACAAACACCGAGATGATTCACACTAAGGCCGTCAATGATCTTTTCCGTAAGGAAGTCGAAAAGTATAATAAGTTCTTTGGTGATTTCGAGAAGGTGAAGCGCTTCGAGCTGGTCGACAGGGAATGGTCTATCGACGAGGGTGAGGTTACCCCGAGCCTGAAGATACGCCGCAAAATCATTGCTGAGCATTTCCAAGACCTAATCGACGGGATGTTTGCGGAATAAAAAATGTAGCGGCCTCGTACGAGGCCGCTTTTTTTTGTAATTTTGCAACACCAATGCAACCCGTATTATGTCAGAATTACCCGCACTATTTTCCGACCTTGCCTTGATTTTGGTTACGGCAGGTGTCACGACAGTTCTTTTTAAATGGTTGAAACAGCCTTTGGTCTTGGGCTATATCATTGCTGGTTTGCTCATCGGACCTTATTTTCCATGGTTCCCCGTCATCAACGACCATGAAAGCGTTGAGATTTGGAGCGAGATCGGTATGGTCTTCTTGTTGTTTGCCATTGGCCTGGAATTCAGCTTCAAGAAGCTGAAGAAACAGGCTGGCACAGTGGGCATCACCGCTTTGACTGAGCTGGTGTCGATGTGCGTCATTGGTTTCCTCCTCGGCAAACTGTTGGGCTGGTCGCATATGGACAGCATCTTTCTTGGTGCCATGCTTTCGATGTCATCCACAACCATCATTGCTAAGGCTTTCGATGACTTGAAGATGAAAGGGGAGCGTTTTACGGGGAGTGTCATTGGCGTTCTGGTGGTTGAAGACCTGGCAGCCATCTTGATGATGGTGGTGCTTTCCACCATGGCGGTCAGCGCGACCTTGGATGGGAAAGAATTGATGATCGGCGTGGTCCGACTGGTGTTCTTCCTGTTGGTGTGGTATATCGGTGGCGTGTTCCTTATCCCGACCATTCTCAAATGGGCCCGGAAGTTCATGTCGGAAGAGACGCTGACTGTTTTTTCGGTCGGTTTGTGTTTCTTTATGGTTTGGCTTGCCAACAAAGCGGGTTTCTCGTCGGCTTTGGGTGCCTTTATCATGGGTTCCATCTTGGCTGAAACGCTTGAGGCTGAGATGATCCATAAACTCACCACGCCCATCAAAAACCTGTTTGGAGCCGTGTTCTTCGTTTCGGTCGGTATGATGGTCAATCCGGCTATCTTGGTGCAATATTGGTGGCAGATTCTGGTCATCACTATTGTCGTGGTCGTGCTGAAATCATTGAGTTCGGGTTTGGGTATGCTGTTTTCGGGCGACAACCTTTACAATGCCGTTCGGGCGGGTATGTGTTTTGGGCAAATCGGTGAGTTCTCGTTCATCATTGCCACGGTGGGCATGAGTTTTGGCGTCATTGACGAATTCATGTATCCTATCATTGTTTCGGTGTCCATCATAACCACTTTCCTCACGCCTTATATGATCAAGGGCGGCGAGCCACTGTTCCATTGGATCGAGAAGAAAGTGCCCGATAGATGGAAAAACGGCTTTGGAAGCGAGGAAAAAGTCGTAAAAACGACGAATGGTAAGGAAATGACGATGAAGGATTATATCTTGAGCCAACTGAAGAACTTGGTGCTGTATGCTTCCATCATCGTCGCCTTGATGCTGATATGCTTCTCGCTCTGTAAGTTTATTTATGATTATTTGCCTCAGCCCGTTAGTGGCTTGGTCTCGCTGGCTATCACCTTGGTGGTCATGTCGCCTTTCCTGTGGGCGGTGGCCTTCAAGCATGGCATGCTGAAAACGACCAGAAAGCTGATGGCTAAGAGTAAATTCAACAAGAAATCCGTAAGGTTGATTTTCATGTTACGCTTCATCCTTGTTTTGGGTGTTGCGTTCCAAATCAACAACCATTTCTTGGATGCCGGTTTTTGGGCTAGCCTTGGCCTGCCGAATGCGCCTCACCATCTGATTGCCTTGGGTTTTGCAGATATTTATGCCGTCGTTCTTCGCATGATTACACCCTTCATGCATTGGTACGAGATCATCGAGCACCGTTTCCTTGAAAACATGAATAAACGTGAAACCTTAAAGTCGTTCATGCTGCCCGAGGTGTTGCAGGAGAATTTCACAATGGAGAAAATGGCTTTGAGTCCCAAGAGCCAATATGTCGGTAAACGCATAAACGAGACGGACTTTCACAAAACATACGAAACAAGTGTGGTGAGCGTTGACCGTGCCGACGAACTCTTTGACCTTCCACACCACGACTTCATATTGTATCCCGACGACGAGGTGACGTTCATCGGTACCGAAGAGCAATTGGCCAAGCTTAGGCCTTTCGTCGAGGTGGAAGATGAGGTGCTTATCAGGGAACGACCCGAGAGCGATGTCGATATCCGCGGCACCGTGGTGGGCCCGAACAGCCGTTTTGTGGGCGTCTCCCTTCATGACTCCGACATGCTCAATCGCTTCAATGTCATGGTAATCGCGATTGAACGCGATGAGGAATTCTTCCTCAACCCATCGAGCTCATTTATGTTCCAACAGGGCGATAAGGTGTGGTTTGTATCCACCGAAGCCAACGCAAAAGCTTTGATGCAATACGCATACGAAACCGAAACTGAACAACTGAACAACTGACAACTGAACAACTGAACAACTGATAACTATGGAATCATTACCTGCATTATTCTCCGATCTGGCCTTGATATTGGTTACGGCTGGTCTCACGACGGTGATATTCAAATGGTTGAAACAGCCTGTTGTATTAGGCTATATCATCGCTGGTTTCCTCATCGGCCCTAATTTTGAGTGGTTCCCGGTCATTAGCGACCATACGAGCGTGGAGACTTGGAGCGAGATCGGTATGGTGTTTATGCTGTTTGGTATCGGCTTGGAGTTCAGTTTCAAGAAGCTGAAAAAGGTAGGAGGGACGGTGGGCATCACCGCCCTGACCGAATTGGTGACCATGTGTGTGGTTGGTTTTGTGCTTGGAAAGTTGTTAGGCTGGTCGCAGATGGACAGCATCTTCCTCGGCGCCATGCTTTCTATCTCATCCACGACCATTATTGCTAAAGCGTTCGATGATATGAAACTGCACCGCGAGAAGTTCAGCGGTAACGTCATCGGTGAGTTGGTGGTCGAAGACCTCGAGGCTGTCTTGCTGATGGTGATTCTGTCTACCTTGGCGGTGAGTAAGACTTTCGACGGCATGCAACTGGTGACCAGCATGCTGAAACTAGGTTTCTTCCTGTTGATTTGGTTTATCGGAGGCATTTTCTTGGTGCCTACCGTCTTGCGTTGGGCACGCAAGTTCATGTCGGAGGAGACGCTGACGGTATTCGCGGTGGGCTTGTGTTTCCTTATGGTCGTGTTGGCCAATCTGGCAGGCTTCTCGTCGGCATTGGGCGCCTTTATCATGGGCTCCATCTTGGCTGAGACCCTCGAGGCTGAGATGATCCACAAGGTCACCACACCCATCAAGAACTTGTTTGGTGCCGTTTTCTTCGTCTCGGTTGGTATGTTGGTCGACCCGAAGATCTTGGTAGAGTATTGGTGGCAAATTCTGGTGATTACGGGTGTGTTGCTCCTCTTCAAACCCATGAGCAATGTTGCTGGACGATTGATAGCAGGTTTGGGCTTGAAACAATCCATTCAAGGCGGTTTCTGTTTCAGCCAAATCGGAGAGTTTTCCTTTATCATCGCGTCGTTGGGCTTGAGTTACGGCGTCATTGATGAGTTCTTGTATCCCATCATCGTTTCGGTATCTATCATCACGACCTTCCTCACGCCTTATGCCATCAAGGCGGCACTGCCTACCTACCATTGGGTGAGCACGCATCTTTCGCAGAACTGGCTGAATCATTTTGAAAACAGCGATCGAGGCATCAAGGTGAAGAGCGGCAAGAAGGTGAGCATGGCCAGCTTCATCGGACGTCAACTCAAACATATTATCATTTATATCGCCATTGTCGTGGCTTTGCTGTTCATCTGTTTCTGGATTGGTTCGTTTGTTATCGCGCATATACCTGGCTTGTGGGGTAATGCCATCGCGGTGGCTATCACTCTTACCCTGGTATCGCCTTTCCTTTGGGCCATTGGTTTTAGACATACTTTGGTAAAGACGACGCATAAGTTGATGGAACACAGTAAGTTCAACAAAACCTTGATTCTTTCTATTTTCATCTTGCGTTTCATCATCGTATGGTTGGTGGCCTCTTCTGTTTTGCGCCATTTCTTCAACGAGGCGTTTTGGCTTCGTTTGGGCGTAGGTGTTTCCTTCGGTCATTGGATCAATGTGGCGATGGCATTGGGGTACACCCTCTTGCTCCGCGTGGTAAGTCCTGCTATGAAATTCTACAAACGCATTGAGGATAGTTTCCTTGATAACCTCAACAAAAGACAGTCCTCGCAGGTGTTTGCCATCCCTGAGATTTTGCAGGAAAACTGTCACTTGCAGAAGATGACGCTGAGTCCCGACAGTCCTTATGCAGGAAAAATTATCAGGGAGACGGATTTCCGTGACAACTATAACGTGAGCGTGGTCAGCGTGGAGCGTGGCAAACAGCTTTTTGAATTGCCAAAGTCTGATTTTCAGCTGTTCCCGTTCGATAAAATCACTTTTGTGGGACATGAGGACCATTTGCGGTTGCTTTTGCCCAAGGTGGAGCTGTTCGATGAACAATTGATTCAGGAGCATGAAGAAAGCGAAGTGGATTTATACAAAGTGGAAGTGCGTCCCGTGAGTCCCTATGTCGGTGTGGCTTTGATGGATTCCGGTCTGGCCGAAAACTTTGACGCCATGATCATCGCCATCGAGCGCGACGGGCAGTTTATATTGAATCCTTCAGCAAGAATCACCTTCCAGCCTGCTGATTTGGTGTGGTTTGTCGCCCAGAAGGAAAAGGCCGAGATCTTGATGAATTATAATCCCGATTGAGATGATTGTATGTATCGCCGAAAAGCCAAGTGTCGCCCGCGACATTGCCAAGGTGCTGGGAGCCAACACTGCCCGTGATGGCTATATGGAGGGCAACGGCTATCAGGTGACGTGGACTTTTGGCCATCTCTGCACCCTAAAGGAGCCACACGACTACACCGATCAGTGGAAGGCATGGGCATTGAGCCGCTTGCCGATGATACCGCCACGGTTCGGCATCAAACTCATTGCGGATAAAGGCGTGGAGAAGCAATTTAAGACCATTGAGTCCTTATTTCAAAAGGCCGACGAAATCGTGAATTGTGGTGATGCTGGGCAGGAGGGTGAGCTCATCCAACGTTGGGTGATGCAGAAGGCCGCTGTGAAGTGTCCCGTGAAGCGCCTGTGGATTTCATCTTTGACAGAGGAATCCATCAAGGAAGGCTTCAAGGCTCTGAAGGACCAGGCCGACTATCAGTCGCTCTATGAGGCGGGTCTCTCGCGGGCCATCGGCGACTGGCTGCTGGGCATGAATGCCACGCGACTTTACACCTTGAAATACGGCCAGAACCGACAGGTATTGTCCATAGGCAGGGTGCAGACGCCTACTCTGGCCTTGATTGTCAACCGCTACCACGAAATCACCAACTTCAAGCCTGAGGCTTATTGGGTGCTTTCGACCGTTTATAGGGATACGACCTTTACCGCCACCAAGGGCAAATATGGCTCTGTGGAAGACGGACAAAAGGATTTGCAAAGTGTGGAAGGGAAGGAGTTCACCGTGACCGATATCTCCACCAAGAAAGGCACGGAAGCCCCGCCAAGGTTGTATGACTTGACTTCGTTGCAGGTGGAGTGCAACAAGAAGTACAACATGTCGGCCGACCAGACACTGCAGACCATACAGAGCCTCTACGAGAAGAAATACACCACCTATCCGCGTGTCGACACCACCTATCTGAGTGACGACATCTATCCCAAGTGCCCCGACATCTTGGCGAAACTGACTAACTACGCCGAATACACTGCGCCTTTGGCAGGTAAGAAGCTGCCCAAGAGCAAGAAGGTGTTCGACAACAGCAAGGTCACCGACCACCATGCCATCATCCCGACGGGTGTGTTGCCTTCGGGACTGAGTTTTGCCGAGCAGCAGGTCTACGACGAGGTCTGTCGCCATTTCATCGCCGTGTTCTATCCCGACTGCCAGTTTGCCACGACGACCGTCTTGGGAAAGGTGGAAGACGTGGAGTTTAAGACCTCAGGTAAGCAGATTCTGGTGCCGGGCTGGCGTGAGGTCATCAAGCCAGTGAAACAGGAAGAGGAGAAGAAAGAAGGGCAGGAGGACGAGGAGAAGACCTTACCCATTTTCGAGAAAGGCGAACATGGACCGCATCAGCCACAGCTGGCTGAGAAGTGGACCTCGCCGCCGAAGCCTTATACTGAGGCCACACTGCTTCGCGCCATGGAGACGGCGGGCAAGCTGGTCGACGACGAGTCGTTGCGCGAAGTGATGAAAGAGAACGGTATCGGACGGCCTTCCACGCGTGCAGCCATCATAGAAACACTGTTTAAACGTAACTATATCAGGAAGGTGCGCAAGAGCCTGGAGCCTACGCCTACGGGCATCGAGCTCATCGGCCTCATCCACGAGGACCTGCTGAAGAGTGCCGAGCTGACGGGCATCTGGGAGAAGAAGCTCCGTGAGATCGAGCAGCACAAATACGAGGCTAGGCAGTTCTTGGACGAACTAAAGCAGATGGTAACGGAGATTGTGACTACGGTGATGCTGGACAATAGCAACCGTCGTGTGGCGGCAGCCGTGGTGGAGCAACCGAAGAAGGCGACACCGAAGAAAAAGGCTGCGCCCAAGACGAAAAAAACTGCGGAAGGCATAGATTCCAGCCAACGCACAGTCCCTCCTGGGAATGACATGCCTTCCTCGACAAATTCTGACGCTATCATTGGACAGCCTTGTCCGCTTTGTGGCAAAGGCCATATTATTAAAGGTAAGACGGCTTATGGTTGCTCTGAGTGGCGTAACGGCTGTGGTTGGCGGAAGGCGTTTTAATGCTTCTCGAGCCATTCTCTGAAACTTTCAGGCTTTACATCATCATCTAAAGACCTTTGTGCGATCCTTACGCCGAAGGCTGTTGCCATTTTGCTTGGGTCGAGTGTGATTCCGACGCGACCGAGGTCAAGACGGTCGGCATCGTAGCAGGTGTCGATGGTAGCATCGCCTGAGCGGGATTCCGTAGTGTGGAACTTGCAGGCGTGGTATAGCTTGTCGAATTGTTCTTTAGTGATGTCGATGCGATGCTCCTCAAAACAGGTCTTGGCAAATTCGGCACCACGAGGACCATGGTCCATATCGAAGCCGTCGTCGGCGCGCTTGCTGTCGTGAAACAGCGCGAACAGCCGCACCACGGTGGTGTCAGCTCCTGTCTCGGAGGCAAGCAGCAAGCCGTTGCGTTCCACCTGTTGCCAATGCATGAGGCCGTGCAGCTCCGACTCGAAGATACGGTGGGAGAGTATGTGGTTTTGTAGGGTAGGGTAGTCTGGTCCTTTCATAAGGGTGGTAGAATTCAGTTCAAGCGGATTGGCTATTAAGCTCACTCAATCTCCAACGTCTTCTTGCAAATCTCGATCTCGCCCGGGTCGCCGGTGTACTTGCCGAGGTCGTCGCTGAGCTTGACCACCTTCTTCCATGTACGTTTCTCGGTGATCTTGGCCGCCGTGAGCTTCACCACGATGTTCATGGCTTTCACGTTGTCGACATCGCAGGTGAGGTGGGTGCCGATACCGAACGAGTCTTGCATCCTGCCGTTCACAGCTTCGTGGATGGCAATGGCTTCGTCCACATTCAAGCCGTTGCTGAAAATGATGGACTTCTGCGCCGGGTCGACGCCGAGTTCCTTGTATTTCTCGATGATTTCCTCCAAGGCTTCGTAGTTGTCGCCGCTGTCGACGCGCAAGCCGTCAAACAGTTTGGCATGCAGCTGGGTGAAGTTCTGGAAGAAAGCCTTGCGCGTATAGGTGTCGTAGAGGAACACACCCAAGCTGCCGGCATAAACGTCTTGCCAGTAGTCCATGGCGAGGTAGTTGGCCTCGTTGTAGCCGTATAGCGAGCAGGTCTCGATGAATTGATGACTCATGGTGCCGATGGGGGTGAGGTCGTATTTCATGGCCAGCAGCACGTTGGAGGTGCCCACGAAACAGGTCTTGGTGAACTGTTTTTGCGCCTCGATGAAGCTGCGGATGACGAGGTCCTGGTGTTCAAACGAGAAACGGCGGCGTGTGCCGAAGTCGCTGAACTTCACGCCGTTGCCGATGAGACGTATGCCCTTGGCGTACGACTTCTGGTATTCCTTCTCGGCGTCGTAGTTTTCAAACTCGCCTTTCAGCTCGTGCATCAGCTCAGAGACGGTAGCCAGGATAGGCATCTCCCAGAACACGGTGCGCCATAGCAGGCCTGTCACCTGGATGTGCAGATGGCCTTCCTCGTCTTGGCTTACCTCGACCTCGGAGGGCCTCATGTGGAAGCCTTTCAGGAAGGTGAAGAACCACAAGGGGAAATAGTAGCATTTCCGCTTCATGAAACGCACTTCTTCGTTGGTGATTCTGATATCGCCATAGAGGTCGAACTGCTCCCTAAGTTTTTCGGCGAAGCCTGGGGGGTATACCGTGTTGTTACGGTCGACGAATGTGTATTGCCCTATGGCACGGGGAAACTTCTGCAGGTAGGCGTAGCATACGCTGAAGGTGTAGAGGTCGTTGTCTAACAGGCTGGTGATGATTTGTCTCATGGCTTATAATTTGCTAATAATACTCCTAATTTTATCTGATATATACTTCACCGAATTGGTTGTGTTTTCGAGCACCTGCACCAGGTCCTTGCGCTTGATGATCTCGGTGAGGGTGTAGTCTTTTTGGAACAGCTTGCTGATGCAGCTGCCGTAGAGTTCGTCGTTGTCGTGTTCCAAGGTCTTGATCTCATGGCAGAGACGGGCGATCTCTTTGCGCTTGTCGTAGAGCTGTGGCAGGTCGCGGATGATATGGCTGAGGTTCTCAGCGGCAAACATGATGTTTTCCCCCATGGTGGTGAGGTCTTCATCCACGGCAAGGAAACGGCGGGTGAGGACGATGTTGGCCGAGTCGTCGATACGGTCGAGGAAGGTGTCCATCATCTCGGCGAGTTCGTGGACGTCGTCGCGGTCGAAGGGAGTGAGCACAGTGGCGAAGAGCTGGCTGTAGAAGTCGCGCAGCACCTTGTCGCCTTCGGTCTCACAGACCTTGATGCCTTTTCTCAAGGCTTCGAGCTGGTCGAGATCGGTCTCCAAGAGCATCTGCCTCAAAAGCGTGGCAGCCTTGTCGATGTATGCTGCCTGCTGTTGGTAGAGCGGGTAGAACTTCTTTTCCTTGGGTACGAAAAACTGGAAGAAACTGTTGAGACTCATGGCATTACTTGACTAAGAGGTGAAACAACAGGTTCAAGATGCCGCCGATGATGAGCGGCACGGGGATGGTGAGGATCCACGAAAGGATGATGCGCTTGGCCGTGACCCATTTCACCGACTTCATACCGTCGGTGAGGCCTACGCCGATGACGCCGCCAGTGATGGTGTGCGTCGTGCTGACAGGGATGCCGAGGAAGGAGGTGGCGATGAGGGTGGTGGCGCCGGCAAACTCGGCTGAGAAGCCACGCACGGGCGTGATCTTGGCCAAGCCGCCGCCCATGGTCTTGATGACGTTTTTGCCGCCGATGAGGATACCCAACGACATGATGACATAACAGATAACAGCCAATGTGTCAGGGATATGGAAGCTTTGGCTGCTGTCGTAGAAGTTGCTAATGAAAGTCTGCATCTCGGGACTGACGCCTTTCGTGGTGAACACGCTGGCCATCAGCACGGCGATGATACCCATGGTCTTGGGCGCGTCGTTGGAGCCGTGGCCGATGCAGAAGGCCGCCGTGGAGAAGTGCTGCAGCACCTTGAAGATCTTGTCGACTCTCTTTCGCGGGCTGTTCTTGAAGATCCTCAGGAAGATGCATTCGAGGAAGAAACCCAAGAACAGGCCGATGAGCGGGGAGAGGACGATGAACGCCAAGGTGACGATGATGGGCGTCATGTGTAACACGTTGCTGCCGTTGACGAACCAAGCCGCTCCAATGATGCCGCCGATGAGGGCGTGCGAGGTGGAGATGGGCATGCCGCTCTTGGTGCAGATGGCCACCCAGATGGCGGCGCCGACGAGGGCCGACAGGATGAGGTAGGGGTCGATGACGCTCTGGTCGGCGAAGTTGGCCATGGTGTTACCCACGGCAAACTGCTGGTTGAGGATCAACCGGATGAAAATAAAGGCCATAAACTCCCAGAACGAGGCCCATAAGATGGCCTGCACGGGCGTCATCACCTTGGTGGCGATGATGGTCGAGATGGAGTTGGCCGCGTCGTTCATGCCGTTCAGGAAGGTGAAGATGAAGGCAAGGACGATGGACAGGATGATGGCTATGGTCAGGAGATTCATCACGATTCTTTTATTAGAAGACTTTTAACGGTACCCGTCACTTCCTTGGCGCGGTCGGTGGTGTCCTCCACCACCTGGGCGATCTCCTTGTATTTCAGCAGCTCGATCTCGTCCTTCTCGTTCTCAAAGAGGTAGGAGATGTAGTCCCCATAGATGTCGTCGACGGCGTGCTCGATAAGTGTGACCTTTTGGCACATGTCGCTGATCTGTTGATGGTTCTTCCCGAGGTCGTCAAGCAGGTCAAACACCTGCATGATGATGGTGGCGTCCTCATGGATGTTGTCAACGATCTCCTTGATCTGCTTGTCGATCTTCTTGGGGTTGTACATCAGGATGGTCTTGGCCGAGTGGTTGATGAAGTCGAGGAACTTGTCGAGGTCCATGGCGAGGGCGTTCATGTCTTCGCGGTCGAAAGGCGTGACAAAGGCCTCGTTGAGCTCGATGTAAAACTCGCGCAGCAACTCGTCGCCGGTGGTCTCCTGTTTCTTGATCATTCGGGTAAGTAGCTTACGTTCCTCGGGGTCGTCGCTTTTGACCAGCTCCTTGAGGTATTTGGCGGCAATCTGTGCCGTCTCCGCCTGTTTGGCGTAGGTGGGGAAGAAGTGCTTCTCGCGACTGCTTCTTCCAGTGAAAAGGTTGTTCAGTGCCATTGTGAAATGGGTTTGAAATCGTTATATTGGCTACGTCGAACGCAATACAATCCAACGCAGTTAATTTTGGGGCAAAGATAAGGATTCTTTTGTATTCTTTTCTTCTCCACCCAATAAAAAACGTATTTTTGCAATCATAATTAGAATAGTATGCGTAGTATGAAGAAACTTCTGGCCGTCGCTTCCCTGTTTATCGCTATGACGGCTCAAGCGCAAGAGGCAGGTTTTTGGAATAAGGTCAACGCTTTCCTCACCAAGCCGGCCGTGGTCGACACGGCTTTTGTCTATCAGCCTAAGGCAAGTTTTTCATTGGGTTTGTTCAGCACCGGACAGAAGGCGGGATTCGATGTGGATGTCAATTTCAAAGTGAAATATGCTGACGGCACCACCTTGCCTTGCGTGTCGACGTATAGCCTCTCGGAGAACCTTTGCAAGAAGGTAGGCCTTGATCTGGGGTATGGCAATGTCGGTTTCGGTTTCGGTCTGGAGGTGGGCCCTCGAAGTGCTCAAAAGAAACACTCCTTGGGTTTGAACATCAAGGGTAAATCTTGGGGTGTACACGCAGAATACTTCAGTATCAGCAACCCGTTTACCACAGGCATTGCTATTGGGGAAGCAGGGAGCTCAAGCTATTGGGAAGACCAATGGACAACGGAAGAGAACGCACTGCTGAAGAATTTCACCATCGACGGATACTATGTCTTTAACAACAAACGCTTTGCCTATCCAGCAGCTTATAAGATAGGCCTGGTTCAGCGTCACACTGCAGGCTCGTGGCTGGTCACCGCGCGTTATATGCAAGGCAGCTTGTACAACAGTCCTGAGGCGGCTCTTGATACTTACAACCTTCTTGACTGCTTCTCCGCCTTGCAGGCCTCGGTGGGTGGCGGCTACTCGGTCAATTTCGTGTTATGGCATAAAGACCCGACGGGTTCGCGCGACCAAGGGCTACGCAATGTCACCCTCAATTTGACGGCCATGCCGGTGATTACCTTAGCCAATTATTTGGAAACTGTCTCCTATGCTTACGATGTGGAAGGTCACCATACGGGGGATAGAGTATCTAAGGTGTGGTGCTATCCCATGCCCAATTATATCGGTAGCGCGGCAGCTAGCCTGACATGGAACCGCTTCTTTTTCTCGACCCAGTTCACCTACAACCGCTTTTATTTTCGTAGTAGCGATGCCGTTGATGTCAATCAGTTGAACCTGCCAGATTATGTAGATGACATCAGTTTCCGCGGCATCTTCCACGATTGGATGCTGAAAGGATTGTTGGTGTATCGGTTTTGAGGCGCTGGCTACAACAGGAAAAACAATGCCACGCCAACCATGGTGATCAAGGTGCCAATCACTTCCTTGACAGAGATCTTCTGTTTGTGGATGATGGCGTAAGGCACAATGATGAGCACGGGCGTGAGCGCCATCAGCGTGGAGGCGATGCCGGCCTTGGCGTATTGCACTGCCATGAGCGAGAGCGAAACGCCTAGGAAGGGGCCGAAGAAGGTGGTGAGGGCAGCAAAGGTCATGCCTTTGCGGTCGTGGACTCCCTTGCCGACCAAGTGCAACTGCTTCGATAAAGCCAAGATAAGGAAGAATCCCACAAAGCCTGCCACGGCACGGATGTAGGTGCCGGCAAAAGGCATCATCTTTGCAATGGATTGCGGCGCTTCGGCGGGGATGGAAAGGGCGTAATGGTCTAAGCCTATTTTACTGAGCACCAAGCCAACACCCTGTCCGATGCCTGCACCGATGCCGAACAACACACCTTTCAACGGAAGCTTGAGCGTGAGCTTGTGGTTATCGCCGCCACGCGCCAGGATGGAGATGGCGATACCCGTCAGGGTGACGAGCATGGCCAGCCACGAGCGCCACGACATCGACTCGCCCAACATCAGCCAACCCGCGATGCCCGCCATGGGTGGCGCGAGGGTCATGAAGAGCTGACCATAGCGTGAGCCGAAGACGATGTAAGAGTTGAACAGGCACCAGTCACCAAAGACATAGCCGACCAGTCCCGACAATGCAAGCCAAAACCAAGCCTTGCCGCTGGCAAACATAGGGTAGGGGGCGCCGGTGACAACCCACAGCATGATGGAGAGGAAGGCCCACGACAGCACCATACGGATGAGGTTGAGCGGCAGCGAACCCAAGCGCTTGCTGGCGGTCTCGGCAAACAAGGCCGTGGCCGTCCATGAGAAGGCTACGATGAGGGCAATGATCTCGCCGAAGTAAGGAGTGCCCATGGATTAGGGTTTTGATGCCACTCCGCACAAATGGAACAACACTCTTGCGCCGACGTTGCCGTCCCACTCACCGCTTTCGGGTGAGGGCGAGACCTCACAGAGGTCGAAGCCGATGATGTCCTTGCCTGCTTCGCGGATACGGTTGAGCAGATACATTAGCTCCTCGTATTCCAAGCCACCCGGCACGGGCGTGCCTGTGTTAGGGCAGAGCTTCGGGTCGAAGGCGTCGATGTCGATGGAGAGGTAAACCTTGTTAGGCAGAGCGGCAACCATCTCATCCACGATGCTTTTCCATGTCGCGCCTTCATACATGCGGCGGCGGCAGTCTCGGTCGAAGAACACCTTGATGCGGTGGGGCTGGCTCTCGGCCAAAGCCTTTTCCTGGTGGCAGTAGTCGCGGATGCCGACTTGCACGAGCTTCTTCACGTTGCTGAATTGCAGCGTGTTGTAGAAGATGGAGGCATGCGAGTATTTGAAACCCTCGAAGGCCTCGCGCAGGTCGCAGTGGGCGTCGGCGTGCAGGATGCCATATTCCATACCTATGCTATTAAGGTATTGGTGGTAGGCGAGGGGACAGCTGTGGTCACCGCCCAAGAGGCCGACCACCTTGCCTTGCGCCCTCCAGTAGGCGATGCGTTCGCGCAGCCAGGCGTTCATTCTCTCGGTGGCATCTTCGATCATCTCGTACATCATGTCGTAGGACTTTGGGTCTTCATCGATGGTGCCTTCATACAACGCGTTGATGATGTCGTCGCTGATAGGAGCCATCTTGTCGTGGAGCTCGCGGAGCTCGTCCGGGAACTCGTCCATCCAGATACCTTTCTGCCAGAGGTCGGGGTAATCGTGATGGCAGAGGTCGACCTGTAGGGAGGCTTCCATGACGGTTTCAGGTCCGTCGACGGTGCCGCGGTTGTAGCTCGTGGTGAGTTCCCATTCGACGGGTATGATGATGATCTGTGCCTCTTCGGCAGAGCAGGGAAGTCCGTAGATACCAGAATTGGCAACGGCGGCTGCGTTGGGGTCAAAATTGTTTTCCATTGTTGATAAATTTGGGGCCAAAAATAGAGAAAAAACCGATTTAATTTCTACTTTTGCGCCCAAAATGATTTGAAATGGACCTCTTTTCCTGTCTTTCTCCCTTTGTCTTCAGCAGCTTTGCCTCGGGAAGCAGCGGCAACTGCTATTATGTGGGGAAACAGGACGAGGGCTTGCTTGTCGATGTGGGTATCAATGCACTTCAGATCACTAAGGCGCTGACGAAAGTCGACATCCCGATGAGTCGCATCCGTGCCATCCTTATCACGCACGACCATATCGACCACGTGAAAGGCCTCGAGGTGCTCACCAAGTCATACCCCATTCCTATCTATGCCCATTCCGATTGTCTGCAAGGCATCCTCGATGGTAAGGTGACGAAACTGGTCGACCCGGAGCTATTTCATGAGATTGAGCCAATGCAGCCTTTCGAGATCTGTGGCATAACCATTGAGCCTTTCCCCGTAATGCACGATGGCCGTGGAGCTATGGGCTATCATTTTAATTATGAAGGACATACCTTGACCATCGCTACCGATATTGGGATGCTCGACAAGGTGGTGAAGGAACAAATCAAACGGGCGGATAACATCGTCATTGAGGCCAATTACGACAAGGAAATGCTGGAGAAAGGCAACTATCCCTTTATCCTCAAGCAGCGTATCTCGGGTCCCTTCGGACATCTGAGCAACGATGAGTCGGCGCGTTTTGTGGCCGAGGTCTATCATCCCGGCATCAAAAACATCATGCTTTGCCACCTCAGCGAGAACAACAATACGCCCGAACAGGCCATGCAATGTATCTATAAGTACTTCCGCATGAAGCATGTCCATCCTGATGTGAACACCTCCATCTTTCCTTTGCCCCGCCACAAGGGGACGGGTTTCATCTATCTCTAAGCTCCACACTTTTCCTCATTTTTACAGGTGATATGTGGAATTCCACAGTATTCCACATTGTGTTGAATTTTGTTCAATATTTCTTTATATCAGATTATCAATGTGTTACATGTGTAGAATGGGTGGCGTACTTTGTGGCACGGATTCTGCTATGGGATAACAAGCTTAAAATTGAATCATCATGCAACACCTAAGATTATCATTCGTTTCTTTGTTTTTTGTGGCACTCATCGCCACTTCATGTGATGTAGAACGCTCCGAGAAGTATCAAACGCTTCTGGCCGAACGCGACTCCTTGTATACCGAAGCTGTGGCTTCCAAAGGTGGCTTTGACGAAGCCTTGAACACCATCAATGAGATCGAGAACGCCCTCGAAGCGGTGCGCGCCCAAGAAAACATCATCATGATGGAGAATCAGGAAGGCAACACCAACAAGGCCGTTTCCGAAATCAACGCCATCCAGCAGACGCTTCAGGAGAATCGTAACAAGATCAATGACCTGGAAAAGAGACTGGCTGAGCAAGGTTCCACCTCGAAGGCATTGAGCCAGACGGTCAACCGCCTGAAGAAACAACTGGACGAAAAAGACACCTATATTAATAGCCTCAAGGGCGAGCTGCAACAGAGCCGTCAACAGATTGAGGATTTGAACACGCAGGTGTCGGATCTGAATGAGAACATCAACGACTTGAATAGCAATATCGACGCCATGAACGTGCAGGCCGCCGCACAGCAGGCTACCATCGAGAATCAGGATGCCATGCTCAACACGGTTTGGATTTGCATCGATACGCAGGATGCTCTGAAAGAGAAGGGCGTCATCAGCAAGTCGGGCCTTTTCCAAAGCAGCGAGATATCGAAGCAAGGCTTCGACAAGACCCAGTTCATGCAGGGTAGCAAGCGCGACCTGAACATTATCCCGCTCCACACCAAGAAGGCCAAGGTGATGACCAACCACCCGGAAAGCAGCTATCGCATCAACGAGAGCGACGAGGGCAACCTCGTGCTTGAGATCGTTGACAAGGACGCTTTCTGGAGTATGTCGTATTATTTGGTAGTTTCAATCAAATAAATTTTTCTGCTCGTTTTCAATTTTTTTAAAATCGCCTCACATTTCCCCAATGTGAGGCTTTTTTTTGTGTGTAATTTTGTGGAATTGTCAAAAATATGTTATTTTTGCACCATGAAATGTAGAATTCTTGTTGTGGAAGACGATGCCTCCTTTGGCATGATGATTCAGACCTGGCTGAAGAAGAACGGGTATGAGGCGGTGTTGGCTTCACGGTATGAGCAGGCCAAGATCGAGATCTCCAATGGTGGTTTCGACCTGATCCTTACCGACTTGCGACTCCCTGATGGCGATGGTATCATCCTGATGACCCATGTGAGGGAGAAGCTGAAGAGCAAGGTGCCGTTCATCGTGATGACGGGCTATGCCGAGGTGCAGACGGCTGTCTCCGCAATGAAACTCGGTGCATTCGACTATCTCAAGAAACCCATCAACCCCAGCGTGCTCGAGGAAAAGATTGCGGCCGCCCTGGCTTCGACAGAGGAAGAGAACACGGGCGACTTCTTGCCGAGCAACAAACAATGGGTGAGGGGCACGAGCCCGACGATGCAACGTCTCTACAAACATGTGGAATTGGTGGCTCCCACCAAATTCTCCGTCCTGATCCTCGGTGAGAGTGGCACGGGTAAAGAGTACATCGCCCGCATGATACACGACATGAGCCAGAACAAAGAAGGCCCGTTCATCCCCGTGGACTGCGGCAGCCTGTCCAAAGAGCTTGCCCCCAGTGAGTTGTTTGGCCACCTGAAAGGCTCTTTTACATCGGCCATCGCCGACAAGAAAGGTGTCTTTGAACAAGCCAAGGGTGGCACGGTGTTCCTCGACGAGGTGGGTAACCTGCCTTACGAGGTGCAGATGCAGCTGCTGCGTGCCCTTCAGGAGCAGAAAGTGAGGCCTGTGGGGTCGGCCACCGACATCCATGTCGATGTGCGTATCCTCGCCGCCACCAACGAGAATTTGGAGCAGGCCATCGAGGAAGGACGCTTCCGTCAGGATTTGTTCCACCGCATCAACGAGTTCGCTATCGAGGTGCCGCCCTTGCGTGACCGCCTAGAGGACTTCGACGAGCTGACGGCCTTCTTCATCCGCCAAGCCAACGAGGAACTCGGAAAGAACGTGAAAGGCATCTCTGACGACGCCTTGCGCCGTATGAAGGAACAGCGTTGGAACGGAAACCTGCGTGAGCTGCGCAACGTGGTGCGCCGCTGCGTGCTGTTTGCCGAGAGCGAGAACATCGAGCTCGACGATCTCCCGGTGTTCAGTCCGCCGAACAAGAAGACCCTCATCACCACCGTCGAAGACGACTGGGCATTGCGTCCTGAACACGAGAAGGAACAGATTGAAGCTGCCTTGCAGAAGGCGAGGGGCAACAAGACTGTGGCGGCCAAACTCCTGCAGATCGACCGCAAGACCTTGTACAACAAGATGCATCTTTATGGGATAGAGCTATAAGGCTATCCGATTCCGTATTTTTCAGAGAGCAAATCCAGTAAATCGTCAGCCTGGGCCATGAAGGCCACGGCATCGTCTTTCCATTTGCGATAGTGTTTTTCCTTTTTACCCTCTCCCCGCAGGGCATTCATCTTGGCAAGGAAGCTGGTGTCGCGTTCCAACTGCTTAAACATGGGTAACATCTTATGGCAAAGACTCTGCATTTCAACGAAATCCGACTTCTCAATTAAAGTATTCATTAAAACCAAATCATCGGCGGTTGATTGGACGAAAACGCTGAGAATGTCAGTCATGGCTTCCTTGTCGTTACCCATCATTTCGCTGAATGCGGGGAAATCTGGGAAGGCAATCTCGTCGCTGCTTTCACTTAAAGCAACACTTCCAAATAATGATTCTAACTGCTTTAGATTGAATGGCTTTTGTAATAATGCATCGAAACCTTCTTTCCTAGCCATTTCGTTGGTATACTCAACACGTGCAGTCATCAGGATGACGGGTTTGGAGGCGTCAGCCTCTTTCATTAGATGCAGGATGTCGTTTCCGGTGAGCGCACCCATCTCACGGTCGGTGAGGATGTAGTCGTAATCATCAATATGGGCGACAGCATTTTCCACATCGCTCTTCGAACGACAGGCGATGGCTTGGTGGCCAAGGCGGTGCAACATGGTGTCGATGACAGACAACAAAGTGTTGTCATCATCGATAACTAAAATATTAAGGCTCTTCTTTTTATTATCGTTTATTTCATCTTTTACTTCAGCTGGTTTTTCAACCTCTCCGACGGGTATCCTAACTTCGAAATGGGTGCCTTTGCCCACCTCTGACTCGATCTGGATCTCGCCTCCGAGGAGGTCGACGAGACCTTTCACGACCGACATACCGTAGCCGCTGCCTTCGGCAAATTGGTTGTAGGTCTCGATACGAACGAAGGACTTGAACACCTCTTCCAATTTGTCTTCAGGGATTCCCACACCTGTATCTGTGATATCGAAGACCATCAAGCCACGCCCCATCCTAGCCTTGAAGTCGACGCTTCCTTCCAAGGTGTATTTGATGCCGTTTGAGATGATGTTGCTGAGGATCTGTTTGATTTTCAGCCTGTCCGACAGCACGAAGGCGTCTTTGGCCATATCGGGCTCGTACTTGAACTCCAGATTCTTGTGTTTGGCAATGGACTCGAACATCTCGGCGGTCTCATCACAAAGATCGCGGATGTTGAAGGTCTCGTAGCTGATGCTTAGCTTGCCTTGTTCAAGGCTGGAGTATTCCAAGAGGTTGGTCAACAGGTTGAGGATATGGTTGGCCGACTGCTGTATCGAGTTGAATTCCTTCTCGTTGCCGGTCTTGTCCATCAGTTCCACGTTGCCTAAAATGGAGCTCAGCGGGGTCTTGATGTCGTGGGAGACGGAGAGCAGCAACTTGTGGCGGCTTTCCATAATCTCTTCGGTCTTGCGACGGGCTTCCTCAGCAGCCTGCCTGGCGCGGTGTCCTTTGTTTACATCGCTGATAATCAAAATGATGAAGATGATGATGAGGATAAGTGTGGCGGCGCCGATGAGGACGGATATGCGGATGTTTTCTTGGATGGAGGCTTCGCTTCTCTCGATTTCGGAGATGGTGGAATCGAGAATCTCTTGGTTGAGGTGGATGAGCAGGTTGGAGATCTCTTCGGAGAGTTGGTTGTCGGCCTTGACCAATTCCTGGGTCTTGCTCTCGTATTCCTTGATTTTGTTCCAATACTCTGCCTTGGCCTTATCGGAGAGCAGACGCAAATCGGCAAGGATGGTCAGCGAGTCGGAGGGTTGGCGTTGGATGTGAAGTGTGTCGGAGCTTTCGATGAAGAGGCGCACCACGCTGTCTTCCTCGGTGGGGTTGAAGACATTACCTATGCGGCGCCAGAAGCCTTTCTTTTGTGGGCGGGGTACGCGGATGAGGGTGTCTTTCGAGATCTTGGTGATGACGATAGAGTCTTCCGGCTCGGGTGGCATGTAGTCATCAATGGTGCGGTCGAATTCCGCCAATGGGTTGAAGTCGTGGAACTGACGCGACAACTCGTTGCTTATCCGGCCCTTGCTTTTGATGAGGTTGTCGATCTCTTTCACCATCAGCTTGTTATCCTCGCTGATCTTGATCATGACGATGGAGTCGACTTGAGCCTCAATCTGCTTCTTGGCTTCGTTGAAGCGCCGCTTGTAACGGGTCTGTTCGGTGAAGGCGTACAGGTTGGCGGCCGACTGGGCTTCGTGGACGTTTTTGGTGAACCGGTTGGCCCATTCCAAGGCAATGTGTTGCGTGTTGATGTTGGAGCGTTGGCTCTCAATGGTGCTACGCAAGTTGAAGATGTAGTAGAACAAGGCCGCGCATAGTGCCAGCACGAAGGTGTAGGTGATGACCACCTTCCAACTTGTGCGGCTTCCACTCGGGTAGTTGTTGTTACTTTTCTTCGACATGATGCCGCAAAGGTAATACTTTTTTCCTAACTTTGCGCTTTGTAAAAGCTATGACCCATGAATAAAAGAAGATTATTGTTGCTGCTTGCCTTGGTGGCAGTGGTTTTGTATCTCGTCCTTCGCTATCAGCCACAAAATCAACCGGAAACAGCAGAAGCGCCGGTGACGGAAGGGGAGACGGAAGTGGCCATCCTTGCAGTCAACGACATGCATGCCAATATCGATCTGTTCCCCAAGTTTGCCGCCATGGTCGACAGCCTGCGAGCCATTTATCCCGACCTGCTGCTCTTCTCGGCTGGCGACAACCGCACGGGCAATCCTGTCAACGACCAGTATAACCCCGTCAACTATCCTATGATCACGCTTATGAACGAGACGGGCTTCGACCTTTGTGCTGTGGGCAACCACGAATGGGATGCCGATATTGATAACCTACGCAACGACATCGAGCGAGCCAATTTCCCATTCCTCTGCGCCAATGTGTTTGTCCCTGATGGACTTAACCTTGACATCAAGCCTTTTGTGACATTTGAGCATCAAGGCGTAAAGATGGCCGTTGTAGGCATGATTGAAGTCCGCCATGATGGTATCCCTGGCGCACATCCGAAGAACCTCACCAAGGTGAGCTTCAAGCGTGCGCAAGAGGTGTTGCCTCAGTACCGTTATTTGCGCGATCAGAACGACGTGGTCATCCTGCTGTCGCATTGTGGCGTTGAGGATGACATGGAACTGGCACAATCCAGCCCTTGGCTCGATGCCATCATAGGGGGTCACAGCCATACCTTGATCGAACATCCCACTGAGACCAATGGCGTGCTGGTGACACAGTCGGGCTCCCACCTGAAATATGCTACTTTGGTGAAACTGAGGGTGAAGAACCATAAGGTTGTGGGCAAGAAAGCCATTGTGCTGAATGTCAATGCAGTGAGACGAGAGAAAGCCGAAATAAAAAAGATGGTGACTGAGTTCAACGACGCGCCGTCGCTGAATGAGGCTATTGCCATTGCCAAGACCAGGTTTGAGAATCCGGAGGAGCTGGGCTGCATGCTTACCGATGCCATCCGTGAGGTGAGTGAGGCCGATTTCGCCTTCCAAAACACGGGCGGTATCCGCGTGCCTTCCCTTAAGAAAGGCCCCATCACGGTGAAAGACGTCTATAGCATCGACCCGTTCAATAACGAAATCGTCGTGTTTCAGATGACGGGACAACAGCTGAAACGTTTTGTGACGAACACCTACAAGAAAAACGGTGGCTATCCTTCCTATGTGTCGGGCATGACCTATAAGGTTGAAGACGATGGCAAACACATCAACGTGTTCCTTACCCCCGACCACGGCAATTTCGGCAAAGACAAAATATACAAGGTGGCTATGAACAGCTATATGGCCTCTACGGTCATCATCGAAAGTGTCGATGATGGTCAGAGTTTGTTCATGACTTCGGAAGAGATGCTGATTGAGTTTTTAAAGAAACATAAAGAGGTTGATTATCAAGGTGTAACAAGAACAAGGTAAAAATGTGTTGCACGGATTAAAGAGTTTTTGTAATTTTGCAGCTCGAAATTTTTGATGATTTGAATCGAAAAAGATGAAAAAAGTTTTATCAATTTTTGCAATTGCCTTATTATTAGTCGGTTGCAACCATAAGAAAGAAGTTAAGTTGATTCCTGCCGAGAACTTTAATAAGGAAGTGGCAGGCAAACAAGTTGCTCTTTACACCCTGCATAACGGTTTCCTCACCATGCAGGTCACCAATTACGGCGGTCGTGTCGTGGCTTTGTGGATGCCTGACCGTCGTGGTAGTTATGAAGACATCGTACTTGGCTACGACAATATCGACAAGTATCTTGACAACAATGGCGAGCGTTATCTCGGCGCTGTGGTGGGTCGCTGCGCCAACCGTATCTCCAATGGTTCTTTCACCATCGACAGCGTTGAATACCAGCTTTCGAAGAACGATGGCGAGAATACCCTTCACGGCGGCCTCATTGGTGCCGACAAGCGTGTGTGGGATGTGACTTCGGTCAACGATAGCGTGATCACGATGCACACTGTGTTTGCTGACGGTGAAGACGGCTTCCCGGGCAATCTGGATGTGACGATGAGCTATACCTTGACTAAGGACAACCAGTTCCAGATCCGTTATGCTGCCACCACTGACGCCCCGACCTTGTGCAACCTCTCACATCACTCCTTCTTTAACTTGAAGGGAGAGGGCAATGGCAACATCCTCGATCATGAATTACAGATCAACTCGCGTTATATGACCACCATCAACGATCAGTTGATTCCCGAAGGCAAGTTCTCGGGCGTGAAAGAGACCCCGTTCGATTTCCGCGAGAAACACCGCATCGGCGAAAACATCACTGCTGATGATGAGCAACTCAAGAATGCGAAGGGTTATGACCACAACTGGATCATCGACAAGACGGATGTCAAGGCCTACGCCTGGGACGCCACGCTCACCGAGCCTCAAAGCGGTCGTGAGATGCAGCTGTGGAGCGACCAAGTGGGTCTGCAGTTCTATAGCGGCAATTTCTTCAATGGCAACGAAAAGGGCAAGTGTGGCAAGGCTTTGGGCTTCCGTGAAGGCTTGGCTCTTGAACCTCAGTTCTTCCCCGATGCCATCAACCACGAGTCCTTGGCTCCCATGCCTATCTTGAGACCTGGCGAGGAGTACCACCAACTCTGCATCTACAAGTTCGCGGTGCTGCCCAAGGTGAAGAAATAACCTGTTGACGACAAAAAGTTGAAGCCTCGTGTCTGCGGATGCGAGGCTTTTCTTATTTTTGCGGTATCAAAACTCAAAACTATGCTGAAATTCAAATGCCCATTGTTGGTGGTTTCCGATATGGAGAAAGCCATCACTTTCTATGAAGAGGTGATTGGCGACCGCGTTGCCTTTCACTTCGGTGAGAATGTCCAATTCGAAGGTGGCTTCGCCTTGCAAGAGATGAAGAAATGGAAGTCGATGATCCATAACGCGAAAGTACGCAGAAATGGCAACGACGCCGAGCTTTACTTCGAGGAGGAGGACTTCGACGATTTCATCGATTATCTGAGAGGCTTTTCCGAAATCCTGTATGTCCATGGCGTTGAGGAAACAGCGTGGGGCCAACGCATCGTCCGTTTCTATGACCCCGACTTCCATATCATCGAAGTCGGCGAGCCCATGGATGCCGTCATCAAGCGTTTGTTTGCATCGGGCATGACGGTGGAACAGGTCTCAGAGAAATCGCAATATCCCATCGAATACGTCAAGCGCTTCGCGAAATGAACTATTTGTCGGTCAACGCGATATCCAAGTCGTACGGCATTAAGACACTGTTCGAGGATGTCACCTTCGGCATTGAGAAGGGTGACAAGACAGCGCTGATTGCTACCAACGGCTCGGGTAAGTCGACGATGCTGAAGATCTTGGTGGGGCAGGAGGCTCCCGATTCGGGGACCATCACCTACGCCAATGATATCAAAATCGGCTACTTGGAGCAACTGCCCGTGTATCCGGCTGGGACGCGCATCTCGGATTTGTTGGCTGACCTCAACGAAGAACAACACCTCAAGGCAAGGCAGTATCTGACTCGTTTTGCCATCACCAATCTGGAACAGGTGGTCGACGAGCTCTCTGGCGGACAGGTGAAACGTTTGGCTTTGGCTTTGGTGCTTCTACACGATCCTGATTTCCTTATCCTTGACGAGCCCACCAACCACCTCGATGTGGAGATGGTGGAGTGGCTTGAGAAGTTCCTCACCCAGTCGAGTATGACCCTGCTCATGGTGACTCACGACCGTTATTTCCTTGACCGCGTGTGTAATAAGATCTTTGAGCTTTACCAAGGTGTGATGTACACCCACAACGGCAACTTTGACTATTACGTGCAGAAGAGCCGTGAGCGCGAGGAAGTGAAACGTGCCACTGCCGAGCGCAACAGCCAGCTGCTGAAACGTGAGTTGGAATGGATCCGTAGCACACCACAAGCCCGCACAGGCAAGGCCAAGAGCCGTATCGATGCTTTCTATGATTTGAAGGAACGCTCGAGATACCAAGAGCAGGACGAACGTCTTGAGTTTGGTCTGCAGATGCAGCGCTTGGGCGGTAAGATATTGGAACTCAGCAATGTGTCGAAGTCGTTTGGCGACCTCACCGTGCTCAAGGACTTCGACTATGTATTTAAACGTGGCGAACGCATCGGGTTGATTGGTAAGAACGGAGTGGGGAAGTCCACTTTCCTGAATCTTATCACTGGTGCTATGCAGCCCGACCGTGGCCGGGTGAAGACAGGTGAGACCGTGACCTACGGTTACTACCGTCAGGAAGGCATACAGTTCGACGAAAGCAAGACGGTCATTAGCACCGTGCGCGACATTGCCGAGGTGATGACCTACGGTAAGGACAAGGTCTACACTGCTGACCAGCTGTTGGCGCATTTTATGTTTCCCTACAAGATGCACCGTCAGCCCGTGGCATTACTCAGCGGCGGCGAGAAACGACGTTTGTATCTGCTGACCATTTTGGTACAGAATCCCAATTTTCTCATTCTTGACGAGCCCACCAACGACTTAGACCTGCTGACGTTACAGAAACTGGAAGACTTCCTGCAAGGCTATAAAGGCTGTCTCTTGGTGGTGTCGCACGACCGTTTCTTCATGGACCAGGTGGTGGACCAACTCTTCGTCTTCCAAGGCGATGGTATGGTGAAGGGTTTTATGGGTAACTACAGCCAATATAAGGACTATCTCGATGCCAAACAGCGAGAGGAACGCAAAGAGAAATCGGCGCAGAAGAAAGAGGAACAAAAACCCGTGAAGCAGCGTGAGAAGGTGAAGCGTTCTTTCAAGGAACAGCGTGAATACGAGACACTTGCACAAGAGCTGGAAGCCCTTGAACAAGAGAAAGCCAGCCTTACCGAAGCCTTGAATAGTGAAACCGACTACCAGAAACTGCATGAGATGGGCAACCGTTTGCAGGAAATCAAGGACTTGTTAGACGAGAAAGAGCTTCGTTGGCTTGAATTGGACGAAATAGGAGGATAATTAAACTTAATGATATGAAAATCAGAAATATACTTATTGCTTTTGCCTTTTGTTTAGGCTTGTTTGCCTGCGATAATCGGGATGTGGATTATGATGTGGCCCTCATTTATTTGGACCATGAGGAGGGTGTCAACTTCTTCTCGCAGGGCGATGTGAACATTGTGGCTGATGGTAATTTCAACATGACGAACACGGGCACCAGCCAGGTGGAGTTTGCCTTTGTGAAGGATTTGGTGTACCGTTTGAAGATGGTCAATAAGATCCCGACGGATGGCTGGACGGATACTATAGAGCACATCAACCTACAGGATGGCTATGTTGGCCGTCTGCTTTTGGACGACGGAACGTATGAATACTGTCGATTCTGCGTCTTCACCATCGATTACGACATGCACGCAGACCAGTTCATCATGTTCAAGTATCAGAGTAATTTTGTGAATAAGAACTAGATGATAAAAATGATGAACCAACGTTGAAATATGCTCGCATATTTAAAGAAACCGAAGCTTGGTTTGGTGTTTAGCACTCTTGTACCTCTACTTAATCGGGCTGTATTTTGAATCCAGACGTTTTATTTATTTAAAAACTGAAATCAGATTACTAGCGAACAGGATGTATGCTATCTGGTAGCTATTTCTTAGCTTTAACATCCTCCCAAATGTCTGCAAATGTCTGTGGAATAGGGATCATATTTTCTCCTTCCCAAACAGCATTCATGATCTCGTTTTTTAGTTGTTTATCATCAAGGTAATCCGCCAGTTTTCTAGCTTCTTCCAAAGTAAGGTAAAACGGATCTGGATTTAAATCGCCGTTGTTAATAAATACTCTTTTGCTCATAAAGTGGCATTTTACTGTTATTTTATCCAATCTTCCCAAAAAGCTTGGGATTCCACACTTTCTTCAAAACTATCATTAAGATTTGTAAACAAATCGCAACCAATTAGTGATTCAATGTCATTCACAGAAACTACAGCATCTTTTAAAGGCTGTCGCTTTGAATCATTTTCAAAAACAAAAGCAATCGATAGATAGGCATTGTCTTCTTCACGAAGTACAGCTTTAAAAAAGCCATCTGGTACCACAACATTTCGTTCGCCTATTTTTCCATAACGATTACCATAGACAAAAGGACCACATACAACCCAAATCTTACCATATCTAAGAGCCCAATTACGAACGTGTTTTTCCAATGAATGCCAGTCTTTGCTATTGAGATCATGGTTTTGAGGGCAGGTGTTCGTTAGGTAAAAGCTCTCATTCATCGCTATTTGAGACCACTTCATGTCGGCTGAAGGTGCCATGTGGCCTTTATCCCATCCAGAGTTGCTGTAGTCCTCTCGCATAGCTTGTCGTCCCACATAATCCAAATCCATACTAAATCCATTCGCTCGAGGTAGATTGCCTGTCACTTCTTCTGCGGTTAGCTCATAAGCAACCCAGTTTGGAATCAGCCACTGAGTGTTGTAGTTGATTATAAAACCATGATATACTAAGACTACATCTGTACTATGTATGGCGGGCAGTTCCATTAGTTTGGTGTCTAAAGGTGGCTCGCTCAACCCACGATGACCTTGGGCGTGCAGCAATGTTGACAAAAGTGTCAGCACAACAATAATTATGGGCCTGAAAGCTGAAAACATGGCATTAATTCAAGATGGAAACTTCATTTGGAGCTACGCCTTTAAGTTGAAGAAGAGTCAACTTGTATGGAGAATCCGTTAAATGGCTTTGTGGGATAGCACTAAAGTTACGATTACAGGCTTCTTCCCAAATTCTTCGGTCTTGCTCAAACTCTGTTTTTAGGAACATCATTTTGCAATGTGTATTAATGCCTTCTGTATTGGAAACGGTAGGGTTAAGACGTACAAAAGGTGTTGACTTATAGTCCATATGTCTAAGTAGTGCATCAATGTCCGTGTATTCTCTTCCAACGTAAGGATACTCCTCTGCCTTAGTCACGTATTTGAATATAGAAAAACCATTGATAGCCTTGAATAGCATATCTACCAGTCTTTTTTTTAGATTGTTTTTAAACTTGACCACATCTTCTTCTTTGACCTTATATTTATCGTAAAACATTTGACTCAGAATAAGACCTTCGGTTAGTTTCTCTTTGTTTTGTTCGAAGTAATGATCTAAACATTCATTGGAAATCAGCGACAAGAATGGGTCTCTGGCAAGAGGTGACATCTTTAGGGAATCATCTTCTTGAACTCGCCAGGTTTTTAGATTACCTACATATGAGCGGAGCCCATTATACTTGGAATGAAGATTACGTTCCAGTTTGTACAAAGAATCGATGATCATACCCGCAAGATGAGTCTTTAAATGAGTGATTTCCTTTTCCCGCTCACGTTTGGAGATCTCTTTTGATAGGCATTCAAGTTGTTTCTTGTAATCCAAGTCCATATCTTGGCGCTTGCGCTTTCGATGACGCATGATGAGCCAGAAGACGACACTGGCAACACACACAATGCTGTAAATCCAAAGACTTGGTTTTGCAACTAATGGTTTTAATGTCTTGGTCACGATGCAGACAATGATAAATGAGGCCAGGACAACGGCGATGCCTCCCCAAAACAACCAACGATATTGTCGACTTTGTTTATCGAAGTCAGCCAAAGCCCTGAGGCGTTCTTCGGCCAACTGTTCTTTTTTCTTGGTTAGATTACGGCTCTCCCAATCCAAGCGCTCTTGTGTCCCGTCACAAATAGCTTCACGGTTACCATTGTTTCCTAGCTGTTGGAAGAGTTCGTTAAACAAACGGCTACGTTCCGTCAACTCTTTGGTTAGCTTTAATAGCTTCAGTTTCTCTTCTCGGATAAGATTGTTTAGAATTTCGGATTTGATATTGGAATCAGTTAAGTCGAAGGATACTATTGCTTTTTGGTCGGTACCCTTGATTTGTAGATTGGTGTCGTTAATCTCGGTGATGATGAATGCACTGCTCGACAACGAATCGTTCTCAAAATAAGCGTAGGGAATGTAACAATAGCCTTTTTCTCCAAAATTGCTACCCCAAGAGTTTCTTACCACAAAGAAACGAGCTTCGTCGTTATAGCCACAAATAACCATGGTATGATACCCGAATTTTCCATTTTGGATTTCTTGCTCGCTTGGAATACGGATAAAGCCTTTCCATGGTTGGAAAGAGTCAAATATCTTAATGGTAATGGCTACGGGGTAACCTTCGTATACAGCAGACTTAATGTCATGCAGGTTGTGTTTGACATTTTTGGCGCATATGATTTTCCGAGTCTGGGCATCATCATACGCTTCTACAGGTGGTTCTTGTACAAGATTGTCAGGATTATACGGAAACAGATGTTCTAGACAGACCCCTTGTTGCTTCATTGAATTCAGAATCTCGGTAATTGAGCTTCCAGAATCTGAATGAGACATGCCCTTGGACTTTCTTGAATTATAATAAACGAACTGCTCGCTGAGGTTTATGTCTGATTGGCGGTTTTTTTTCAGAATAAATTCAAAAATGCTGACAAGTGCAAAGGCGGAACATGCTCCTATCTTTCCTTGATCTTTGACAGGAGTAAAGTACTTACGTAAATCCACAGAAGAAGAAAGATATGAAATGGGTTGATACACTTCTTTTAGATCAATTATTTCAGCCTCCTCCTGAAGCTTGTAAGTATGACCTTCGAATACGAAACCTTCGTTGGTGAGACGTTTAAAACTTTCATTATGGTCTTGACGCTGCACATCTAAACCTTCCAACTCAGTGGTTTTCTGCCGGATATAGTTGGTGGACTCACGCATTGCCACTTTTGTCGCTTTTAAGTCGTCCAATAATGCGCTGGCAGTCTTGACGGTTGAACCATTTTTGGAAAGGACGGCATACTCCTTTAGAAGCGCTCCTTGCTCAGCATCTTCCAATTCTACCTTGCATAGCTCATTATGGGCGTTCACGAACAAATCTAATACTTCTCTGCAGCAATCGTCAATAACCAACTGGTGCTTGTTGAACATATAACCAGTTAGGAGGTCATCGTCTTCACCTAGCAGTTGTGCAAGTGTGGCCTTCTTTTCAGGAAGAGACAGCTCTGGATTTAGAATATATGCCTGAAACTCTTGTGTCAAACGAGCAATTTCAGCGTCAAGGGCTGGGCTGATCTGACTAATAATCTCTGCATGATCCAGATTGTTGTTCAATCGAGGAGATATCTCCTTTTCATAAAAATCGGAAAACACATTCACGTTCTTGTTTAGAATGCTCTGCACTATCTGCGACACCTTGTTCACTTCAACTTCGCTTTGGGATACTTTTTCCCTGTCTAAGATATGGGTGTAAGCCCTGTGCAATAGGTATTGGACAAAATAATACTTGTCGAAATATAACACTGATAGACCGAGCGCGTGTATGGGACGTTTTGGATCCATCGCCGAAAGTTGGAACAATTCCGGATATTGCTTTACAGAGAGCAATGCATATTCTCCTGCAATACGTACAAAGGAGTCTTCGTCTAGATTGAGTGATGTTCCATCGGAATTGCAGTTCTGTAGCATTATGAGGGACCCCAAGGTTCCATAGTGATTTTTGGCTTCAAGAATTGTTTCTAAAACAGTTTTTGATGTCTTTGCAAATTCGGTGTTGCGAACTGTCAGATCTTTATTATCCTTCTCGAAGAGAAAAGCTGTGTCGTAAGGAAGCAGAAAAAGATCAACATGATAGCTTTGCGGAAGGGTCTCGATAGCCTTTAGGAATTCCTCTACAACACGCCAGTATTTATCAAGGTATAATGGGACATAAACGCATAGATTCATAGTTGAACTATCACCTGGTTGGTTAATGGTGATACTCGTGTTATAAAGAGATCGGAAGAAGCCTTTTAGATATTCGTCCCTGTTTTCTAATAACACTTGATAGGATTGCTTCAATTGGACGTCAAACAGCTCGTCAATTCCAGCGACAAAAACACTGTCATCTGCTTCGACGAGTTCTGCAGACTGAAAACTGGCATTGTTTTTGGGATTGAGTTCGGGGAAAAGAAATGCCTTGAAGTAAGCCTTCAGTTCATTGTCACCATATTTGATGACATACCGCTTGATACTGGTCAGCATTGACTCCGAATTGGTGCCAAGCATTATGTGTGCCGTATGCCTCATTTGTTTTATAGTTCCTTAACGTGAGTTAATTCGTTTGTGATCAGTTCGCGTATCTTCTCAAATCCTTTCTTCTTTACTTCTTCCTTGGTCATGTTGATTTGAGAGAACTTGTCGTAATAGTTCTCCTTTGCTTCGTCAATAATGCCTTTGATGGCGGTCGAGCCTTTACTAACAGCCAAGTTGTCAAAGAATTCTGTAAATTCCTTTCGGATAGAGGTTCTGTATGAACGGAAGGTGTCAAATGCCTCGTCACGGTAGGTGCCCAAGTCTACCCAGAAGTCATCCAACGCATCGCCGTTTTCTTGGCTTTTGAAGTAGTACTTGCTGTTTTCGTTTTTCACAAGGCCAAAGATAAATCCTTTCACCCAAAGGTCTAGTAAGTCCTCGTCAGTGGATTTTTTAGGCTTCATGCTAAAATCTTCACGTTTCATTCTGGTTTCAAGGTTGGCATCATAGTGGCAATACACACGGCATTGATCATATTCTTTCTGGTATTCGGGAAGATTGGCGATGGCATAGGCTGGAACAACACCCACTTGTCGGTAAATGATAATACGGTCGTTCACGCCGATGCTGGCAAAATCAACATCCATTGTTCCAGTAAGTTTACTCTTGAAATAATCATTTTTGTATAGACGATTGTTGAGTTTATTCGGGACACCCACAAAGAAACTGTCTTGGGGACGCTCTTTTGGCATGTGCCCGCGATAGTCATAGCGGAACAAAGGCATGGCTTTTTCAATGGCCATGCGGGTTATTCGGTCGAATTCTTCTTGAGGCATCTTGTCCAAGATGTCATCTATGCTGGTTTCCCTCCAAGAGCGGGCGGTATGCAGTCGTTTGGTGTACTTTAGGATCATTTCTTCTATCTCATCATTGGAGAGTTGGGTAAAACCATACACTTTATTATCCAAACGAAGACCTTTAACGAACTCTGGAATCTGGATTTCATCGGCTACGACACTTACAGCGTTCACTGAGTTTTGGGCAAGATCAATTTGGAAAGTCGCAGGTGCTCTGCCTACATTGTTTTGAATGCGGGCAAGTCTGGTCGACAAATCGCGATTAATGGCCTTCAAACTCTCTGATATAAGGTTGATTTTCCGGTTTTCTTCAGCAAGAATTCCTTTAATATTGTTGAAAACAGTTATAGCGGCAGTACGACGGATGATTTCGAGTTTGCATGTGGCAAGAGCACGATTAGCATCCGACACGTCATTTGCCAAATCTTCCAGCTTGTTTTTGTTTTTAAAGAATTTCTTGTCGTATTCGCTTAAATCAGCACAAGCTGTATCTAACGATGACTGAAGCATGGGCTCTTTGGCCAAATAGTCCTCTTTTTCATTAGTCATCTCTTTTAAGAAGATGTCAACCTGATCTTCAATGGCTTCCATGACATTTTCTACCGTTGAGATGCCACACTCTTGGTTGATGTGCTCATTGATGAGTTTTTTCAGCTCTGTTCGTACACGAGAGGTTAGAGCATTGATTTTGGTATTGACATCTTCATCCTTAATGCGATTGATGGTGAGGTTTTGTTCAACTTCTGGCTTCGGGTTACCATAGTTGTTGACAGTCAACTCATATCTGGGGGTCTTGTCGCAGATGAAGTCAATTACATGGTCATAGTTGTTGTTTTCACGGATGTTGACGTTAGGGTTGTCGATCCAATTGTTGGCAATCAAATTGGCATCTTGACAGCTGTTGAAGAAACGGTCAATGAGATTTTTGGCTGACTTGATGGCATATATATCACTTAAGTCCTGTCCGCGATAGATGATTTCGCAAACACCCATACCAGCAGCCCAAGCCTTTTTGTTCTCAATATCCATCGAGCCTTCGCGTATGTTTTTTTCCAAGTTATCGCTTACGCTCGCCGATGCCGTAGAAAGCTCTCCTGCTGACGTAACCAAGGCGAGGCTGATCATTTCGGCTAGTTCGTCCACGTGGGTGTAGGTGTCGCCACGGTCGTTTTTGTTGTCAATAAAAATAACCGAATTGAACGGACGGTCTTTAATCTCATAAGAGCTATTTATATAGTCCAGTTTCACGGGCTTGCTGCCTATGCCTAAATGCATCAAATAATCCAAATCCTCGATTGCGCCATATGCATTAGGGGCCACCTTGGCCATACCGGCGTTTGACATGTGCTTGAACACATCAGGTAGTACCGCATATCCGGTTAATTTGCACATGGGAGCTTTTTCGCGGAGAAGATAGGCCATATTAATAAAAGTACCGCACCCAGTGCCACCACAAACAGAAAAAACCATGTGTATTTCAGTATTAGCCCCCAACAACTCATATTTGTCATTGTTGATGATATGTGCGTTAGTGATTTGGGCTAATGTGGTCTCAACTTTACGGTTGATGTCGTCATAATTCACTGTAAAAGCGAAACGGCCGTTTGAACGCACCTGGCCCGCACCTAATTCCATCGAAGTTAAGGCATACAAGTTTTCTTCAGCAATCCATGAAAAAGCTTCTTTATTGACATCATAGATGGGACGCGCTCGCTTCACGAGAATAGGGAGTTGCTCCATGGGATCCAAAGTCACTTCTTCTCCCTTAATGGAAAGAAGTGATTTCTTATAAGCACCACCATCCGTGTCGATTCCAAGGAATCCGATCATAGGCGGTACTTCGCCGTAAGTATCAATAAACATCTTCTTGGTGTGAAGAATTGCATTCATGCCTGTACCGCCGAGTCCGACGTACAAACAGCGTTTGATTTTTGTTGCCATAGTTTATTATGATATTTTGATTATTGTCTTTGTTCCAGTGGTCATGTTTTGAATGGTGTATTCCAGGTGTCTTTCCAATATGTGTGCATCAGCTAGATAATTATTAGGATAGCGAAGGCGGACACTGTTAACGTTCCTGGGCTCAATTGTTATATCGCTAGTCCAAAGCTGGTTGACTTCATACTGGATTTTTCCAGTGAAAACCCTATTAACAATATTCTGTTTTGTCGTTTTATTTGTTAAAACCATCTTCCTGTAACGTCTAAGGTTTTTCAAACTGTTGTATGGAGTCGGATCGGTTAGTTGAATTCTGCCCACTTTGAAAGTCGGAAAGAAAATGCGTTTCAACACAAGCATCCACACTAGCAACATAATCACAAGCAAAATGCCGAAGAGCATCAAACTTTCAGCAAGTGGATTCATGACTTTTTTCTTTTCAGCCTCAATTTCCATTAGAGAAGCATTGTCAGCGTTAAAAGCATCAGGATCCATGTCGTTGATTCGATCCAAGCCTCCATCATCTATTGGTTTGAAGAACCAATGGTGAACCTTGTTTTCAGTTTCTGGTTTAAACACGACCCCTACTCTTAACTGGTTGGTTTCAGGTTGAACGTCGATGATGTTTGATTCGCATTTTTTGTTGTTCACATACACCTCTATCTCGCTTTCTGTCACAGGTAACATCTTGCCGCTATCGGTCTTTTTGTATAGTCCTAGCCGTAATGGTTTATCCATATAATTCTTGGCGTCCTGATTGAAATCAAACTCAATGATCCGGTACAGTGTATCGGGCACATGTTTCTTCCAAAGAAACTTTTCATAATAGTTTTCCTTGCCCCAACGGGTTGGGGCTGAGCCATCTTCCTTCTTTTTTCCACAAGAGCCCAATGTCATCAATAGACAGAGTATTGCAAGCAAATAGTACTTCTTATAACACATGGAACTTCACGGTTTTTTCGGGTTTGTTAATCATCTCAATGGTTGTAGGAGTATCCTTTATTTGGGTCATCGCATATGGATATTTGTCCATGCCTTCGGCAGGTTCAGAGTACAATTTAATACTTTCATTGTCTGTAATGGATAAGGCGCTCTTCATTTGTTCCAAAGTCATTAGATAATTGGCTTTTACTGTCACGGAAAAGTTTTCGCGTATTTCCACCACTTGATCCACTCGTATATAGTTGTTCTCTTCTGACCAAACGTGAACTTTGTAACCTTCTTGAAGACTGCCGCTACCATTGTGGTTATATTTAATTATAAGTTGGCTTCTATCTTCTTCTCCAATTTCACGGACATCTATAGCGATGCCCTGCTGAGGCGTAAGCAATAAAGTGGATACATTGGTGCCTCCCATTCCTGCTACATCAACCATGCCAAAACGACATGGATTAACATTTTCCAAGACTATGCGGCCTTCAACGGCTTGAGGGGTAAGCATAATATAGAATCCGAAAGCATCTTTTTCTTTGGCAATCTGACACCATTGGCTCAACAAGGTTTCGTACTCCGCCTCATGTTCATCTGGAATACCATCCGTCATTAGTTTTATTATGTCCACTTTTTCAGGTGACAAAACTTTATCAACAGCATATTTTAATGGTTCATACAAGCATGTCCAGGTGGAACCTCCCTTGCCACTGGCAGGAACAATTGTTCCGCCTTGTTTCATGTAAAGGGGTATTCTATAGTCGTTTATTCTGTTTATCAGTGTTTTTTTTCCGCTTTCTGTTGCATATTCCCTCCATTCTTCAAGCGCTTTGTGTTGAAAAGGAATGACAACTATTTCCGTTCGGTCGTCACTGATTGATTCAATATCAGTAATGATTGCTCTCTTTACTTCATTCCAAATATTAGGAGTGTTACTACCGTTGTTCATTTTAGCCTTGCCTTGCATGGATAGCGTTACGTCCCATAGATAGGTTTGGCGTACATCTTTGACGTTTCTACTTTGAGCGAAGGACGGTAGGTATAAGGCTAAAGCAAGCATTAAAAACACAGTCTTTTTTGTTTTCATCTTATTGGCATTTATTATAAATAAGGTGTACTTGATTTTGCAAAAATAGTAAAAAAACAAATTTAGCAAGTAGTCAAAAATGAACACCAAAAGAAAAAGACTGTTGATCGAAGTTATTGTTGATTGGTCTGGTTGATTTGAATTCGATATATGCGTCTAATTAGTTTGGCATTTTCAAAAAGTTGCAAGAGTATCGTCATGAACAATGGTGCATAATAGAGGATGTCATCTATTTGCAATTGTTGTTGACTCACTATTCAATACAAACACATCCTCTTAATTCGAGTTATTTAAAGATTTCAAATATTTATAAAGTTCTCTTCTTTGTTTGAAGTGCATTCTTTTGGGATAATCAAAACCTCTTGTCAGATCATCTTCTCAATATTCCACGAAAAAGCCCTCAGTCTCCAATCCGGGGTCTTGAGGCCTTTTTCGTGCAGCTGGTTGAGGATGCTGTCCACCTTATCGTCCTTTTTTCCAATTTGGTGGACGCGGTCCGCCAAATGTTTAATAAAATGACAAGAAGGGTGCGTGATATTTTGCTTTTGTTGTATCTTTGCAACCAAAAGGACTCATCATGAATAATAACACCAAGAAATATCCTAAGGAAGAAGAGACGGGTAATCGCAGTTTAGCCAGCGAACCAGCATCGGCATTAGCAGGACAGGAAACATTTGTTATGCCCGATGATGTAGACTATGCCGACGTCGTTGAAGGCATTCTTCAGGTGACATCTGACGTTGAGGAGGAGATTGCTGCCGCAGACCGCGGTGAGATAGTTCAGATGGATGAATTCAAAACGATGTTCGCCCAATGGCTCGACTAATTGAATTCAGCGTCCGCTCAACCCAACAGCTGCAAAAGATATTAGCCTTCTACGATGAACGCAACGGCAGCGACGCATACAGCCGTCGCCTGTTACAGTGCCTGATGGATGACTTGCAGCTTTTGGCCAAGATGCCATTGGCGAGCAGCCCGTCCACGCGCCCCGATGTGCGATTCTTCTATCTGATGGGATTCACGGTCATCTTTCGTTTTAACTCTCGCAAACTGACGGTGCTTAGCATCCGCTCATCGCAGCGCAAGCCGCTGAGAATCTATCAGAAGAAATGAAGCAATTCCTCTTATCATCTTGTTATGCATGAACGAACGAAAAGGTCACCGTAACTTATAGTACCGTTATTTCAGATCATCTTCTCAATATTCCACGAAAAAGCCCTCAGCCCCAAATCCGGGGTCTTGAGGTCTTTTTCGTGCAGTTGGTTGAGGATACCGTCCACCTTGTCGTCGTCGACGATGCTGATGATGGCGTTGTTCAAGGTCGGCCAGGCATGGGTGCCGTAGTGCGGATCGCCTGTCTCGCTGCCGTGGCCCTTGATTTCGTTCCATTCCGTGAAGCCTTTCGTGCCGTTGTCGTTCAGCACCTTGGCGATTTCGTCGTAGTAGGCTTGGTTATATGTGATGAGTATTGCTTTCATGGTTATCTGATGTTTTCGGTTTTGGTTAACGCCTCTTCGGCTTTGCGTCTCTTGCGGCGCACGGCACGAGTCTCAAGTGAACAATACAGTGCGGGAATCAACAACAAGGTGATCAACGTCGACACGGTCAAACCCCAGGCGACAGTGATACCCAGTCCGTTCCACATCTCTGCACCTTCACCGCGACCGATAGCCATGGGTATCATGCCGAGCACGGTGGTCAAGGTGGTCATCAGGATGGGGCGCAAACGCGAACGGGCGGCTTTCACTGTGGCTTCCTTGACTTCCACGCCACGCTCTTCCAGAAGGGTGGTGTAGTCGATGAGTACGATACCGTTCTTTACGACGATACCCATCAGGATCAGGATACCGACCAATGACATGACGCCCAGAGCGGCATTGTTGACCCATAAGCCGAGCAACACACCCGTGAAGGTGAAGGGTACGGAGAACATGATGACGAAAGGCTTCATCAGGTTTTCGAACTGTGCGGCCATCACGATGTAAACCAAGATGATGATGAGGATGAGCAAGGTAATCAGGTCGCCGAACATTTCTTGTTGGGTCTCGTAGTCACCGGCGATTTTGGTCATGATTTCGGAAGGGATTTCGGTGTCGTCAATCACTTCTTCAGCCATCTTAACGACGTCACTCAGCACCATGCCTTTACCCACCACAGCGGTCACGCTGACCATACGTTCACGGTCTTTGCGTTGGATGTTGGGCGGAGTCAAGGCTTCGACAACGGTGCCAAGGTCGCCAACACGGACGGCTTGGCCGTAGCCGTTGTATATCTTGATGTCTTCAATGTCCTCGATACTTGTGCGGAACTCAGGGGCGTAACGTACGCGGATGTCGTATTCGTCGCCGTCCTCACGATAGTATGAGGTGACCGAGCCGCTGATACGGTTTTTGACGTAAGTGGCTGCGGTGGAGCTGTTCATGCCGTTGAGGGCCAGTTTCTCACGGTCGAAGTCGATTTGATATTCAGGCGTGTAGTCGTCGCGACCCACGATGACCTGCTTGATGCCACGGTCGCGTAGTTTTTGTGCGATTTCGTTGGCCACGCGGTCGGTAGTGCCGAAATCGTAACCGTAAATCTCGACTTGCACTGTGCTCATGCCTCCCATACCACCTCCGCCTTCGTTGACGTTGGCTTTCTTGATGAGGGGGATGGCATTGAGTTTGGTGCGAATCTCTTCGGCGATTTCCGTCGAGTTACGCAATCCTGCCTTGCGGCGTTCGGTCTTTGTGCCGATGCGCAAGTTGAAAGAGATGATGTGCGTGCCGTTGTTACGCATCGAGGCGAAGGCATTGTCGGAGTCGGCCTGTCCATAGCTGAAGTTACAAATCTTGACTTCGGGCATGGCCATGAAGTCGTCGGCGAGTTCCTTGGCAAAGGCACCTGTGACTTCTTGACCTGTACCCACGGGCAGTTCAATGCTGATGGAGATACGGTCCGAGTCAGACTTGGGCATCATTTCGGTCTTCAGATTGGGCAGGAGTAGCACCAAAGAGATGACAAACAAGCCCAGCATGCCGAAAAACACCAACTTGCGGTGGTTGACAGCCCAATTGATGAGGCGAGCATAACCGTTGCTGATGGCATCGAGGCCTTTGTTGATGGGACGGAAAATGGCCTTGTGGAATTTGCTCTGATGGGGATTCATCACAAGCATCTTCGAACACATCATCGGCACCAAGGTCAAGGCACCGCAGGTTGAGACGATCATAATGATGGAGACAATCCAACCCAACTGCTTGAACATGACGCCAGCCGTTCCTTTGATCATGGTCAAAGGTAGGAACACGGCCAACATGGTCAAGGTGGAGGCGATAACGGACAACTGTACTTCTTGAGTGGCGTGTACGGCCGCCTCTTTGGGCTTTGCACCTCGTTCGATATGTGTCGTGATGTTTTCCAAGACCACAATGGCATCGTCCACGACCATACCGATAGCTATGGATAATGCCGACATGGAGATGATATTCAGCGTGTTTCCTGTTGCAAACAAGTATATCAAAGAGGCGAGCAACGAAATCGGGATGGCCAAGACGATGATGAAGGTGGCACGCCAACGGCCGAGGAAGATGAACACCACGAGCATAACCAAGATAAAGGTGATGAAGATGGTGCTGCGCAAGCTCCCGATGGAGTTGATGATGCTGGTGGAGCCGTCGACGATGATTTGCACCTTGACGTCGCTGGGTAGCGTAGGCTCGATTTGGGCCAGCTGTTTTTTGATGCCTTTGATGACGTTGACGGCGTTGGCATCAGTCTGCTTTTGGATGACGATGGTGGCACCTTGTACGCCGTTGCTGTAGGACTCTTGTGAACGCTCCTCGGGGCCGTCGACCACACGAGCCACGTCACGAAGATAGACTGGGGCGTTGTTGCGCGAGCCTACCACGATGTCTTCCATCTCCTTGGCGGAACGGAACTGCTTCTCGACGCGCAAGTTGTAAGTGTTGGAGCCGATGTCCATGTAACCCGACGGGATATTTTGGTTTTCATACATCAAAGTCGATGAGATCGACTCGATGGTTAGGTTGTAGGCTTCCAATTTGTTGGGGTCGACATAGATTTGAATCTCACGCTTGGGAGCTCCGTTGGCCGACACCGTACCCACACCGCTCACACGGGCCAAAGGCGTGGTGATGCGGTCGTCGATGATTTTCTCCAAGGCGGGCAAGCTCTCTTTAGCCGTCACACTGATCAGCATGATAGGCATGTCTTCCGCGTTGAACTTGAAAATCACAGGGTTGGTGGCACCGTCAGGCAAGTAGTTTCGAACCATGTCCAACTTGTCGCGCACGTTGTTGGTGGCTTCCTCGATGTCGATGCCGCTCTCAAACTCCATAGAGATGACCGAAGTGTTCTCACGTGAAGTGGAGGAGAGGTGCTTCAGGTCAGGCACGGCGTTGAGGGTGTTCTCCAAGGTCTTGGAGATATTGGTCTCGATGTCTTCCGCACTGGCGCCAGGGTAGTTGGTCAACACCATGATGAAGTTGGTCTCCATGTCAGGTAGTTGGTTGATGGAGAGGTTCATCAGGGAGTAGATACCGAAAATGGCGATGGCGACAAACACCAAGGCCGTCGTCACCGGATTATTTACTGCTGTTCTTTGTAAGCTCATGGTTTATTGTTTTACGGTAACGGTGACGCCGTCCTTCAGGCGAATCTGTCCCTCTGTGACAATCTTGTCGCCTTCGTTGATGCCACTGATAATCTCGTATCTGTTGCCAAGGCGCTTGCCGACTTCCACAAGTTGGTATTTCACGGTGTTGTCGGGTTGAAGCACGTAGATGAAATGCTCGCCTGAGCCTTGTTGCTTGACAACGGCAACGTCGGGAACGACCACGTGATGGTTGGTACCGAAGTTGGCAGTAACGCGGGCAAACATACCCGGACGTAGCTTCAGGTCGGCATTTTGGCAGATGACCTCAACAGGGAAGGTGTGTGTGGTAGCGCTTATGGTGGGGTAGATGATGTTCACTTTACCTTGGAAGGTCTCGCCAGGATACGATTCAACTGCAACGTCAAATTCCATATCCTTGTTGATATCGGTGAACAGACTCTCCGACACGTTGATGAGCATCTTGACGGGTTGTATTTGCTGCACCACGAAGATGGGCTGTGTCATGCTATACATGTCGCCTCGGTCGTAGTTGCGGGCGGTCACCACACCGTTGATAGGGCTGCGGAGGTAGGTGTTCTCAGCCAGATTATAATAGGTCTTCTTCGTCATATTGAGCGCGAGCTTGGCCATGTCGTAGTCGGCTTGGGCCACGGCACCGATGTTATAGAGCTCAGTAAGACGGGCCAGTTCCGTCGAGTCGTTGACATATTGCATGCGAGTCTTGGCGAGGTTGACGTCGTCCATGCGGGCCAGGAGTTGGCCTTTACGCACTTTCTGTCCGACTTCAACATAGATGTTGGAGATACGACCAGCCGTCTGCGAAACGATGTTGTTCGTGGCAAAAGCCTCAATGTTGGAAGTGTAGGTGTTGGTGATGTCAACGTCCTCGGCCTGGGCCGTCACAATGCTGACCACAGGAGCCACCTGGGCTTGGGGCTGTTCGGTAGTGGAGTTTTTGTTGCTTTCTTTCGAGCCGCAAGCCGTCATCATCAAGGCTGTGGCAAAAGCGATAAGGGTTAGTCTTGTGTATTTCATTGATATGTTGTTTTTATTCTATTTTTCCGATGAGTTCGTCTAACGAAGCCTTGGTGACCATGAAGTTGTAGACGGCTTGTGCCTGGGTGAGTTGCGCTTGCTGCAAGGCTAGTTGTGCGTCGTTGAGTTCCACCAAAGTGGCCTTGCCGACTTCATACATCTTGGCAGAGATGTCGTAGCTCTTTTGGGCAATCTCCACAGTGGCGTTGGCGGCCTGGTAGTTCTTGATGCAAAGCGCCATCTGGTCGTTGTAGTTGCGAATGGCGATGCGAAGGTTGCGTTCGGTGTCTTCGCGTTGCAGGGCGAGCATGTTGCGTGTCACCTTGCTTTGCTTGATGTTATAGTGTTTTTGGAAGCCGTCGAAGACAGGAATGCTAAGGCTCAATGCAGCCGTGGAGGAGGGGAACCATCTCAACTCCTCATCACCCATGGCACTGTAGTTGTAGTTGATGTTGGCAGCAAGGGTGGGCAGGTATTGTTTTTTCTGCATCCGGATGGTCGACTCCAACATACGGTCTTGTATGTCGAGTTGCAGCAACGAGCTGTTGTTGCTGAGGTCGTCTTCCGAGACGTAAGGCGCAAGCAGGGCAGAGGTGTAGTCGTTCAGGTCGCCTACCACTTCCACCTCGGTGTCGAGAGCGATGCCCATGACGGCTTTCAGCTGCCAGGTGGCCAACAGGACGGCGTTCTCGGCGCTCGAAACGTTGGGCTCGGCATTCAGCATCGTCACCTGGGCACGCAAGCGTTCCACCTCTGAGACCTTGCCGACATTGAAGCGTTGCTGGGTCTTCTCGTAGTTCTTTTGTGCGTTCTCATACACTTGGCTCATCACGTCATGCGAAGCTTGTGCCAGCAGTACGGCATAGAAGGCTTGTTTCACCTGTTTCACCATGGCTATCTTCGACGAACGGGCTTGTTCCACGGCCATTTCCACGTCCATGCCCGACAGTTTCAGGCTCTCCCAAAGCGAAGCGTTTACCAGAGGCATGCTGGCGGAGGCAGAGGCGTTGATGTTGTTGTCGCGACCCACCTTGATCTCCATGGGTTGTCCGCCCATGTCCATCACCATGACCTGTTTCAGCAGTGTGCGCTGATATGAGCTGCTCACGTTGACATTGGGATAGAGCGAGGCATAACTGCCTTTCTTAGCATATCCCGTTTTCTCTATGGTCATGTCGGCAATCTTGATGGTGTTGCTCTCCGACAGGGCAATCTCCAAGGCTTGGTCAAGGGTGAGTTGCAAAGGTTGGCTCTCCTGCGCCTTCACTGAGGCTGTCGCAAAAAAGAGCGTTATAAAAGCTATTATGCTGATATTCAATCTTTTCATAAGAATCTCTGCTGTGCAGTTGTTGCGTTAAATTAATAAGGTGCAAAAGTAGGAATATTTGTAGATTCAATACGCAGTTTTCAACGAAATATTTTGACAAATCAATGAAAAAAACACCACATCCGTCAAAAACAATTATCTTTGCCGACAAATCCTATGTGATGAAACGTCCGACCCTGCCCAACGCCAACCTTGACTTGTTGCAGCGCCTCTACAAATGGGGCGTCATATGGGCGGTGCTTTTTGTCATTTTCTTTGCCGTACACTCAACGGGAAACCTGCTTCTGAGGGTGGTCAGCTCCCTGTGTTTCGTCGGCATGGTGGTACTAGAGGTGCTCTTCGTCAACAAGGTATTGATCACAGGTCTGCTTGAAAAGAAGCGGCTGGTTCTCTTCATCTTGAGTTCGATTTTTGTGCTCCCCGTTTGGGCAGCATTGTCGATGGGCATCGACATTTGTCTCCTACATTACATCGTAGGCCGACCTTTCAACGAGCTTTTCTCTTTTCCCTACACTTTTGTGGCTTTTATGGTGCGTTTGATTTGGTTCATAGCCACCTTCGCCATAGTGGTGATATTCTATTTCCAACGCAAGGAGAACGAGGAGAAGATCGTCTCAGACCAGTTGAAGAGCGAGAAACTCGACATGGAATTGCGTTATTTGAAGTCACAAATCAATCCGCATTTCCTTTTCAATGCGTTGAATAACATCTATTCCATGGTGTACACCCACGACGACAATGCAGCCGATGGCGTATTGAAGCTTTCGGAGATGTTGCGTTATGTCCTTGTGGACTGTCAGGCAGAGATGATTCCTTTGAGCAAGGAGATCAACTATATTGAGAATTTCATCGATTTCCAACTGATGCGTATGCCAGGCCATCATGATGTGGTGTTGGAACAAGATATTAAGAACACGGAGTTTTTGATTGCCCCAATGCTATTGCAACCCATCATCGAGAACTGCTTCAAATACAGTCGTTTGGAGAGCCATCCCGAAGGGCGAGTACACATCAGCATCAAGCAGGCATCAGACAGACTCTGTTTCGAAGCGGAAAACACCATTGCCCCCAATGTCGTTCCGATGACGGGCAATGGGGGAGAAGGGAAGAAATCGGGCATAGGGCTAAAAAACGTGCAACAACGTTTGATGTTGCATTATGGAGAAAACTATAAATTTGACATTCAACAAGATAGCGAAATATATAAAGTTAGGATTGAACTATGAAAGAGAAGTATAATGTGATTATTGTGGATGATGAGTACTTGGCTCAGAAGCTCTTGCAGGATTATGTGTCGAAGATGGACGCGCTGCAGTTGGTGGCCACATGCTCGAATGCCTTTGAAGCCATGAACGCTTTGAAAAACAATCAGGTCGATATCATGTTTCTCGACATCCAGATGCCCGACCTCACAGGCCTTGAGTTGGTAAAGAGTCTTGAGCATAAGCCTTCAATCATCTTCACTACGGCTTATTCCGAGTATGCCGTCGACGCCTTCAACCTCTCTGTGGTCGACTATCTGTTGAAGCCTTTCGACTTTCCCCGTTTCGTCCAGGCTGTCAACAAGGCCATCGGTGCCGAGTTGCCCAAGACGAAAGGGGATGACCTGCCGCACGACACCATCAGCCGTTCCAACGACTTCATCACGGTGAAGGCCGACTACAAGCTGTATAAGATCAACTACGACGACTTGCTTTTCATCGAGGGGCAGCATGAGTATGTGACTTTCCATACGACACAGCGTCGCATCACGGCTTTGTTTGCGTTGAAGGACCTTGAGGAAATACTCCCGAAGGACAAGTTCGTGCGTGTCCACAAGTCTTACATTGTCTCTTTCAAGCAGATCCAGGACCTTGACAAATCGGATGTCACCGTGGCGGGTACCAAAATACCCGTGGGTGCCAGCTATCGTGATGAGCTGCTTGCGAGGCTTCAATAAAAAAACCTGTTTTTTTTGTTATGCAACGAAAAAAATGTATATTTGCAGCGTAAACCAACCTTAAAAACAGATAATTATGGGTAAATTTGAAATTACGACCAGGAAGAATGGTGAATTCCAATTCAACTTGAAGGCTACCAATGGTCAAGTCATCCTCACCAGCCAGGGCTATGCCACCAAGGCTACCTGCCTCAATGGCGTGGAATCGGTTAAGAAGAATGCATGTGATGAAGCACGCTTCGATAAGAAAGTCGCTTCCGACGGCAGCCCATACTTCAACCTGGTTGCCACCAATGGCCAGATCATCGGCTCCAGTCAGATGTATGCCAATGAAGCCACTCGCGACAATGGTATCGCCTCGGTGATGACCAACGCTCCCGAAGCCGAGATCGTTGACCTGACCGAAGCTTAAGCACGAGCTTATAGCAAACGAAAAAAGGAACGGCATGCCGTTCCTTTTTTTTAGTTTGTCGGGGCAAAAGGATTCGAACCTTCGACCCCCTGCTCCCAAAGCAGGTGCGCTAGCCGGACTGCGCCATACCCCGAAAAAAAAGACGATGCAACCATCGTCTTCTTTCTTTCGCGGAGAAGGGGGGATTCGAACCCCCGGTACCCATTGCTGGATACGACAGTTTAGCAAACTGTTGGTTTCAGCCACTCACCCACCTCTCCTCGGCTGTGAATTGCGGTGCAAAAGTAGGCTTTTTTTCAATACAGACAAGCTTTTTTGCTTACTTTTTTTGAAAAAATTATCTTATCTATTGATTGACAAATAAATACGATATATAAGAATGGCTGTTCGTGGTTTTTGCCTATGCTGTCGTTTGATCAAGAAATAGTCAAAATTGCCAAAAAAAAGGCCTTGACTTACAAATAATTGACTTACTTCGTGTAGATGAATAAAAAGAATTACTATATTTGCAGGCTTAATTGTATAATAAGGTATCAAGGCGAATCCTGATTCTGGACTTCCTTGGTCGTAAACAACTATTGAAATGGAAAACAACGAACAACTGAATCAAAATTCCCCCGTTAGCGAAGGAATGGAGAATGAAAAGAAAACATCGAAGGCTTCCAAAAAAGCCATCGACGGTAATGAGAAAAAGAAGATCGTCAAACTGATCCAACCCAGCATCTTGCCCGGTAAGGTGAGAATTGAGGTGAACACCCTCGTGGTGGAGCCTCAGCAAGCCCCCGTCGTCGACGAGGAGCTCCCCGAAATCGTGAATGCTCCAGAGATGGAAGAAGATGAGGTGGTGGAAGAAAACAATGAGTTTGAAGGTCTTAACAAGCTGCAATTGGTCGAGATGCTCGAAGAACTCGTGCAAGATGCCGATGTCCAGAACATCAAAGACAAGGTGGCTGCCGTTCGTCTCCATTTCAATAAGCTGAACAAGGAAGACATGGACAATGAACTCGACCGCTTCATCCAAGGCGGTGGCGAGGCGGAGAGCTTCCAACATGTGGAAGATCCCATCGAACAGCGTTTCAACGCTGCTTTCGGCATCTTCAAGGCCAACCGCGCCAAGCAGAACGAGGACATGGAGAAGCAGAAGACCGAGAACCTGGCCAAGAAGCAGGCCATCCTCGACGAGTTGAAGGAGATCATCGCCTCCGACGAGTCGTTGAAGAAGACCTACGACGACTTCCGCGCCCTACAGGACCGCTGGAAAGAGATCGGCCCTGTGCCGGCTGCCGAGAATTCCAACCTTTGGAACAACTACCACTTCCTCGTCGAGAAGTTCTTCGACAAGGTGAGAATCGGTCGCGAACTCCGTGACCTCGACATGAAGAAGAACCTCGACTCGAAGATCGAGCTTTGCGAGAAGGCCGAGGAGCTGCTGGACGAGAAGTCCATCACCAAGGCTTTCAAGGCTTTGCAGAAGCTTCATGAGGAATGGAAAGAGGTCGGCCCGGTGCCTCAAGAGAAGAAGGATGAGATCTGGGAGCGCTTCAAGGCTGCTACCGATAAGATCAACCAGATCCGTCGCGAGCATTATGCCAAGATCGAAGAGGAACAGGCTGGTAACTTGGAGACGAAGAAGGCCCTTTGCGACAAGGCAGAGGAGCTCATCGCCGAGGAGTACACTAGCGTGAATGCCTGGCAAAAGAAGTCGAACGAACTCTCCGAGATCTTCAATGTCTGGAAGACCGTGGGCCCCGCCAGCAAGAAGGACAACGAAGAGATTTGGCAGCGTTTCCGTGGCGCCATGGATACCTTCTTTGCAAAGAAGAAGGCTTTCTTCGCTTCATTGAAAGACCGTCAGACCGAGAACCTTGAGCGCAAGACGCAGCTCTGCATCGAAGCCGAGGCTCTGATGGAGTCGACCGAATGGAAGAATGCCACCGAGCAGATGAAGAAGCTCCAGGAAGAGTGGAAGACCATCGGCCCCGTGCCGAAGCGCCATACCGACAAGATATGGAAGCGTTTCCGCGCCGCCTGCGACACCTTCTTCAACCGTAAGAACGAACACTTCAGCGGCCGCCGTACCGAAGAGGAAGCCAACCTCGCCGCAAAGAAAGCATTGATTGAAGAGATCAAGGCTTTTGAGATTGGTCCCAACCGCAACGAGAACATGGAAGCCATCAAGGCCTTCCAGAAGCGTTGGATCGAAATCGGTTATGTGCCCATGAAGCACAAGGATGCTATTAATAAGGAGTACCGCGAGCTCATCGACGGCCTGTTCGACACGATGCGCAAGAACCAGAACGAGGCTTCGACCAACGAATTCCGCGAGATGATGGAAGGCTGGAAGGATGACCCGACGGCCAACGACCGTGTGCGTCGCGAGCGCAACACCTTGCAAACCCGCATCCAGAAGCTTCGCGATGAGATTGCTGCCATGGAGAACAACATCGGTTTCTTCTCCAACAGCAAGAACTCAGAGCTGATGCGTGCCGAGTACGAAAAGAAGATCAACAAGGCCAAGGAAGACCTGAAGGTCCTGGAGGCCAAGCTGAAGATTGCCGAGGAATAAGGCAGTCGTTCTGAAAAGAGAAAGCGGGGTGAGGTAACTCATCCCGCTTTTATTATGACTAACGGGCAACAAAAAAGCACCTCAAACGAGGTGCTTTTTTGTTGGTCCGAAAGGACTTCTAGGATTAGAAGTTCAGACGGAGGTTCAGAGCAGCTGACCAAGTGGAGAGCGTGCTGGCATACACATTCCAAGTAGGATTGGTGAAGGTGTAGGTGTAAGGCTCTTCTTCGGTGCCCTTGCCGTTCAGCTTGATGATGTCGCTGCTGCTCAGACGCTGCATGTTGCCCCAGCCTCTGTAGAACAGGTTGGCGAGGTTCTTAACATCGATACCAGCGCTGATGCTTTCACCGCCCTTGAACTTATAGGTTCTCTCATACTTGAAGTTGAAGGTGTGTCTCCAAGGAGCGATGGCACCGCCACGTTCGGCATATTGGCCACGGTGGGCACTGAGGTACTTGTCGGCTTTAATGAAGTCGTTGAATTCGGCAGCATTGGTGTAGGGGCTGTCCTCGGCCATCAGTTGAGCTTCGGTCGGGATGTAAGCCAAGCTGTTGGAGCCACCGTCACCATTCACATTGCTGGTCATGGTGTAGCTGTAACGAGTGTAGCTGTAGCCACCGATGTAGCAGTGGTTAAAGCCTTCGTAGTAGAGACCAACGGTCTCAGTGGTGTGTTGACCAGTAGCCCAGGTCCAGCCAGCGTTGAAGAGCACACGGTGAGGCGTGACATAGCTGCTGTAGCCGAGTTCGTGGACGTTAGAACCATTGATACCAAAGGCGTTGGTGTTGTAGGCAGAGAGGATCTGGTCGCCGATACCGTCGGTGACGTTCTTACCTTCTGAATAGGTGTAGGCAGCCATCAGGTTGAGACCACACTTGAAGTCCTTCATCAACTGACCGGTGACGCTGTAGTAGTAACCGTTGTTACCCTTTGCAGTGTTGGTGATCAGATAAGGAGTGACGGCCTTGCCGAGTGAGTTGACCACGCCTTCGCTCTTCCAGGTGATTCTTTCACCAGGTTCGCCGGGGAGTTGGATAGGATCATCTTGAACGATGCCGAGCTTGGTGACGGCAACAGAGGTGAGGTCCTTGTTATAGATGCCTTCCACAGTGGCCTTGACGCCGCCAGGAAGTTCAGCATCGAAACCTAAGCTGCTCTTCCAGGTCTGGGGCATGCGGAGGTTCTTGTCCATGATGGTGGTGGACTGAGGAGCCGGCAGGTCGCCCGTCAGCAGGAGGTCAGAGTTGTTGGCGATGATTTCGTCCGGGTTTTGGAAGAACTTGATTTGGGTTTCTTCGTTGCTGTTGATGTACTGGTTCTGCAGGCAGTTGGAGTTACCCACGGTAGAAACGATCCACACGAAGGGCAGACGGCCGGTGTAGAGGCCTGAGCCACCGCGGACGATGTACTTACGTTCGCCAGTGAGGTCCCAGTTGAAGCCCAAGCGGGGTGAGAGGTTCACGCGAGCCTTAGGCATGTCGGCGGTCGACATTCCGTACATGGTGTTGCCTTCGCCGTCGGCAATGGCGTGGTGAACGTTAGTTGTAGAGCCATCTTCGTTGACGACTTCCTCGTTCCAGCCTTCAGCAAACTCCTTGTTGTAGTTGTACTCGGCGATGGAAGGATAGTAAGGCAGTTCGGCGCGGAGACCGAGGGCGAGTTTGAAGCGCTCGCTGAGGGTCATCTCGTCCTGCAGGTAGAGAGAACCTTGCATGTAGTTGAACGAAGGATAGACCTGTTCGTGCTTTTCGTTGTTACCATAGGTGATGGTGAAAGCGCGAGGATTGGCGTTGTTGACGAAGTCTTCCCAGCTGTTGTAGACATAGTAGCCGGCGCCGCCTTGCATGAAGCCGTTCTTGGTCTTGTCGAACTCGTACTGGGCACCGAGGGTGAAGTTGTGGATACCGGTGAGGTAGCTCACTTCGTCGGTGACAACGGCGGTCTGCACGTCACGGAGGTTACCATAGGTGAACGGGTCGGGACCGAAGCTGGTGTAGACAGCAGGAGTGCCGTCCTCGAGGGGCTTCAGAATATCGACGGTGGGGAAGAGGTCGCCCACGAAGCTACGAGGCTCGTTCTGGTGCGAGTAGGTGGCACGCAGCATGTTGTTGCCACGGCCGCTCAGGAAGCTGTGGTTCCATTCGGCAGCGACCGAGCTGAAGTTCTGCTCTTGGAAGTAACGGTTGCTCTCGAAATACATGGCGTATTCAGAGGTACGGCCGTAGGTGTTACGGTTGTAGACGCTACCACTCAGAGGATTGATGGAGCTTGAAGGAGCGGTTGAATACTTATTCTTCACCAAGCTGTAACGGATGTTGAACTTGTTGTTGTCGTTGATGTTCCAGTCCAAACGGGCCAACAGCTTGTAGTCAGGCGTGCTGGCGCTGTAGTTCTGGTAACGGCCGGGATCGTAGTTGAACTTGCTCTTCAGGTAGTCCTTCATCATGTCCATGTCGGCCACGGTAGGACGGTTGTATTGGGTACCACCGCCGAACTCGTCATCCTCAGATTCGCGGGCGAAGTGAGTTTGACCGGGGTCGATGTCGCTCTGGTACTCGAAGTTCACGAAGTAGAACAGCTTGTCTCTCAAGATGGGACCGCCGACGCTGACGCCGACCGTGTTGTCCAAGGACTCGCTGAGTTTCAGACGCTCCGGGAAGTTGCCGAGTTCGTCCTTCACACCATACTTGGTGCCCATGAGACCGTCGTTGTTGTAGTAGTCATAGATGCTGACATGGGTGGCGTTGGTACCGCTCTTGGTGACGGCGTTGATGGCACCACCGGTGAAGCCGCTGTGACGGACATCGAAAGGCGTGACGTTGATGGTCATGGCCTCGAGAGCATCCAACGAGATGGGGCTACCGCCAGCAGGCAGGTTGCCGCCGATACCGAAGGCGTTGTTGAAGGCAGCACCGTCAACGGTGACGTAGGACGAACGGTAGTTACCACCACCGATGGCCAAACCGTTGGAAGTGGTGGCAGCCTGAGGCGTCAGGGCCAACACGTCGTTGAGGCTACGGCTGATGGTGGGCAGGGTCATGATCTGCTCATTGTTGATGGCCGTAGTGGCACCGGCGCGGTCGCTGTCCATGCCATTGGAGATGGCTTCGGCAGCCACGGTGACTTCACCCAGACCGACAGCCTCTTCGTTCATGCGAACGTTCAGGATCTTGGTCTCACCCAGGGTGGCAGTGACACCCTCTTGGATGACGGTCTGGAAACCGATCATGCGGTACTCAATCTTGTAGGGACCGCCGGGACGGATGTTCAGCAGGCGGTAGTTACCGTTGGCATCAGCTACGGCATAGTACTGCGAGCCGGAGGGAGTGTGCGTGGCAACAACGGTGGCACCCGGAAGGGTGGCTCTATTGTTGTCCGTGATTTTTCCACTGATGCTTGAAGTGGTCACCTGGGCCATCAAGCTAATGGAGGCAATCATAGCCACGAAAAAAGTAAGTAACTTTTTCATAGATAATAATTTAATGTTAATAATTGAGTTGATTGTATTTGCTTGATTTTACACTCGTTTTCACTCAGTCCATACTATAAGACCGTGCAAATATATAGTTTTCCGATGAAATGCCAAGCCAATATTTTGCAACATTTTTCCATTTTTTAGAAAAATAATCAACACGTTTTGTTCATAACTGGATAAGATTCTGATTCTGACAAGATTGATATGGATGGGTGATAACCGACGATACTTATGCCGCCCATACCTTATTTATAATGCGTCCCTCTTTGCAAAACTTTCGCCGTTTTTCTCGTGTGATTTCATTTTTTTTGTGTATTTTTGAAGCGTGAAAAACTACACCAACTATGAAAAGAGTATCGATATTGATGGCAATGGCGGTTTGGGCTTTGGGAATGGCCTCTTGCGGTAACCAGCCGAGCAAAGAATTCAAGGCGATGGAAGAGGAAGTGTCGTCGATTGAAGCCAAGATCTGCGAGATGACGGATTGCGACGAGCTTCAGATGCTGAATTTCGCTATTCTGGGCCTTCGCTCCGATATGGACAACTACAGGCAGAATTCGGCGATGAGCGAGCAAGAGATTGAACTGCTCGACGGCAAACTCGATGAGCTTATGGCCACTTGGAACGGCAAATGGGCTGCCCTTGACTGCGAACAGGACATGACCGACGACGAACTCGACACCTCGGGCGAAGAAATCGGCGACTACCCTGAATGAGACTAAACTGTTTTTTATCTTTGCCTTATAAAACACTGAAAAGCTATGGCATTCTTCTATAGACATAACCCTAAGAAATTCAACTACAAGCCCCGTTATTTCGACCCTGAACAGCAGGAATGGGAAGAGAAAAAGGCCGCTGCAGGCCTCGATTCAAAGCTGACGCACGAAGAGCAACTGCGACTCAAGATGCGCCAAAGCTGGAGCGCACCCAAAAACGAGGAAAGTACGGCTGAAAAAAATGCGAAACTCATTCGACGCGTTGTTTTAGGCGTATTCATCGTAGTTGTCGTTTATTTCATTTTCGGTACCGATTACTTCGAAAGAATAGTTGAAGGCTTAATGAGAAAATGATTCGTTATGCTCGACGTGATTAAGCTATTACCCGATAGCGTTGCCAACCAGATTGCGGCGGGCGAGGTGATCCAAAGACCTGCATCGGCTGTGAAAGAGCTGATGGAGAATGCATTGGATGCAGGAGCCACGCAGATCGATTTGGTGGTGAAAGACGCCGGCAAGTCGATGATTATGGTTGTCGATAACGGCTGTGGCATGTCGGAAACCGACGCCCGGATGTGCTTTGAACGTCATGCCACCTCCAAAATCAGCAAGGCGGAGGACCTGTTCGCCATACGTACCATGGGTTTCCGCGGCGAGGCCTTGGCTAGCATAGCCGCCATCGCTCAGGTGGAGCTGAAGACAAGACGCAAGGAGGACGAAGTAGGCGTGAAGATCGTCAACGAAGGCTCTGTCGTCAAAGAACAGACGCTGGTGCCGATGCAACCGGGCACGACCTTCACGGTGAAAAACTTGTTTTTCAACGTGCCTGCCCGACGCAACTTCCTCAAGTCGCCCCAAGCCGAACTGCGCCATATCGTGGAGGAGTTCACCCGTGTCACGCTGATGAATCCTGAAATAGGCTTCACGTTCAACAGCGACGGCAAAGAGTTGTATCATCTCTATCCTGGTAACCTCAAGCAACGTATCATGGGCTTGTTTGGAAGCAACTACGAGGAGAAGCTCCTTCCAGTGCGACAAGAGGCGGAACGCATCAGCATCGACGGCTATATCGTCAAGGCGGAGTTTGCCAAGAAGACCCGCGGTGAGCAGTATTTCTTTGTGAACAAGCGTTTCATCAAGCATGCTTATTTGCATCATGCCATCGAGAATGCCTTCATGGAGATGATTCCCAAGGACAGTTTCCCGGGTTATTTTCTGAATATAGAGGTGGACCCCGCTGATATTGACATCAACATTCATCCTACTAAGACTGAAGTCAACTTCTTGGATGTCAAGTTGGTGTATGCCATCCTGCATGCCGCGGTGCGCAAGGCCATTGGCCAGCATAATCTCTCACCGATGATCGACTTCGAGGAGTCGGCCGACCTGAACAACGACTTCAGCGCCGCCATGGGCATGTCGCAGCCTCTGTCGTTCCCTAATATCCCCATCGATCCCAACTACAATCCGTTCAGCAAAACGCCTACCCATCATGAAGGTCGTCAATACGATAGCTATAAGCCCGAGCGTAATGCCTCGCCAGGCGACTGGCGGCTGCTTTATGGTGAACGTACTGATTTGCCGAACGAGACCGTCGAAACGGTAGAGGAGAAGCAACACAGAAGCCAATATCTGCAAGTGAACCAGTCGTATGTCGTGACCGCGGTGAAGTCGGGCATGTTGGTCATCGACCAACATCTGGCCCACATGCGTGTGCTTTTTGAGAAGTATCTGAAGGAGTTGGAAAACCATAGTGGTGTGTCGCAGCAGGAGCTGTTCCCTCAGGCCCTGACGCTTAACATGAATGACGCCTCGCTGTTGAAAGAGATGGTGCCTGAGTTGGAGAACCTGGGCTTTGTCTTGGAACAGGCCAACCCGACCACTTTCATGATCAATGGGACGCCCTCTGATGCAGCAGGCTGCGATGCGGTCGCATTGTTGGAGCAGATTCTTGAGAATGCGAAGATCAACCGCACCGACCTGCAGCTCGACAGGAAGCTGAACCTGGCCAAGACCATGGCTTCGCAGCTGGCTATCAAGGCACAGACGCGGCTCTCGGAGGTGGAGATGCAGAACCTTGTGGATCAACTGTTTGCCTGTAATGTGGCCGAAGTCGCGCCTAACGGAAAGAAGATTTATGTGATTTTAAATATGGAGGATTTGTTTCAATGAGTCAACAATTCAGCCCCACGGGATTTAAGGTGCTGCCCACTGTGGTGAAACACCTTTTGATTATCAACTGTTTGTTTTTTCTGGCAACTTTTACTTTTGAGCGTTTTCATATCGACCTGACGGAGTATCTGGGTCTTCATTTCTTTAAGGCCAGCCATTTCCATCCCTATCAGCTGATTACCTATATGTTCATGCACGCCAACTTCGGGCATCTGTTTTTCAACATGTTTGCCCTCTGGATGTTTGGCAACACGCTTGAAAACCTTTGGGGTTCAAAGCGTTTCCTGTTGTTCTATATGGTGTGCGGCATCGGCGCAGGTCTCTGCCAAGAGCTGGTGCAATACATACAATATGCCACCTCCTTGGCCAACTATGCCACGGTGAATATGGGCGGCAACATCGTTACGATGGACACCTACCTGAACATGATGAACACCGTCGGTGCTTCGGGCGCCATCTACGGCCTGTTGCTGGCTTTCGGTATGATGTTCCCCAATTCGATGATTTACTTCTATTTCCTGATTCCCATCAAGGCCAAGTGGTTTGTCATCGGTTATGCGGTCATCGAGCTGATCACTGGACTCACTGGAGTCGACAATGTGGCGCATTTCGCTCACTTGGGTGGCATGCTGTTCGGATTGATCCTGATCCTGTATTGGAAGAAGAACCCCGCTGGTCCCAACAAGAACTTCAGAAAGCTGAAAGACGTCTTCCAATCGTTGAAGACAAGGTCACGCACGAAATACACGCGTTACGAGGAGGTATACGACAAGGTGCCTCGCTCCGATGAGGATTACAACTACCAAAAGGCGCAGAAAGAGAAAGATATCGACGCCATCCTCGACAAGGTGGCGAAGAACGGCTACGGCAGCCTGACCGATGAGGAGAAGGAATTCCTCTTTAAAAACAGCAAGTGAAATGGAAGAAAGAGAGAAGGGTAGAAGAGGCTTTTTGGGGAGGCTGCTGGTGTTTGTCCTGACGCTGCTAGCCCTTGTGGGCTTGGTGGCCATGGCCTTGAGTGTGATCAACGGCTTCATCAACCCGCGGAATTTCATCTGGACCACGGTCTTCGGACTGGCGTTTTGGGAGATTTTTTTCTTCAATGTGGTGGTGTTCCTGCTACTGCTGTTGTTATGGTCACGCAAAGTGTGGATTGCCGTATTGGCGCTTTTGGTGGCCATCCCGGGATTGAAGCGCTCCTATTCCTTTGGCCACAAGGTCGAAGCCCCTTCGAGTGTCCGAATCATGAGCTACAATGTCCATAACTTCGACCATGTCGACGGGAAGACGGACAAGGAGAGTATGGCCCGACTGGTGATGGATAAGGTGCAAGAGGAGAACCCCGACATCTTGTGTTGCCAGGAGTTTTCTGCCTTCAAGAACGGTGTCACACGTCCCCAGTGCATCGACTTGTTTGCTAAGGCTTCGGGTTATCCTTATGTGTATTACAACAAGAAACGTAACTATGGCGGCAATGTGGTCTTCTCGAAGTACCCCGTCGAGAAGGTTGACGAGGACAGTGGCTTCGGCCAGGAGAACACCTATGGCATCATGGTCTCGGTGGATGCAGGTGAGAAAGGCAAGTTTTATGTGGCCAATGTCCATCTGCTCTCCTATATGATCACCGATAACGAGATTGAGCTCTTGGTGGGGAGCGCCGAACGCCAGAACCTCGACACGTTGGGCAAGACCTTGCTGCATAAGTTGAACTTCGCCTTCCAACGCCGTAGCGAAGAGCTGCAGCGTTTGCTTGAGGGGATGCCCTCCGTCGACGCCCCTGTGCTGATGTGCGGCGACTTCAACGAACCGCCTTTGTCATACAACTATAACCAGATGCGTAAGGCAGGTTTTGTTGACACCTTCACCGAGGTGGGCCGTGGCATCAAGCCGACCTATGCGGGTAAGCTACCGTTACTGCGCATAGATTACATCTGGTCCGATACGGCCGTGACGCCGCTTCACTTCGAGCGCTGTCGTTTCAAGGCTTCAGACCATTATCCTATCCTGTTAGATTTTAAAATCAAGTAAATATGACCCTGATCAAATCCATATCCGGCATTCGTGGCACCATTGGCGGCCAGCCGGGCGACAACCTCACGCCAATCGACATGGTGAAATTCACCGCTGCTTTCGTCAAATTCGTGCAACATCATAAAGGGGTGAAACGCCCCAAGGTCGTCGTTGGCCGCGACGCCCGTCTCTCAGGCTTCCTCGTCAACCAGGTGGTTTGTGGCACCTTGCAGGCTATGGGCGCCGATGTGCTTGACATCGGGTTGAGTACAACGCCTACTACAGAGATTGCCGTGACTGGTCTGAAGGCCGATGCTGGCATCATCCTCACTGCCAGCCACAATCCTGCCCAGTGGAATGCCTTGAAACTCCTCAACGAGAAGGGCGAGTTCATCTCGGCCGCCGAAGGCGCTTGGCTGCTCGACGTGGCTGCCAAGGACGACTTCGACTTCGTACCGATTGAGGAAATCGGCAGCTATCAGTTGGTTGAAGGCTGGATGGACAAGCATGTCGAAATGGTGTGCCAACTGCCTTTGGTCAACAAAGAGGTGATTGAGAAGGCCAACTTCAAGGTGGCCGTCGACGCGGTCAACTCCACGGGCGGCATAGCCATCCCCAAGATGCTGCGTGCACTCGGCGTGAAAGAGGTGCTGGAACTTAACTGCGAGCCTACGGGTAAGTTTGCACACACACCCGAACCTTTGGCGCAGAACCTCACTGACATCTGCCGTTATGTGAAGGAACAGGGCTGCGATTTTGGCGTGGTTGTCGACCCTGACGTGGACCGTCTGGTCTTCGTCAAGGAAGACGGCGAGCTGTTTGGCGAGGAGTACACTTTGGTCTCGGTGGCCGACTTCATCCTGAAGCATACACCTGGACCGACGGTGAGCAACCTCTCTTCAACCCGTGCTTTACGTGACGTGACGCAAAAACGTGGACAGCAATACTTTGCCGCTGCCGTGGGTGAGGTCAATGTGGTGGAAAAGATGAAAGAAGTCGGTGCTGTCATCGGCGGCGAAGGCAATGGCGGTGTCATCTATCCCGAGTTGCACTATGGCCGCGATGCCTTGGTCGGCACGGCATTGTTCCTGACCCAACTGGCTGAGAAAAAAGTGAAATGCTCCGAGTTGAAAAAGGAATATCCCGCCTATTTCATGTCGAAGAACAAGATCCAGCTGACGCCAACCACCGACGTGGACGGCATCTTGGCCAAGTTCGCCGAGAAGTTCAAGAACGAGCAGGTGACTACCATTGACGGCGTGAAGATTGACTTTGAGGAAGGCTGGGTGCATCTGCGCAAGTCGAACACCGAGCCTATCATTCGTATTTACAGCGAAGGCAAGACCGAGGCCGAGGCCGAGCGTTTTGCCAATATGATTTTGGAAGAAGCTAAAACCATGGTGTGATGAAAAGAGGATTTGGTAGTGACAACCATTCGGGTATCTGTCCCGAGGTGATGGAAGCCATCGCCCGCGTGAACAAAGAGCATGCGTTGGCCTATGGTGATGATGAATACTTCGCCGCTACCGAGGCGAAGTTCCGCGAGCAGTTTGGCGAGCAGGCGAGGGTGTTCTTCGCCTTCAACGGCACGGGGTGCAACACCTTGTGCATCGATGCCTTGACCAAGTCTCACGAAGCTGTGGTGTGTGCCGAGAGTGCCCATATCAACGTGGACGAATGCGGTGCGCCCCAGCGTATCGTGGGCTGTCGTCTGCTTACGGTCGACACCCCTGACGGCAAGCTGACGCCTGCTTTGATCAAGACGAGGCTGCATGGCTTCGGCTTCGAACACCACTCTCAGCCCAAGCTGATCAGCATCACACAGCCGACGGAGTTGGGCACCTTGTACACCTTGGACGAAATCAAGGCCATCGTTGGTTTGGCAAGGGAGTACAACATGTACGTCCACATCGACGGCGCCCGATTGGGTAACGCTGCTGTGGCGTTGGGTTGCACCTTCAAGGAGATGACCACCGACCTTGGTGTGGATGCCGTCTCCTTTGGCGGCACCAAGAACGGCCTGATGATGGGAGAGGCGGTCGTGCTTCTCAATCCCAACGTCTGTCCTGACTTCAAATACCGCCGCAAGCAGGCCATGCAACTCTGCTCGAAGATGCGTTTCATCGCGGCCCAGTTCGATGCCTATTTCGAGAACGACCTATGGCGCCGTAACGCCGAACACTCCAATAAGATGGCTCAGTTGCTTTATAAGGCAGTGAAAGACATCCCGGGCGTCAACATCGTCTATCCCGTGCAAGCCAACGGCGTGTTCGCACAGCTGCCTCGCAAGGTGTGGAAGGAATTGCAAAACCATTATTTCTTCTACGACTGGGACGAAGATGCCGATGTGGTGCGTTGGATGTGCGCCTACGACACCACTGAGGAAGACATCAGGTGTTTTGCTGAGAAGCTGAAGGAACTGATAAGCCAATAAGCGCTTATTCCACCATTATCTTAAGGATCTCCACGTCGGTCTCCTTCATGCCGTAGCGGCCGAGGCAGCCGATGTGGTCGATGGTCTCTTCAACGTCCTTGCCGATGATACCGTCGCCGCCAAGGAGGTTGCAGCCTTGTTTGCTCATCTCATAGCCCAGGATACCCGCTTCCACGGAGAGGGCGATCTTGCCGGCGCAAGAGGGCTTGGCGCCATCGCAAACGATGCCGGCAGCCATGCCGAGGGCGTTTTCCAGAGTGTGTTCGATGATGCTGAGCAGCTCGCCCATGAGGTAGGCGATGCCACAGCCCGAGGCGCAGCCTGCGCTGACGGCACCACAGTAGGCTGAGAGACGGCCGATGCCGGTCTTTTGGTGGATGGCCACGAGGTTCGACAAGGCCACGGCACGTATCGTGCGTTCCTCATCGATGTTGTATTCTTCGGCGTAGGCGAGGATAGGCAGGCTGACCGTCATGCCTTGGTTGCCGCTGCCCGAATTGATGATGACGGGCATCTCGCAGCCGCTCATACGGGCGTCGCTGCCAGCTGCTGCCCAGGCACGGGCTTTGATTCTCACGTCGGTGCCGAAACTGAGTATGGTGCTACCGATGTTGGCGCCCCAGTTGTTCTTCAGGCCTTCCTGCGAGATGGCCTTGTTGCATTCGATCTGAGGATTGATGATGGGCTTGAGGTCTTCGATGTCGACGGTGTTGGCGAAGTCGTAGATGCATTTCATGTTGAGGCAGCTGCGGTCGGTGAGCTTGGTGGCACCGCTATCTTCATAGCCCGAGTCGAACAACACTTGATCATCTTTCTCCATCTTAACGATGTTGGTGTGGAAGCCCGCGATGCGTACGCTGGCGGAGTGTTCATCATTATATAAGGTAACCGTCACGTCGAGCTGGGCGATGACGTTGAGCGGGACGATGGTCATCAAAGTGTTGTCTAAGAACTCGGCGATTTCCTTCTTTTGCTCTGGTGTTACCTCGGCAATGACTTCAAGGGCTTTCTTGGGGTTGCCGGCCACGATGCCAGCCGCCACAGAGGCCTTCAGGCCTTTCATGCCCTTGGTGTTGGGCACGATGACGCTCTTCACGTTCTTGATGATGTTGCCGCTGGCTTTGATCTCCACACGTTTCGGCATGGTGCCAAGGATTTCATGGGCTTTGGCGGCAGCATAAGCCAAGCAAATCGGTTCGGTGCAGCCCATGGCGGGCACGAGTTCTTCCTTGAGGATGTTCAAGTATGAAATATACAAACAATCGCTTTTATCCATTGAATGCTTCTATTTTTCGGCAAAAATACAAAAAAAAGTGCTTTTCACTTGTTTGGATAAAAATAATGCCTAACTTTGCCAAAAATCTCAACAATTAACCCTTTTGTAGAATAAAATTGTTTCTATCATGAACGACAGTTTTGAATCATCCTTGAAGGCGTGGAATGAAAATGAAAAAGCCGCCAATGAACTCATCAACATCGTTGGAAGACTGTGGTACGACAAGTCAGTCGAGCTGATCATGTTGCGTTCGCTGCTGGTCAACCGTGGTTCGGGTAAGATCCTGAACAAGCACCTCCGTGCCGCGACGGTGTTGGGCAAGCCTGTCCGCGTGCAGGACTCGCTGCTCATCGCTAAGGCTCTCCTTGCCGAGAACCTCGCACCCGCCCGTATCGACCTCGGTCGTCTCAACTCCGAGTGGACGGATGAAAAAGAGAAGTATAATAACAACGTGACTGCTTTTGTCCGCGACAAGCTCAGCTACATCATCGATGCCAACCCGCGCAGCAACAAGGTGCAGGACGTCATCCTTTATGGTTTCGGCCGTATCGGTCGTATCCTCTGCCGTGAGATGACGGAGATGGCGGGCCGTGGCGACGCCCTTCGTGTGCGTGCCATCGTCACCCGCAAGAACTCGCCTGAGGACATCCTGAAGCGTATCAACCTGTTCCGCACCGACTCGGTGCACCGTTACTTCCACGGCGTGTGCACGCCCATCCCGGGTGAGAACGCCATGATGGTCAACGGTCAGAAGATCCTCTTCCTCGAAAGCAAGAACCCCGAGGACCTCGACTACACGCAATATGGCATCAACGATGCTTTGCTGATCGACAACACGGGTGCTTTCCGTGACAGAGAGTCGCTGTCGCGCCACCTGCAGGCCAAGGGTGTCAGCAAGGTGTTGCTCACCGCTCCTGGCAAGGGCGACATCCCGAATGTGGTTTACGGTGTCAACCAAGACACGCTCGACCTCGAAAACGAGACCATCTTCTCGGCTGCAAGCTGCACCACCAACGCCATCGTGCCCGGCCTCGAAGTCATGCTGAAGAACTTCGGCATCGTGAAGGGCCACATCGAGACCATCCACAGCTACACCAACGACCAGAACCTGCTGGACAACTACCACAAGAAAGAGCGTCGTGGTCGTTCGGCCCCGTTGAATATGGTCATCACCGAGACGGGTGCCGGCAAGGCAGCTGCCAAGGCCATTCCCGAGCTGAAGGGCAAGCTGACGAGCAATGCCGTGCGTGTGCCTACGCCTGACGTGTCGTTGGCAGTGCTGGCTCTTGACGTCGAGAAAGCCACCACGGTTGAAGAGGTGAATGAGGCCTTCCGTCTCGCCTGCCTTGAGGGTAACCTCATTGAGCAGATCCGCTTCAGCAGCAACACCGAGTTCGTCAGCAGCGACGGCATCGGCGACAGCTGCGCCTGCATCTTCGATGCTCCGGCCACCAAGGTCAGCGAAGACGGCAAGACTGTCATCCTGTATCTGTGGTACGATAACGAGTTCGGCTACAGCAACCAGGTGGTCCGCCTCGCCCGCCACATCGGCCAGGTGAAGAGCTATCGCTATTATTGATTGAAAAAGTGAGGCGTGTAACAGTTTGACACGCAGCGCGTCATGTGAGAAAAGTTCCCGATGTTATTTCTTCATCGGGAACTTTTTTCATAGTTTCATTTTTTTTCTTGCGTGTTTCTAAGAAGAACAGTAGTTTTGCAAGGTAAAACTTAAAAAACACCGCCTTATGAAAAAGAACCGGATTTTCATTATGGCCTTATGCATGCTAACAATTGGTGCGCAGGCCCAGACTTGGGTGAATCTTGGAAGCGTTGAGCCTAAAGAAATCAGTGCCACAGTCACTGAAAGCAACAGCCAAAGCATCCGTGTGCTTTTTGACACGAAGGGATTCAGCTCAGAATCCATTAACGAAGGCAATAATTGTAAATATTTGCTGTCCTCTTTACCTTATAGAGAAACTTCTACACCACTTAATAGTGAAGTAAAAGAACAGGAGGAGGAGTTTTATACTTGTACTAAATGGTATGACAGCAAGATTAACTTTGTCCGTTATTCCAACCATTTCAAGGATGTGGAAGTCGTCAAGACTATGGACACCCAACAGAATGAGCCTGACAACCTGGTGATTTACGATTGGGATATCATCCAAGACGCTACAGCAGGCGTGGTGTATGGCATTGACCATAACATGCATACCGATTCGGCATATATCAGTACGGATTATGGCCATACATGGACTGCTTTTAGCACCAGCAGAGAAGATGGTCATCCTGTCTATTTTTGGACATTCCCCAATTCGCCAGGAGTGATTGCGAAAGGAAACCAATGGTCGAATTTCCAAGTGAGTCAAGATTTTGGAGTGCATTTCAACGAATTCGAAAGTCAACCGAGAGGCTATTGTTTCTCAGGTTGGAACGATGGTGAGTTTTTCGACTTGTTTTGGCAGAATGATATAGGCATGATGCTGCATCGGACAACAGATTATTACCAGACCATGGAGACCTTGGAGCAGACATTGCCCGAGTATCATTGGAACTATTTGGGGGCAGAGAAAGGTGAATTCTACAAGTTATACTATGCAGGGCCAGAGAGCGACGAGGCAAGATTGTATTACAGCAACGATTACGGACAGAATTGCAGGTTGTTGATGGAGTTTGACTCGACGGCGGTTTATACTCCTTTGCATGGAGAAGGTTTATGGTCGGTATGGATTGGTCGTGAGCCAGGCGTGTTTTACACTTTCAAAATGGAGTACAGATACGATGCTCCAGAGGAAGGGACAAAAATCTACATCAATTATTATCGCTCATACGGCGACACCTTGGTGACCACCTACTTCCATCATTTTAGACCTGATTGGTTCAACCACCATACACCAGTAATGGACTGCGAAATAGTAAGTTGTGACAATAGTGGTGTCACACTTCATTGG
>Ga0129307_1000327_pt1 | contig 78757 bp, 70 predicted proteins | sample P1105metagenome_FD_94437 | JGI IMG/M metagenome (GOLD analysis project Ga0129307, IMG submission 94437) | Capybara group fecal microbial communities from Wisconsin, USA - P1105 metagenome | ecosystem: Host-associated > Mammals > Digestive system > Large intestine > Fecal | place: USA: Wisconsin...
CACGGTCGGATATCTCATTTGTGAATACTTTCCTTCTGTATTTCACCACCAGGATCAGATGATAATACAGGAGAAAAACTGAATGTGCATTGTGGTCATAACCATCCATAATATCAGCGCCTTCCTGATTTCGACTGAATTATTTTCCGCTGATATCATTATACCATTATCCTTGTGATCGAACAAGTGTTCTTGCTGCGTTTTATGTAACTTTTCTCATAAGGAAAACGCCCAAGGAAAACCGTTTGTCAATTCATCCCACCACCTTAGATAACAGAGGATGGGGGAATTCTTGCTATTATGTGTTAAAATGACCGGAAAGGGATCAGGCCGCCCGGAAAAAGAAAAACGGCCGGAGACAGGAGACGGGATGACTGAAAGAGAAAAAATGCTGAGGCATGAGCTGTACGACGCGAATTATGACAGGGAGCTTGCGGAGGAGCGGCTTAAATGCAAGCTGCTCTGCCGGAAATACAACACGCTCCCGCTGGACGACAGCGGATCAAGGGACAGGGTGCTGAAGGAGATCCTGGGAAAGGCGGGCGCCTCCGTGACCATCGAGCCGGATCTCTGGTGCGATTACGGCTGGAATATCGAGGTCGGGGAGAATTTCTACGCGAACCACGGGCTCGTCATCCTGGACGCGGGAGGGGTCACCTTCGGGGACAATGTATTTATCGGGCCCTCCTGCGGGTTCCACACCTCAGGACACCCGATCGACTTTGAGCGGAGGAACCGGGGTCTTGAATATGCCTGGCCCATCACGGTGGGGGACAATGTCTGGTTCGGCGCCGGGGTGCAGGTCATGCCTGGCGTGACGATCGGCAGCAATGTCGTGATCGGCTCCGGGAGCATCGTCACGAAGGATATCCCGGACGATTCCGTGGCCATGGGCAGCCCGTGCAGGGTCATCCGGAAGATCACGGAGGAGGATGCCCGGAAGGACTGGAGCTTCCGCCCGCGCAGGTAAGGACATAAGAAGGGCGGCGGCTTCCGCCCGCGCGGAGAAGGGACACAGAAGGGCGGCGTCTTCCGCCCGCGGCAGTGAATGCGATGGAGGATCAGGAGATGAACATACAGATTTTCGGAACAAAGAAGAGCCAGGACACGCGCAAGGCGGAGCGGTACTTCAAGGAGCGCAGGATCAGCTTCCAGTCGGTCGACATGAAGGAGAAGGGGCTCTCGAAGGGGGAGTTCGACTCGGTCCGGAAGGCGGTCGGAGGTCTGGAGGCCATGCTCGACCCGGACGCGAAGGACCAGGATCTCCTTGCGATGATCCGGTACATCGTCCCCGAGGACAGGGCGGAGAAGGTCTTCCTGAACCAGTCCGTGCTGAAGCTGCCGATCGTCCGGAACGGCAGGCAGGCGACGGTGGGCTACTGCCCTGAGATCTGGAAGGAATGGTCATGACCGGCGCCGGAGCGCCGGAAAGGAGGGACGGAAATGCGTCTGTTTATCGCGGTGCAGCTTTCCGATGAGATGAAAAAGGCGGTCACGGGGACGCTTCACGACCTTAAGAAGGCAGGTGTGGCGGGCAGCTACGTGCCCGCGCAGAACCTGCACCTTACGCTTGCGTTTATCGGGGAGACGGAGGACCCGGAGCCGGTGAAGGAGGCGCTGCGGAGCGTGTCCTTCAAACCCTTCCGCCTGTCGTTTTCGGAGGCCGGGACCTTCGGGGACCTGCTCTGGGCAGGCATCAAGGGAAACCAGGGCCTTTCCGCCGCCGCGAAGGCGGTCCGGGAGGCGCTGGACACGGCGGGGATCCCCTATGACAGGAAGAAGTTCACGCCGCACGTCACCCTGGTGCGGCGGATGACCGGGAACTGGAAGAAGGTCCCGGCGCCGAAGGGGGAGATGATGGTGAAGAAGATCTCCCTGATGCGGTCCTCACAGAAGGACGGCAGGACGGTCTATACGGAGGTATTCTCCGTCTGAGAGGGCGGGGCGAAGATCCCCGCGTCGCTTTCGATCCGGAGAAGGTCCCGGAAGGAGATCTTCGTGTCCTCCACGGACAGGCTCTGCCCTGTAAGGTCCACGCCGCGGCAGCTTCCGCGGAGCGTCCTGTACTGCCCGCGCGTGCCGAAGGCCTCGTGGTCCGCGTCGGCGCAGGGGACAAAGAAGGTCACGGTGACAGGGACACGGCGTTCCTCTGTCCTGCGCCTGCCGGCAGTCAGCCGGCAAAGAATATTCAGCCGGCGGTCCAGCTCCCGGATCTCTGTCCCGGACAGCTCCCGCCTCGGCTCATACAGCTCATTCTTCGCGGCGACGGCGTCACTGAAGCCCTTCAGTGCGTCGTACGGCGCGAATATTTTTGCCCGTTTCCCGATGTCCATCTGCGGGTGCCGGAGCCGGAACGGGTCGTCCCCGCTGTGCTGCGGCCTTCCGAGGGCGGCGGTCTCCCGGTAGCGGAAGCCGGGAGGCATGGGAATATCACCGATCCCGGACATGCTCCGAACCTCCCTTCCGAAACGGCGTGCCGAGGACGCGGCTTATGAGGCAGACGCGCTCCTCCTCTGATCGTTACTGACAGTATAGCATAGTTTCGCGGAAAAGTCGAACATTTGTTCCTGTTCTGTACCGCGGCGCGGAGGCCCTGCCGAAAACAGGGAGCGGAACGGGGAAAGAAATGATATACTTGTAAGGAAAAGTGCTGGAAACAGGTTCCGGAAATGAATGGTTAAAGGCAGGGACAAGGCATGAAGAGTGAAGGACGCGCAAGAGGGAAGATCCTGCTTACGATCCTTGCGGGGATCGCTGGCATCATCCTTTTCGGATATACGCTCTGGAGGGTGCAGGAGCACCTCGTGATGACGAATATCCGGGAGGAGATGCAGGAAAACGTGGCATACATCCGGGATACTTACGTTTCCCGGCAGTTCTTCTATCCGAACGCGCAGGGGAGCCTCCAGGAGATCCGGTATGAGGATCTGAAGTTCTTAAAGTACCTGAGCGAGAACGACCCGGAGTTTGAGATCTCCAACAAGTATCTCGGGATGGTCAACGAGGAGCTTGATTTCGCGGATATCCTGGTCCTTGACAGGGCCGGCAACGTCGTCGCGGCGGCTTCCGGCCGCAGGACCCCGCTGAACGCGCAGCGCTACGACCCGCTCCGCGAGTCCTTCAAGGACGGGATGATGGGCGTCGTTTCGCGCCTCTCTGACAAGGAGGCCTGGGAGGCGGAGCGGAAGCAGGGCGCAGAGGGAGATACTCTGGACCCGTACAACATGTATATCCTGTACTCGCTTGCCTTTGACGCGGAGCATGAGTTCGTGATCTCGGAGTACGGGATCCCCCTGATGTCGCTTGAAAACAGCATGAATTCCTGGGTCGGCGTCCTGAAGAACATGACGATCGGCACGCACGGCTTCGCCTTCGTCTGGGAGGAGGGGGACCGTGAGCTTGCCTACTATCCGGACGAGACGCTGCGGTTCCAGGATGTGTCCGTGCTGGGCATGGATATGGACAGGATCGCCGACGGTACCTACTGCAGGAATACCGTCAACGGCGAGGACGTGTTCCTTTATACAAGGTACTATGAAGAGCTGGGGACGTGGATCGCGTGCGCGGTTCCCGAAAAGGAGCTTCATGCCTCCATGATCAGCGGGAGCGTTATCCCGGCGCTGGTCTTTGCCCTGATCGCCGCGGATGTGATCTTTTACGCCATCCTCCTGCTCCGGCAGAGAAAGATCCAGAGCACGACCGGTTTTGCGGGCGCGGGCTTCGTGCAGCCTTACTGCAGCCGGCACCGCCGGTTCGGCGTATACTCCGTCTTCATGGTCCTGATCATTTTCTTCTTTACCTTCTATGTCGACACGCTGTTCCACATGTCGACCTGGGCGGATGACAGCAAACGGCAGCTGGACCTTGTCCGGGAGCGCCTTGAGGAAAGCGAGAACAACGCCAGGGCATTCGCGGAACAGCTCGAGCTCGACAAGTACCGGCAGATGAACCTTCTGGTGCTGTTTATGGAAAAGCACCCGGAAATGGTCGGAGAGCATTTTATCAACGAGGTCGCCGCGGTGCTGGACATCCGTGACCTGACGGTCTTTGACCGCGAGGGAAGGATCAGGACCACCTGCTCGGACGAACGGTACCGTTACTACGACACGAGGACCATCGCGGACGGCCTCGACAAGCTCACGGAAGGCATGTCGGCGGCAGCCAGGACCAGGGATATCTACAGCTGGATGGGCAACGGCGGGTTCGTGACGCTTCTTCCGGTCTATGACGCGGCCGGAGGCCTGGACGGGTACGTATACGCGCGGTGCTTTCTTGACCAGGCGCGCCAGGTCATAGAAAACTGCGATCCCGCAAGGACCATGGACCTGGTCTCCCCGGGCGAGAACGGCTTCGTGTTCGCGGTGGACAAGGAAAACGCGACGTTCAGCTATTACCCGGAGCCGGACCTGATCGGCAGGAACGTCATGGAATACGGGCTCCGCGAGAACCAGATCCGGGACAACTACAACGATTTCATCAACATCCAGCGCAGGACCTGCTACGCGGCGACCGGGCTCATCGGGAAGGACCTGATCTACTACGCGATCGGCGAGAAGGACCTGTTCCGGCAGAGGCTGCCGCTTTCCCTGATCAGCGCGGCGGCTGCGCTGGTCTGCCTCTTCATTACAGGCCTCCCGCTGTATTCCAGCGGGGACGACGTCGAGGTGGCGCAGCCGGACGAGGAGGAGATCGCGTACAGGGAAAAGCCTGTTTCCGCGGAGTACAAGGCATTTTCCGTCCTGACGTACTACGCCGCGGGCTTCGCGGCCATGTTCACGCTGTACAGCCTTCTTCATAACAGAGGCTCCCAGAGCAGCGTCCTTGACTACGTCATGGACGGCAACTGGGAGCATGGGCTGAACGTATTCGCGCTGACTGCGTCGATCCAGACGCTGTGCGCCGGCGGCATCATCCTTTTCCTCGGGCGCAGGTTCGTGAACGCCCTGGCGAATATCCTGTCGCTCCGCGGCGGGACGATCATCCGGATGCTCTGGAGCCTTGCTGCGTACATCGGGATCTTTTTCCTCGCGTACCGCTGCCTTGTCTTCTCTGGGATGAACCCGACAACGCTGATGGCGTCCGCCGGGATCGTTTCCGTCGTCATAGGCATAGGCGCCAACAGCCTGGTGGGCGATATCCTTGCCGGGATCTTCCTCCTGATGGAGGGGGACATCCAGGTGGGCGACGTCGTCAAGGTCGGGGATTTCCGCGGCTACGTGCAGGACATGGGGATCCGCAGGACCAGGATCTTCGACATGGACACCGAGGACGTCAAGGTCTTCCCGAACAAGAACATGCAGGACGTCATCAATATGTCCGAGAACGCGTCGATCGTCGGACTGAAGTTCTGCATCAGCTACGAGGAGGACCTGGAGCGCGTCGAGAAGCTCCTGACGGAGGAACTGAAGACGATGTACGGGCAGGTCCAGCACCTCCTCGGGGAGCCGCGGTACTTAGGGCTTAAGGCCATGGAGGACAGCGGCATCATCCTTCTCTGCACGGCGCGGTGCCATGAGGCGAACCGCGGCCGCGTGGAGCGCGAGATCAACCGGCGGGTCTACCTGATGTTCCAGAAGAACGGGATCGAGATCCCGTACCCGCAGGTCACGGTGCATGAGGCGGAGTGAGGCCGGCCGGCGCTCAGGCCTCGATCACGTCGATCACCTCGCCGATAAACATGTAGTGGACGTCCCCGTCCGCGTAGAAGCCGTTCCGGACGTCCTCAGGCATGGCTTCGAGGTCCATGAACTGCTTATAGCGTTTTCTGCAGAGAAGGGTGACGCTTGCCTGTGAAAAGCCCATGCTTTCCCCGACCGGCTTCGGCGTCAGGTGCGTAAGGGCGATCTTGTCGCAGTCGCGGCCGGACTTGGTGCCGAGGATGGAGAGATCCGCCTTGAACTCATCCGGGAAAATACTCACGGTGAAGTAGTCGTTCCGGTCCATGAACTCTAGCGTGTAGCGGCTTTCGCGGACGTAAACGGTGACGGCGGGCTTGTTCCACATGCGGCCCACGCCGCACCAGCCGATGGTCATGGTGTTGAAGCTGTCCGGCGTGCCTGCGGTGAGCAGGGCCCAGTTGGTGCCGAATACGGACAAAGCGTCGGGGGAAAATGCTTTCATGATGAAGCCTCCTTTTCTGGAATAACGAAGATTGCCGCTTTCATCATAGCACACTGCGGGCGGGAGGAATAACCGGAATCGCTGTTACGGGCGGCCCCGGGAATTACTTTTCACGGCCGTATCATGTATACTGGTAAAAAGGATAATGCTCCTGCGGGCGCAGGGGGATCAGGGTCCATGGAAGAGGATCCGGGAAAATTCGGGAGGGAGGCGCGTTATGGAAGCAAACGAACCGGTGGAGAGAAGCACGGCGAAGAAGACAGCCGCAAAGACGACAGCGGCGAAGACAACTGCGGCAAAGACGACAGCCGCAAAGACAACTGCCGCAAAGACAACTGCCGCGAAAACGACTGCGGCGAAAACGGCTGCGGCAAAGGCAGCTGCCGCGAAGACAGCAGCGGCGAAGACTGCGGCGGCGAAGAAGCCCGCAACTGCGGCGAAAAAGCCGGCAGCCACGGCGAAAAAGCCCGCGGCGGCAGCGAAAAAGCCGGCAGCAGCGGCGAAGACGTCCGCGGCCGCGCAGCCCAGGCTCACCGCGGAGGAGAAGAAGCTGATCCAGAACTACAGGAAATGCAATGAGGTCACGAAGGCCATGATCTCCACGGCAGTGGAGAAGGTGAGCGGCGCCGTCGGGAAGACGGGAGCATCGTCCTCCGCGCAGGGCGCGGCGGATCTCGGGGCGCTCGGAAGCCTCCTCAGCATGTTCGGGGGAAAGTCCTGAGCGGACGGAAAAAGCATGAAAAGGCGGCTGCCGCGCGTTAAGCGCTGCAGCCGCCTGTGCTGATGAAGTGCCGTGCCCGGCATGCCGGCGTATGTGTGCCTGCCTGACGGGGGCCTGCCTGACGGGGACCTGCCGGTCAGCCCTTGAGGGCGGCGATCATGGAATAGTTCGAGTCGACCGCGCGGATCACGCGGGCCATCGCGCTGAAGGCCGCCGCGCCGGCAGTCTCCGGATCCAGGATCTCGTCACACTGGCAGCAGATATCGTTCCGGTCGTGCAGGACGAACTTCACCACACGGAGCTTCCGGTTCAGGGCGTTGCATACGTCAAGCGCCGCGGAGCGCTTCGAGGGCTGCACGGAGACGATCCCGCGGACGTTGATCTGTACCATGTTCCCCGGTCCTTTGTCCATAGGACGGTCAAAGATCACGACGACGGGGATGACTTTCAGGTTTCTGCCCGTGACATCGATGCGGACCGCGACGTCGTCAAGGTTGGTGTACTGAATATTACGCTTGTCAAGCTCGGCGAGGAACGCGTCTTTATACTTGGACATGGGTCTACCTCTTTTCTGGAATGATATAATCACTTTAAGTTTATCACAAGACGATGCTTTTGTGTTGGAAGTTCTGTCCCGTGGAGGTCATATGAGGAAAAAAGAACTGGCGGCGGCCTGCATAAGCCGGCTGAAGGAGGAATATCCCGGCGCGGAGTGCACGCTGGACTACGACGAGGCGTGGAAGCTCCTGGTGAGCGTCCGTCTTGCCGCGCAGTGCACGGACGCGCGCGTGAACGTGGTGGTCGAAAGGCTTTATGAGAAATTCCCGGACGTGGACGCGCTTGCGGCGGCGGATGTCACGGAGATCGAGGAGATCGTCCGGCCGTGCGGGCTGGGCCCCAGCAAGGCGCGGGATATCAGCGCCTGTATGCGGATGCTGAAGGAGCAGTACGGAGGGCACGTCCCGGATGATTTCGATGAGCTTCTGAAGCTCCCGGGCGTCGGGAGGAAGAGCGCGAACCTGGTCATGGGGGACGTGTTCGGAAAGCCGGCCATCGTCACGGACACGCACTGCATCCGGCTCGTGAACCGCATCGGCCTGGTCGACGGGGTAAAGGAGCCGAAGAAGGTGGAGATGGCGCTCTGGAAGATCATTCCTCCGGAGGAGGGCAATGACTTCTGCCACCGGCTGGTCCTCCACGGACGCGCGGTGTGTACCGCGCGCACGCATCCGTACTGCGGCCGCTGCTGCCTCGCGGATATCTGCAAAAAGGCGGGGGTGGATGCCGGAGGAAGCGCGAAGGGACCGGCGAAGGCAAAAAACGAGGGAAGCAGGAAAAAGCCGGCGGCTGAAGCATGAAAACGCGGGAGGCGGGAAGCGCCGGAGACCTGAAACGCGGAATAAGAAAAGCGGAAAAAGAAACACGGAATAAGAAAAACGGAAATAGAATAACGGAAAAAGAAACGGAAACGCCCGGGCTTATGCCCGGGCGCTCCCGCTTTTTAGGAAGGAATCAATTGGAAATACATGGAACGGGACCGTGGAAGGAATCAGCCCCGGACTTCCTTAACGATAGCAGCTGCCTCTTTGACCTTGGCGGTGATCTTGTCGAACTCGCCGGCCTTGATCATGTCGCCCTTGACCATCCAGGAACCGCCGCAGCAGAAGATCTTGTCGCTCTTCAGGTACTCGACGACGTTCTTCGCGTTGATGCCGCCGGTCGGCATGAACTTGACAGCGGTCATAGCTGCGCCGATCGCCTTGATCATGGAAAGGCCGCCTGCATTCTCCGCCGGGAAGAACTTCACGTGGTCAAGACCCATCTTGACTGCGAGCATGACCTCGGAAGCGGTCTGGGTGCCCGGGCAGACGGGGATGTCCCTGTCGAGGCAGTACTGGACGATCTCAGTGTCAAGGCCCGGTGCGACGATGAACTTCGCGCCTGCCGCGACTGCGCGGTCGACCTGCTCGGTGGTCAGGACGGTGCCTGCGCCGACCAGCATCTCCGGGAACTTTTCAGCCATGATGCGGATGGACTCCTCAGCGGCTGCGGTGCGGAACGTGACCTCTGCTGCCGGAAGGCCGCCCTCCATGAGCGCCTTGCCAAGCGGCTCGGCATCCTTCGCGTCGTTCAGGACGACGACCGGGATGATGCCGATCTCTTCAAACTTCTTGTAAACAGCTTCGACCTTCGGTGTATTCATGTTCATTCTCCTTTTTATTCGCCGCGACGGCGGCTTTGAACGATCTGCGCCATAAGAGGCGCGCTGACAGCTTATTTACCTATGTTCAGATGTTACGGATCAGCGCTTCACGCGTGCGCCTGCGCCGCCCATGATCGCCTCGACCTCGCCGACGCTTGCCATGGAGGTGTCGCCCGGGGTGGTCATCGCAAGTGCGCCGTGCGCTGCGCCGTAGTTGACTGCCTTCTCCGGATCGCCGGTGGTCATGAGGCCGTAGACAAGGCCGGAAGCGAAGGAATCGCCGCCGCCGACGCGGTCCATGATCTCAAGGCCGTCGTAGGACTTGGACATGTAGATGTTGCCGTCTGCCCAGCACATAGCCTTCCAGTCGTTGACGGTCGCGGTCTTAACGGTGCGGAGGGTGGTAGCGACTGCCTTGAAGTTCGGGTAGGTCTTCGCTGCCTCGTTGATCATCTTCCTGTAGCCGTCAAGGTTCAGCTCCTTGAGGTTCTCGTCGTTGCCCTCGATCTGGAAGCCGAGGCAGGCGGTGAAGTCCTCCTCGTTGCCGATCATAACGTCGACGTACTTCGCGACTTCCTTGTTGACCTCCTGGGCCTTGGCCTGGCCGCCGATCGCGCTCCACATGGACGGACGGTAGTTCAGGTCATAGGAGACGATGGTGCCGTACTTCTTCGCAGCCTTGCATGCAGCGATGACGGTCTCGCAGGCCTGCTCGGAAAGAGCCGCGTAGATGCCGCCGGTGTGCAGCCAGCGGACGCCGAGCTCACCGAAGATGTAGTCGAAATCGAAATCTGCCGGAGTCGCCTGGGAGATCGCGGTGTTCGCGCGGTCGGAGCAGCCGACTGCACCGCGGATGCCGAAGCCTCTCTCGGTGAAGTTGATGCCGTTCCTGCAGATGCGGCCGATGCCGTCGGTCTTCTTCCAGTAGATGAGGGAGGTGTCAACGCCGCCCTGCTCGATGAAGTCCTTCATGAGGCGTCCGACCTCGTTGTCAGCGAAAGCGGTGATCACGGCGGTGTTCAGCCCGAAGCACTTGTGCAGGCCGCGGATAACGTTGTACTCGCCGCCGCCTTCCCATGCGCGGAAGCTTCTCGCGGTGCGGATGCGGCCCTCGCCCGGATCCAGGCGGAGCATGACCTCGCCGAGGGAAACAGCGTCAAACTTGCAGTCTTTCTTATCTCTTAAGTTCAGTTCCATGGATGCTTCCTCCTAAATATAAGATAAAAATGAGAATGTTTTCTTCACGCAGGCGTCCCTTCCGGCGGCGCACTGTCATCTTGATTACTAGTATACCACCTAAAAACCGAAAGAAAAGACCCCAACTGAAAAAAGTTGGGGTTTTTTGTAAAGAAGTCGGAATCGTGCTGACCAAGGTACGAATCAGTCGGCCCAGCCGCAGACAGCCATGCCCATGGGGTACTCGCTCTCGATCTCGGCGATGCGGCGGAACTTCGTGACCAGCTCCGGGTCGTCGGAGAGGATGGCATCCACGCCGACCTCAAGCATGCGCTGGCAGTCAAAATCCGTGTTGACGACCCACGGCATGATATCCACGCCCTGGCTCTTGATGCGCTGGACGTTCTCGGCGGTGCACTGGGAGAAGTTCGGCATGTAGCACTGGCAGCCGGCATTCTTTACGTAGGTGCCGGCGTCGAGGATCCAGGAGTGGCAGAGCATGCCGCACTTGATCTCCGGGGCGAGCTCCTTGACGCGCTTCACCGCGTAGTGGTTGCAGGAGGCGACGATGCAGTAGTCCTCGAGACCGAATTCCTTGATCATGTCGACGACCTTCTTCTCGATGCCCTGATACTCGAAGACCTCGCACTTCAGCTCGACGATGGTCTTTTTACCGAGCGGCTGGATGAACTCGAAGTACTCGCGGAGCGTCGGGATGAACTGCGTCTCGACCTTGCCCGCGAACGGGCCGGTAACATCAGCCCCCTTAAGCTGCTCCGCGGTGTAAAGGCGGACGTTGCCCTTCATGTTCAGGCACGTGCGGTCCAGCGTGATGTCGTGGATGATGACCGGGACACCGTCCCTCGAAAGCTGGACGTCGATGGAAATGCCGTTGCAGCCCGGGGTCCGGACGGCCTGCTCGAACGCAAGCATGGTATCTTCGGGATATTTAGCGGAATAACCTCTGTGAGCGAAATTCAGTACCATTTGATCATATCCTCCTTCTTGTGCCGCGCGGCATGGACCATGGGACGGCCGCCGCAGCGCCTGTTTATACCAATACTATACCACCGAGGGAGTGCCGCGATTCATCGAAATTTGCGCAAAGTTGGGGCGTATCTATGAATCGGGCATAGGATTTGCAGTGCGGATGTGGTATAAAGGAATTAAACATTCCGCGCGCAAGTGTACAGTAAGCGGCGGAAAGAGGCAATAAGCGGCATATGGAGGCGGATATGTGGTATTTGGTTACGGATTCGAGCTGTGATCAGATGGTGTTCCCGGCTGACACGGGCGAGGTCTGTTATGAGCGCGTCCCCTTTACGCTCCAGATCGAAGGGCAGGAGTTCGTGGACGATGAGGAGATCGACGTCCCGGCCATGATGGACGCAATGAGCGCGGCGAAAACGCCGTGCCGTTCGGCGTGCCCTTCGCCGGCAGCCTGGCTCGAGCATTTCGCGAAGGACGGGAAGTTCCTGGCCTTCACGATCTCGAAGGAGCTTTCGGGCAGCTTCAACAGCGCGTGCGCCGCGCGCACCATGGCGCTGGAGGAGACACCGGGCAAGGAGATCGCCGTCATCAATTCGCTCGGCACGGGTCCTTCGCTGATCCTGCAGGTCCGCCTTGCGATCCGGCTGATCCGCGAGGGGCTTGATTTCGATACGGTCGCGGAACGCGTGGCGCGTCTCGCGGAGGAGCACTGCCTGAGCTTCGCTCTCTGCTCCTTCGACAACCTGGTGAAAAACGGGCGCATGAACCGCTTTGCCGGCTTCGTCGCGCAGAAGCTCGGCTTCTGGGGGATCGGGGTCGCGACCCCCGAGGGGCGCATCCAGGTAAAGAAGAAGGCAAGGACCACAAAAAAAATGCTCGCCGCGCTCATCGATGAGATGCTGGAACGCGGCGGCAAAATAAGCGCGGTGGTGATCTCCCACTGCCTGAACCCGGAGGTCGCCGAGCAGCTGAAGGAGATGATCCTTGAGAGGTTCAAGGACGTTACAGTGGATATCTACCCGACGCGCGGGCTTGACAGCTTCTACGCGGAGCGCGGCGGGCTCATCGTGGGCATCCTGTGAGGGTCAGCCCTTTGTGATCTCAAGAAGCGCCTGATACATAGCCTCGGAAACCGGTACCGGTACGCCGAGGCGTTTTCCTTCGCGGACGATGTAGCCGCTGAAGGTCTCGAGCTCTGACGGGCGGCCGGCTTCGACGTCCCGCTGGAGCGAGCTCGTGTCCGTATCCGCAAGCTTGTTGTAGAAGGAATAAATGTTCCGTTCGACGTCCTCGTCCCCGACGCGGACGCCTTTTCTGACTGCAACGGCCGTGCATTCGCGGAGCAGATCCTCGTACTCTTTGCTTTTCACCGGGTCCGCGCGGAGCCCGCCGATCGGGCAGGTATAGCGCGCGGTCGCGACGTTGTACGCGCAGTTAAGGATGTACTTCCTCCAGACGTCCGCCTCGATGTCGGAGGAAACCTTCACGTCGATCCCCGCGGCGGCAAGGACATCGGCCGCGAGGGCGGTCTTTTCCTTCTGCGTTTCGTCCGCGGCCTTGATGCCGATCCTCAGGGAGGCGAACTGCCCCTGCTGCGTGATGGAGTAGTCCGGGTTCGCGAACGCCACGATGTAGATGATGGCGGAGACCACCGTGCCCGTCCCGAGGAGGGCGGCGGTGCGTTCCGCCGGGTCCACGCCGTTCATGACCGGGACGATGACCGTACCGGGCGCGACGGCCCCCTTAAGCTCCTCGCAGGCGGCCTCGAGGGAATAGTTTTTTACGCACAGGAAGATGACGTCCTGCGGCGGCAGCTCCGCCGTGCTTCCGTACACGTGCTCCGGGACGGCGCGGATCTCCCCGTTATAGTCGCTGTGGAGGACGATGCCGTTTTCCCGGATGGCGTTTCCGCGCGCGCCCCGGGCGGACACGCTGACGTGCGGGAGCGCGTTCGCAAGCATGCCCGCGAGATATCCGCCGACACCGCCGACACCGACGACGGCGACCTTTAAGCTCTTCACATTTTTTTCCTGCATGATCCTGATCCTTTCGTGATTATTCCCTTTTTTCGCCCGGCGGGACGACCGCAAAGCGGAGCTTCGTCGAGCGGGCGCGGGGGTTCCGGCGGCATTCCTCCGGGGTGGGGCGGGTGACGTCCTCCGAGATCTCCGCGTAGGCGCCCGAGCGGAGCCCCTCGCGGAAGGCCTTCTTCACGAGACGGTCCTCGCCCGAGTGGAAGGTGAGGATGGCGATCCGCCCGCCGGGGTTCATGGCGGCCGGCAGCTTTTCAAGAAATTCGTAGAGCGCCTCGAATTCCTGGTTCACGTCGATCCTGAGCGCCTGGAATACGCGGGCGCAGGTCTTTTTCACTTCTTCCTTCCGTTCAGCCGCGTCGCGGCTTCCGTACCGCGCGATCACCTGGGTGACCAGCGCGCGCATCTCCCCGGTGGTCTTCGGCAGGGCGCCCTTTCTTTTCGCGGAGGAGATGGCGGAGGCAAGCTCCTCCGCAAGCGGTTCGTCCGAATTCTCGGCGAGCATCCCGGCGGTCTCCTCTTCGGAAAGGGACGCCAGCCGTTCCGCCGCGCTCTCGCCCCTGGTCGGATCCATGCGGAGGTCCAGGGGGCCGTCCGCCTTCCAGGAGAAGCCGCGGGACGGGTCGTCGATCTGCATGGAGGAGACGCCGAGGTCCGCGAGAAGGAAGTCGAACCTGCCCGCGGTCTCAACGAGGCGGTCGATGTCCCTGAAGTTCATGCGGCAGACCGTGAAGCAGTCCTCTCCGTAGCCGGCGGCGCGGATGCGCGCCTCTGTTTTCACCGATTCGATCGGGTCCACGTCCGTGGACCAGAGGTGCCCGGTGTGGCCGAGCGCCTTCAGGAACTCGAGCGTGTGCCCGCCGTACCCGAGCGTCGCGTCCATGCCGTGCTCGCCCGGCGCGATCTTCAGGACCGAGAGGATCTCCGGCACCATGATCGGGATGTGCGTGCCGGCGGGCGTCGAGCCCTTGCCGATCACGTGCTCCGCGATGTCCGCGTATTTTTCGGGGTCGCGCTCCTTGTATTTCTCCTCGAATCTCCGGGGGTATTTCCCGGAATAGTGCGCGCGCCGCGTCATGACTGTACCTTGTTGAGATAACGGTCCCAACGGAGGTAAGAGTCAGTGAAGGATACGGTGAGCTCGTAGGATTCCGTGGGGGCGGTGTCGTATTCCACCTCCGGCGGGATCTCGAAGCGGAGGACGGCGGTCCTCCGGGCGCCGCCGGCATCGCCCCCTGCCGCGCCGCCGGCATTATCCCCTGCCGTATTTCCGGCATCACCCCCGGCCGTGCTGCCGGCGGGAAGCTCCTTCACGGAGAAGAGGTAGGCGCCCGTAAGGCGCTCCGCGACGGAGGAAAAGGCATCCGCGGGGACCGTTTCGTCCGGGACTTCCTGCTCCAGGACGCCGTCCGCATTGTACATGCGCCAGCCCTCCTTCACGAGGGAAAGGACCGAGGGCTTCCTGAGATCCAGCTCCGAGGTGTCCGCGTAGCTCTCCGTATAGTTCTTGTTCTGCGAGTTGTCCGGCTTCACGCGGATCGCCTCGAGGGAAAAGCGGACCTGCCCGCCGGTGAGATACGCTTTTACGACGACGCAGTCCTCAAAGGAAAATTTCTGAAGCTCATTGACGGAACAGAATGACATCAGGTACTCCTTTCACATATGCTGTAACGATCAGGTCCACGACGAGATCGTAGGAATCAACGCCCTCCTTCAGGCCTTCAGCCTTTAAGAACGTATCGTTCAGATCCGACGTGGCCTCCGAGACCGTCCCGCGGTACGCGTCCCAGAAGCGCGAGTTCGCCTCGATGTCCGCGTTCACGCGCGGGTCCATGGACGACGCGATCTCATACCAGGTATCATAATCCCTTATGTACAGTTCGTTGCCGCAGTAGATCCAGCCGATCAGCGCGCCGCTGTAGTGCATGTCCGGATCTTCGGAGCGCATGCAGGCGAGCCAGCCGATGAAGTTCGCTTCCTTTTCGGAGGTGATCCCGCGGAGGTGGGACAGCTCGTGGCACATTGTGAACGGGACGTTGTACTGCACCATATCGCGGTTGTAGTTCGCCTCGACGGTGAACATGGAATAGACGCCCGTGAAATCCGCATAGCTTAAAAGGACGGAGGCGAGCACGCCCTTCGGGGCGGGATACCAGCCGGACAGGGCGGGGTACGTTTTCCCGAGCGTCTGCATGGAGCCGCGCGCGCGGTCGCGGAGCGCGGGCGATACCGTCATGAGGCCCTGTTCATCGCGCGTGACCTCCCCGGCCCAGGCGCCGGCCTCCGCGGCGAGCGCCCGGCAGGCGGCGGTCAGCTCCTCCGTCGTGTAGGCGTCGCGCTCGAGCCCGTATTTCACGGCGAAGGGGGTCTGCTTGAAATAGACGTCCTCGTTGATCACGAAGAGGAAGATGATCACGGACAGGACCAGGGAAAAGCGCTTCAGGAAAAGGACCGGCGGAAGCTTCCTGCGGACCAGCTGCGCGAGCTCAAAAAGAAGCGCGGCCGGGATGAGGAACAAAAGAAGCTCCGCGAGAGAAAAGGGCAGGAGCCCGGAGATCCTTCCGAGCGTTCCGACGAGCACGGGGTTCATGACGGCAGCGTACCTGTCCGCAAAGCCCGGGACGCGGAGCCCCGCGAAGTGCAGGGCGAGCGCGGCCGCGTCAAGAAGCAGGGTCAGTATCATCATCCGGTGTTCAGCCTTTTCCTTCTTCCTTCATGATCTCTTCCACGAGCCTGACTGCCTCGTAGACCATGCCGTCGCAGTGCGGCTTTCTCGGGAGGCCGGCCTCCTTGTTTTTGCGGAGAAGGTCCGCGCAGTCGAGCGTTCCGTCATGGTTATCCTTCATGCGCTTCAGGAAGCGGGTGCAGACCTCCTTGCTGCCCAGGCCCATCGCGCCAAGCGCCATGAGCGCGCCGGTACATGCGCCGCAGGTCTTTGCCATGTTCATGCCGCCGCCGAAGCCTGCGGAGACGCCGAAGGCCTGCTCCTCCGTGAGGCCGCAGTCCTCCGCGAACGGGATGAAGACGGACTGCGCGCAGTTAAAGTGGATGTCTGTAGACGCGCGGAGCTTTTCCGCATGTGCAAGATGGTCTTTCATGAGTTTCCTCCTTATTATATGTGGCACGTGTTTTATATGCACGTCATTTGGGGCGTGCCGCGCACCGGACGCGCGGCAAAAATTTTTCAGTATACACCAGTATACATCATCCGGCGCCATTTTGCGATTTCTGAATATTTTCAGTTATATTTAGGCGTTGTACTGTATAATCTATACATATTATGGCATTTTATACCCTTTCCCCGGAGGAAACAGATCCATGGTCAAACGAATCATTGCAGGCGTCGTCATCGCGGGCGCGCTCTGCGCCGTCCTGATCCCGCGCTTCACCAGAAAACCGCAGTTCGCGCAGGCAGTCTCGCTCCCTGTCGTGGAGGTCGAGAACCCTGTGACCGGCGACATCCGCCTTACGACCGCCGTCATCGGCACGGTCGAGCCGTCGGACGTCGTGTACATCTACCCGAAGGCCGGCGGCGACGTCACTGCAGTCAACGTCAAGGCAGGGGAGGTCGTCAAGGCGGGCGACGTCATCTGCACCATTGACACGAAGCAGGTCACGAACGCGAAGAATTCGCTTGATTCCGCGACCGTTTCCCGCCGGCAGGCAAATGAGGAGCTCCAGCGCCAGAAGGTGCTTTACGACGGCGGCGGGCTTTCCGAGCAGGCCTACGCCCAGTACAAAAACCAGGCGGAAAATGCAGAGATCCAGTACCGGCAGGCAAAGTACAACTACGAGACCCAGCTCAGCTATTCGGAGATCACGGCCCCGATCGAGGGCCTGGTCGAGATCTGCGACGTGGAGGTGTTCGACACTGTCTCCCCGCAGAACAGGATCTGCGTCCTTTCCGGCCGCGGAAGCCGCGTGATCAGCTTCAACGTCACCGAGCGCATCTCGGGCTATATCACCGAAGGCGACTCCATAGAGATCGAGAAGGACGGGAAGACCTATTCCGCGTCCGTCTTTGAGGTGAGCACCATGGCGGACGAGTCCACGGGGCTTTTCAAGGTGAAGGCCGGCGCGGAAACGTCCGCGGTCCTTCCGACCGGTTCCCGCGTCAAGCTGACCATCACGTCCGGGAAGGCCGACGACGTGCTTACCATCCCGGTCGATGCCGTCTATTACGAGGATTCCGAGCCGTACGTGTACACCTACGCCGAAGGAAAGCTCCGCCGCACCGGTATCACCGCGGGGCTTTACGACGCAGAGCGCATGGAGGTGAAGTCCGGCCTGACGAAGGACGACCAGGTCGTAAAGACCTGGAGCTCCGAGCTCTATGACGGCGTTTCCGTTCGCCTGCCCGGAGAGCCGGGCGCGGGCGGCGCAGGCGGCGCGGGCGGCCAGAACGGGCCCGGCGGCCAGGGCAGGCCCGGCGGCGCAGGAGGCACGGGCGGCCAGGGCGGACCCGGCGGCGCAGGAGGTGCAGGAGGCCAGAACGGATCCGGCGGCCAGGGCGGAAAGCAGTAAGGGGGCAGGCGCATGAAAGCAATTACCCGGTTCGTATTAAGGCGCCCGGTCACGGTGCTCATGTGCATCCTCTGCCTCATCGTGTTCGGCACCCGGTCGGTCCTCGACGCGACGCTTGAGCTTTCGCCGCAGATGGACATGCCCATGCTGATGATCTCGACCACCTATCCCGGGGCCAGCCCCGAGGACGTGGACGAGCTCGTGACCAAGGAGATCGAGGGAAGCATCGGCTCTCTCTCGGACGTGAAGTCGATCACATCGACCTCGTCGGAGGGACGGGCCATGGTCCGCATCGAATACAATTACGGCACGGACACGGACGATGCCTACGACGAGCTGAAGAAGCAGCTCGACCGCATGCAGAACCGCCTCCCGGAGGACTGCGGCAGCATCTCCGTCATGGCCATGAACATGAACTCAAGGCCTTCCGTCACGATGGTCATAGACAACCCGTCGCAGAAGGACCTTTACACCTATGTGGAGGACAAGCTCCTTCCCGAATTTGAAAAGATCTCGAACGTCACGGACGTTTCCCTCCGCGGCGGCTCGAACCAGTATATCCGCGTCGAGCTGATCCGGGAGAAGGTGGAGCAGTACGGCCTGACCATGGCCGGCATCGCCCAGGACATCACGAGCTCGGACCTTTCCTACCCGTCGGGCTCCACGGACGTGGGCTCGCTTGAGCTGTCCCTTTCCACCCGCATGAAGTTCGGGGACTGGGAATCCCTGAAGGACATCCCGCTCACGACGAGGGACGGGAGCACCATCTACCTCCAGGACGTCGCGGACATCTCCATCGGGACGGCGGAGGTCACGAGCGTCTCCCGGTACAACGGGAACCCGACGGTCTCCGTCTCCATTACGAAGGAGGAAAGCTCCACGGACGTCGCCCTTTCGAGGAACGTGAAGAAGGTCATGGACACCCTTTTAAAGAACGACCCGGACCTCCACATCACGGTGGTCCGTGACTCCGCGGACCAGATCATCGACTCGCTCATGTCCGTCGTCCGGACGATGATCCTCGCGGTCATCATCTCGATGATCGTCATCTGGCTCTTCTTCGGCGACATCAAGGCGTCCCTGATCATAGGAAGCTCCATCCCGTTCTCCATCCTGACCGCGCTTATCATGCTGACCCGCATGGGCTATTCGCTGAACGTCGTCACCATGAGCGCCCTGACGCTCGGCGTCGGAATGATGGTCGACAACTCGATCGTCGTCATGGAGAGCTGCTTCCGCGCGACGGAGCGGAGGAGCGGCGGCTTTGTCGAATACGCGAAGGACGCGCTCGAGGGGGCGGGGCAGGTCTCGTTCTCCGTCCTCGGCTCCACGGTCACGACCTGCGTCGTCTTTATCCCGCTTGCCATGATCAAGGGCATGGCGGGACAGCTGTTCACGCCGCTCGGCCTTACGATCGTGTTCTGTATGGTCGCGTCCCTCGTGTCCGCGGTCTCTGTCGTCCCGCTCTGCTACATGGTATACCGCCCGAAGGAGCGGGGGATCGCCCCGTTCTCCGGCCCGGTACGCCGCCTTCAGTCCTGGTACCGCGGCTTCATGCCGCGCATGCTGAAGCGGAAGTGGCTGGTCATGGGCGTTTCCGTGCTTCTGCTCGCCGGCGCCGTCATGATCGGAAGAAGCCTCGGCATGGAGCTTATGGCCTCCGACGACCAGGGCGAGATCAGCATTTCCGTCACGACCCGCCCGGGGCTCCGGGTGGAGGAGGCAGACAAGATCCTCACCCAGGTCGAGGAGATCATCAGCACGCACGAGGACCTGGATTCCTGGATGACTACCTTCGGCGCCGGCATGCGCGGGACCTCCGGCAGCGTGAGCGCGTATCTTAAGGACGACCGGAAAATGAGCACCGCCGAGGTCGCGGACCAGTGGCGGAGGGAGCTTGCCGACATCACGAACTGCAGCATCTCGGTCGAGGCGAGCTCGTCCATGAGCATGATGTCCGGCTTCCGCAACACCTACTCCGTCATCCTGAAGGGAACGAATTACGACGACGTGAAGGAGACGGTCCACAACATCTCCGCCGCGCTGAAGGAGCGGGATGATGTTACCAGGATCAGCTCGAGCATCGACAACGGCGCCCCGGTCCTTGAGATCCAGGTGGACCCGATCAAGGCGAAGGCGGCGGGCATGACGCCCGCGTCGATCGGCTCCGCCATCAATACGCTTGTAAGCGGGCGGAACGCGCGCGAGATCGACCTTGACGGCGAGAGCGTCGACGTGAAGGTCCTCTATCCCGAGGAGGATTACGATTCGATCGACAAGGTCGAGGGGATCGTCCTCACCACCGCGTCCGGCGGGGCGGTCGCGCTGACCGACATCGCGGACATCCGGTACGTGGAAAGCCCGTCCAGCATCACCCGCCTGGACAAGGAATACCAGGTCACGCTCTCCGCGGAGTACACCGACAAGGCGGGCCCGCAGACCAGGGGCCGGATCCTTGCGGAGGTCGTCAGGCCGAATCTCAGAAACAACGTCACCATCGGCACGAGCTCCAGGGACCGTTCGCAGGCGGAGGAATTCAAAACGCTTTACGGCGCCATCGGGACCGCGGTCTTCCTGGTGTTCGTCGTCATGGCCATGCAGTTCGAGTCCGTCAGGTATTCGGTCATGGTCATGACCACGATCCCGTTCTCGCTGATCGGCGCGTTCGGGCTCCTCTGGCTCGCGGACGTGAAGATCTCCATGGTCTCGCTGATCGGCTTCCTCATGCTGGCCGGGACCGTCGTCAACAACGGTATCCTGTTCGTCGACACGGCGAACCAGAACCGCGCGGAGATGGATCTTGACACCGCGCTGGTCGAGGCAGGCGCCACCCGTGTGCGTCCCATCCTCATGACCACCATGACGACCGTCCTCGCGATGGTCCCCATGGCCATGGCGCTCGGCAACGCCGGCAGCACCACGCAGGGCCTCGCGGTGGTCGATATCGGCGGGCTGACGGCATCGACCGTCCTCGCGCTCCTCATGCTGCCGGTCTACTACCGGATGATGAGCGCGAAGCCCATGAAGGAGGATCCGTTCGCGGAGCGGACGGAGGCTGAGGAGAAGGAAGATGCTGACCCGGCCGAGGAGCAGAGAGAGGCTGAGGAGAAGGAAGCGTCTGACCCGGCAGCGGAGCGGGAAGAAGCTGTGAAGAAGGAAGCATCTGACCCGGCCGAGGAGCAGAGAGAGGCTGAGGAGAAGGAAGAAGCAGACCTGGCCGCGGAGCGGGAAGAGGCTGTGAAGAAGGAAGCGTCTGACCTGTCCGCGGAGCGGAAGCAGACGGAAGAGAAGGAAGAAAGGAGCGGCGAATGAGAAACAGGACTTTGCCGGCAGCGGGACCGCGCGCGGCGGCAGGATGGCTCGCGGCCGCAGCGGCGGCGGTCTGCCTCGCGGCGATGGTACCGTGCGCGGCATACGCCTCGAGCCCGGAGTTCTCCCGCACGGAGGAGGAATGGGCGCGGCTCCGCGACAACCGGATGGAGTTTGACGAGCTGGAGGGACTCATCCAGGAATACAATACTACGGTCCAGAACAACCAGTACCAGTACCGGAAATTCATCAACGATTACGGCGACACGAATGCCGACGTCGCCGGAGCCTACAATGACCTTGCGGCGGATCTCTACGATATGATATCCGGGGACGACAGCGCTTCCGGCATGATGCAGGACCTGAACCTCCGGATCCAGGCGGACAACATGCTGAAGCAGTCCTCCGAGACGCTTGAGGACAGCAGGATCTACCTCCTGACGTATGAGAAGGCGGAGAAGAGCCTGGCGGCCAGCGCGCAGTCCGGCTTTATCGAGTATCATAAGCTGCTGCTCACAAGACAGGACCAGGAGGAAGCGGTCGGGGGCGCGCAGGAGAGCCTTGCGGATGCGGAGCTTAAGCGCGCGGCGGGGACCGCGACGGAGCTCGACGTCCTGAATGCCGCGGAGGCCCTGAGGACCGCGGAGGACCGGCTCGCAGCGACGGAACGCAGCATTGCCCAGCGCAGGGAATCGCTGAACATCATGCTCGGCTGGAAGTACGACGACCAGCCGGAGATGGGCGGGCTGCCGGATCCGGACGAAGGCGCGCTTTCCGCCCTGGACCCGGCTGCGGACCTTGCGGCGGCGCTTGAGAACAACTACACATTGAAGATCAATCTCCGGAAGCTTGAAAACGCGAAGGACGGGGACACGAAGAACGACCTTCAGACGACCATCGCGAACAACAGGACAAAGATCGGGAACGCGCTGAACAGCGCGTACCGTTCCGTTCAGAACGCGAGGCTCACCCTCAGTCAGGCGAACGCCAGGACGTCGCTGGAGGAACAGAACCTTGCCATCGCCGGAACACGGCTCGCCGCGGGAATGATTACGCAGCGCGCGTACAACGCGCAGGCCCGGACAGCGCAGAGCGCACGCCGGGCGGCGGAGCGCGCGAGGATGGACCTCCTTTCGGCGGGACTCACCTACCAGTGGACCAGGGACGGCCTCGCGGCCGCGGAATAAGCGGAGGGACAGAGTGAAGAGGATGAAGATACGGAGCTGGCTCCTTCTCGCGGCGTTCCTTGCGGCCTTTCCGCCTGCCGCGGCGTACGCGCAAGGCCCCGGGGACGCGCTGGCTGCGGCCGGAAGCGCCGGGGAGACGGCGGAAGCAGGCGCCGTGGAAAGTGCCGGGGAACCGCAGGCCGGAGAGACGGCGGAAGCAGCGGACGGGGAAGCGCAGGAAGCGGGAGCATCGTCCGCGGAGATCACGGACGCGGAGGCGGCAGCGGCAGCCGCGGAGGTCCTCGCGGACAACGTCCTTTCCTACGACGAGGTCCGGACGGCGATCCACAACGGCAGCCCCACGCTGACGCAGGCGCTCGCGAAGTTCAACGCGCGGATCGAGACCTACACGAACGCGCGGGACAGGCTGAAGTTCGAGCAGGCCGATGCCTACGACGACTATAAGACGGCCTACAAGGACAGGGCTGAGGACGCCGCGGCGCTGAAGACGGAGTACGCCGTGTACAGGAACGCGGCGCATATGTACAAGCGGATGTACGACAACATGACGTCGTACTCGTCCATGCGGACATACCGGCAGATGGAGCGGCAGCTGACGGTCGCCGCGCAGGCGCTCATGCTCTCCTATGAGTCCCTCCGGCACCAGGAGGCGGCCATGCGGAAGGCGGAGGAGCTATACGGAAAGCGGTACGCCCTCATGCAGACGAAGCGCGCCGCCGGGCTCGCGACGGACGCGGAGGTGACCGGCGCGGAGGCGCAGTACCTTTCGTCCAGGGTGGAGCTTGAGACCGTCCTGGCAAACATGGCGGACGTTTACGCAAGCCTGTGCTACGCCGTGGGCCGGGAAAATGACGGCTCGCTTGTGATCGCGGAGATCACGGCGCCTGAGGGGGAGGTCACGGCATCCATGGACCTTGCGGCGGATACGGTGAAGGCGGTCGGGAACAACAGCACGCTCATCAGCCGGCGGCATTCGAACCGGGGAAGCGCCACGACGACCACGCAGGTCCGCATGCGGACCAACGCCGAGGGCGAGCAGAAGATGGCGGCAAAGATGCGGCAGCTTTACGAAGACGTCCTGCAGAAGCAGGGCGAGTTCGAAACGGCAGGGACGGCGCACGCGGCAGCGGCGCGGGAGTGGCAGAACGCGCAGCTTAAGTACAGCGCCGGACTTTCCGACCAGGGCGCGTACCTCGAGGCGGAGATGGCCTGGCTCAACGGGGAGGCCGCGTACAAGGCGGCGCAGCTCGCGCTGACGCAGGCGTACGATACGTACCGCTGGGCGGTCGAGGGCGTCGCGAACCTCGACTGACGGGCCGCGGGGAACACGGAGGAAACAGAACCGCGGCGCGGATGATGCAGGCGGAAGCGCCCCGCGCGGTGCCGGAAAAGCAGCGTGAAAAGAAGACAAACAGGGAGTGACTGTGTTAGACTGTTGGCACAGTCACTCTTTGTGTGATGCACGAACAGTTCCATTTGAAAGGGCAGACATATTTATTATGAAGAAACGAAACAGGAAGGGGGCTCCTGCGCCGGCGGTCCTTGCGGCAGTCGCGGCGGCAGCCGCTGTGTCGGTCTTTGCGGCGCGGGGCTGCGGGCGGCAGCCTGCGGAGGAGACCTCCGCCCCGACACAGGGGATCCCGTTCGTCGAGCCGGTGCCGACATCGGCCGCCGCGGAGGGCTCAGGCGAGTTCCGCGGCCGGAAGGCCGGCGTCTCTTCCGGAAGCGCGGGGAACGGGGCCATGAGGACCCTCCTCCCGATCCTTAAGAGGGAGCTTGCAGAGCAGGGCTTCGATCCGGAGCTCGTCACCTTTTCCGACGCGGGCGGCGATGCTGCCGCGCAGGAGGAAACGGTGCGGCAGCTTCTCGCGGACGGCGCGGAGGTGCTGCTCGTGGAGCCGGTGAATCCTTACGGGACCGCCGCGATCACGGATATGGCGGCCGCCGCGGGCGTCCCGCTCATCTATTTCGGCAGGGAGCCCTGGGGCGATGAACGGCAGCGCTGGAAGGACGGCGGTCTTGACGTCGTGTACGTCGGGTGCGACGCGGAGGAGGCCGGGTCCATGCTGGGCGGCCTGGTCCTTTCACTCGGGACCGGAAGGACGGACCGGAACGGAAACGGCCGGCTCGACTACCTGATGATCGAGGGTGATCCGGAGGACGCCGACGCGCTTTTCCGGACAGCCGCGTCGGTCGGGGCATTGACGGAAGCGGGGCTCGCGGTGTACTGTGTCGATGACCAGATCGCCATGTGGGACCCGGAGAACGCGGCGCTGCTCACATCGAACGCGCTCGCCCAGTACGGCAGGGAGATCGACGTGATCCTCGCGAACAGCGACGAGCTGGCGCTGGCGGCTTCGGACGCGGCACTTGAAGCGGGCTTTCATAACGGGGAGGAGCTCCTCGTGTTCGGCGCCGGCGGGACGGCGGAGGCCCTTGCGGCGGTCGCTGACGGAAGGCTTGCGGGAACGGTGTACCGCGATCTCCCGGCGGAGGCGCGCGCGGCGGCGGAGGAGGCAGCGGCTGCCCTCCGCGGGGACGGCGGCCCGGCCGGACGCCACGGGGCAGGAGCATCGCCCGCGGGCGGGGGCCCGGGGGAAAATGCCGGCGGAAGCGGGGACGGCGCAGCGGACGGGTACCGGGTGATCATCCCGCACCGGCCGGTCACGGTCGAGAACGCGGCAGAGGTCCTCGGCGAGCTTGCCGCGGCAGAAGAATGAACTTGCGGAAAGGAGAACTGACCATATGACTGTAGAGGAGAGGGCGAAGGCGCGGAGCACGCTGGTGACGAAGACGTTTTTCAGGCTGGCAGCCTGCACGTACCTGTCGTGGTCCGCATACCGCCAGCTTTACCAGGAATATATGAAGGATCCGGAGACCCATACGAAGGGGTATCTGATATTCGCGGGCATCTTCGTGACTGCGGCCGCCGTCTATTTCATCTACGCGATACGCGTGTTCCTGCGGGAGGCGAAGAAGCAGAACGCGGAGTGGGCTGCCATGGACCGCGCCGCCGCGGAGCGCGGGGCGGACGGGGCGGAAGCCTCTGAAGAGGCCGGAGCTGCCGGAGCGGACGATGCGGAACTCTCCGGGGGGGATGAAGCCGTCGGAGAGGATAATGCGGATGTCCACGGAACGGCCGAAGCAGCCGGGGCGGATGCCGCGGAAGCCGCCGGGGAGGGCGAAACCTCCGGCGCGGACGGGGCGTCCATGGACAAAAACGGAGCGGCAGAGACGGAAGAGGCCGGCAAATAAGGAAAGTACACCAAAAAACATAAACAGCACAGGAACACAACTGCCAGATTTAGTGGAAAAGGACATCTGTCCTACTAAATCTGGCAGTTGTGCTTTCCGGCGCGGAGCTACAGCAATTTAACTATATACCATGCGCTTTTGTCGCATATGTTCAGAAACGACCTGGGATCTTATATTGAAATTGCATAAAAACTTGAAAAAATATTCGTACAAAACATGCAGTTTGAAGGTGAATTCATTGACACGGATGTTCCGCGGATTTATAATTTAATAGTCTGTAAATCCATGTATGCGGCATTGTTGCGGATTTTGCACAATGAGACAGAAGGCAGCACAGACAGGGGGGGGGCAGTTTATGGCATATCTTATGGGCATCGATCTCGGTACGTCCAGTCTGAAGACCATGATCATCAGGGAGGACGGCCAGGTCGTCTGCGTCAGTGCGCAGAATTATCAGTTCGCATCCCCTTTCAGCGGCTACGCGGAGCATGATCCTGCCGAATGGTGGGACGCCTGCGTTGCGACCATCCGAAAAGACCTTGCAGACAGCGGCGTGGATCCGGCGGAGATCAAGGGCGTAAGCTTCTCCGGCCAGATGCACGGCCTTGTCATGCTTGACAAAGACAAAAACGTGATCCGTCCCGCGATCCTTCACTGCGACGCGAGAAGCGGCGAGGAGGTCCTGAGGATACGCGGGCAGTTCGGCGCCCGCCAGGGAGAGCTCATGATGAATCCCGTCTATTCGGGATTCCTTTTCGTGTCCCTTCTCTGGGTGAAGGAGCATGAGCCGGAGAACTACGCGCGGATCCGCTACGTCTGCCTCCCGAAGGACTACCTGAAGTTCCGGCTGACGGGGGAGATCACATCAGAGTATTCCGACGCCTCCGCGACGCTGGCGTTCGACGTGAAGAACGTGCGGTGGTCGGAGGAGATCCTGTCGGAGTTCGGAATATCGCCCGCTCTTTTCCCGCCGCTTTTCAATACGGCTGATGCTGTCGGCACGGTCTGCGCGGCAGCCGCGGCGGAGACCGGGCTTTCAGAGAAGACGCTGGTCATCGCGGGCGGCGGCGACCAGGTCATGCAGGGGATCGGGAACGGCGTCACGAAGGCCGGCGGCGCGTCCGTCAACATCGGGACGAGCGGCCAGGTGTCCTTCCAGAGCGACACGCCGATCTTTAACCCCGCACTTTCCACCAACACCTTCTGCGGCTACAAAAAAGGCCGCTGGATCACGATGGGCGCCATCATGAACGCCGGGCTCTGCCTGAAATGGGTGAACCGGCTTCTCGGCCAGACGGACTACCGGGCACTGAACGAAGCAGTCTCCCGCGTGCTCCCAGGCAGCGGCGGCGTCGTATTCCTTCCTTATCTTAACGGCGAGCGGACGCCTCACCTGAACCCGGACCTGAGCGGCGAGTTCGTCGGGGTCAACCTGGGGACCGGACCTGCGGAGCTTACCCGTGCGGTCATGGAGGGCGTCGCGTACGCGCTGAACCAGTGCATCGAGCTCTGCGGAGACCTCGGGCTCCGCGCGAACGACTATATCGTAGCGTCCGGAGGAGGGGCGCGCAGCGGACCCTGGCTCCAGATCCAGGCGGATATCTTCAACTATCCCCTGAAGGTCGCTGAGACAGAGGAGCAGGCGTGCCTCGGCGCATGCATCGCAGCCGGCGCAGGCGCGGGCATTTACCGCGACATCGACGAGGGCTGCATGAGGACGGTGAGGTACAAAGACTTCACGGTCATTCCTGATGAGAAGGCACACAGGATCTACGAGGAGTATTACCAGCTCTTCAAGGATATCTACGTGTCCGGGCACCGGGAACTGAACAAGGTAACATTGCTTGGAAGGCTCGTGGACAGAGAGAGTAAAAGCAATTTACATATTTAAAAGAGGGAGGTAAAAAAGTTGGACGGTAATACGAACAAGAGCGAATACATCCTTTCCTGTGAAAATATCTCCAAGGCATTCGGTGGTACGCAGGCTCTGAAGGGTGTTCAGCTCCACGTTAAACCCGGCGAGGTCCATGCCTTGATGGGCGAGAACGGCGCTGGAAAGTCAACTCTGATGAAGATCGTCATCGGCCTGTACAAGCAGGATACCGGCACCATGGAGTTCGACGGCAAGCCCTACCAGGCGAAGGGCCCGGTCGATGCCATCAACTGCGGCATTTCCATGATCCATCAGGAGCTGAACCCGGAACCGCATCTGACCATTGCGGAAAGTATTTTCCTGAACAGAGAGGATACGAACGGGATCCTGCTGAACAAGAAAAAGCAGAATGAAAGGACCCAGAAGATCCTTGATGATTTCGGCTTCCCGTATCCTGCAACGACGCTGATCCGCGACCTGAAGCTTGCGGACGTCCAGATGGTCGAGATCATCCGCGCGGTCTCCACGAACGCGAAGATGATCATCATGGACGAGCCGACGTCGTCCCTGGATGACCAGGAGACCAAGCACCTGTTCAAAACGATCCGCGACCTGAAGGCGAAGGGCGTCGCGATCGTCTACATTTCCCACCGTATGGCTGAGATCTACGAGATCTGCGATCACGTTTCGGTCTTCCGAGACGGCGAGTTCATCGGTGAGGGCGAGCTGAACGAGATCACCAATGAAGACCTGATCGCGATGATGGTCGGCCGTAAGGTCGAGAACCTGTTCCCGAAGGTCGACTGCCCGATCGGTGATGTCGTATTCAAGGCTGAAAACCTGACCGGCGACGGCTTTGAGAACATTTCCTTCGAGGTCCACGCAGGCGAGATCCTCGGATTCTCCGGCCTGGTCGGCTCCGGCCGAAGCGAGACGATGAAGGCGATCTTCGGACTTGATCCGGCGACATCCGGAAAGATGTACCTGAACGGCGAGGAGATCACGGTAAAGGATCCTGCGGACGCCATCAAGAAGGGCATCTGCATGGTCAACGAGGACCGTAAGAATTTCGGTCTCTGCCTCCACAGGTCCATCCGTGAGAACATCTCCCTTCCGAACCTGCCCGCAAGGCAGAAGGGCATTCTTCTGAACCAGGCAAGAGAAAAGAAAGAGTGCGAAGAGTACTCCAAGCTGCTGACGCTGAAGGCGGCGAGTATCGAACATTCCGCGTTCTCGCTCTCCGGCGGCAACCAGCAGAAGGTCGTTATCGCGAAGTGGATCATGGCTGGCCCGAAGCTCCTGATCATGGACGAGCCGACGCGAGGCGTCGATGTCGGCGCGAAGGCTGAGATCTATACCCTGATGTGCAAGTTCGCGGCGGAAGGCATGGCGATCATCATGGTCTCCTCCGAACTTCCGGAGGTCATGGGTATGAGCGACCGTATTATTGTTTACAACGAAGGCCACATCAGCGGCGAGTTTATGAGAGAACAGATCGTTAACGGCAGTGTCACGCAGGAGGATATCCTGTCGAAGGCATTCGGCGTCTGATTAAGGAGGAGGAGAAAATGGCTAACTCACCGAAAGTAGGACAGATTTCCAAGCAGGATAAGATGCGCCAGCTCATGGGACAGTACGGTATCGGCGTCGTTCTGCTCATCATGATGATCGTCATCGCATTTATGGAGCCCAGATTCCTGACGCTCGACAACATCATCAACGTTGCAACACAGATCTCCATCAACGGCCTTCTCTGCTACGGCCTGTGCATCTGCATCACCACCGGCGGTATCGACCTGACCGTCGGCGCGCAGCTGGCTCTTACGAGCTGCATCATCGGCCAGACCATGACCAACTGGGGATGGCCGGCATTCATGGCGATCCTTGCAGGCGTCGCTGTCGCGACCGCATTCGGCTTCATCAACGGCTGCCTCATCGCGAAGTTCAACATGTTCCCGTTCGTCGTTACGCTGTCCATGCAGCTGGTCATCAGAGGTCTTTCCCAGGTCATCACCGGCGGTAAGGCTGTCATGATCACCAACGAATGGTTCGCGAAGATCTACTCCGGCAAGTTCATCGGCATCCCGATGCCCATCATCATCTTCATCATCGTTACGATCATTATGTACCTCATGCTCCACTGGACCAGATTCGGACGCTACATCTTCGCAGTCGGCGGCAACGTCAACGCGGCGATCGCATCCGGTGTCTCCAGATTCTGGGTCCTGGTCGGAACCTACACCATCTCCGGCCTTCTCGCAGGTCTTGCAGCTATGATCTACACCTCCAAGACGGGTGCTGCACAGTCCAACATCGGTGTCGGCTATGAGACCGACGCGATCGCGGCAGCAGTCCTTGGCGGAACCTCTTTCGCAGGCGGTATCGCAACGATCCCCGGCGACGTCCTCGGTATCTTCATCATCGGCCTTATCTACAACGGCATGAACATGATCGGCGTTTCTTCTTACTTCCAGTCGATCGTCAAGGGCCTTATCATCATCGGCGCCGTCATGCTCGATATGGTCATGAACAAGAACAACCACTAAAAAGATCATCAGCCTGGGATATCCGCAGGAAACGTGAGGGAAGCTTGCTTCCCCGCACGGTTCCGGCGGATATCCCAGGCTGGACAAGTGGCGAAGCCACTATGTCCAGCCTGTGTCCGGGACGCGAAGCGTTCCGGACAGGATGCTGAAAACCCGAACAGGCGGGATGCTGCGGAGCAGCCTGGACCGGGGTGCAGATAGAAGCGTTCCGGACAGGATGCTGAAGCAGCCTGGACCGGGGTGTCTGTCCGTGCGGAGAGCCTGCCCGCCGGCACGGTTCCGGACCAAAAGCTGAAACTGTGTTTTATGAATGAATTGTAACTTAAAAATGAATAAATTTTGAATAACTACGTGCATTGTGCGGGAAAGTGTGGTAGATTGATGTTGCAGGCACCAGAATATGATACTGACCGGCAATAGCACGATATGTTAAGTCATTTAATTTTTTTAAGGAGGATGATTTATTATGAAAAAGGTAATGGCAGTCACTCTTGCATCCGCTATGGCTCTTGGTCTTGCAGCTTGCGGCGGCAGCTCCGCTCCGGCAACCACGGCAGCTCCGGCAGCTCCGGCAGCAACCGAGGCAGCAGCAGCTGAGACCAAGGCAGACGCTCCCGCTGAGACCGAGGCGGCTGCTTCTTCCGAGAAGCCGGGCGATGTCAACGGTGACGGCAAGGTCATTGTTGGTTACATCTCCAAGAACTTCACCGATCCGTTCCATGCTCCGATCAACGCAAGGGCTCAGGAGTACTTCGACGGCGCAGTCAAGGATGGCCTGATCGACGAGTGGACCGGCCTTCTTGATGGCGAGACCGACCCGAACAAGCAGATCGACCGTGCTCTGGACTGCATCTCCAAGAAGTGCGATATCGTTATCTTCCTTCCGGCTGAGGCTGAGTCCTCTGACCCGGCTCTGGTCAAGATGACCCAGGAAGGCATCAAGGTCATCGAGGTCAACTCCAAGTCCACCAGCTGCGACGACCTGGCTGTCGCATACGTCGGATCTGACGACGTCGAGGCTGGTAACATGCTGGCTCAGTGGGTCCTGGACAACTGCCCGAACGGCGGAAAGTACATCCACTGCAACGGTATCCTTGGTAACTCTGCACAGCTTCAGAGAACCGAAGGTATGCACGCTCTGATGGATCAGCATCCGGAGTTCGAGATGGTCGGCGACTTCGATACCAAGTGGGACGGCAACCTTGCATCCGACGCTGCTTCCGATTCTCTTGCGAAGTACGGCGATGACCTCGTTGCTATCATCTGCGATAACGACGGTATGTCCTCCGCAGCTCAGAAGACCTGCAACGATAAGGGCAGAAGCGACATCATCTGCATCGGCGTTGACGGCGTTGAGGTCCCGCTCCAGATGGTCAAGCAGGGAACCATGAAGGCAACTGTCCTTCAGGATGGTGTTGGCCAGATCAACGGCGCTATCGCGATCGTCGAAGCACTTTGCAAGGGCGAAGATTTCGATACCAACCCGGTTATCCCGTTCGTTCTTGTTACTGCTGACAACGTTGACCAGTACTACAGCGGCAACTAATTTAAAACAGTTTCACTCAGGACCGGAGCCTCGCGCTCCGGTCTTTCCTTTTGCGCGAAGCAATGAGCCATGCATGACCGTCTCCGCAGTCTCCGCCGGGGGAGCTCGCTCATCCGGCGGAGACTGCGGAGACGGTCATATACGGCGAATGCCGCGACAGTGAGGGACCGAAGGTCCCGAACCTGCCGGCATGGTTCATTGCTGTGGAGAAAAACGGCGAATGCCGCGACAGTGAGGGACCGAAGGTCCCGAACCTGCCGGCATGGCTCATTGCTGTGGAGAAAAACGGCGAACGCCGCGACAGTGAGGGACCGAAGGTCCCGAACCTGTCGGCATGGCTCATTGCGACGGCCATACATAGCGAATGCCGCGACAGTGAGGGACCGAAGGTCCCGAACCTGCCGGCATGGTTCAAAAACTATGAAAAGTGTACAATGAAAGAAAATTTAATTCGGGTTTGTATGAGCATTTACACGATAAATATCGAATGATATAATGAATGAACAGGGCGGTTAAAAGCAGGCTATGCCTCAGCGGCACGGGTGCGGACCGCCGAAATTTGTTAAGGAGGTTTGGTATATGAAGAAAGCATTATCGTTTGTACTTGCGGGAACTATGCTCATGAGTCTTGCTGCCTGCGGCGGCGGCGGATCCGCTGCGACCACGGCTGCTCCGGCAGCGACGCAGGCTGCGGCTGAAACGCAGGCTGCTGCACCGGCGGAAGGCATGGACGCCCTGATCGAAGCGGCGAAGGCGGAAGGCAGCCTGACGGTCTACGGATCCTGCGAGGAGGAATACCTTGCGGCGGCATGCAAGAACTTCGAAAAGCTCTACGGGATCAAGACAGTCTACCAGCGTCTTTCCACCTCCGAGGTCTACACGAAGATCAAGGAAGAGAACGGAAAGCCGTCCGGCGACGTCTGGTTCGGCGGAACGACCGACCCCTACAACGAGGCAGTCGCGGATGGGCTTCTTGAGGCTTACGAGGCGGAGAATGCCAGCCACCTTATTAAAGATACCTACAAGGATCCGACGAACTGCTGGTACGGCATCTACAAGGGCATCCTCGGCTTCATGGTCAACAAAGAGGAGCTGGAGCGCCTGAAGATCGAAGCACCGAAGACCTGGGATGACCTGACCAAGCCGGAGTACAAGGGCCTGATCATGCTGTCCAACCCGAACACAGCAGGTACCGCGAAGCTCGTCATCAACACCATGGTCCAGATGAAGGGCCACGACGAGGCGATGGAGTACTTCAAGAAGCTTGACCAGAACATCGCCCAGTACACCAAGTCCGGTTCCGGCCCGTCCAAGATGGTCGGCCCCGGCGAGTGCGTCATCGGCGTCGGCTTCCTGCATGACGGTATCTACCAGATCCTTCAGGGCTATGACAACATCGGCCTCATCGTCCCGGAGGACGGAACTTCCTTTGAGATCGGCGCGACCGCGATCTTCAAGGGCGCGGCGCACCCGAACGCGGCGAAGCTTTGGATCGAGTACGCCCTGTCTCCTGACTGCGTGAACCTTGCGAAGGACAACGGTTCCTACCAGTTCCTGGTCCTGGACAACGCGGAGCAGCCGAAGGAAGCGGCTGAGTTCGGTCTGGATCCGGAGAACACCATCGACTACGACTTCGAGGATGCGAAGACCAATATCAAGCAGTACATTGAAGATTACTTTGCGGCTCTCGGCGGCAGCGCAGACGATCGTTTCAAGACTGAATAATCCGGTCTCCGGCGCCGCGCGGCAGATAGATGCCGCGCGGCGCTTTTCAGCTGAACTTTAACGGAAACCTGCAAGAATAAGGGGGTACTTATGGCTGGAAAGCAAAGCGCAGAGCTGGAACGGAAGAAATTCTTTGCTGATCCGATCATGGTCTCCACGATCGTGGTCCTGATCGTGTTCCTGCTTCTGTTCATTCTCTATCCGCTCCTCATGCTGCTGATCGACAGCTTCATCGTGAACGGAACGTTCTCACTGGACGTGTTCCGGCGTGTCCTGAGCCTGGAGCGCTTCCGCAAGGCATTTACCAACACCCTGGTGCTCGGCTTTATCGTCGGCATCTGCTCCACGGCGATCGGACTCCTGTTCGCCTACGTGGAGGTGTACGTTAAGCTGAAGACGAAGATCCTGGAGCGCCTTTTCGGGCTCGTCTCCATGCTTCCTGTCGTCTCCCCGCCCTTCGTTCTTTCCCTTTCCATGATCATGCTGTTCGGGCGGAGCGGCATCATCACCCGCACCCTTCTTCATATCTACGACTCTGATATCTACGGCCTCAAGGGCATCGCCATCGTACAGATCCTGACGTTCTTCCCGGTCTGCTACATGATGATGAAGGGCCTTCTGAAAAACATCGACCCGTCGCTGGAGGAGGCGACGCGGGATATGGGCGCGACCCGCTGGCAGGTCTTCACCAGCGTTACGTTCCCGCTTCTTCTCCCGGGCCTCGGCAACTCCTTCCTGGTCACCTTCATCGAGAGCGTCGCGGATTTCGCGAACCCGATGATGATCGGCGGCTCGTATGACACGCTGGCAACGACCATTTACCTCCAGGTCACCGGCGCGTACGACTCCACCGGCGCCGCCGCGATGTCCGTGGTGCTTTTAAGCCTTACCGTGATCCTGTTCCTGATCCAGAAGTATTATCTGGAGAGCAAGACCGCGGCGACCCTGACCGGAAAGGCAAGCCGTCAGAGGATGCTGATCGAGGACAAGAGCGTGACCCGGCCGCTGACCTTCCTCTGCGGGCTGGTCGCGGTGTTCGTCCTCCTGATGTACATCATGGTCCCGTTCGGCGCGCTCTTCAAGCTGTGGGGCCGTGACTATTCGCTGACGCTTAAGTGGTTCCAGCTGATGTTCAAGAACAGCGGACTGGAGGCGTTCCGCGACTCCTTCGTCCTGTCCTTCATCTCGGCCCCGATCACGGCGCTGCTTTCCATGATCATTTCCTACCTGGTCGTCAAGAAGAAATTCAAGGCGAAGGGCTTCATCGAGTTCGTCTCCATGCTCGCCATGGCGGTCCCGGGCACGGTCCTCGGTATCGGCTACATCCGCGGCTACGCGAACGGCCTATTCCGGACGGGCATCCTGTCCAACATCTACGGCACCGGCCTGATCCTGATCATCGTATTCGTCGTGCGTTCGCTGCCGACCGGTACGAGAAGCGGTATCTCCGCGCTGCGCCAGATCGACAAGTCCATCGAGGAATCGGCCTATGATATGGGCGCGAACTCCGCGAAGGTGTTCACCTCCGTGACACTGCCGCTGATCAAGGATTCCTTCCTTTCCGGCCTGGTCACGGCCTTCGTGCGGAGCATCACCGCGATCTCGGCGGTCATCCTCCTCGTCACTCCGGAGTTCCTGCTGATCACCTGCCAGATCAATGAGCAGGCGGAGAAGGGCAACTACGGCGTGGCGTGCGCGTACGCGACCGTCCTTATCATGATCACCTACAGTGCGGTCCTGATCATGAACCTGATCATCAAGCACTTCGGAACCAGCAGAGCATTCGTGGAAGAGGAGGCCTGACATGGCAAAAGAGAAAAAGGGCGTACGCCTTGATCATATTTCCAAGATCTATGAAGATCCGAAGACAAAGAAACCGTTCTACGCTGTCAAGGACGTCAATCTTGACATGAAGCCCGGCGAGTTCGTCACCCTGCTCGGCCCCTCCGGCTGCGGAAAGACCACCATCCTCCGCATGATCGCGGGTTTTGAGAGCCCGGACGAGGGGGAGATCTATATTGGCGGCGAGGCGGTCAACGACCTGACGCCCAACAAGAGAGACACGGCGATGGTGTTCCAGAGCTACGCCCTGCTGCCGCACATCAACGTGTTCGATAACGTGGCCTACGGCCTGAAGCTCCGCAAATTCCCGAAGGATGAGATCCGTGAGAAGGTCCTGAACATCCTGAAGCTAGTCGAGATGGACGGCATGGAAGCCCGTATGACCAACCAGCTGTCCGGCGGACAGCAGCAGCGTGTCGCGCTGGCAAGGGCCCTGGTCCTGGAGCCGGGCGTCCTGCTTTTCGACGAGCCGCTGTCCAACCTGGACGCGAAGCTCCGCGTTACCATGCGTACCGAGATCCGTAAGATCCAGCAGAAGGTCGGCATCACCGCGGTCTACGTCACCCACGACCAGTCCGAGGCAATGGCCATCTCCGACAATATTATTATCATGAGCAAGGGACACATGGAGCAGATGGGCTCCCCGCGGGAGGTCTATTACAAGCCGGCGTCCAGGTTCGTCGCGGACTTCATCGGCGAGGCGAACTTCATCCCGGTAAAGCTTGAGAAGAAGCACGACGGCAAGGCCGATATCGATGTGTTCGGCGCGAAGCTGACAGTCCTTGATTACTCCAAGGCTGAAGAAGGCGGTGAGGCGACCCTGGTCATCCGTCCTGAGGCAGTCAAGCTGGCGGATTCCGGCCAGATCGGCGGCGAGGTCTCCCTGTCCACCTTCATGGGTTCATACCAGTATTACCGCCTGCTGGTAGGCGGCCAGGAGGTGCAGATCACGGACTACAACCCGGTGAACCGGAAGATCTACGAAGTCGGGAACAAGGCATTCCTGGACTTCGATCCGAGCGGCGTATACATCCTGTAAACACACACCCGAAAAACATGCCGGAGCTGCGTACGGAAAGTCCGCTTTCCGTACGTGCCCCGGCATGTTTTTCGGGCGGCCCGGGCGCGCAGAGCACCGGGCCGCCAGGAACGAGGAATGCAGGGCATCCCGGGCGGGTGCGGAAGAGAAGTATGGGAGATAAGCAATGGAAAAATTATTGATCGGGAACGTCAAGGTCTACTGCCCTGACCATGTCTTCCGTTATGGCGCCGTCCTTCTTGGGGACGGCAGGATCAAAGAGGTCTATACAGATCCGGCGCGGCTTTCCGGGGGCTTCCCGGAATACCTGGAGGGTTCGCGGCTTGACGGCAGGGGCGCGTACCTGCTCCCCGGTCTCATCGACCTCCACTTCCACGGCTGCGTCGGGGAGGATCTGAGCGACGGGGACCCTGCGGGCCTTCAGAGGATCGCGGAGTATGAGCTGTCCAGAGGGATCACGGGCATTTGCCCCGCGTGCATGACGCTTCCCGCGGAGGAGCTCATAAGGGTGCTGCGCACCGCGGCGGAATACCGGGAGCAAAGGTTACGGGAGACTGAGGCGGGGCCGGCGGGAGAGCTGCCCGGAGAGCTGTCCGGAGAGCGAAGGCAGCCCGCGGCGGACCTCATCGGCATCCAGATGGAGGGACCGTTCATCAGCCCGGAGAAGTGCGGGGCGCAGGACGCGTCCTACATGCTTCCGCCTGATGCCGCGCTTGCCGAACGCTTCCTTGAGGCGTCCGGCGGGCTTTTAAAGATCCTCGGACTGGCGCCGGAAGAGAGGGCGGCGGAGGACGGGACTGCGCCGGGAAACGGGACGGAGGAGGATATCCCGTCCCTTCCGTTTATCCGCGCGCTGAAGGACAAGGTCCGCCTTTCGCTGACTCACAGCGGCGCGGACTACGAAACGGCGCGCGCCGCCATCCGGGCGGGCGTCCGGCATGCGACGCATCTCTACAACGCCATGCCGCCATTCCATCACAGGGACCCCGGGATCGTCGGGGCGGTGTTCGACGAGGGCGTCACGGCAGAGCTCATCTGCGACGGGCTGCACGTCCACCCGGCAGTCGTGCGGAGCACGTTCCGGAACCTGACGGACAGGAACATCGTCCTCGTGAGCGACAGCCTCAGGGCGGCCGGCATGCCGGACGGGACGTACCTGCTCGGCGGGCAGGAGGTGCTGGTCAGAGGAAAGCGCGCTGTGATGAAGAAGGATCCGGAGAAGCTTGCCGGGTCGGTCACCGACCTGTACGGCTGCATGGTCACGGCTGTGCGTGAGATGGGGATCCCCCTCGCCTCCGCCGTCCGCTGCGCGGCGGAAAACCCTGCGCGGGTGCTCGGCGTGCTTCACGACCGCGGCCTGGTCGCCCCCGGCATGCGCGCGGACCTGCTGCTCGCCGACCCGGAGGACCTGAGCCTCCGGCAGGTCCTGAAGGACGGCGCCCCTGTATGATAATGAACACTTTCGAGCGAAAATGTTTAGCCATGGGGACAGTCCCCATGGTCGAAGAAATATGGTATAGTGGAAAAGGATCTGTTCACCCCGTGCCGTGAGACGCAGAACGGAGGGCGGCTTATGAAGAAGTTCACCTTGAAGGAGCGGTTCCAGTACTGGTTTGACACAAAGATGTCAAAGGGAAGCCTCGGGCTTATAAGGATCCTTTTCGTTTTCTCGATGCTCCTGATACTGGCGGTGGCGGGGATTATCACGCTGCTGCGGCTGAATCCGGAGCAGGGCGCCGGGGAGACGGTCTGGGAGAGCTTCGCTACGGTCGTGAACGCCTGGATGCCGTCAAGCGGGGACGGCCCGCCCGGATATATCATCATGATGGCGGTCTCGGCGATCGGCGGACTGTTCGTCACGAGCGTGCTGATCGGTATCCTTTCCTCGGCGATCGAAGAAAAGCTCACGAGCCTCCGTCACGGGCGTTCAAGGATCCTTGAGACGGGCCACACGGTCATCCTCGGCTTTAACCCGGGCGAGTATACCCTCATCAACCAGCTGATCCTGTCCGCCGCCGGAAGGCCGGCGACGATCGTGGTCGCGGGGGATATGGAGTCGAATGAGATCCGCGAGCATATCGCGGAGAACCTTAGGATCCCCCGGAACATCCAGCTGATCTGCAGGCAGGCGGATATCTTTGACGTCGCGGCGCTCGAGCGCCTCATGGTCTCAGAGGCGCGGTCCGTGATCATCAACCCGACGGACGACCGGAGCACGGTCAAGGCGCTCCTCGCAGTCGCGAACATCATCCACTCTGACCGGAACAGCAGCACGCGCATCAATGCCATCATCGCGGGAAACGAGTATCGGTTCCCTGAATCGATCGCCCGGCGGCACAATATCACCACGCTGCAGACGAACGCGGTCCTGGCGAAGATGATCGCGCATTCCTGCACCCAGTGCGGCCTTTCCCAGACGTTCCAGGAGCTTTTTAATTTCGAAGGCTCGGAGTTCTACCTGGTCGATATCCCTGCGGCGGCCGGCATGACCTTCATGGAGGTGATGCTGAACACGAACGCGGGCGTTCCCTCCGGTATCCTGAGGAAAGGGAAGATCACCATCAACCCGGACCCGGGAACGCTGATCGGGAAGGATGACCGGATCCTGGTATTCGCGGAGGACCGCTTCGCGCCGGCATTTGCCGCGGACCCGGTCCCGGAGGAGGAGATCGACACCGCGGGCTGGGATGATACCGAAGGCGGCCACACCCGCCAGGTCACGATCATCGGCTTTAACAAGGAGCTCCGCACGGTGATCCGCGAGCTTCCGGACAATGTTACGGAGATCACGCTCGCGGGACTGACAAAGCCGCAGCGGAAGCTGGTGGAGGAGATGACGGACCGGCCGGAGATCAGCGTCCGGTTCTTCCGGAAGCATCTCACGGACGAGGCGGCGTACAGGGAGCTTGCGGAAAATACACGGCACATCGCGGTGCTGAGCGATTACGAAAAGTCCGACGAGGACGCCGACATGGAGGTGATCTTCCACATCCTTTACCTCCGTGACATCCGCGCGCGCTATGATCTTGATTTCAATATCACCGCGGAAATGTGTCTTGAGCAGAACGAGTCCCTGGTCGCCTCCGGGGACAATACGGACTATATCGTCACCTCGAACATGTCCGCGCTCTTCCTCGCGCAGCTTTCGGAGAGCCCGGAGCTCATCAGCGTGTTCATGGAGCTCCTCTCGAACGAAGGGAACGAGCTTTACATCCGCAGGGCAGGCGAGCTTCACTGCACCGGCAGCGTGACCATCCGCCGGATCCGCCAGATCCTTCTCCTGCAGGGCTGCATCTTCCTCGGGCTTCTGACGGAGGACGGCGAGGGGCAGTCGAGCCGCTTCAACCTGCCGCTAGAGGAGGTCGTGGAGCTTGACGAAAGGTCCAAGCTGATCGTCCTGAGCAGAGAATCTTCCTGAGTGCGAAATAATCGGCCATGGGGACTGTCCCCATGGCCGATTATTTGTTGAATAATGAACACTTTTGGCAAAAAATGTTGGACCATGGGGACAGTCCCCATGGTCGATTTTTATGGCATCAGGCCGCCGCCGGTCCCCCACACGATGTGCGTGGCGGAGGGGAGGGCCTCCCTTAAGCTGTACCGGCTGATATACGCGCCGAAGGGCGAGTCCGGCCGGGCAATGCCTTCAAGTCCCCGGAAGCCTGCGCAGGCGGAGGGCTCGAGCCGGATCCCCGTGAGGGAGAGGAGCGCATCCTGGTACTCTGTGAGGTGTTCGTCCGTCACGGTGAACGCGCCGGACATGAGCGGCTGCATCATGGCGGAGGCAAAGCCGGAGGGCCTTCCCACGGCCAGCCCGTCCGCGATGGTCTTTCCGGTAAGCCCGATGTCCTGCACGCAGATCCCCTCGTGCTTCCCGGTCGCCATCCCGAGGAGGAAGCAGGGCGCCTCCACCGGCTCCGCGAAGAAGCAGTGGACGTGGTCCCCGAACACCTGCTTAAAGCCGTACGTGATCCCGGCGGGAGCGCCGCCGACGCCGCAGGGGAGGTAGAGGAACAGGGGGTGCTCCGCGTCGACCGGGATCTTTTTCTTCGTGAGCTGCACGTGGACGCGCAGCGCTGCCGTGGAGTAGCCGAAGAACAGGTCCCTGGAGTTTTCGTCATCGACAAAGAAGCTCATTTCGTCGGCTTCGGAGGCAAGGCGCCCTTTTGCGACGGCCTCGCCGTAGTCGCCCGCGTACTCCATGACCGTGACCCCCTCGCTCCTGAGGAGGTCCTTTTTCCACTGTTTCGCGTCGGAGGACATGTGGACGACCGCGCGGAAGCCGAGGCGTGCCGCCATCCGGCCGATGCTGATCCCCAGGTTCCCGGTCGACCCGACCTGGACGGTGTACCGGCCGAAGAAGGCCCGGAACTCGTCGGAATCAAGCTTCGCGTAGTTCTCCGTGGGCTTCAGCATGCCCGCCTTCTGCGCGAGCGTCTCGGCGATCAGCAGGACCTCGTGGATCCCGCCCCTCGCCTTCACCGACCCCGCGACCGGCAGGCGGGCATCGTCCTTCAGGAACACGCGGCCCTCGAGCCCGGCGCCGCGGCTGTTGAAGAGCTCCTTCATCTCAGGGATCTCAATGAGCTCAGACTCGATCACGCCCATCCTGGGCGCCGTCTCCGGGAACGCGGAGGCGATATACGGCATGAAGCGCATGAAGCGGTTCTGCGCGGCCTTCACGTACAGAAACTTGTACCCGCAGATCTCCGTCTTCGGGGAAACGGACGCGAGGTCCGGGTTCAGCCATACGGTCTCCTCCCTGTTTTTCAGCGCTTCCAGTATCTGATCCATATGCGGTGTCCTCTCTTTCTCTGTCCGGGGCCGCGGACGATGCCGGGTCCCCCGCGCGGATCCTCCGCAGCGCAACTGTTTATGTGCCGCGCTGCGAAAAAACCACATCTTGATGATACCACGAAGCTGCTTACGTGGTATCATAAAAGTGCTTCAGCATGATCCCCTTTCATGAAAGGAGAAAAGATATGAGTGAAACGCTGGATATGATCCTGACCCGCAGAAGCCAGCGGGCATACAAGCCGGACATGGTCCCGCAGGAGATCATCGACCAGATCATCGAGGCGGGCCTTTACGCGGCGAGCGGCATGGGCCGGCAGAGTACGGTCATCGTCGCCGTCACGGACAGGGAGGAGCGCGACCGCCTTTCGAAGATGAACGCAGCGGTCATGGGAACAGACGCGGACCCGTTCTACGGGGCGCCTGTGGTGCTGATCGTCCTCGCGGACCGGAGCGTCCCTACCTTCCTCTATGACGGGAGCCTGGTCATGGGCAACCTCATGCTCGCGGCGCATGCGCTCGGGATCGGCAGCTGCTGGATCCACCGCGCGAAGCAGGAGTTCGACAGCGAGGAGGGGAAGGCCCTCCTTAAGAAGCTCGGCATCGAGGGCGACTACGAAGGCATCGGCCACTGCATCCTCGGATACCCGGACGGCGAACCGAAGCCGGCCGCGCCGCGGAAACCGGGCCGCGTGTACAAGGTCTGACATGCGCGCGCTCGAAGACCTGAAGATCCTTGATTTCTCGACGCTCCTGCCGGGGCCGTTTTCGACGCTTATGCTCGCCGATCTCGGGGCGGACGTCCTCCGCGTAAGCTCAAAGACCCGCCCGGACCTCGTGACCTCCTGGCCGCCTGAGATCGCGGACGCCGGCGTGACCGCATCCTGGGCGTGGCTTTCCAGAAACAAGCGGACGATGTTCCTGAACCTGAAAAAGCCGAAGGCCGTCGAGGCTGTACGGCGTCTCGTGAAGGAGTACGATATCGTCGTGGAGCAGTTCCGTCCCGGCGTCATGGAGAAGCTGGGACTCGGGTACGGGGATCTCAAGAAGGAAAACCCGCGGCTCATCTACTGCTCGCTGACAGGCTACGGACAGGACGGTCCCATGTGCATGCGGGCGGGGCATGATATCAACTATCTCGCGCGCTCGGGGATCGCCTCCGCTGCGGGAAGGGCGGACAGCGGGCCGTCGCTTTACAATTTCCAGATCGCGGACATCGCGGCAGGCGCCATGAACCTCACGGTGAGCATCCTCGCCGCGGTCCATTACCGGGAGGTGACCGGTAAGGGGCAGTACGTCGACGTTTCCATGACGGACGGCGTGATCCCGTTCAACTCCATGGACGGTGCGGGCTTCCCTGCCGGCGGGCCCATGCCGGAACGGGAGTCGGGCACGCTGAACGGCGGCGGCATCTACGACTACTACCGGACGAAGGACGGGCAGTACATGAGCGTCGGGTCGCTGGAGCCGAAGTTCTTCGCGGAGCTCTGCCGGGGACTCGGCTTCCCGGAGTGGGCGGACGGGAGCATCCTGAAGACTGACCTGCACATGGTAAAGCAGGCCTTCCGGGAGACCTTCCTCACGAAGACCCGCAGCGAGTGGACGGAGATCTTTTCGGAACGCGACGCCTGCGTGGAGCCGGTCCTTTCTCTTTCGGAGGCCATGGAGGACCCGCACAACCTGGCGCGCGGCATGTGGCCGGAGGTCCCCCTTCCGGGGGCGCCCGGCAGAAGCATCACCCAGATGGGCTGCCCCGTCAGGCTTTCGGAATGCCCGCCGGAATACCGCCACGCGGGATACCCGGCAGGGTACCACACGGGGGAGGTCCTTGCGGGGATGGGATACTCCGCTGAGGAGATCCGGGATATGACAGAATAACCCGGCGCGCAGTGCCGCCGGTTCTGTACAGCATCACATTAAAATTTGCAGGGGGAAATATCTTTATGGACAAGCTTTTTCATTTATCTGAGAACCGCACGGACGTGCGTACGGAGACCATCGCCGGGATCACCACGTTCATGACCATGGCGTACATCCTGGCGGTCAATCCGAACATCCTGAGTGCTTCAGGCATGGACCGCGGCGCGGTGTTCACCGCGACGGCGCTGGCATCCATGCTCGCTTCGTTCCTCATGGCGGCGTTCGCGAACTATCCGTTCGTGCTTGCTCCCGGCATGGGACTCAACGCTTACTTTGCCTACACGGTCGTTCTGCAGATGGGCTATTCCTGGCAGATGGCCCTGGCAGCGGTCTTCGTCGAAGGACTTATCTTCATCGTCCTCTCCCTGACGAACGTCCGCGAGGCGATCTTCAACTCCATCCCGCTGAACCTGAAGCGCGCCGTTTCCACCGGTATCGGCCTCTTCATCGCGTTCATCGGTCTCCAGAACGCGAAGATCGTCGTTGACAGCGCAACGCTGGTCTCCGTCTATTCCTTCAAGGGCTCCGTTGAGAGCGGGACATTCCACAGCGAGGGCATCACGGTCCTCCTCGCGCTGATCGGCATCCTGATCACCGCGCTGCTCATGGTAAAGAACGTGAAGGGCGGGATCCTCTGGGGCATCCTGATCACCTGGGGCCTCGGGATCATCTGCGAGCTGACAGGCTTCTTCGTGCCGGATCCGGCGAACGGGATCTACAGCGTGCTTCCGGACCTTTCACAGGGCTTCGGCATTCCCGACATGTCCTCGACCTTCATGAAGGTGGACTTCAGCAAGGTCCTGTCGCTTGAATTTCTGACCGTCATGTTCGCGTTCCTGTTCGTCGACATGTTCGATACGCTGGGCACGCTGATCGGCGTCGCGCAGAAGGCGGACATGCTGGATGAGAACGGCAAGCTCCCGCATATCAAGGGCGCCCTGATGGCTGATGCCGTCGGTACCTGCGCGGGCGCGCTGTTCGGCACCTCCACCACCACGACCTTCGTCGAGAGCGCTTCCGGCGTCGCGGCAGGCGGCCGCACCGGCCTGACCTCCGTGGTCGCCGGCATCCTGTTCGGTCTGTCCCTGTTCCTTTCGCCGATCTTCCTGGCGATCCCGTCCTTCGCGACGGCGCCCGCGCTGGTCGCGGTCGGCTTCCTGATGATCTCGTCCATCCTGCAGGTGGACTTCGTGGACTTTACGGAAGCGATCCCCTGCTATATCTGCATCATCGCGATGCCGTTCATGTACAGCATCTCCGAGGGCATTTCCCTGGGGATCATCTCCTATGTCGTGATCAATATGATGGCAGGCAAGGCGAAGGAGAAGAAGATCAGCCCCATCATGTACGTGCTTGCGGTGCTGTTCGTGCTGAAGTATTTCATGCTGTAACTGTGAAGCGGGACTTGAAGCTGCAGCTGCCGGAGTTCCGGGGCGGAGAAACGCCGCCGCATGAAGCCGGACAGAACGCGCCGGCAAAAGCATGATACGGTGTAATAATAATATAGGACAGAACTCGTTTGTAAAAAGCGCTGTTTACCCGGACAGATCAAGGGTAAACAGCGCTTTTGATGCGCACGCGCGCGGCAAGGAAGGAGTTGCCTGACGGCAACCCGCGCGCGGTGCGCAAGTCCCGCAAGCGGGACTTGAACTCAGCGGGACTTGTATCTGCTTCACTCTTCCGCGGCGGCGAGCAGCAGGACACAGCTTCTCTGCACGGCGATGTAGGCGTCGGCGGGGTCGAAGTGCTCCGCGAGGGAGTGGATCCCGAGGGAGCGTCCGCCGCGTCCCAGCGCGAGGGCCGGGATGCCCAGGCTGATCGGGATGTTCGCGTCGGTGCTCGACGCCCTTGTGACCGCGGGCTCCATGCCGAACGCGCGGTATGCAGCGAAGGCGGTCCGGACGAGCGGGAGGTCGGGAGACTGCAGGCCCCCCGGACGCCGGGTGAGGACCTCCTTCCGGAAAGCGATCCTTTCCGCCGGGTGCGCCCAGCGGGAATTCTCGGCATCGACCGCGCCCTGGACGGCCTCGTCCACGTAAGCCGCGATCCTGTCGAACTCCGCGTTGTCCACGGAGCGGAAGTTCACGTCCATGACCGCCTCCGAGGGGATGGCGTTCGGGGAGACGCCGCCGCGCATCACGCCGATATTGAAGATCGTGAGCGGGTCCTCCGGCACGCGGAGCTCTGCGATGCGGGCAGCTGCGCGGCCCATGGCGTTGTTGACGTTCGGGACGCCGAAATCATTCAGCGCGTGGCCGCCCTTGCCGGAGAAGGTGTACCGGCAGGTGCAGCCCGCGATCGCGTTGATGACCAGCGTTTCCGGAAGGGAGCTGTCGATCGAGAGGAAGGCGCCGATCCTTTCGCCGGAGGCGAAGAGGTGCCTGGTGCCGCGGAGGTCGCCAACGCTCTCCTCGCCGGCATCGCCCACGAAAAGAATGTCGCGGGAGGGGCGGTACCCGGCGTCACAGAGCGTTTTCGCAATCATGTAGACCTCGGCGAGCCCGCGGGTGTCGTCGGCGATGCCCGGCGCCCAGACCATGCCGTTCTCCTTTATCACCGGCGTGCAGTCGGTGTCCGCGGAAAACACGGTGTCAAGGTGCGCTGCCAGCACGACCGCCGGACCGTCCCCGGTGCCGCGGAGCCGGCCGATGACGTTCCGGGCCTCGTCTGTCCGGACCTCATCGAGGCCGATGCCGGACAGGAGCTCCGCGTAGCGCCGAGCGCGCTGCTCCTCGTGGTTCGAGGGGGAGCGGATGGCGCAGAGCTCCATCTGCACGTCGAGGGTCTCCCGGTCCCGCTCCTTTAATAGAGCGAGGATCCTCCGAACATCCTCCCGTTCCATAAGGCTGCGGATCTTTTCTTCATAGCGGTCCATTTCCTGCATCACAGTCCTCCTTTTTCCAGGCACGCCCTTTGCCATGCTTTTTCCGGGCGGCACCCTTTGCCATGCCGTTTTTTCCGGGCGGCGCCTTCTGCCATGCCGTTTTTTCCATCCTGCGCTTCCGCGCCGGCGGCACGCTCCCACATCCATACCGTAGCATGATTTCCGTCCCCGCGCCATGTTTTCGCTGAAATCCCGGCGGAAATGCGGTAATATGAAACTGACGGCAGAAGCCGCGGAATCTTTTGGAGGTGGAGCCATGAAGGATTACCTGATCGTTGTTGACATGCAGAAGGATTTTGTGGACGGCGCCCTCGGGACAAAGGAAGCGGTGGCGATCGTCCCGGCGGTAAAACGCCGCGTCGAGGCGGCGCGGGAGGCCGGGGAGACCGTGATCTTTACAAGAGACACGCATGAGGAGGATTATCTTGAGACGCAGGAGGGAAGGAACCTTCCTGTGCGCCACTGCATCCGCGGGACGGAGGGGTGGCAGATCATCCCCGAGCTCAGGGAGTACGCGGAGACGGTGATCGACAAGCCGACCTTCGGGAGCGAGAAGCTCGGGCTGCTTCTTAAGGAGCTGGATGAAAAGGAAAAGACAGGACGCATCACGCTGGTCGGGCTTTGCACGGATATCTGCGTGATCTCCAACGCGCTGCTCGTGAAGGCGTTCCTGCCCGAGGTCCCGGTCGCCGTGGATCCGGCGTGCTGCGCCGGCGTGACGCCGGAAAGCCATGAGAACGCGCTCAGCGCGATGAAGGTCTGCCAGATCAGCGTGGAACCGGCCTGACCGGAGCGGAAACGGCTTAAGTGGGAACAGACCGGACTGGCCGGTATGGAACCGGTCCGGACGAAGCCTGATAAGGAGAAGGAGAAGACAATGAAAAGAGCAGTATTGACCGGACTTGCCGCGGCAGGCCTTACCATCAGCGTTTCCTTTGCCGCTTCCGCAGGCTCATGGAAGCAGGACGCGCGTGGATGGTGGTACCAGAATAATAACGGGAGCTGGCCCGCGTCGGAGTGGGTCTTTATCGACGGGGACCGGTACTGGTTCGACGGGGACGGATACATGGCGGAGAACGAGCTGGTCGGGGAGACCATCGTGGACCTCTCCGGAAAAGCCATCCCCTCCGCGTACGGGAGCATCATCCGCCAGTACATCGAGGGCAGCCGCATGGAGGAGCCGCACGAGTATTTTGAGGCCCACGGCATGAACGGCGAGATGGCAGGGCCGGAGCAGTTCGCGAACTGCGGCTACTGGCTCGCGGACCTCGACGGGGACGGCGTGCAGGAGCTGCTGGTCGGCGAGGACCGGTACTTAGGCGACGGCGTAAGCTGGAACGCGATCTACGCGGGCTACACGCTGGCTGACGGAAAGGCAGTGCAGTTCCTCAAGGGATGGTCCCGGAACCGCTACTCCCTCTGCGAGGGGAATTACCTGAAGCGCGAGGCGAGCGGCGGGTCAGGGTATTTTACAGTCTCGTTCTACCGGCTGGAGAACGGCGCGCTGACCTTCGTGGAAGGGACAGAGTACGACTGGGTACGTGCCGAGAAAGATCCGTGGCATTACGGGAACACGACAGATGAGAACGGGGAAGAGGACTTCCCGTACGCGGTCACGGAGGCGGAGGCCGCCGCGGTCGAGGAGAAATATACGGAGGTCCCCATCCACTATCACCAGTTCAACGGGATCCTGGGGATCTGACGCCGGCAGCCATTAAGGGACGGACGATGCTCCTGCCTGCCTGGCTATGGACGGCCGGAGCCCTTGAGGAACGGATGATGCTCCTGCCCGCCTGGCCATGGACGGCCGGAGCTCGCAGCACTCACGAGGGCGTGAGGAAGCCGAGGTACTCGTCAAAGAGGTTGAACAGCATGTCGCCGGAGCAGACAGGCAGCTCCGCGCCGGCATTGCCCACCGGGACGTAGCGGTACAGGTCCTCCGCGCGGGTCAGGACCAGGGCGGCGATGACATCATAGCGGGGCCCGAAGATCACCTCGAGGAATCCGGCGTATTTGCCGGCCTGGGAGACCTCCTCCGGGACAGGCTTGTCCTTCATCTTGAATTCCAGGGAGAAGACCTTGTCCTCCGTGATCACCAGGACGTCCGCGTAGATCCGGATATACTTCGCGCGGTCGATCCGGAGCTCGAAGACGATCTCCCAGTCGTCCGGGACGATGCTCCTGCCCGCGTGGGAAAGCTCATGGCCATCCGGGACGATGCTCCTGCCCGCTGAGGAAACTCCCGGGGCGGCATATGCGGCCCGGGATCCGTCGTCCGGCGCGGAGGCCTCCCCGCCCTGGAGCTCGGAAAGGTCGGAAAAGAGCCGGACCATGGTCTCACGGGCATCGCGGAAGGAGTGGAAAAGGCCGCGGGTGTCGTTCAGGTTCCGGCCGATCCGCCTGCATCCGTCAAGGAGCGCGCGGAACCATTCCTCTTCGGAGAGGGACAGGAACTCCCTGACCGTGCTGTAATAGCCGCAGAAATCCTGGAGCCCGCGGTGCGGGCGCGTCTGGCGGATGAGACCGTGCCAGAGGAAGTCCCTGTCGCGATAACAGAGCTCCCGCATGAAGGGAGATCTGTAGAGATAAACATTGATCGTGTGACGGTCGGCATCGACATATTTTCCGATGTCCTTTGCCTTGATCCCGTCATGGGAAGCGATCACGGAATAGATCGCGCGTTCCAGGCGGTCTGCCATGTCCTGTAAGCTCCTTTCGGATGTCTGCAGGGATCATTTTACCAGAGAACCGTGCCGCAAGGGAAGAGACCGCGGCCGGCAGCCACTGTATGTAAGGAATACCTTGATCAAAGGACCGGAGAGCCTTCCCCGGAGGGAGATGCGCATGTCCATCAGATTTACGGCGGTGAAATGCCCCGAGTGCGGGGCGGAGCTTAACATTGAAGAGGGCCGGAAGCAGGCCTACTGCACCTACTGCGGGACAAAGATCCTGATCAACAACGATAACGAGCATATCTACAGGACCATCGACGAGGCCGAGATCAAAAAGGCCGAGGCGGAGCAGATCATCCGGATGCGCGAGCTCGATCTTCTTGAGAAGGAACGGGCGCAGGCGGAAAAGCTGAGGTCGCAGAAGGTGAAGGTATCTGCCGCGCTTGCCGTCGCGGGGACGCTGATGCTGTGCTTAAGCTTCATGACGGGGCTCGGCGGCGCTGCAGGTCCTGAGGCCTACGTGTTTATGACGGTCGGGCTCATCATGCTGCTCGCGATCGCCTTTATCTGGAACATCAACAGGATGAAATAAGGCCCCTTTAGAAGAAAAACGGAGGGAAAAAGGATGACATTACTTGGCAATATTATCTGGTTCATTTTCGGCGGCTGGATCAGCGGGCTCGCCTGGGTGTTTTCCGGCCTTGTATGGTGCCTGTCGATCATCGGCATTCCTTACGGACTGCAGTGCTTCAAGTTCGCGGACCTTGCCTTCTGCCCCTTCGGGAAGGAGATCGTGTACGGCGGCGGGCCGGTCTCGTTTATCGTGAACGTGATCTGGTTCCTGTTCTTCGGTCTCTGGATGGCGATCGGGAACTTCATGATCGGATGCCTCTGGTGCGTCACGATCGTCGGCATCCCGTTCGGGCTGCAGTTTTTCAAGATCGCGAAGCTGTCCCTTGCGCCGTTCGGAGCCAGGGTCGAGATCATAAAGAAATGACGCGGGAAAATGCACGGATCCTCCTGTTCATCAAGGACATCCGGAACCGGACGATCCACTGCTGAGAGACCGGGAGGAAGGACACAGGAGGGAAAACCATGAGACATACCGGAACGCCAAGATCCTTTGACGGGAAGGTCTATGAGGAAAATGCCCCGCACGACATGGCGGAGCTCCTTGAGATCCTTAAGATCCTCCGGAGCCCGGAGGGCTGCAGGTGGGACCGCGCGCAGACGCTGGAAAGCCTGAAGAAATGCCTGACGGACGAGACGGAGGAGGTCCTCGCGGCCATCGACCGTAAGGACAGCGAGAACCTCTGCGAGGAGCTCGGGGACGTCCTTCTTGAGGTCCTTCTTATGAGCGGGATCGCGGAGGATCAGGGAATGTTCACCTTCGGCGACGTGGTGCAGTCTGTCTCGGAAAAGATGATCCGCCGCCATCCGCATGTGTTCGGCGACATCACGGATCTCACGGAGGAGGAGTTCAGCCACCTGTGGCGGGACGTGAAGGCGGAGGAAAAGCGCCGGAAGGCGGAGCGGAAGGAAGCGCAGGCCCAGAAAGCGCGGACTTAAGAGCAGGAAGCGCAGGCACAGACTGCGCGGAAAGAAGAGCCGGAAGTACAGGCCCGGAAGACCGGGCAGGAAAAGCCGGCGGAACAGGTACAGGAAACACAGCAGGCAGCAGCGGAAAGGTCCTGAACAGTGGAAGAAACGGTACACGGGACAGCCGGACAAAAGGAGAAACGGGCGGGGGCAGCGCTCAGGGAACTGCGCGCAAGGCTCCTGCCCGCCGCGTTTTTTTCGGCTGCGGTCTTTTTTGAGGAGATGGTCCTGAAGGCGTCCGCCGAACGGGCGGCGCAGGGCCTTCCCTTTCTTTATATTGCCCTTTTTTCGCTCGCGTACGGGCTAATGCTGTATCTCGTGACGGGTATCTTCCGCGGAAGGGCGCGTCTCGCGGCTGCGGCTGTCATCACGGCAGGCTGCGGCGTCCTCTTTACGGTGGAGTTCTTTGTCTACCGGGCGTTCAAGGTGTTTTATGACCTGAATACGGTCACTGCCGGCGCGGGCGATGCCGCCGGGGAGTTTTCGGACCAGATCGCGGCGCTCATCCTGTGTCCTGACGGGATCGGCCACATCATCCTCTTTTTCCTGCCGCTGGCGGTCCTTGCCGTCTTCCGGAAGCGGATCGTCCCGGAGGAGCGGGCCGCGCTCCGGCCCTGGTTTGTCGCGGCGGTCGGGACGTACTGCCTGGCAGCGTTCGGTGCCTTTGTGGTCTCCCTGAGCCCCGCGTACGCAGGCGTCTACGCGGAGGAGTTCAGCTTCCAGAACGCGGTCACGGACTTCGGCCTGCTGACCGGGCTCCGCGGGGACGTGGAACGGAGCCTGTTCCCTGACGCGTGGGAGAGCGGGTTCGCGGCGGCGGATGCTGCCGGGGCGGGCCCTGACACAGCCGGACCGGGCGGGACCTCCGGCGCGCTTTCCGGGGAAGTCGCTTCCGCCGGAGACGGCGCAGGGGACGATGCCGGAGACGGCGCGGCTGCCGCCGGGGAGGCTGCGGAAGGGAAGGAAGCGCCGAAGGTCTACGGCTACAGCATCCTCGACATCGACTACAACGCGCTTGCCGCGGCGCCGGGCGTAAAGAAGGCGCACAAGGAGCTTGACCGCTACGTCACCTCGCTCACGCCCTCCAGGAAGAACGCGTTCACCGGGATGTTCGCGGGAAAGAACCTCATCATGATCTCGGCGGAGGCGTTCAGCGGCTATGTGATCGACCCGGAGCTCACACCGACGCTATGGCGGCTCTCGGAGAAGGGGATCCGCTTCACGGATTACTACCAGCCGGCAAGCGCCGGGACCACGGGCGGCGAGTACGAGCATATCTTCGGGCTTCTGCCGAGCGCGGGCGGAAGGTCGTTCAAGATGACCGCGCAGCGGACAAATTACATGACCATGGGCTGGCAGCTTGACCGGCTCGGCTACTTCGGGAAGGCGTACCATAACAATACCTACACCTACTATGACCGCGACAAAACGCACACGGCCCTAGGGTATTCCGAAGGGTTCATGGGCCTCGGAAACGGCATGGAGCAGTATGTGAAGAAGGTCTGGCCGGAAAGCGACGCGGAGATGTTCGAAGGGACGGCGGGCGAGTACATCGGCCGCGAGCCGTTCAACATCTACTACATGACCGTGAGCGGGCACGGGACCTACGACCGCGCGTCGAACGCGATGAGCGCGAAGAACTGGGACCGCGTGACCGCGACGGCCTCGGACGCGGTGCGGGGATATATCGCCTCGAACCTTGAGCTTGAGGACGGGCTGAAGATCCTGGTGGACAGGCTTGAGGAAGCCGGGATCGCGGACGATACAGTCATCTGCATGACGGCGGACCATTTCCCCTACGGGCTTGACGACGACGCCTCGCTCGGGCACATGCCGAACCTCTCGGAGCTTTACGGGACGGAGGTGAAGGACTACCTGACCCGCGACCGGAACCGGTGGATCCTCTGGTCCGGCTGCCTCGAGGACATGGACCCCATCGAGATCAGCGCGCCGACCTCCAGCCTCGATATCCTTCCGACGCTTCTCAACCTGTTCGGGATCGAGTGGGATTCCAGGCTCCTGCCCGGCCGGGACGTGTTCTCCGACGCGGTCCCGCTCATGTTCGACAGCGGGTACGACTGGAAGACGGAACGGGGGACGTTCCTCGCCGGGACCGGGAGGTTCACGCCGGCGGATCCGTCGGACGAGGTGCCGAAGGAATATGTGGAGTCCATGCGCCTCATCGTCCGGAACAAGGTGCTGTACTGTAAAAACGTCCTGGAGAGCGACTACTTTGAGCACGCGCTGGGCGCGTACTACGCCGCAAAGGACACTCCGGCGGAGGAAGCCGCCGGTCAGGACGCGGGCGATGCCGCCGCGGCGGAAGAGGAAGCTGCCGGGCGGGACGCGGGCGATGCCGCTGCGGCGGAAGAGGAAGTTGCCGGTCAGGGCGCGGGTGATGCCGCCGCGACGCCGGGAAGCGCTGCAACAAAATGACAGAGATATAATAAGAGGGCTGCCTCGTTAAACAAAAAGCTTAACGAGGCAGCCCTCTTACTGTATCGCGGGGCAGAATTCAAGCCCCGGTCCATGTTAATCCTGAGCCTTTTTCCGAAACTCCGTCACGGCAGGATACCCCTTCATGGGCTCCGCGGCGCGGACGGCGCGGGCGATCGCCTTCGCCATCACCTTCGCCGCAAGCATGCCGACGGTGTCCGCAGGCGCGTCGACCTCCGCGGTCGTCATCGCGAACACGGTGTCGCCGTCGCGGGTGGTGTGGACCGGGCGGATGGCGCGCGCGTAGCCGTTGTGCGTGAGGCCGCAGACCTTGTGGAGCTGTCCCTTCGTGAGGCGCGCGTTCGTGACGATCAGGCCTACGGTCGTGTTGGCGCCGGTGTCATCATCCGTTCCCATACCTGCCGACTCTGCGGCAGCCCCATCCGCGGCTGCAAGATCCCGGAACATGAGCTCCTCGGTGCTGAAGATCGTGGAATCATCGTCCGCGCGCGGTCCGGTGAGCTGCTCGCCGGTCTCCGCGTCGTAGATATCCCCGAACGCGTTCACGTTGACGATCGCGGCGACCTTCAGGGAACCGATCTGAAGCCCGTACGTCCCGATGCCGGACTTAAAGGCGTGCTCCGGGCCGCGGTACTTGCTGACCGAAGCGCCGGTCCCGCCGCCGACGCAGCCCTCCTCGACCGGACCGCCCTTTGCGTTCGCGGCTGCCTCGTAGCCTGATTCGGTGTCCGGAAAGTACAGGCCGTTCGAAAGCGGGAAGTCGAAGATGCTGGCCCCGGTGACCACCGGGATGCGCCATTTCCGGACCAGCTTGCCGATGCCGCGTTCCGTGAGCCAGTTCATGACGCCTGTCAGGCTGTTCAGCCCGTAGGCGCTGCCGCCGGTCAGGACGACGCCGAAGATCGTCTGGTTCGCCATCTCCGGGCGCAGCGGGTCCGTATCCCTGGTGGCAGGACTCCCGCCGCGGACCTCGCAGCTTGTGAGGAGGCCCTGCTCAGCGATGACGGCCGTCACGCCGGTGCCCTGGTCCTTTCTTGTCGCGTGCCCCACGCGGATGCCGCCGATGTCGGTGATGCAGATCTCTTTCATTTCCATAATCCGGTCCATATCCTCCCCTCCGGCGCATGCCGGCGGCCTGCTTTATTCATTGTTCCTGAACACTTCCGCCGCCTGCAGAAGCGCCGCATACGGGCTGCCGCCGGAATGCAGGACAGCCTGCGGGCTTACACCCACAGGCCGTCGAGTGTGTTCGATAAGAAGCATTTTACCTGCCTGTTCCCGTGCGTCCTGAGCTCCGGCGTACGCGTACGGCACTTGTCGGTGGCGTAGCGGCAGCGGGAGGCGAAGGCGCAGCCCGGAGGCGGATCGATGGCGCTTGGAATATCGCCCTCAAGGATCTCGCGCTTCCTGAGCCTTCCGTCGACGTCCGGGATGGAGGAAAGCAGCGCCCGCGTGTAGGGGTGCAGCGGATTCCGGTAGACGTCCTCGACATCGCCCACCTCGACCAGGCGCCCCATGTACATGACACCGATGCGGTCGCTGATATAGTGGACCACGTTCAGGTCGTGGGAGATGAAGAGCCAGGTGAGCCCGTGGGTCTTCTGGAGCTCCTTCATGAGGTTCAGGATCTGTGCCTGGACAGAAACGTCCAGTGCCGAGACCGGCTCGTCCGCGACGACAAAGTCCGGGTCCATGATCATGGCGATCGCGATACTGATGCGCTGGCGCTGGCCGCCGGAAAGCTCGTTCGGGTAGCGGTCCAGATGAGCCTCATCCATGCCGACCTCATGCAGCATGCGCAGGACCAGTTCCCGCCGTTCCGCGGCGTTCTTCCCGATCCCGTGGATCACGAGCGGCTCCTCGAGGAGCCAGCCGAGCTTCTTCTTCGGATTCAGGGAGGAGTACGGATCCTGGAAGATGATCTGGTACTTTTCGCGGAATTCCTTCATGTCGCCCTTGCCGGGGCCCTCAGGGTAATCATGGTAGGAGATGGTGCCCTTCGTGGGGCGCCTGAGGCGCACGATCATGTGGCCGAGGGTCGACTTCCCGCAGCCCGACTCGCCGACGATCCCGAAGGTCTCGCCCTTCCTGAGAGCCAGGGACACGCCGTCCACCGCGTGAAGATAGCGCGGCTTCTCAAACAGGTTTTCGCTTTTGATCTTATAGTATTTGCAGAGCCCGTCGACCTTTACGATATAGTCTTCGTCCGTTCTTTTCCCGTCCGCGCTCATGGGTCATGCCTCCGTTTCCGCGGCTTTCGCCTGCTGTTCCGCCTGCTTCCGGAATCTTGCGTCCGTCTTGAAGCAGCGGACAAAGTGCGTCCCGACGCTGGTGAGGTCCGGCACGCCGTTCCGGCAGCACTGCGAGGCGCACCCGCAGCGGTCCAGGAAGCAGCATTCCGTCTGGCTCCTCTTATACAGGGGCGGGACGGTGCCGGGGATCGTGTGGAGCTTCTGGCCCTTTTTCGCCGCGGTAGGGATGGAGGCGATAAGGCCCTTCGTGTAGGGGTGCTGGGGCTCGCTGAAGATGATGTCGACGTTCCCGGACTCCACGACGTGGCCCGCGTACATGACGATCACGTTTTCGCAGATCTCGCGGATGATGCCGAGGTCGTGGGAGATCAGGATGACGGAGGTCCCCTCCTCCGAATTCAGCTTCTTCAGGAGGTTCAGGATCTGCGCCTGGATCGTGACGTCGAGCGCCGTGGTGGGCTCATCCGCGATGATGACCTCCGGCTTGTTGATCAGCGCCATGGCGATGACGATGCGCTGCCGCATGCCGCCCGAGAGCTGGTGCGGGTACTCGCGGTACAGCTGCTCCACGCGGGGCAGGCCGCACTTCCGCATGATCTCGTACGTCATCTCCCGCGCCTCCTCCTTCGGGGCGTGCGGGTGATGGATCTCATAGGCCTCGCTGATCTGCCGGCCCACGGTGATGAGCGGGTTCAGCGCGGTCATGGGCTCCTGGAAGATCATGGAGATCTGGTCCCCCCGGAGCTCCGCGAGGTTCGCGGGGGAGAAGTCCGTAAAGCGCCTTCCGTCCACGAACATTTCCCCCTTCGTGACGCGCGCGTTCTTTGGAAGAAGGCCCATGAGCGCCAGGGAGGAAATGCTTTTTCCGCAGCCGGACTCGCCGACGATCCCGAGGATCTCGTTATGGTCGACCTTATAGGAAAGGCCGGTGACGGCAGGATGGTCGCTTCCTTTTTTCCGGAAGCAGACCTCCAGGTCTTTTACTTCAAACATTGGTATACTCCGTTCCTTGTCTTCCGGGGACGGTCGCCCGCCCGGAGGCCTGTCTTATTCGCTGCCCGCGTCCAGAATGTCGCGCAGCCCGTCGCCGATAAAGTTGAAGCCGAGGACCATGATCGTGATCATGATGCCGGGATAGATCAGCTGCTCAGGCTGGAGGTAGATATACTGCTGGGCATCCTTCAGCATCATCCCCCAGGACGGCGTGGGCGGCTGGACGCCCAGCCCCAGGTAGCTTAAGCCTGTCTCGGAGAGGATCGCCGTCGCGAAGCTTAAGGAAGCCGTGATGACAAGCTGCGACAGGATATTCGGAAGGATGTGGATGTACATGATGCGTAAGGGGCTTGCGCCGCGCGCCTTCGCGGCGTTCACGAAGTCGGCGTCACGGTACTGGAGGAAGCCGCTTCGAACCATACGCGCGAAGCGCGGCACGGACATGATCCCGAGGGCGATGATGGTGTTCTCCAGTCCCGTGCCGAAGATCGAGATGATCATGAGGGCGATAAGGACGCCGGGAAAGGCCATCTGGGCATCGATCACGCGCATGATGATCTCGTCCGTGATGCCGCCGAAATAGCCCGCGACGGAGCCGAGCGCCGTGCCGATGAGCCCGCCGATCAGGACGGTGAAGGTCCCGACCAGGAAGGCAGACTGCGCGCCGGTGATGAGGCGGCTGAAGATGTCGCGCCCGAAGTTGTCCGTCCCGAGGAGGTGATCCGCGCCGGCAGGCTGGAACGCCGCCCCGCGGATCATCTTGATCGGGTCGTAGGGCGTCCAGACGAGGCTCACGCACATCACGGTAAAGAGGAACAGGATCATGACGCAGCCTGCGGTGAAGCTCCTGTTCCTCAGATATTTTTGTGCCGTTTTTATAAACCGGTTTTTCATGATGTCACCGCCTTACTTTACCCGGATCCTCGGGTCGATCACGCTGTACAGGATATCCACCGCGGTGTTGATGACGACCACCAGCGCCGCGATGTACATGACTGTCGACTGGAGCAGAGGGAAATCGCGGCTCGTGATGGAGGCAGTGATGATGGAGCCGAGCCCCGGGATGGAGAACACCGTCTCGATGATGATGCTGCCCGCGAGGATGTCCGTGACCAGCATGGCCATGATGGTGAGGACCGGGATCAGCGCGTTCCGGAGGACGTGGCGGTACACGAGCAGCCGCTCGGAAAGTCCCTTGCTCCGCGCCGTCCTGACGTAATCCATGTTCATCTGGTCAAGCAGCGTGTTCCTTAAGTAGCGGATGATGGTCGCCGTCGTCCCGAACGACAGCGCGCAGGCCGGCATGATGAGGCTTTCAAGACACTCACCCGGACTCTGTTCCCAGCGGACGTAGCCGCCGGCAGGAAGGAGATCCAGGTGCACCGCGAAGAGGAGCACCAGGAGGATGCCGAACCAGAAGCCGGGGATCGCGAGGCCGAGCTGCGTGACGCCTGAGATCAGCTCGCCGTACCATTTCGAGGCGCTCCGCGCGAGGCGGATGCCCAGCGGGATGCCGATGCACAGCGTGATCGCGATGGTGAGGAGCGCGAGGATGACGGTCGGCTGGATGCGCTGCACAAGGATGCTCCGCACCGGCCGCGAGTACTTGTAGGAGGTCCCCATGTCGCCGTGCAGGAGTCCCGCGACCCACTGGAGATAGCGGACCGGCAGCGGGGCGTTCAGCCCGAGCTGTTCCCGGAGGACGTCCGCCTGCGCGGGGTCCGCGTCGACGCCGAGCATGACAAGCACCGGATCGCCCGGCAGAATCTGGAAGACCCCGAAGGTGATCAGCGATACGAGGATCAGCGTGACCGCCAGTATAAGCAGTTTTCTCAGGTAGTATTTCATAAGCTCCCTCTTTCCGGGGAAGGACCCGTGGTGTTCGCATTGCGCAGAACGGATGGGCAGTGATCTGTCTGCCCATCCGATCCTATCCCGTGCCGGGGATATTTTTCATGAGATCAGGCGCTCACGCCGTGATCATTCGGTCCAGTAAAGAGCTGCCATGTCGATGAAGTACGCCGGGAAATTCCGGATGCCTCCGAGCTTCGGGTTCGCGAACTTCAGGTTGGAGGTGTCCATGGTGTAGACGCAGACGGCATCGTCCACAAGGAGCTGCTGGCACTTCTTGTAGATCTCCACGCGCTTTGCCTGGTCGGTCTCGGCCTTGCCCTCGGCGATCAGGGCGTCGTACTCCGGATTGTTGTAGTTGTACATGTTCCTCTTATAGGAGGACTCGTAGCGGTTCAGGACCTTGTCCGGGTCCACCTTGCCGCCCATGCCGACGACCGTCGCCTGGAACTTCCTGTCGGTGTAGATGTCCTGCAGCCAGGTGGCCCACTCGATCTGCTTGACCTCGGCGTCAATGCCGACCTCGGCGAGCATATCCTTCATCTCGAGCGCGGTGTCCACATGGCGCTTGTAGTTCGACGGGACCTGGATGGTGAAGGAGAGGCCGTTCTCGTAGCCGGCTTCCTTCAGAAGCTCCTTTGCCTTGTCCGGGTCGTAGGTGTAGGTGTTCTCAAGGTCCTCGGTATAGTAGGCAGCCATGACCGGGCTCATGTGGGAGTAGAGCGGGGTGCTCTGCCCGAAGAGGATGTCGTCGATGATAGCCTGCTTGTCGATCGCGTAGTTCACCGCCTTGCGGACGCGCACGTCGTCAAAGGGCTTTTCCTTCTCGTTGAAAGCGAGGATCTGGACGGTGTTGGACGGCGCCGCGATGACCTGGAGGCCGCGCTTTTCGACCATGGCCGCGTTCGCCGGCTCCATGTACTGGGTGAGGTCGATGTCGCCCGCGAGCAGCTGGTTCAGCTTGACGGCCGGGTCGGACATGTTGACCTTGACGATGATCTTGTCGAGGTGCGGGACGCGGTCCGGGTTGGTGCTGTAGTAGGGGTTCTTTTCAAGCGTCACCTCGGAGCCGGTCACGTAGTTGGTGATCATGTAGGGGCCGGAGCCGACGGGGGTGATGTTCAGGTCGATGCTGTCGTCCTTCGGGGCCACGCCGTAGTTCAGGAGCGAAAGGAAGGAAGCGTCCGGCTCGATCAGGCTGATCGTGAGGGTGTGGTCATCCACCGCTTCGATCTTGTCCACCAGCTCGAAGCCTGCCTTCTTCTCGGCATAGGTCTGGTAGGTGTACACGACGTCGTCCACGGTGACGGGGTTCCCGTTCGAGAAGGTCGCGTTCTCGCGGAGGTGGAAGGTGTAGGTCTTGTGGTCGTCGGAGACCTCATAGGACTCCGCGAGGTCCGGGGCCATGGTGCCGTCGTCCGTGAGGACGAAAAGGCCGTCATAGACGTTGAAGAGGATGCTTTCGGTATCAGCCGCGACCGCGATGAACGGGTCAAAGCTGTCCGGCTCGGTCGAGATCTCGAGGACCGCGGTTCCGCCTTCCTTGATGGCGCCTGCCGGGGCTGCCTGGGTCTCCGCCGCCGTGGCTCCGGCTGCTGCCTGGGCTCCCGCCGCGGTGGTCTCCGCCGCTGCTGCCGCTGTGGTCTCCTGCGCTTTCTTTCCGCAGCCTGTCAGGGCCGCGGCGCCGGCAAGTCCAAGGGCAAGGGTGAGCGCGATGCCGCGCTTAGTAACACTGTACGCATACTTTTTCATCTTTTTCCTCCTTAAGGTCATTCGGGTCACCTGAATGCCGCGCGACGGACTGCCGCAAATAAAACTGTCCGAAGCACTGCAAGCGGATCGCGGTGCTTCGGACAGACATGATTCTCCCGGAGAATTAATGATTCATTTTAATGCATGCGCGGAGGAGGCTTTTTCTGAGGCTTCCTGGTGACGTGCCCGTAAAACGATTTCGGGCGGAAGTCGTGGATCGTGATCCTGCTCTCTGGGATGCAGGTCTCTTTCCGGTGCCGTGATGCGTTCAGTTTTTGTGCGGCGCAAGCCGTTTTATGATGCAGAAAATGGTATAGCTTCCAGGGGAATACTGTCCATCGCAAGCAAAATATAACAATATATGCGCGAAAAGTAAAGTGAAAATGCTGTGAACATTACTTAAATAACTGTTTTGTGTATAACATCAAGCCTTCGGGTCAGCGGGCTTGTCCGGGACCTCCGGAGCTTCCGCCTGGCCCTTCGCGCCCTTCTTTTTAAAGAAAGGAGCCTTGCCGGTGCCGTTCTTTCCGACGACCTTGAAAAGACGCAGGAAGAAGAGGCCGAAGCGGACACCGATGACTGCCATGAGGATCATGCCGAGGAACGGGATCAGGTGCTCACAGAACATCTCGATCACATCCATGAAGCCCTCCTGGAGGCTCTCGCCCGCGCGCTGGAAGGTTTCCTTCCAGCGGTCGCCGGTCGTCGGGACCGCATAGGAGTTGTAGTAGATATTGATGGTGATCGTGGTGAAATCGATCTGGTTGTTGAGCGTCCGCATCTGCGCGCGGAGGGATTCGAGCTCGCTCGTGACCTCGCGGAGCTCGCGCTCCACCGTCATGGTCTCCTCGACGGACTTCGCGTCCTCGAGGTACCGCATGTAATTCTTCTGCTCGGTCTCAAGGACCTGGATCCGCGCCGCGGTGTCGGTATAGCGGAGCGTCACGTCCTCGGAGTTGTCGGAGATGTAGACTACGTTGTAGCCGTCCGCCTGGAGATCCGAAAGGAACGCGTCCGCCTTGCCCTCCGGGACCCTTACGCTCAGGAAGCCGGAGGTGCTGTTCTCCGATACGTCGATGCTCTTCGACGCCGCGTAGCCGCCGTAGGACTCCGCCCGCGCGCTCAGGGCGCTGGTGATGGCGGAAACATTATCCTCGTCCGTCTTGATCCGGAGGTCTATATTCCGGATCAGCTTGATGTTGGAAGCGGCCGGTGCCGATCCGCCGCCCTCGTCCTCATACGCCTCTGCAGCGGCCGTCGTCTCGTAGACGTCAAAATCAGCCGCGCTGTTCACAGCGTAGGATGCAGCAGGTGCCGCCTGCGGCGCCATCTTATAGGAAGCCTCCTCCATGGGAGCCCTGGCACCGCCTGCCATATAGGACGACCGCCCCGGACCGCCGCAGGCAGTGAGCAGCATGCATAACGTCAGGAACCCCGCCAGCAAAGTCAGAAATTTCTTCATGATACCCTCCTTCCCCGGACCCAAAGATCTGTGTGACTCCAGTATGAACGAAGAATGCGAAAAATCTGTGAAAAAATCTGATGGAATTGCTTAATTTTCGACCATGGGGACAGTCCCCATGGTCCAACACAAAAGCCGCTTTGTGTTGATTAATAGAACGACTGTTTAGCCATGGGGACAGTCCCCATGGTCGAAGGTCATGAGAGCTCGTCGAGGGTGCGGCCGTAGGGCGGGAGGAAATCCTCCGCGAAGACCTTTACCTCGGGAAGCTCTTCCATGAGCCGGATCAGCGCGGCTTCGATGGTCCGCTTCGCGGTGCGGAATTCCGTGTTCCCGGCGGTCTCCTCCTCAAGGCACTTGATGTACGCGGATATCTTGTCCGCGGCCTTGACGAGCCGCCGCATGTAGACGGCGTTCTCAGAAGCCGGATCATGGCCGGGCGCCCCGGATGCTTCGAAGAGCTCGGCGTAGACCGGGCGCATGTCGTCCGGGAGCTTGTCAAGGAGCCGGAGCTCAGCGACCGCTTCGACCTTTTTGTAGGCGGAGCGGATATCGTCGCTGTAGTATTTGACCGGCGTGGGCATGTCGCCCGTGATGATCTCCGAGGCGTCGTGGAAAAGTCCCACCACGGCCGCCCGGTCCGCGTCCAGCTCCTTTCCGAAGCGTACGTTCCCGATCGTGCAGAGCGCGTGCGCGATCATGGCGACCTCCATGGCATGCTCGGAGAGGTTCTCCGGCCGGGAGGAGCGCATGAGCGCCCAGCGTTCAATATATTTCATCCGCGAAAGCGCGGCGAAGAAGGTATTGTTCATGATGATCCTTTCCGTGGAAGTGGCTGCCGGCATTCCAGACAGCGTAAGCAGCTGCCGGTACTTTCCAGCAGCAGGGCCTACTGCCTGCACTCCGTGCGGTGAAGCTTACTGCCTGTACTCCGCGAGCTTTGCGAGCCTCCGGACCGCCTCGTCGAGGACCTCGTTCCCGCGCGCGAAATGCAGGCGGATCAGGTTGTTCACGTCCTCATGGAAAAAGCTGGAGCCCGGGACCGCGCCGACACCGATGTGTTCCGCGAGCCACTCGCAGAACCGGAGGTCTGTCATCCCCTGAAACGTGGGGAGGTCCAGGAATTCCTGGATATCGACCATGACGAAGTAGGTCCCCTCCGGGACGTTATGCTTAAGGCCGATGCTGTCGAGCCCTTTCAGGAACCGGTCCCGCTTTTCCGTGTAGAGCCGGTTCAGCTCAGTATAGTAGCTCTCCGGGAACCGGAGCGCGGTGACCGCGGCCTCCTGAAGGGGAGCCGCCGCGCCTACGGTCAGGAAATCGTGCACCTTCCGGGCGCCGTCGATGACCTCCGCCGGCCCGATGATGTAGCCCAGGCGCCAGCCGGTCATGGAATAGGTCTTCGAGAGAGAATTGCAGGTAATGGTCCGGCTGAAAAGACCCGGCAGCGAGGCAGCGGAGATGTGCTCATGCGGCGCGTAGACCATGTGCTCGTAGACCTCGTCCGTCACGATAAAGGCGTCGTACTTTTCAGCCAGGGCGCCGATCTCCGTCAGCTCCTCCCTGGTGAAGACCTTGCCGCAGGGGTTCGAGGGGTTGCAGATGATGATAGCCTTCGCGCCGTCGCGGAAGCCCTGCTCGATGAGCTTTAAGTCAAAGCGGTACTCCGGCGGGACCAGCGGGATATACACCGGCTCCGCGCCGGTGAGGATCGCGTCCGCCCCGTAGTTCTCATAGAACGGGGAAAAAACAAGGACCTTGTCGCCGGGATTCACGATGGTCATCATGGCGCACATCATCGCTTCCGTTGAGCCGCAGGTCACACAGATCTCGGACTCCGGGTCGATGGTCCGCCCGAGCGACCTGGCTGCCTTCTCCGCGAGCGCCTCGCGGAAGTTTTTCGCGCCCCAGGTGATGGAGTACTGGTGCGGTCCGTTGTGCGCGGCGTCCGCCAGAGCGTTGCGGATCTCATCCACGGGACCGAAGTCAGGGTAGCCCTGGGAGAGGTTGATGGCCCCGTACTTCAGGCTGATACGCGTCATCCTCCGGATCACGGAGTCTGTGAAGGTGCTGATACGGTTTGAAAGCTCAGGCATCCTGCGCCTCCGTTTCCCCTTCCCAGTCCTTGCAGACATCGACCCAGGACTCAAAGGCGGAGTACTTCTCAAGCTCAGGAATGGAGAGCGCGATCGTGGAATCCGGCGCGCCCGCCGCGGCGTAGACGGTGGTAAAGCGCTTAAGCGAAATGTCGAGGTACACCCGGACACCCTCCTTCAGGGCAAACGGGCATACGCCGCCCGGCTCGTGGCCGATGACCTCCTCGACCTCGTCCCATTTCACCATGCGTGCCTTCTCGTGGAACTGCGCGCGGTACTTGGGATTCGAGATCTTCGCGTCGCCTGCCATGGCAATGCAGACCGGACCCTCTTTTGTGTGGAAGGCCATGGTCTTCTCGATCTCGGCCTCCGTCACGCCGATGACCTCTGCGGCATGCTGTACGGTCTCAGTGGCAGTCGTATGGATCTCGACGCGGTCCGCGATCCCCTGTGTCTCAAAAAATGCTTTCACCTGTGCTGTGGACATTGTGATACCTCCGATACAATAACAGCGCGGTCCGGAGTCCGCGCCCTGGATTTCCGGAAAGCGGTCCTGTATCGGCCGCTCCTACTACTATAATCGGAATTCCCCGGTTCGTAAAATGGAAAATGAAACAGGTTGACACGAGGATAAACAGGAAGTATTATCGCTTTAGTGAAACAACTTAAGAACGTCTTCAGGGCAGGGTGCAATTCCCTACCGGCGGTAGAGCCCGCGAGCCGAAAGGCATGATCCGGTGAGATTCCGGAGCCGACAGTACAGTCTGGATGGAAGAAGATGGCCAGAGGGGGATACCCTCTCTGTTTGATTCGGAAACATGCTCTGGAAATCTTTATTTCCAGAGCTTTTTTATTCCGTTTTATCCCTTTCCCCGGCCGTGCGCCGGGGGACCTGCCCTGGCTTTCTGCCGGGGCATTTTTTATCTCAGTGGGAGTCCAATCTCCCACTGAGATAAACGCTCCACGGGACTTGCATAAAAAATACGGCCTCCCGGCCGGAAAGGAAAGGATATGGATGATCTCTTCTACATGCGCAGGGCGCTTGAGCTTGCACAAAACGGTACGGGCCGCGTTTCCCCGAACCCGCTGGTAGGCGCTGTCATCGTTAAGGACGGCCGCGTCATCGGCGAGGGCTGGCACGACCGTTACGGCGGTCTGCACGCGGAACGTGACGCCCTTGAAAAGTGCAGGGAAGCGGGAAATGATCCTGCGGGCGCGGTGATGTACGTGACGCTGGAGCCGTGCTGCCATCATGGAAAACAGCCGCCATGCACGGACGCGCTGATCGAAGCCGGGATCCGGCGGGTGGTCGTCGGCTCCGGCGACCCGAACCCGAAGGTCGCCGGGAAAGGGATCCGGATCCTGAGAGAGCACGGGATCACGGTGGACGAGCACGTCCTCGGGCCGGAATGCGCCGCCCTGAACGACGTCTTTTTTCACTATATCCGGACCGGGCGGCCGCTCGTCGTCCTGAAGTACGCGATGACCCTCGACGGGAAGATCGCAGCCTACACCGGCGCGGCCCGCTGGGTGACCGGGGAGGAGGCGCGGGACCATGTGCACAGGCTCCGGAACCGGTATTCCGCGATCTTGATCGGCGTAAATACCGTCCTGAACGACGACCCGCTCCTTACCTGCAGGATCGAAGGCGGCAGGGACCCCTTAAGGATCATCTGCGACACCGAGCTCAGGACGCCGGTCACCTCGCAGGTGGTCCGCACCGCAGGACGCGTCCCGACGCTCTTCGCGACCTGTTCTCCGGATGCCCGGCGTATTGACGCGCTGACTGCGGCAGGCTGCCGGGTCCTTAAGGTCGGGAGGAAGGACGGGAAGGTAGACCTTAAGGACCTGTTCGCGCGGCTCGGAGAGGAAGGCATAGACAGTGTCCTCGTGGAGGGCGGCGCAGCCATCGCATGGTCCGCTGTCAGCGCAGGCGTGGTGGACCAGGTGAAGGCCTACATCGCCCCCAGGATCTTCGGCGGGGAGACCGCGAAAACGCCGGTCGGGGGCCGCGGCTTCCCGGCGCCGGATCTCGGAGTGCGGCTTGACCATCTCCGCGTGACCCGGCTCGGACAGGACATCCTGGTGGAAGGCAACGTCATAAGACCTGCGGGAGCCGCTCCCGCAGCAGGAACGTTGGAAGGAGGAGACAACTGATGTTTACGGGACTCATCGAAGAAGCCGGCGAGGTCGCCGGGATCCGGAGAGGACAGCACTCCGCGGTCCTTACGATCCGCGCGGACCGGATCCTTCCGGGCGTAAAGACCGGCGACAGCATCGCCGTAAACGGCGTCTGCCTGACGTGCACGTCGGTCGGCAGCGGGACCTTCACGGCAGATGTCATGCACGAAACGCTGGACCGCTCCTCCCTGGGTATGCTGAGACCCGGCAGCCGCGTGAACCTTGAGCGGGCAATGCCGGCGGACGGCCGTTTCGGCGGGCATATCGTCGCGGGACATGTGGACGGGACCGGGCGGATCCGTTCCATCCGGAGAGATGACAACGCGGTCTGGTACACCATCAGCGCCGGCCCGCAGATCCTCCGCTATATCGTCGAGAAGGGCTCGATCACGGTCGACGGCATCAGCCTTACCGTGGCAAGGCTCTTAACGGACGCGTTCGAGGTCTCGGTGATCCCGCATACCGCGGCGGTCACCACGCTTTCCGACCGGAAAGCGGGCGATGCAGTCAACCTCGAAAACGATGTGATCGGGAAGTACGTGGAGCGTCTTCTCAGCTACCGGGAGCAGGGAAGCGGCGGCATCACCCGCGAAATGCTCACGAAATACGGATTCTGAAGCGCACCGGCGGACTGGCACAGGAAGCAGAAAGCCGGAGCGTTTTACCGGACTGCGCGGTCGGCGCGGGAGGAGTTTTCAAGAGGGTTTGCCCTCGGAAAGGACAGGAAATGGCAGGATTCAATACGATCAGCGAGGCGCTAGAGGACCTTCGCAAGGGGAAGATCATCCTCTGCGTTGACGACCCGGACAGGGAAAACGAGGGCGATTTCATCTGCGCCGCGGAGTTCGCGACCACCGAAAACATCAATTTTATGGCCACGTACGGGAAAGGACTCATATGCATGCCGATGTCGCAGGCGATCGTCCGTAAGCTCCGCATCCCGCAGATGGTCACGGACAATACGGACAATCACGAGACGGCGTTCACGATCTCTATTGACCATGTGGATACAACGACCGGGATCAGCGCGGCAGAACGCTCCGTCACCGCGATGAAATGCGTGGAGGACGGCGCGAAGCCGGAGGATTTCCGCCGGCCGGGCCACATGTTCCCGCTGCTGGCGAAAAAGAACGGCGTGCTCGAACGCGACGGACACACGGAGGCCACGGTGGATCTCTGCAGGCTGGCAGGACTGAAGGAATGCGGCCTATGCTGTGAGATCATGCGGGACGACGGGACGATGATGCGCACCACCGAGCTTCTTCAGCTTGCGGAAAGGTTCGGGATCAAGGCTATCAGCATTGCCGCGCTGCAGGAGTACCGGAAGGCGCATGACCGCCTGGTCGACTGCGAGGCAGTCGTAAAGATGCCCACGAAATACGGGGAGTTCCGGGCGTACGGCTATGTGAACCGGCTGAACGGCGAGCATCATGTCGCGCTTGTGAAGGGGGATATCGGCGACGGGAGGAATATCCTGTGCCGCGTCCATTCCGAGTGCCTGACCGGCGATACCTTCGGCTCGCTCCGGTGCGACTGCGGGCAGCAGTTTGCGGCAGCGATGGACAGCATCGAGGCGGAGGGCCGCGGCATCCTCCTCTATATGAGACAGGAAGGCAGGGGCATCGGCCTCATCAACAAGCTGAAGGCCTACGAGCTCCAGGAGAAGGGGATGGATACGGTCGAGGCGAACCTGGCGCTCGGATTCCGGGAGGACCAGCGCGAGTATTATATCGGCGCGCAGATCCTGCGGGACCTGGGGGTGAAGTCCATGCGTCTTCTTACGAACAATCCGCATAAGGTCTATGAACTTGAAGAGTTCGGGATCGAGATCAGCGAACGCGTTCCGATCCAGATGGACGCGACGAAGTATGACATCCGGTATCTCCGCACCAAGCAGGACCGCATGGGACATTATCTGAATTACAGGTAAAGACCGGAAAAGAACAAAGGACAGGAAAACCAGATACAAAACCAGAAACAAAATCAGGAGGGAACGTCATGAATACATTTGAAGGGTACCAGGTAGGAGAAGATATCAGGATCGGCATCGTTGTCGCGCGGTTCAATGAGTTTATCACGTCGAAGCTTCTCGGCGGCGCGCTGGACGCGCTGAAACGCCATAACGTCAGCGACGACAGCATCGACGTCGCGTGGGTCCCGGGCGCGTTTGAGATCCCGCTGATCGCGCAGACCATGGTGAAGACCGGGAAGTACGACGCGGTCATCGCGCTCGGCGCAGTCATCCGCGGCAGCACGAGCCACTATGACTATGTGTGCAGCGAGGTCTCCAAGGGAATCGCGAACGTCTCCCTGAACGCGGACATCCCGGTCATGTTCGGGGTCCTGACCACCGAGAACATCGAGCAGGCAATCGAGCGTGCGGGCTCCAAGGCGGGCAATAAGGGCAGCGAGTGCGCGGTCGGCGCGATCGAAATGGTGAACCTGATCCGCGCCATCAAGGCCTGACATGCGGACGGTCGTCTTCGATTATGACGGGACCCTGCACGAGACCCTGAGGATCTATGCTCCGGCGTTCCGCGAAAACTACGCGTACATGGTCTCCGCGGGGCTTCTGCCGGCACGGGAGATCATGGACGGCGAGATCGCCTCATGGCTCGGCTACACGGCCGGCGATATGTGGAGGGAGTTCGCCCCGGGGCTTACGCCGGAACAGGCGCTTGCTGCGGGCAGACGCGTGCAGGAGGGCATGCAGCGCCGGATCCGGGACGGCACAGCAAGGCTTTATCCGGAGGTGCCGGAGATGATGGACCGGCTGAAAGACGAGGGGTACCGGCTGGTGTTCCTCTCGAACTGCAAGACTGTCTATCTTGAGGCGCACAGAAAGCGTTTTCCGCTGGACCGGTGGTTCGACGCGTACTACTGGGCAGAGGCGGAGGACTGGCGCCCGAAGGAAGATATCTTAAGGAAAATCATACTTGAGTCCGTGGAGCATGCCCGGCAGGACGGCCTTCACGAACCTGAGGCCGGCAGCCCGGGCCTTTCAGCAGCTGCGGCTGTCAGTCCGGGCCTTCCGGGAGCTGCGGCCGGCAGTGCGGGCTTTCCGGGAGCCGCGGCTGCCAGTGCGGGTATTGAAGAAAAAAGCGCTGCCGCTTCATTTAGGGAAGCGGCAGCGGGATTTGCCATGGTCGGCGACCGCTTTCATGATATGCAGGCGGCAGCTGTGAACGGCATCCCGGCGATCGGGTGCGCTTATGGCTACGGAACCCCGCAGGAGTTCCGCACCGCGGCATATGTGGCAAGATCCCCGGCGGATATCCCGGATCTTCTCCGGAAGTTGTTTTCACGGACGGGGCGGCCTTAAGGAAATGGTCAGTAGTGGACTACATTTTCCGCTGCGCGGATCCGCGCGATCACCGGCGCGGCCTCCGGGCTCTCAAAAAACCGGCGCGTGGACTCCGGGACCAGGGCGGCAAGCTTCTGCATGTCGCCTTTTTTTATTACGCTTCGGACGTCCGAGGCGCTGACCGGCACGCCGTCGACCTCGAACCGCGGGATGATATCGACGCCGATGCCTGCCTTCGGGAGCTCCTCCCGCATGATCCGGTTGTAAATGCCGGTCACAAGGCTCTTCGGCTCCTCGCCGACGGCGCGGCTGGTGATACCGGTCGCGGCGGCGATCCTGGTGAAGATCTCGAGATCAAGGCGCGCATGGCTTTCGATGACGGCGGACCCGTCCTTCTGGAAATAGCTCGGGAACGTGGCGGCGGAGATGATGTAGGGACCGCTGTCATGGAAGACGAGGTTTTTAAGGTGCGCCGTTCCTTCCAGGATGAGCCGCCGCCGCACGGGGAAGGGGACCAGGCTCGCCTCTTCACTGACCATGAAAATATGGACGAGCGCGTGTTTCGCGGCCTCCGTCTCCACCAGGTGCAGGTGGCCGCGCGTGAAGGGGTTCGCGTTCATGACGACGGCAGCGGCGTCCTTTCCGGCAGCATCCTCCGCGCCGGCGACCCCGGAGCCCGCCGTTTCTCTCTTCAGGCGTTCCAGATACCGCTGGAAGCCGTCCCTCCGGTTTTCCATAAAGACCACCTGGTCCTCGATCCGCACGATCCGGCTGAAGCCCAGGTCCTTAAAGAACTTTTCGGAATCGCATTTCGTGTAGACAAACAGATGCGTGTTCCCGCGGGAGAACTGGACGTCCATGAGGTGGGTGATGATCTGCGCGAGCAGGCCTTCGCCCTGGTGGTCCCGGCTGACCGCCATGCAGCGAAGCGTATTGCCGAAGCAGCTGCCTGTGCCGATGAGCTCGTAATCATCGTCGAAAAGGCCGCAGATATAGTCGAGATTTCCGTCCCGGCGGATCCCTTCCGCAGCGAGGAGCCGGTCTACCTGGGCAATGCCGGTACGGTCGGTCTTTCTGATCTCAGAGATGAAATAATCTGACATTACGCTCCTTTCAGGCAGAAATAGACGAAGAAGGTAAGCGCGAGGAGGTCTGCACTGCCTCCGGGGCTGATATTCCGGGCGATGAATTCTCTGTCAAGCTCCTCCGCGAACGCAAGAAGCGGGGCGGGGGAGGGCAGTTCCATGGGTGCGTCGACGGCCGCTCCGGAAGGACAGGCACAGCCGGCGGAAGCATTGGGCAGGCTGCCTTCTGTCTCCGGGAAACCGCATTCCTTCAGCTTCTTCCGGATCCGGTCCCTGATCTCAAGGAGCTCTTCATAGGAGGAGCGGCTCACGATGTTGCTGTCCTCTGTTTCCGCGATGATGTGGAGAAGGGTCGCGGCGCCCGCGTCATTGAAGGACCATCCGCCGGCGAGACAGGAGCTGAGGACCCTGAGTCCTGTTCCGGTGACTGTCGCGTACCCGGAGGCCGCTTCCCCGCGGATACCGCGGATGCCGTACTTCGCGTACAGCTTTTCGCCGTGCGTTTTTGCCGTTTCCTCCGTGACGCCCTCGAAGTCCTTCATGATATCCGCGGTCAGGAGCCGCACGGTGGAGCTTACCTCCACAGGCGTCGGGGCGCCGCCGTCCCGCATAAGGATCCCCATGGCGCAGTTCAGCACCGAGAGGGAGAAGATCAGGCCCTTATGCGTATTGATCCCGCCGGTGGCGCGGAACATGCAGTCCTCCGCCTCGATCCCGGCGGAGCGGAGACGGGAAAAGACCCGAGGCATGGGATCGTCGCCCGCGTTCAGCCCGCAAAGCGCGAACTCCCGGAACCACCGGCTCAGGGACACGGCACTCGCCTCGAAGGTGAAGATATCCATATCTTTGTGGGCGCCGTTATTGTTCCGGTCCACGAGGCCCGGCTTCGGGGTGACGCTTACCTCGTAGAGCAGCGCCTGCATGGAAAGGGAGGAGAGGCGCTCGGCAGTCTGTTCACTGAAATAGGTACGCATGAGGGAACAGCTTTTTTCCAGAAGCTCCGGTACCGTGTGCGAGCGCGCACGGCTGCAGACGAACGTGTCCTTTCCGCAGAGAAGGCACTTCCTTCCAGGGAAGCCGAGCTCCGTACGTGAGATCTTGACGCCGCCGGGCCCGATCACGTCGATATCGAAAAGGCGCCCGATCGAAAGATGCTCCTCGAGGAGGCACAGGATCTCCTTGATGCGGCGGAGATCCCCGTCCGCTGCCCAGAAGGCCTCATAGCCGGTGACCGCTTCATTCAGCGCTTCTTCAAGCACAGGGACATGGAAAGCCCTGAGCTGCAGCCTGATGAGGCGGACGCCCTCGTTGAAGCTCCGTACGGAGAGAGGGAACACCTTGACCGGCCCCATGATGTTCATGGTAAAGGAGATGACCGGTTTCCCGTAAGCCGAAAGAAGGCGCAGCTGCGTCATGACGCGCGACTCCCGCGCGTCCGCCATGTCCGAAACGCCGACCTCCGGCCCCCGTACCTCCGGCGGAAGCGCCGCGGGCAGGCTGTTTTCGTTATGATGATTATCCATTGCGTATCCCCGCTTTCCCTGATCCGGTCCTGCCATGCCGTCAGGACCCTGTTCCATCATAACGGAATGTTTCCCTGCCCGCCACCGTTTTCCGGGCAGCCGGTAAAATTTCTGCTCCGGCGGTCAGTGCAGGCGCTCCGCGAAATCATACATGGCGCCGCCCTCATAGACCGGGAGCAGGGCGTTCGCGTAGTCGCGCATCTTTTCCGGTTCAAAGGGAAGCTCGCACCGGACGAGCCGGTCCGTGAGCTCCTCCTTTCCGGAGCGCTCGAGATACTCCCGGAAGGCAGCGACCTTGAGCTCCGAGAACGGGTCCCGTGTGACCGGCATGAAGATGCGCCCGCAGAGCTCAAGAAGCTCCGCGGCCCTCCGCCCGAACGACCCGAAGTCGATGATCATGGTGGAATAGCCGCCCTCCTCCGCGATGCGCCGGAGCAGACGCGCCATATCCTCCGAGGCGAGCTGCGAGACGTCCTCCATGCACCTTACCGGCGGGATATAGTCAAGCCCGCCGAAGGAATGCACCGCGGCCTTTAACCGGCTCCAGCTGTACAGGCCCTGGAGATAGCAGTAGATCATGTCGGAAAGATCCGTTTCCGGCTCCGGGCCGATGTTCCTGTATACGCCGGCGTACTCCTCGAGCGGGATGAGGAGCGTCCGCCCCCGGCGCGCCCGGACCAGGCCGAGCGTCAGGGCCAGCGTGGTCTTCCCGCAGCGGTTCACGGGGGAGTAGATCCCGAGGATCTCGCAGCTTTCCGCGGCGGCACGCCCGAGGCTCCGGCTGTCATCGTCCGAGTAAAGGCGCATGATCTCGCGCGCCATGCGGTCCGCCGGAAGGTATTTGAAGACCGCCGGCGCGCCGAACGGACGCTTTTCCCCGTCCCCGACAAAGCCATCCTCGCTTAGCAGGATCACCTTGGAGCCGTCGGTAAGTCCGTGCGCCCTGCGGGCAAGCTCCTCCGAGATCAGAAGGATCTCTACATGGACGTTTTTCCGGTATTCACGGAACGCCTCGAGATCTGAAAAAGCGCTTGTTCTGAAGCCGATGCTTTCCTGTTCGTTCAGGTAGCCGGCAAGGCGGGAGGCGTAAAGCCCGTCCCGGTCAGCCACCGCCATGATTCTTCTCATGGAGCTGTCCTCCTTAAGGGTGTGGTATAGGTGCTGCAAGACATGCCCCCGCCCAGCCGGCCATGTAGAACGGCGCCAGCGGGATGCCGGCACGGCGGCGTCCGTTGAAAAGGAGCGCCAGCGCGGGGACGGCAGCGGCGAGCATACTGATCAGGAAAAAACTGAGAAAGCGGTCCCATCCGGCCCAGGCGGCGACGCAGGCCGCCAGCTTGACATCGCCCGCGCCCGCAAGGCGGAATCTCTGCAGCGGGCAGAGCACGAGCGACGCGAGGACCAGGCGGGACAGGAACGGCGGGCCAAGAAGGAAACCGCCGGGAAAGAGCATGCAGAGGATCAGGAGATTCGGGATCCTCCGGGACCTTATGTCCGTAAAGGCAGCCGCGGGAAGAAAGGCAGCCGGTATGAATACAGATGGGATGAAAACAAATTCAGAAAAAAGAGTCATCTGTTTAATGATGTTCCTCCCTTTAAAAAAAGCTTTGAAGAGGCTATAATCTAACCATAAAAATACTTCGGGAATGCTGACGCAGCACCGTGGACGGAGGAAGTTTATGGCGAAGATCAATCGTGGTATGGGTTTTATTTCAGAAAGCGACTGTTATCTTTTCGGACAGGGAACGCACTATGAGATCTACAAGAAGCTCGGCGCGCACCCCTGGAACTACAAGGGAACGGACGGCTACTATTTTGCCGTCTGGGCACCGCACGCGGCATCTGTCAGCGTTGTCGGTGATTTTAACGGATGGGATGCCGGCGCGGCTCCCATGAGCGAGATCTTTGAGGGCGGTATCTGGGAGACCTTCATCCCGGGTCTTTACGCGGGACAGCTCTACAAGTTCCTGGTCCGTACGGAAGAGGGCAGGGAGATCTACAAGGCCGATCCGTACGCGCGCGGCGCGGAATTCCGTCCGGGAACGGCATCCAGGCTGGAAAAGGAGCCGTGGGAGTATACCTGGGGCGACGCGAAGTGGATGACGGAGCGTGCAGACGGGGATCCGAGAAGGAAGCCGTTCGCGATCTATGAGTGCCATCCGGGCTCCTGGAAAAAGACCGGGAAGCCGGAGATGAACGGATTCATGAACTACCGTGAGCTGGCGCATGAGCTTGCCGCTTACATGAAGGATATCGGCTACACCTACGTGGAGCTCATGGGCATCGCGGAGCATCCGTTCGACGGAAGCTGGGGCTACCAGGTCACCGGCTATTACGCGCCGACCTCCCGCTACGGCACAGCGCAGGATTTCCAGTATTTCATGGACTACATGCATAAGGAAGGGCTCGGCGTCATCCTTGACTGGGTCCCCGCGCACTTCCCGAGGGACGAGTTCGGCCTTGCCGATTTCGACGGAAAGCCCTGCTATGAGTATGCTGATACCAGGAAGGGCGAGCATCCGGACTGGGGCACCAAGGTCTTTGACTACTCGAAGACGGAGGTCAAGAACTTCCTGATCGCGAACGCGCTGTACTGGCTGAACGAGTATCACGTGGACGGTCTCCGCGTCGACGCTGTGGCGTCCATGCTTTACCTTGACTACGGCAGGCGCGACGGCCAGTGGGTACCGAACAAGTACGGCGGAAACGAGAACCTTGAGGCGATCGAGTTCTTCAAGCACCTGAATTCCGTCATCGCCGGCCGCAAGGACGGCACTGTGATGGTCGCCGAGGAGAGCACCGCGTGGCCTATGGTCACCCACCGTCCGGAGGAGAACGGCCTTGGCTTCACCTTCAAGTGGAACATGGGCTGGATGCACGACTTCCTTGAGTATATGAAGCTGGATCCGTTCTTCCGCAAGGGGAACCACAACAAGATGACCTTCGGCCTCACCTATTTCACGAGCGAGAACTATGTCCTGGTCCTTTCTCATGACGAGGTGGTCCATCTGAAGTGTTCCATGATCAACAAGATGCCTGGCATCTTCGAGGACAAGTTCTCGAACCTGAAGTGCGGCTACGCGTACATGCTCGGCCATCCCGGAAAGAAGCTTCTGTTCATGGGCCAGGAATTTGCCCAGTGGCATGAGTGGAACGAGGACGTTTCCCTGAACTGGGAGCTCCTGGACGAGCCGCTCCACAAGGACGTGCAGACCTTCGTGAAGGGCCTCCTGCATATCTATAAGGATCATCCGTGCCTTTACGAGCTTGACGATCAGTGGACCGGATTCGAGTGGATCAACGCGAACGACGCAGACCGCTCCATATTCTCCTTTGTCCGCTACGATTCACAGAAGAAGAAATCCCTGCTGTTCGCGATCAACTTCACGCCGATGGAGCGCTCCGACTATACGGTCGGCGTCCCGCACGGCGGAAACTACAAGCTGATCCTTGACGAGACCGTCGGTTCCTACAAGCTTGCGGGAAAGAAGCCGCCGGTATTCAAGGCATTCAAGGGCGAGTGCGACAACCGTCCGTACCATGTTTACAACCCGATGAAGCCGTACGGCATCCAGGTCTATGAGTTCGAAGAGCCGAAGATGCGCGCTCCGCGGAAGAAAGCGGAGGAGGCTCCGAAGGCCGCGAAGGCTGAGAAGCCTGCTAAGGCTGCAAAGGCTCCGAAGGCCGCAAAGACCACGAAGACCGTGAAGGCAGCCGGGACAAAGAAGGCCGCGAAGGCTGCTACCTGAAAAGCCGTCTGAACAGGCCCGTACGTCCGGAATCCGCGTCGCGGATCTCGGCAGGCGCGGGAAGCGGGCGGTCGGTAAGGTCCTCGATCGTGATCTCCCCTGAGGCGCCGGAAGAGAATTCTTCCGGCGCCTCAGCATGTCCTGTGAGGCCCGCGGCATCCGCGAATTCCGCGATGCCGCCCCGGTCAGCCGTTTCCTGTGAAATGAGGATGGCCTCCAGCCGGTCGAGCGCGTTCGGATGATCGACAGATTCCTTGTAAAGCCGGTAAGCCAGCACGACGCTTTCATAATCGTCATGGTCTGTACCGGCGAGGAGCGTCTGGAGAAAATCCGTCAGCGCCGCAGAGAACGAGGCATTCCGTCCCGGAAGATAAAGGAATACCGGAGAGCCTCCGTAAGGATCAAGGTAGACGGAGTCCGCGTTGAGGACGATGCCTTCCGCAGTGAGAAGATAGGGGGCAAGGCCGGAGATCACATGCTTCAGCGTCAGGATGAGCTGGCGGATGTCCGCGGCGGTCAGCCGGTTTTCTTCGATCCGCTCCGACAGGGGCGAGAAGCCTGTGATATCATAATTCAGCCGGAGCCGTCCCTCGTCATCGCAGACAGACAGGCGGAGAAGTCCCGGTATCCGGTTTTCCTCAAGCATGCGGAGCTCGAAATGGTCGCGCAGCCGGATATCGGCGTCCGCGGAAAAATAGACGTGCCCGGATTCATTCAGGGTCCGTGTCATACAGAGTTCCTCCTTCTCCGGAAGGGCTGCTTCCGGACATGTTCTGTTCTTTTGTAAGTGTCTCCGCGAGATCCGTGAGCGCCGTGGTGCACCGCATGGCGGTCTCGGGACTGTTGACCGGGCGGGCTTCCCTTATGGAAAGCCGCGCGTTCCGGAAGGAAGCGGTTCCCTTGAGGGCGCTCCGTTCCGCGTTTGTCTCGCCGGAGGATACTGCGGGGATCATGGAAAAGAATCGCGCCATGTCCTCCCGCACCCCTTCCTCCGTGAGGCCGTCAGGATCGTAGGTCCTTTCAAGGTGCGCCGCCTTTTCAGCGCCCTCCGCGACGATGAAGCCCGCAAAGGTCCGGTCCCGCTCCCGGAACGCGAACGTGATCCCGGCAGCGACTGAAAGAAAAACAAAAGAGAAGATATACGCCGCCTCCACGGTAAGACTTGCGGGGACGGCGTTTTTTCCTGCCGTGCTCAGGAAGGACTGAAGCAGCTTTCCTGCAAAGCGCTTCCGGAGCGGTTTTCCTGCAAAGTGCTCATGAAGCAGCCGCTTCATATAAGCCTCCCGGCGAGAAGGCCGTCCGAAAGAAGGAAGAGCAGCGCCGGCATAAGGGTGAACGGGAGGAAGGGGATGGCCCTCCCGGCGCCGCGCTTTCCGGAAAACGTCCCGAGGGCGATGATCACGAGAGAGCAGAGCCCCGCGGAAAAGACAGAGATAAAAATGAGGAGAAGATTCATTTTTATTCCGATGGCAGGTCCTGTCAGAAGGAAAAACAGGGCGTCGCCGATCCCTAAGCTTCCTCTGGTCAGGAGGGAGGTGAGCAGCAGGGCCGCTCCGGGCGTGAGCGCGAGGAGCAGCTGCCCTGTGCCCTCCCAGGTGATACGGAGCGAGCCGCAGGCCAGGGCAGACAGGAAAAACAAGGCCTCTGCCGCCGCCATGGCGAGGAAGATCCTGAGATCGACCGTCATGGTCTTCAGGTCCGAAAACGCGCAGAGAAGGAAAAATACCAGCAGGACGATCCGTCCGGCGGTGGTTTCAAGGATCAAGGGATCTCCTTTCCGTGCGGCCCCGCGCTGTTTCCGCCGCGCGGGGCCGCATCAAAGATCAGTGACAGGAACAACAGGAACAAGTCTTTTTTTAAAAGCTCTGCCGGTCCAGAAGGGCACCGGCAGAAGTACGCGGTCAGGTCCCTGCGGGTTCACCAGCAGTAGCTGCATTTCCCGAGGTGGCTGACGGTCGACAGCCGCACTGCCCGCGCATAGGCGGCAAGCGCACTGCAGTTCATATCGGCGTGATAGGAGGTGCCCCCGTCAAGAATGTATACCGTGCCTCCCGTTACGCCTTTCGCGCACCGGGAGCAGGGGGCGTAGTGTTTTCCAAAACGGTTCCTCTGTAGGCCGACCGTGGAGAACGGCACCGGCGTCATGTTGTTTGAGAGATAGTGGCAGGATGCTGTCCGGTGGTAGCGGGTGCTGTCCCTTCCGACGTAGACGATGGGGTCTTCCTCCTCCGCGGGCTCCGGCGCCTTTGAAGGGTCCCAGGAGGGATCCGCGCCGAGCCAGGCGCGCCGCGAGGCGGTGACGCTCTGATGGATGCTCCCCAGGCCGAAAACGGTAAAGGGGAGACGGTAGTCGTAGTCGAGGGTCAGCGTGATGGTCTCCCCGTCGGAAAGACAGGAGGAGCGGAGGGAGAGCACGTGCTCCGCGTAGCCGTCCCCGGCAGCGGCCCTTGCGCGCTGCGCGGCGTAGGCGCCGAGCGCGTTTCCGGTGAGATATCCCCGGAGCTGTTCGGCGCTTCCGGACGCGGAATCGCGGGTCTCCCCGTTCCCGGAGCTGAGCCCCGCAAGCCTTGCGATGGTCTCCGCGGCTCCCGCAGCTTCCGGAAGGGCTTCTGCGGCAGACGTGCCGGAACGTATAACGTAAACGCCCTGCGCCGCGGCCTGGCATACCTCCTCGCAGGCGGTCTGCATGCTCCGGGAGGTGCGAAGCATCCGCATGGGCAGGATCAGGATGTACATTGCGAAGAGAAACAGAGGGAGCGCCAGCGCCGCTTCCAGCGTAAGGCTGGCGGAGAGTGCGCGGCGCCGGCGGATCAGGAAGGCGGGTGCTCCGTTGTGGGTCCGGGCACCCGGCCCCGCCTCCCCGGAGCGGTTCGGGAAACGGGCCAGCCGGTACTGTACCTGGAGAGCCTTTGTCCTTTCTTTTGGGGTGATTTTTAAAAAACTTCGGGTTGGTTTGTTTTTCATAAAATTTCCCGTTTCCTTCTTTCACGGAGAGGCAGGGCCGGAGGCCCGGCAGGCGCGGCATGCCAGGACGGATATGCACGTTCCTTTTTGCCGGGGCGCGGCCACAGGATGGTTCAGTAGGCGCGTACCGTCTCAGCCCTGATCCCGAACGCGGACGGAACGCTGCCTTTGTAAGGTCCTGTGATGCCGAGAGAGGTGAAAAGATGCCCGGAACGGGCCGTGACCTCCGCGTGCATGCCGTAGAGGCAGTCCTTCACGCGGAATTCCGGGTCGCGGCGCATGAGGTTCAGTTCGATCATGTCCATGATCCGGTAGTCCCGTTCCTCCGCGGACAGGGTGAAGAGGAGGAGCTTGAGATAACCCTCCCAGGTGAAGCCGTTCTCCGCTTCCTTAAGGAGACCGTCCGCGGAGCCGTGGTCGGCGGCAAAGGCCAGAAGGTTCTCGATGGAACACATCCAGTCGCTTTCCTTTTTGACAAGCGCGGCCTTCTTCCCGGAGAGCAGTAGCCTCAGGTCGAGGACCGTTTCAGCCAGCGCCCACGCGGAAATGACCAGTAGGAGCACGACGGCATAAAGGACCGGGTAGGCCCCGCCGATGCGCTGCGCGAGGCCGGAGGCCTTTTCAAAAAGCGCCGGCGTCCTTAAGATGTGGATGAAATTCAGGGCTTCGCGGATCCCCATGATCCTGAAGACCGTGCTTTCCAGGTTTTTCCTGTCTGTATCCTGCCCGGCGACGGCATATTCAAGCTCGTATGCCACAGGCCGTCCGCTTTTGTCCGTGAATTCCGGGAGGACCTTGCCGGCGTACTCCCCGACGGCAGCGGCAGTGATGAGCCCCGGGCCGCCGTCCCCGCGTTCCGTGACCGAGGTCGATGAGGGCAGGGCGGAAACCGGGATGATGCCGGCGGATACCTCCGTCCCGGCGGGAAGGACCAGAGGAAGCAGGCCGCTGCCCGCAAGGTCCATGACCTTTTCAAGAAGGCCCTCGGTCTCCTCGTCACGGATCCCGAATTCACAGCTGAAGTCCGGGACCGGGACCCTGTCCCAGGCCTCCGCGACCTCCGCCCAGAGCGCGTCCTCGTCAAGGCCGTCGCCATCCTCCTCATCATCCTCCTCGTACTCGTCGATATA
>Ga0129307_1000328_pt1 | contig 78404 bp, 65 predicted proteins | sample P1105metagenome_FD_94437 | JGI IMG/M metagenome (GOLD analysis project Ga0129307, IMG submission 94437) | Capybara group fecal microbial communities from Wisconsin, USA - P1105 metagenome | ecosystem: Host-associated > Mammals > Digestive system > Large intestine > Fecal | place: USA: Wisconsin...
CCTCATGCAGTCCATTGCAAACCCGAACAAGTACAATCTTGACGATCAGGGCAAGTTCAACGGCGACGTATACCAGGCAGGCGGCGGCATCACATCGATGGACGCAGGAGCTGTTCAGAAGTACCTCCTCGGTGCTGTGGATAATCTGCCCACAAGCTTCTATGACTGGAACAACTGGAACCAGAATAATAACCAACAGCAGAATAACGACTGGAACCAGTGGAACAACCAGAATAACCAGCAGCAGAATAACGACTGGAACCAGTGGAACAATCAGAATAACCAGCAGCAGAACAATGACTGGAACCAGTGGAACAACCAGAATAACCAGCAGCAGAATAACGACTGGAATCAGTGGAACAATCAGAACAACAATCAGCAGCAGAATAACGACTGGAATCAGTGGAACAACCAGAATAACCAGCAGCAGAACAGTTGGGGTAACAATTCTGATAACGGCGGTCAGAAGCTTGTAGCTATCTCGTTTGACGACGGAGCATCGGCTCAGAGCAGACAGGATCCTGCATACAGGATCATGGACGCACTTATCAAGAACAATATGACAGCTACATTCTTCTATGTAGGCGACTGGATCAAGACCAACGAGCAGGTTCAGTTTGCTTATCAGAACGGAATGGAGGTTGCTAACCATACCAAGTCACACCAGTCTCTCGGTTCGCTTGGTTCGGATCAGATCCGTAGCGAGTGGGAGCAGTGCAACAGCAAGCTCAGAAGTATTATCGGCACTGAGCCCTCACATATAATGAGACTGCCTTACCTTGACGGCGGCGGAGCTGTCAAGTCAGCGCTCTACGATGTTCCGCTTATTTCCTGCGGCCTTGATACCCAGGACTGGAACGGAGCTTCCAAGGATCAGATCGTAAACACCATAAAGCAGGCTGCACAGAACGGCTCTCTCGAGGGCAAGATCGTCCTTTGCCATGAGAATTACGCTTCAACAGCAGCTGCTATGGAAGAGGTACTTCCCTGGCTCGCACAGAACGGCTACAAGAACGTAACCGTTTCAGAGATGTTTGCCGCAAGAGGCAAGTCTCTCCAGGGCGGTCAGATCTATACACAAGCATAATATCACTGCCTGATAAACAGGTTTGTCATGTGGCCGGCTGCTGATCGGCAGCCGGTATTTTTTTCAGATCTCTCCTAAATTTTATATTCCCTGAAAGACAGCCCGAGCGGCTGTCTTTTCATTTTATGACGCAGCTGACATATTGTTTTATATGCTGTATTATGGTATAATAAAAAGCGATAAACAGTTTAAAGAGGTGTGCTATGAGTAAAATATACATTGTAGAGGATGACAGATCGATCCGCGAGGAGCTGGCCGAGCTCCTGCGCAGCTCCGGATATGAAGCGGAGTATCTTACCGACTTTTCGGATTCGGCAGATAAGATACTTTCTGCGGGAGCCGATCTGATACTTATGGATATAAATATCCCGAATCTCAACGGCGAGCAGCTGCTTAGGGAGATACGGAAAAAGACGGATACTCCCGTGATAATGGTGACGAGCCGTACCTCTGAGACCGACGAGGTCCTGTCGATGAGCTACGGCGCCGACGACTATATAACAAAGCCCTATAATCCCACGATACTCCTTCTGAGAATATCCGCCGTGATGAAGCGTGCGGCGGGAAGCTCCCAGACCCGTACCTACAACGGCCTTCAGGTGAATGACGCAAAGGGCAGTCTTACCGACGGAAGCCGTGAGCTGAGCCTTACCAAGAACGAGATGATAATATTCCGCTTTATGCTTGACAGGCAGGGCTCTATCGTCACCCGGGACGAGCTCATGACCGCGCTGTGGGACAATGACGAATTCGTAAACGATAACGCACTTACGGTCAATATAAGCCGTCTCCGCTCAAAGCTTGCTGAGCTGGGGTGCGAGGACGCCATAGAGACCAGAAAGAAGCAGGGGTACATACTGAAATGAGATTCAGAGAGTATATAAGGGACAGACTGTGGTTCTATATCATCACAGCTGTCGCCGCAGGACTTTTATACCTTTTCCTGACGGCTTACAGGGTAAGTGTTCAGCTGATGTTGATAACCGGAGCCATACTTCTGCTGTTCGTATGTGCTGAGGAGCTTATCGGCTTTATACGCAAAAAGGCTTTTTATGATGAGCTTAGGGAGAAGCTTGGCTCTCTCGATAAAAAATATCTTATACACGAAATGCTGAAAAGGCCCGATTTCTATGAAGGGCAGCTGATGTATGACGCCTTGTACGAGGCAAACAAGTCCATGTGCGAGAATGTGGCGGTATATAAGCGGAGCTCCGATGATTTCCGCGAGTTCATAGAGATGTGGGTGCATGAGGTGAAGCTGCCTGTGGCCAGTCTCCAGCTTATGGCGCATAACAGCGGGGGAGAGACAGGTGAGAAGTTCCTCGAACAGCTCAGGCGAATAGACGGATATACCGATCAGGTGCTTTACTATGCCCGCTCGGAGAATGCGGAAAAGGACTATATAATAAAGGAGACCTCCCTCAGACGCATGGTTGCGAATGTAGCCCTGAAGGACAGGGAAGCCTTGCAGTTGGCGGGAGTATCCGTGGAGACGGAGGGGCTGGACATCAGCGTAATGACAGACGGAAAGTGGCTGGAGTTCATACTGGGGCAGTTCATGTCAAACAGCCTCAAGTATATAGCTTCGGGGCGGGAGCCTGTTATAAAGGTGTCTGCGGAGGAGCTTGATGACAGGGTGCTTCTTCACTTCCGGGACAACGGCATAGGCATACCCGTGAGCGACCTGCCGAGGGTATTCGAGAAGAGCTTCACGGGAGAGAACGGACGCACCCGTGCAAAGTCCACGGGAATGGGACTGTATATAGTGAAGAGCCTCTGCGACCGTCTCGGCCACAGTATCAAAGCCGAATCTGTAAAGGGAGAATATACGGAATTCACCATAGGCTTTGCAAAGAATGAATACTACCGGATGGAGAACTCTTAACCGCCGGTGATCAACCTTACAAAAATGTAATGTTGAGTAATATTGAAAGCACGACCGCATGAAAAACATGAGGTATAATAAGATCATGGAAACGGGAACAGCTTCCGTAACAAAAACCGAAAGGAAATGATCTTATGAAAAAGCTTACTTCACTCGCTGTCAGAACATTTATCTATGCAGGCACTGCCTGCGTTGTCCCGCTTTCGATCGCGGCAGGCTACGAGATATTCAGACCCAAGAGCGTACAGCACCCCATGGATTATATGCCCGGAATGCTCATATGCATGATAGCCTGTGCCAACATCCTCCTTGAGGGCTGGCTCAGAAGGAACCGGACAGAAGAATTCGCAATTGAATTAAACTGAGGAGATACGGATATGTCATTACTTAGATTAGAGAACGTTGAGAAATATTACGGAAGCAGATCAAGCCTTACAAAGGCGGTAAACGACATCTCCTTCTCTGTTGAAAAAGGCGAATTCACTGCCATAATGGGAGCCTCGGGAAGCGGCAAGACCACTCTTCTTAACTGTATTTCCACCATAGACCGTGTTACTGCGGGACATATCTTCCTCGAGGACACGGACATCACCTCCCTTAAGGGAAAGGAGCTCAACAGGTTCCGCCGCGACAAGCTCGGCTTTATCTTTCAGGACTTCAACCTTATGGACACTCTTACGGCTTATGAGAATATTGCTCTTGCCCTGTCTATACAGAAGCGCTCCGCAAAGGAGACAGACAAGGCAGTAAAAGCGGTGGCAGAGCAGCTCGGTATAACAGACGTGCTTGAAAAGTATCCCTATCAGATGTCGGGCGGACAGAAGCAGAGAGTAGCCTCCGCCAGAGCTATAGTTACAGAGCCAAAGCTGGTTCTTGCAGACGAGCCCACAGGCGCACTGGACTCAAAGTCGGCGAAACTGCTCCTTGAGCGCTTCAACTACCTCAACCATGAGCACGGAGCTACCATAATAATGGTAACTCACGATTCATTTACGGCAAGCTACGCTTCGAGAGTTCTTTTCATCAAGGACGGAAAGTTGTTCAACGAGATAAACCGCGGAGGCGACAGCCGCAAGCAGTTCTTCGACAAGATCATCGACGTGGTTACTCTGCTCGGAGGTGATGTAAGCGATGCTCTTTAAAATATCACTCAGCAATATCCGCAAGAGCATAAAGGATTACGCCGTGTATTTCTTCACTCTTGTTATAGGTGTTGCGGTATTCTATGTATTCAACGCCATTGAAACACAGACAGCCTTTCTTAAAGTAAATGAAGACCAGCGCGAGATGATAAAGATACTGACTACGGCTATCTCCGGCGTCAGCGTATTCATAGCCGTAGTTCTCGGACTGCTTATAGTATACGCCAGCCGCTTCCTTATGAAGCGCCGCAACAAGGAGTTCGCCCTGTATATGATGCTTGGCATGAGCAAATGGAAAATTGCGGGACTTCTCCTCTGTGAGACTGTCATTATCGGTATCGGTTCGCTTTTTGTCGGACTACTTATCGGTATCGGGCTTTCACAGGTGATGAGCGCAGTAGTAGCTAATCTCTTTGAAGCAGATATGAACGATTACAGGTTCACGGTATCTGCTTCGGCTATACTCAAGACTATTTTTTACTTCAGTATCATGTACGTTGTGGTGATCCTCAGAAGCGGCGTGGTTATCGGCAGATGCAGGCTTATCACACTTATGAACTCGGGCAGGCGCTCCGAGAAGATCACAATGAAGAACCCGTGGCTCTGTGTGATAGTATTCCTTATCTCCGCAGCAGTCCTCGGCTGGGCATATCATACAGTAGGCTGGGACTTTGAACACATTACTGAAAGAAGGATAGGTCTTGCCATACTTGCAGGCATCGTTTCTACTTTCTTTATCTTCTGGTCGGTATCGGGAATGCTCCTGAGAGTGATAATGTCCGCAAAGGGAGTGTATCACCGCGGTCTCAACAGCTTTACCTTCCGTCAGCTCAGCAGCAAGATAAACACCACCATTGCTTCCATGACGGTCATCTGCCTTATGCTCTTTGTGACTATATGCACGCTCTCAACTGCGTTCACTATCAGAAACTCAATGAACAAGGGCGTGGAGGACAATTTCCCCGTTGATTTTTACGGACGCTTTGCTCTTCATACCCATGATTCCTCAGATGACTCCTCATACCATACAGGCAATATCGACGATGTATACGCTCAGCAGAATATGAGCATTTACGACGATTTCGGAGAGTATCATCACTTCTATGACTACATCGAAAGCAACTTTACCTTTGATACCTTTGCGGGGGACAGAAAAGAAGAACTGACAGGCAGTTCAATGAGTATATATGCAATGATGAACTTCACTATCTCATTCCTGAAGCTCAGTGACTACAACGCTGTCATGAAACTATACGGACAAAAGCAGATAGAACTTAATGACGGCGAATACGCTGTAAGCGCAAATGCCGCTGGAATGCCCGAGATGTATGACAAGCTCCTTGAGGACAGTACCGAAATAACTGTTTTCGGAAATACTCTCAGGCCGGGCTCGAAAAAATGTATACTAAGCTCATTTTATCCCGATATTCAGGCTTCAAATACTGGTACGATAATCGTTCCCGACAATGCAGTATCCGAGAAATACCGCGGAGTTGATTATTTCGTCGGAAACTACAGTGCCGCAGACAAAAAAGGCAAAGAAGCCGAGGAAAAAACAGCAAGGGACCACTGGAATTATGTGCTGCGCTGGTATAAAAGCCCGACGGAAAACGGCTATATGAGCGGAATTGAAACAAGGATCGAGGCTGCAAACAATGCCATAGGCATAGGCGCTATAGTTACCTTCCTCGGACTGTACATCGGCTTCATATTCCTTGTATCCTGCGGTGCTATACTGGCGCTGAAGGAGCTCTCCGAGAGCGCAGACAGCATGCCGAGATATATGATGCTCCGCAAGCTGGGCGTAGAGGAAAGAGATATATCCAAGTCAATATTCAGGCAGTCCGGAATATTCTTCCTGCTGCCGCTGCTGCTGGCTTGTCTCCACTCATATGCGGGCATGAGATTTGCCAAGATAGGACTTGATCTGCTGGTGACCGAGAATTATATAAAGCCCATAATCTTTACTGCGGTCATACTAATAGCGATATACGGCGGCTACTTCCTGCTGACATTCCTCGGAAGCAAAGCCATGGTAAAAGAACAAAAGTAAGTATTCATAAGCTGAACGGCTCCCGTCGGGAGCCGTTTTTTAATATTTGATTAATTTTCCCGGTATCTTATTGACAGTGTCCTGTGACCGTGTCATAATGATATTACGAAACAGAAGGGAGCGGATCAAAATGAAAAAAAGAGCTGAAAAGTCTGTGGACGTCATTCCGGAAAAGATACATAAGCGGCTGCATATCATCTATTTTATACTGAAATGTGTGCTGGCTGCAACGGTTTTTCTGATGTTCTGGGGTCCTGCGGTAAGAGCCTTTGAAAAGGTAATGGGCTATGATATACCAGAAACAGGTACAGAGGAGTCTCCGTTCCTTTTCCACCAGTACTGCGGCACATTCTTCGTGGAGTTCGACCGTGATAACTCCTTTGCTTCCGACGCGGATTATTCTGCATATTTAGAAAGAATAAATGCCCCTGCAGTTCGTACAACGGCGCAGAAGATACTCGGCTGTATCGGTTTTCTGCCCACTGCTGCTCTGATGGTTTCCATGATACTTGCCCTGCGGAGCGGCGACAAAAAGCGTATTTTCTGCGGCAGAGCGTGGCGCTATTTCCTTTTCGGCGGAGTTTTATACGCCCTTGGCAATCTTTATATGTATATCGATGCAAATTTCATCAGCGGCATAACCCGTTTTGACGGCATGATCGGCGTTTTCACTCAGCGGCGGCAGTATTTTCAGCTATACGACGTACTGGGACTGCCATTCATTATGATATGCGGAGCATTTGTGCTGCTGATGTACGAAAAGCAGCTTCAGAACAAGGAAACCGCAAGGGTTTCGGCGGCTCTGAAAAGCCTTTCAGCCGTTATAATCGCAGGTACGGCAGGCTTTATCCTGTGGAGACTGGGAGTCCGCACCTATGAGCTTATTCGCGTCATGTCGGGAGATGAGTACAGCGTATGGCTGCCATTTACTATTATGGAGGATGCCGGGAGATATATGTGCAGACTGCCCTTTGAGGACGCAGTTTCGCCGCAGGCTTACCGAAATGTGGTGCTTTTCCGCTACCTGAGAGACCTTCCCGTGTTCGCGCTGACGGGTGCGGCAGTATGGAGCTTTGTGCGTGTGCTCCTCAATAATGCAAAGGGGGAGCTGAATACACTCCGCAACCGAAAGCTTCTGAGAAATGCAATGCTTCTTCTCATAGGAGCCTCACTCATACTGAATATCCCGGGACTGTTCGAGACAGGGCTTTTTAACAGGAGTTTCAGCGGCATATTCGGCAATACCACCTATACCATGGCATTACGCGCCAAGACCGATCCTGCGCTGTTTGCACTGGTGCTGTGGTTCTTCGGAACATATTTAGAGGCTATCCCCGAAGGCGAAGAGAAAAATTAATAGTAAAGCCGTTACACCTAAGTGCAACGGCTTATTTTTATTGTTTACAGCAGTCCGTTTTCTTTCTTGAAGTCGATGAACTCCTCATAGGTGCCCTGTCTGTCGAGGCAGCCCTCGGGAAGTATCTCGATTATACGGTTCGCGGTGGTCTGCATTATCTCGTGGTCGTGGGAAGCAAGGAGAACTACTCCCTTGAAGCTGATAAGGCTGTTGTTCACGGCGGTAATGCTTTCAAGGTCAAGGTGGTTGGTGGGACGGTCAAGCACCAGCACATTGGAGCCGAAAAGCATCATACGGGAGAACATACATCTTACCTTTTCGCCGCCGGAGAGTACGTTTACGGGCTTGTATACGTCGTCTCCCGAGAAGAGCATACGGCCTAAAAAGCCGCGGAGATAGGTCTCGGTCTCGTCCTTCACGGAGTACTGTCTTATCCAGTCAAGTATGGACAGCTCGCAGCCGTTGAAGTAATCAGAATTGTCAACGGGCATATATGAGGTGGTCACGGAAACTCCCCACTTGAAGCTTCCGGAGTCGGGCTGCTCCTCCTCCATGAGTATCTTGAAGAGCATGGTGATAGCCTGCTCGCTTTCGCCGATAAATGCCACCTTGTCCGTTCTGCCGAGGGTGAAGCTCACATTATCGAGGAGTTTTACACCGTCAACGGTCTTGGTAAGTCCATCCACCTGAAGTATATCCTTGCCAAGCTCCCTGTCCATATCGAAGCCGATGAAGGGGTATCTTCTGCTTGAAGCGGGGAGCTCCTCAACGGTAAGCTTCTCGATGAGCTTGCGGCGCGAGGTCGCCTGGTTGGATTTGGATTTATTGGCTGAGAAACGGGCGATGAAGTCCTTGAGTTCCTTTATCTTTTCCTCGTTCTTCTTGTTCTGCTGCTTTATCATGCGCTGTATGAGCTGGCTGGATTCGTACCAGAACTCATAGTTGCCGACGTACATCTTTATCTTGTTGTAGTCAATATCGACTATATGTGTGCAGACGTTATTGAGGAAGTGACGGTCGTGGGACACGACGATGACGGTACCGAAGTATTCGGAGAGGAATTCCTCCAGCCAGCGCACCGCGTCTATATCGAGGTGGTTGGTGGGCTCGTCCAGGAGGATTATGTCGGGATTGCCGAAAAGAGCCTGTGCAAGCAGCACCTTTACCTTTTCGTTGCCCGAGAGCGATGACATCTGTGAATAGAGTATATCCTCGGGGAGTCCCAGACCCTGTATGAGCTTTGAAGCGTCGGATTCAGCCTCCCAGCCGTTGAGCTCTGCAAATTCACCCTCCAGCTCGGAAGCCTTGACGCCGTCCTCCTCGGAGAAGTCCTCCTTGGCGTAGAGGGCGTCCTTTTCCTGCATTATCTCGTACAGGCGGGCGTTGCCCATAATTACGGTGTCGAGAACTGTATACTCGTCATATGCGAAGTGGTCCTGCTTGAGAACGCTGAGGCGCTCTTCCTTAGGCATTACGACCTCACCCGAGGCAGGCTCGAGCTCGCCGCAGAGAACGCGGAGAAAGGTGGATTTGCCTGCGCCGTTGGCGCCTATAACGCCGTAGCAGTTTCCGTTTGTGAATTTAAGGTTTACGTTTTTGAAAAGTGTAGAGCCGCCGAACTGGACGCTCACATTGCTTACTGTTATCATTTTTTATCCTTTCTCAAATCAATTATCACTTTGCAATAATTCATTCAGTTTAGAGTTGATGTGTTCGCTTCGCTGATATTATTTAAATAATACCGCCGCAGGCGGCACCATAGCTTTCAACTCTCAATTCTAAACTCTAAACTATGTGTTTTATAAGCTTGTCTTAATACACAACAAAAAATATTATACCATATTTAGCAAGTCTTGTAAAGACAAAAAAATCCCGATACCGAAGAACACTGAAACTTCGGCATCGGTAATGAGGATGATTTTTTAAAGCCCTGTAAGGCTTTGATAGAAAGCAAACACGTTGCCCTCTGCGGTTTAGAATAAAATCTTCGGGAATTATTCTATGCTCTAATGATACCATACATTTTTAACGTCATCAACTCATTTTTTGAAGATTAGGTGGAAAAAACAACGAACTGATGGCGAAGTGTATTTTACGCACCGGCTCTTTTTGCCGAGATCTCGTTCTCCAGCTCCTCGGCTCTTATAAGGGCTGTATCGATATGGTCGCAGAAGTTCTCTTTGCCCACCTGATCAATAAAGCCTGCCTTGGTCATGACGCGCATGGGCTGCTCGTTGACGTGGGAGAATACCACCTTAACGTTATGGCGCTCACAGCGCTTTACGATACGCATGAGAGCCTCGGCGCCAGTAGCGTCCATAGCGGGAACGTTCCTCATTCTTATGCAGAGAACGTCGATGTTCTTGTCGCTGAGCACGTACTTGTACTTATCCGAGGCCGCAAAGAACATGGGGCCGTTTATCTCGAATACGCGGGTATTCTTCGGTATCTTCTTGAGGAGGATATTATCGGGATCGGTGTCCTCGTCGTCCACGTCAACCCATGCGTGAGCCTCGGTAACGTCGGCCATGCGCTTCATGAAGAGGAGAGCTGCCATTACCATGCCTACGCCGATAGCCACCACAAGGTCGAATACCACGGTGAGTATGAGAGTCACGAAGAGTACGGCTATATCGCTCTTGGGAGCGGTCTTTACAGTGTTCCTGATGTTTCTCCAGCCGCACATATTATAGGCAACTATAAAGAGTATAGCCGCAATGGTGGGCATGGGTATGTATGAAGCATAGGGCATGAGTATTACGAGTATAACAACGAGCACTACGGAGTGCACCATTCCCGATATGGGAGTACGTCCGCCGTTCTTTACGTTTGCGGCAGTACGGGCGATAGCTCCCGTAGCGGGTATGCCTCCGAAAAAGGCGGAGCCGATATTGGCTGTACCCTGTGCGATGAGCTCCATATTGGAGCGGTGCTTCGAGCCTATCATACCGTCGGCAACAACGCAGGAGAGCAGGGACTCAACGGCTGCCAGTACCGCTATGGTGAAGGCATTGGGGATAAGAGCCCTTACCCTTGCGAAGGTGAACTCGGGCATAGCAAATTTGGGAAGATCGTTGGATATGGTGTAGAGGCTGCCTATGGTATTCACGTTCATTCCGCTGAGTTTTACCAGCAGCGAACAGACTACCACAGCGATCAGGGAAGCAGGTACTTTTTCCAGCTTTTTCGGCCAGAGAATAAGTATGGCAAGGGATATGAGACCTACCACAAGGGCCTGCCAGTTGAGGGTGCCGATACAGTCTGCTATCTCCTTTACCTTGTCTATGGTCTCAACGGGCTTGTTTCTGAATGTGAGCCCGAGAAAGTCCTTTACCTGTCCGAGAAGTATGGTGACGGCGATACCGAAAGTAAAGCCCGTGGTAATTGTGCCGGGTATGTATTTTATCAGTGCTCCGAAGCGGCAGAAGCCCATGATTATAAGGATAATGCCTGCCATTATGGCGGATATTGCAAGTCCGTCCATGCCCTCGGCCGCAACTATTCCCGCAACGGTAGTTGCAAAGGCTGCCGTGGGACCTGCGATCTGAACGCGGCTTCCGCCAAGGAAAGAAACGATAAAGCCTGCGATAATAGCGGTGTAAAGTCCCTGTTCGGGACCGACTCCCGACGCCAGTGCCAGTGCTATGGAGAGGGGAAGGGCGATTATCGCAACGATGATTCCCGCTATGACGTCCTTGACGAACTGCTCCTTTGAATATGTTTTCATTACCGAGAAAAGCTTCGGTTTCAGCTTTTCCTCCGTTGGTTTCACTGCCTTTTCAGCCATTTCACTAACCTCTTTTTCTCTTAAAAATCTCTTGCAAGCAAACGCAGCGTTTCTATTATACTACTAAAAATAGCGGTTTTCAAGTGATTTTTAACAGGGAGAAAAATTTTGTCGGATTATATATATTCCTGTGGACTGTTGAGAAATCATTCAGCATTTTTAAGGCATTTTCCGCTTATAAAAGCAGAAAGGACTGCATTTGCAGTCCTTTCCCGTTAGTTTTTCTGTTTTTTCCTTATCTCATGTACAGATACCGCAAGCTTTTCTGAATGGAGCATGGCTGACATATGAGTCTGTATACATTTCCTTGTTTATACCGCTCTCGGGAGTCCTGTTGGATATTTTCCTGCCGATATACCGGACTGTCAGCAGTATCATAATCAGTGTCTCCCTTCGGTAATGATGCAGAAAAAATGTCAGCATATGCTGACATTAATTGGGCTTTATCTCGGAAGAGCAGAGCTCACGCCACCTTACGTAAAAATCCCCGCTGCGCACCAGAGTCAAAGCCTCGGAGGCGTTTTTGTCGGCGGAGCAGCTGCTGTATCGCCGTGTCGTCTCAGATATACGGAATATCCTGCCGCCTGTGACAATATCCGCGAACAGGTACTCCTGCATATCGGGTACATCTTCCGCTTCGGAGGCGGTCTTTACGTCGGGAGCTGTGCCCGTATCGGCATTCTCCGTGAGTTCTCTCAGCCTTGTAAGCTGAGTTTCTGACAGAATGCCCAGCTCACAGGTATTGCCGAAGAGCATGAAGTCGTCCTCAGCAGTTTCGGAGATATATGCTTTCAGCCAGCGGTCGTCGTCCAGCTGATAGTTTCCGGAGCATTGTCCGTCCTTGGTGCAAAGGCGGTTCGACTCGTTGATAAGTCCTTCGTTATGCATATAAAATCCGCACCAAACCCGTCCGTCATTCTCAATGATAAGGTCGGATTTGGTGTAGGAATCGGGTCTGTACAGCCGCTCCCTGTAAAGGACGCGGCTGCCCGGGCTTTTTATTTCAGTTGCGGAGGCGGCGGGATTTACTACCTCCGTAACGCTTTGGTTGGTTGGAGGCTGCGTATCTCGGGGAACGGTTGCTCCCGCGCCGCAGCCTGCCAGTAAGAGGGTTGATAAAGCGGCCAATGTCATATACTTCATGGCATAGCCCCCTAAATCCTTGAAAAGACTTCTCCTATCCTGTCGCATATGAGAAGATCGGCATTGCTGTCCATCTGAGTGGGCGCCATATTTACTATGACGAGGTTCTTTCCCCTGAAATAGCGGATAAGTCCCGCGGCAGGGTAGACGTTCAGCGAGGTGCCGCCTATAATGAGAGTGTCTGCATTTGATATGGAGCGGACTGCTCCGCTCACCGTACTGTCGTCCAGCGCTTCCTCATAAAGCACCACATCGGGCTTCACGATACCGCCGCACTGACATTTCGGGACTCCCTCGGAGTCAATTATATACCGGACATCATGGAATTTGCCGCATTTTGTGCAGTAATTGCGCAGAACGCTGCCGTGGAGCTCATATACCTGTTTGCTGCCCGCAGCCTGATGAAGGCCGTCGATATTCTGAGTGACAACTGCGGAGAGCCTGCCCTCCTTTTCCCACTCCGCCAGCTTCAGATGAGCGGCATTGGGCTTTGCGTCAAGGCAGAGCATCTTGGCTCTGTAAAAGCGGTAGAATTCCTCTGTTTTATCCATGAAAAAGCTGTGGCTGAGAATGGTCTCGGGGGGATAATCCCACTGCTGACTGTAAAGACCGTCAACGCTGCGGAAGTCAGGTATGCCGCTTTCCGTGGATACTCCCGCGCCGCCGAAGAAGACGATGCTGTGTGAGCCTTCGATTATTTCTCTGAGCTTTTCAATGTTATCCATATCAATCACCAATGACCTTTACGAAAAACTTTCTTGTTCTCGGTCCGTCGAACTCGCAGAAGTATATATCCTGCCATGTTCCCAGCACCAGCTTTCCTCCGCTGATTATCAGTGTTTCGCTGGCGCCGACGGCCGATGATTTTATATGCGCGTCGGAATTTCCCTCTGCGTGGCGGAAGCTCTGAAGGTCAGGGAAGAATCTGTCCATACCCTTGATGAAGTCCGTCTGGACGTCGGGATCCGCGTTTTCATTTATCGTTATGGCAGCCGTGGTGTGGGGACAGAAAACTATACAAAGCCCCTCCAGCACCCCGCTTTCCGTTACAGCCTCGTTGACCTCCCGCGTTATGTCCACAAGTCCTTCTGCGGGAGTGCTTAATTTGAAATTGAAAAGCATGGTAGTTTCCTTTCGTATGATTATGAGTATTGTATTTCTCTCTGGAGGAGAACAACTATGACTCCTCTGAGGTCGGCGGAAACATCAACGGTCATGCTGACTGTTTCCCAGCCCTCAGCCGCTTTCTCGGCCAAAGATTTTTCGACGTTTTCGTAGGTCTTCTGCTTCCTGAATTCTATGATCTTGAACTCTTTCATTTCTTCTTCTCCGTTGCTGATATTTGTTCCGCGTAGTATTTACAAAAATAGCTTAGTGGGCATTTTTCGCATTTTGGCTTGCGGGCGGTGCATATATCCCGTCCGAATTCAACTGTTCTGTGGCAGAAGTCTGAAGAGGACTCCGGCGGCAGGAGCTTCACCAGATCCTTTTCCACCTTTGCGGGCTCCTTGTTTTTTGTGAGCCCGAGTCTGCCTGTTATGCGTATACAGTGAGTATCCGTCACCACAGCAGGCTTTCCGAAGACGTCCCCCAGCATGAGGTTCGCCGTCTTTCTTCCTATACCCGAAAGCGTGAGAAGCTCCTCCATGGTATCGGGGACCTCTCCGCCGAAATCATTTATGAGCTGTCCTGCCATTTCTTTAAGGCTTTTGGCCTTGTTTCTGTAGAAGCCGCAGGGCTTGACGTCCTGTTCCAGCTCTGCAAGGTCGGCCTCGGCGAAGGACCTGAGGTCGGGGTACTTTTTAAAAAGAGCCTTTGTAACTATGTTCACGCGGGCGTCGGTGCACTGTGCAGCCAGACGCGCTGCGAACATGAGCTCATAGGGCTTTGTATAATCAAGGGTGCAGGCTGCTTCGGGGTAGAGCTTCATGAGTTCTTTTTCAGCCAGCGCCGCAATTTCTTTTTTGGTCATTCGGCGGTCTCCTTAAGGTTTTTCTGCTTTTCGAGAATACTGTCATAGACCTTGTACATTTTCTGCACGGTATTCTCGAGAAAGTAGTAATGCTTGATATAGAAGCCCAGCAGTACCAGTATCATGGTGACCATTATGAGCACCGCAAGGTTTACGGTGAAAACAAGGACCGCGATAAAGACGGTGAGAATAATTGCAAAGAGCATGGTCACGAGGAAGTGTACGATGCGTTCGTGCTGCATGAAGGCTATTTTGTCCTTGTGCTCCGCCATTATGAGGCTGAGCTCAGCGGGATCCTGACAGCCGTCGAGACGCTTCTCGATATATTTCATATAATTTGTAAGATATTCGGTCATTTGTGCCATCTCCGTGAACAAAGTTTACGAAACTATATACAAATTATATACCTTTTTGGCGATTATGTCAATAGATATAAAGTGAATTGTGAAAATCTTTTGATATTTACAGATGTGCATTTAAGCTTAATTTAATCTGAAATTGAGCTATTTGTTTAAACGAAGAAGCGGCTGATTGTGCGCATATACGAAAATATTATCGTTTTTTGCGGCTCACATTGATTTTTACTGAAATTATCGGTATAATTAAAGTACAAGGACTTTTTTTAATAGGAGGATACTTAACATGAAAGCAGAAAAGCTCAGAAAAGCAGGCGCTGCTGTTATGTCGGCGGCACTGCTGATGAACAGCTCCGTTTACAGTACGGCTGTGGTCACGGCAGCCGATACTCCGCTCAGATTTGAGTTTGAGGACGCCGAGATAACCGGCGATGTTACCGTTATCGAGGACAAGAGCGCCAGCGGCGGCTCCGCGCTCAAAATGACGGACAGCGGCACCATTACCCTCAGTGTTGACGTTGAGACAGGAGGCCCCTACAGGCTGACCTTCTACGCTTTCGGAATAGGCACCGACAAGCAGCAGAATCTCAGCGTGAACGGCTCCTCACAGGGAGCCATAGGCATTCCCAAGAGCGACGAATACCAGGCGGTGGAGCTTACGGCGATACCCCTGAAGGCAGGTAAAAACTCCATAGTTATCGAGAAGTCATGGGGCTGGTCACAGTTCGATTACCTCACCGCAGAGCTGATGGAGAGCGCAAAAATAGAGGCAAAGCAGGTGACTCCCTGCGATCAGCTGGCAACAGTTGAGACACAAAGCCTCATGGCATATCTCTCGGAGGTATATGGAAATTATATAATCTCCGGTCAGCAGGAGATATACAGCGGCGGGCCTCACGGACTTGAGACCGAATTCGAGTACCTCAAGGATACAACAGGCCATTATCCTGCTATAAGAGGCTTTGATTATGGTAATTTCTGCTGTCCTCTGTACGGCAGCGACGACGGCTCCACCGACCGTATCATAGACTGGGTCAAGAACAAGGGCGGCATCGCCACCGCCTCGTATCATATCAATGTTCCCAGGGATTTCGCAGGCTATACAATAGGCACGAGAATGGACTGGGGACTCTCCACCTATACCGCTAAGGAGACCGATTTCTCGCCCTCAAAGGCGGCAACTCCGGGTACAAAGGAGAACGAATACTACCTTTCAACGCTGAAAACTCTTGCCAAGGAGTTCAACAAGCTTGAAGCCGAGGGCATACCCGTTATCTGGAGACCTCTCCATGAGGCTGAAGGCGGCGGCGGTGAAGAGGGCTCATGGTTCTGGTGGGGCAGAGAAGGCTCCGCAGCATATAAGAAGCTCTGGATATACACCTATGAGACGCTGACCAACGAGCTCAACTGCCACAACCTTATATGGGAGTGGAACAGCTATAACTTCTCAACCTCAAAGGACTGGTATCCCGGCGACGCCTATGTAGATATAATCGGCTACGATAAGTACAGCTGTACAGACTGGACAACGGGAAGTGCAAGGAACTATCACAACGACAGTCCCTTCTCGTCCACCTTCTACGGTATCATGGAAAAGTATGACAGCGCGAAGATGATCGCAATGGCTGAGAACGACTGCTTCTCCACACCCGATAAATTACAGGAGGAGAAGGCAGGCTGGCTCTACTTCTGCACATGGTACGACGGCGGTTCGGACAATAACAACTATGTTTCCAATCCCACCTTCAATACGAAGGAGGATACCATAGCTATGTATCAGAGCGATTACTGCATAACCCTTGACGAGCTCCCGAAGGATCTCTACAGCAAGAGCGGTATCACTCCTCCCGATCCTTCAAAGACGACTACCTCCACTACAACTGCCACAACGACGGCAGATCCCAACGCTACCACAACTACAACAGCATACAGCTTCAAGATACAGAAGAAGTCCGTAACTATTCCCGAAAGACCTGCGCTGGCAGTGGGACAGGAAATGATGATAGAGCTCACGGGAGCTCCGAATGCTTCCATAGGCGGAGCTGTAGGCTACGGCACAAGCGCCGACGACTGGGTGAACGTTGAGTGGAGCGGCAATGCGGACAAGGACGGAAAGCTCTCCGTACACGTTGACCTCAGGGATATGCCCGATTCCTTCAGGACCTGCGAGGTACAGGTATGGTGGTCCAACGTATGGGACGCAGCTTCCGAAAAGCCCATAGATCAGCCCTATTCCATAGACAGCTGCGACTTCCGTTATTTAATGGGCGGCGCACTGGAGCAGCTTTGGGGCGACGCCAACTGCGACAAAACAGTTGACATGGCGGACGCAGTGCTTATCATGCAGTCCATTTCCAATCCCAACAAGTACGGACTGAAGGGCTCTGACAAGAACCACATCACCTCACAGGGACAGATGCAGGCAGACGTTGACGGATACCCCAACGGTGTGACCTCGGCCGACGCTGCACGCATACAGCAGTACCTTCTCGGCAAGATAGATTCCCTTGCACCGTGAAAGCAAATATAAACAAAACAGGCATAAAGGTGATCCCTTTATGCCTGTTTTTATTATTCCTCTGATATCCTTGCCTTGACGTATTCCTCAAGCAGGTCTATGGTCCTGCTGATACCAAGGCGGGAGCTGTTTATGCTGAGGTCGTAAAGCCTTGAATCGCCCCAGTGTCCCTCACAGTGATAGTTGTGGTAGCGCTTTCTCTTGCGGTCCTTCTTGTCGATAAAGGCCTTTGCCTTATCCTCGGGAAGATCGTACACCTCCATGACACGCCTGATCTTCTTCTCTCTGTCGCCCAGTATGAAAAGGGAGATAAGACACTTGAAATCGCGGAGCTTTGTCTCCGAGCAGCGTCCCACGACCACGAAGGATTCGCCGCTGAGCGCCTTTTCTCTGAGGAAGCTGAACTGCATTTCAGCGATATTGTCCTCAATTGAATTGCTGAAGCCGTTTACTCTGCGGGAGAGAAGGTGGTTCTTTGGCTTTTCGTTGTACTTCTCGATCTCCTCGGGAGTAAGGCCGGTCTTGTTGGCGATGGCTGTGATGAGGTGACGGTCGTAGATCGGGATATTGAAGCGTTTTGCGAGCTCCTCGGCAATAACACGTCCGCCGCTGCCGAATTCACGTCCTACCGAGATTATGTACTGTGACATAGATGATTCCTCCTTTTTGTTAATATCCTCTTTTTTATCATAAGTATCTTACGAACAGATATACCGTTGAGATCGCGAGCACTATAACAGTTGCGGGAGCAAGCTTTTTGCAGTATCTGCCCCAGCCTATGGGGTAGCCGTTCTTCTGTGCAACCGATGTGCCGACTACGTTTGCCGACGCGCCTATGGGAGTAGCGCTGCCGCCGATGTCTGTGCCTATGGAGAGGGACCATGCGAGAGTTGATATGGGAACACCCGAGCTCTCTGCAAGGCTCTGGATAACGGGCACCATTGTTGCCGCGAAGGGAATATTGTCCACGAAGGCACTGGCGATAGCCGATACCCAGAGGATTATCGCTATCATGAGCCTTACGTCGCCGCCGCTTATATCGCCTATGAAGTTGGCTATGAGCTTGAGTATGCCTGTCTCCTCAAGTCCGCTTACCACCACGAAAAGTCCGATGAAGAAGAGGAGTGTCTTGTAATCCACCTTTTTGAGGAGCTCCTTTGCGTGTCTGCCGAAAGCTATAAGGGTAACTGCTGCGATAAAGAGACCTATGGAAGCGACTGTGAGATGAGTTGTTGCGTGAGTTACGAGAAGCAGAACTGCAAGACCGAAGATCACACTGCTGATGACAAAGTCCTTTTTATTGGTTATAGCCTCCGAGGGCTTGGGGAACTTGCTGAGATCCACGGGCTCATGTTTCCCGCCTGAGATCTCCTTGCGGAATGCAAAATAGAGGAAGATCATTGAGATAACAAGACAGATTGCTGCACATAAGCCTGTATTTGTGAGGAAATCGAAGAAGGAGAAGCCGAGGGAGGTTCCCACGATGATATTCGGAGGATCTCCGCACATAGTAGCTGATCCGCCGAGGTTGGCGCAGAATATCTCGGAAAGTATCATTGGAACGGGATTGAATCTGAGAAGTGTGGCAAGCTCTATGGTTACAGCCGCGAGGAACATTATTACCGTGATGCTGTCGATGAACATGGAGAGAACTGCCGACATGAGCATAAAGGTAATGAAAATGGGTACTGTCCTGCATTTTACAAGATATGCTATCTTCATGCACAGCCACCGGAAGAAGCCCGCCTTGGCCATGCCCTCGACCATTACCATCATGCCGGCGATGAAGATAATAGTCGCCCAGTTTATGCCCTTGCTCTCGCTCTCGGTGACCTGATACCAGAAATCCTTTGTAAAGAACTGTTTTACGGCGAGGGTGTCCGTTATTGCCTTGCCGCTGTGCATACAGATACCGAACACAACAAGAAGCGTGAGGGCTCCGCTGCCGAGAGTTACATAATGCCTTTCTATCTTATCGAGAACGATCATTACGAACATTCCCACGAATATGATTATTGCAAAGATCTGTGCTGCTGTCATAAAAACCTCCAGAATGCGGCACCTGCCGCAGAATAAGCTTGCTGCGGCTTTGCCGCAGTCTGCCGCCCTGAGGCGGTCATTTGATCCTCACGAATTATAGCACAATTAATGACCTAATTCAAGGCATTTTTTGTTTTTTTTTAAGCCATAAAAAAATTTGGGAAAGCTGCGGGTATTTGTCAAATAAAACGATATTTTTTGTTAAGACTGTCGATAGGTATTGCAATGAGGAGGAAAGTGTGGTATAATAATATATGAAATATGTAGCTTAGGAACTTGTAAGGAGTTCATAGGAACTCCGGTTGAAAGGTCGGAAGAAAGAAAAATGCTGAAATATTTTCTGCTTATAGCGGGATTTGTCCTGCTCATAAAGGGAGCGGACTTTTTTGTTGACGGCAGCTCTGCCGTGGCCAAAAGGCTGAAGGTGCCCTCGCTTATCATAGGCATGACCATCGTTGCAATGGGGACAAGCCTTCCCGAGACCTCGGTGAGTGTCAGCGCCTCGGTGCTGGGCAAGAACGATCTTGCCATAAGCAATGCCGTGGGCTCGAATATCTTCAACCTCATGGTGGTCTGCGGAGTGTGTGCAGTGCTTTGTCCTATGGCGGTGGGAAAGGAGACCATTAAAAAGGATCTGCCCTTTTCAATGCTGGCTGCGGGAGGTCTTCTCGTGCTGGGAGCCTTTACGGGGACGGTGATGCGCTGGGGCGGAGCGGTGCTCCTTGCACTGTTTGCCTTTTTCCTTTATATGATGATAAGTTCTGCAAAGAAAGCCCGTGAGGCCGGAACTGCGGACAGCGGTGATGAATATAAGATAATGCCCGTATGGAAGTGTCTGCTCTGTATCATAGGCGGAGGAGCCGCTATAGCTGCCGGCGGAAAAATGGTAGTAGAGGGTGCGTCGGATATTGCCCGGGCCTTCGGTATGTCGGACAACCTCATAGGAATGACGATAGTAGCCCTCGGAACCAGCCTTCCCGAACTTGTGACGTCCATAGTCGCCGCAAGAAAGGGCGAGGTGGATATGGCTCTCGGAAACGTTGTGGGCTCAAATATATTCAATATACTTTTCGTACTCGGTATAGCTGCGGTAATATCGCCGATCGGCTTTACTGCGATAAATGCAACAGATACTGTCGTGCTGATAGCCATGAGCCTTATGGTGCTCATGCTATGTGTGCCCAAAAATAAAATGCTCCGCTGGCACGGAGCGCTCATGCTGGCTGTATATGCCGGCTACACAGCGTATATTTTTGTAAGATAAAGGGGAGATGCGTATATGTATTGCATCAACTGCGGCATGAATATAGACGACAGGGAAGAAAGATGTCTTTTCTGTGCGACCCCGACTCCGAACTTCAACGGCATGAATCTGAGAGGACAGTATCCGCCGCCTTATTTTGATCCGAATTTACCGCCGTATCCGTACTTTTTCCGCGATCCCGCAAACGAACCCGCTGAGCCGGGGCTGATAGTCCTTTCTGTGCTGATACCGCTTGCCGGACTGATAATAGGCTGCGTTAGTCTCGGAAAGGGTGAAAAGAGAGCTGGCGGGGCTATCTGCTGTCTGTGGGTATCAGCTTTGCAGCAAGGTTGTTTCTTGTATTTGCCTATGTATTTATGCTGAGTTTTATCAGATTATGAAAAGGAGGATGATTTATGACCTGTCCACATTGCGGCGCTTCCGTGCATGAAAGCGTACAGAGATGTCCTTACTGCGATTCCTTTCTCGAGCTCGAGATGAAGCCTGAAAGCAGTTCTCAGAATCCGAATACGCAGAGGCAGGAACAGCTGAGAAGAACTTTCCGTATGAACGGTCCCGACGAGCCACAGGCTATGTTTATCGTGCTGGCACTTCTTATACCGATTTTCGGCTTCATTATCGGAGCGATACACATGTCGGGCGGCAAGCCCAAGTGCGGAAAGACCTATATCATTCTCAGTGCAGTATCCTTTGTGGTGTTCTTCTGCGGATCAAGTATGCTGCCATTTCTCCTGTCGGTCTTCTCGTTTTCAAAAATGTCATAAAAATAAATCTCCCGCGGAGGTATCATCGCGGGAGATTTTTATATATTGTCAGAACTTCAGCTCGTCTGTTATATCGAGAGTATCAATATCTGCTGCCACAAATTTCTTGTCGGAAAGGACGTATACATAGTTTCCTATATATAGTGCACGGTCAAAGTAGGAGTTATCGAAGCGGTACTCGCTGCTGTCGTTCAGAACATTGGTTATATCGCCCCTGAGTACGAATTCGCCGTTATCATAGCTGAAGAATACGTACTGTGACTGTTCTTTGTATGTTGCGTATTTGCCGTTGTCCGAGAAGGAATTACTGCTGTACTGTATGGGTACTCCGATGAGGTTCTTTTCGGGAGCTATGAGCAGGGCTTTCCTTTCGTATACAGCAAATGAGCTGTACCATTCCTCTGCCCAGCCCTCTGCCTCAGGGTCGTATAAATAATTGCTTTCGGGATTGTTCCATGTATATACGGCTTCTGCTTTCAGATTGTTCGGATCGGAGTTGTCGAACATTGTCATTCTTATTCCTGTTATCCTGCCGTTTTCGTCTGCGTCCTGACCGAAGCCGAAGAGGAGCCCGTCGCCCCATTTCTGCATATAGGTGCTGAAGCCGTTTATCTTGAATTCGTCAAGAACAGCCGGTTCGGCAGGGTTGCTGAGGTCGACAGCATACAGAGGATCTGTCTGGCGGAAGGTAACGATATAAGCCATATCGCCGCTGAAGCTTGCGGATTTGAGCATCTCGCCCTCGCCGAGTCCTTCTGCGCAGCCCACCATATTCAGATCCATGTCGAGAACGTAAACGCGGGTGTCCTGACCTACGAACTCGTAGGTGTAGTAGCCGTCCTCACCTGTTAGAGTATCCCAGATGCCTTCAAAGAAGCCCTCGTCGTCCGAGTATCTGTGGAAGGTCTCCTTTGTCTCTGTATAGGTAGCGGCAACACGGAAGTAACCGTTGTATTCGCTCATGGAGAACTGATCCTTTACGGTTCCGTTTATGGTGCAGCCTGCCTGAGGGATTATGTCTCCGCCTTTTATGGAAATGCGGGTTATGTCAGTGGTGTTGCCTGTGTCGGATGAAGCTGTATAGAGGTTGTCTGCCGAGCAGTATATGCTGCCTGCATAGCCTGCAAGTGTCTTTACGTCGTGAGCCTCGGGAGCGTCCTTGTCGTTGAGGTCTATACTGCCGATAACGGTATAAGACAGCCATCTTGTGGAGCCGAATCCGCCCTCGGGAAGGAGTATATCCTCGGGAGCCACAATATCATAGCTCTCGGCAAAGCCGCAGGAGGGGATAAAGCCCTTAAGATCCTTTTTGTCTTCCAGCTCGGAGAAGCTCCGCGTTGAATAAGCCGATGTGAGAAACATATACCCGTCGGGGGTTATCCTTACGTCGCTGTAGGAGCCGTCCTGATAGTATACGTCTATCAGCTCGGGCTCGTCGCCTGTGGTATAGAATGCTGCGAAGGTGGTATGATCAATACCGTTGTTGTTTATGCCGATGACAGCTATCATATCGTTGTAGATATACATATCGTCTATGTAGCTTCCGACGAATTCCTCTGCTTTGTCAACGTCGCATTTTATATCCACGGCGGTACAGCCTGTGAACTTGCCGTCCTTTACGTCTGCAACGCGGAGAACGGGCGATGAAGAGCTGTTATTATTCATGGGATTGCATACATAATAGATATGCTTTCCGTCTGTCTTGACAATATCTGCCTCCAGCACGTCCTGTTCCTGATAATAGGTATCGGAGTGCTCGGGGTCTGCCTCGGTGGTGGTAACGTCAGAGGTAGTTGTTACGGATGCCGTTGTGACTGTTGTTGCGGTAACGGTAGTGGTCGTAGTGACAAGCTCCGTTGAGGAAGTGGTAACATCTGCGGAGGTTCCTGTGGTGACTGTGGTGACAGCTGCGGGATTGGTAGTGGTTACGCGGTCTATTATCGGTATCTCGTTGGAGGAACCGCTTCCGCCGAAACCGCCCTCGCCGCCGTTCATGCTCAGATCATCAGACTCCACTGCCGCTTCGAATACAACATCCTCTTCATCAGCTATGGCATATTTTCTGCGGTTCTTGCTGTATTCCTTTTCAGCCTTTTTAGCAGCGTCCTTAAAGAGCATATATACCTCGTCATAGTCGCTGGCGCCGCTCATATAGCTGATCTGCTTTTTGAGCTCCTTTTCCTCGGGGAGCTTTTCGCCTGCCGGGAGCTCGGGCTTTGTAGTTGTTTCTGTGCCGTTGTTCCTCAGCTCTTTATCAAACTTTCTGTTGTTCGTTGTGTATACGGCAGTTCCTCCGATGACCGCACAGGCAGCAGCTGCTGCTGTTATGCGTCCTGCCATGGATATGCCGCTTCTCTTTTTCTTCGGTGCTTCCTTGTCGAGCATTATCTTTATATTTTCCGGCCTGAGCCTGTCGGGTACAGGCGCTGAGCTCAGCTGCTCTCTGAGCTTTTCATCGTTTTTCATATTCATTCTCCTTTCGGGGTACAGAGCTCGGGAGTGAGCTCGAGCCGCAGCCTTTCCTTTATCCTTGTGAGCCGTGAGCGGACGGTGCTCGGCTTCATGCCGCATACCGCGGAGATCTCGTCGCTGGTATAGCCGCCCAGTACGGACATTGAGAGCATGAGCCTTGAATCGCCGTCAAGACGGTCTACCGCCTCTCTCAGTTCTACCGATTCAAAGCTGAAGCCCTCCGACAGAGGCGAGTCGTCGCCCAGCTCCTCGTCGGATGAGTAGTATGCAGCCTGTCGGCGTTTTATCTTGGCTGCAAGGATAGCCATGATCCAGCTGCGGAATTTTTCCGGTCTGCGAAGCTTTTTGATAGAGCAGAATGCATCGAGTACTGTATCGCTTACTGCGTCGGCAGCGTCGTGGGAGCTTCGCAGGCTGTAAAGAGCTATATGGTAAAGATCTTCATATACTGTTGAGTAGAGTCTTGCAAAGGCTTCTGTACTGCCCTCGCGTGCGAGCCTGACGTCTGCGGAGAAATCATTCATGCGAATCCCTCCTTTGAATTCGAATTCATAAATATAGTGTAATAAAAGCAGCGGAATGCTGCACCGAATGGAAAAAATCGGCAAAGCATACAAAAAACACTACTGCCGATTGTAGAATCTGAAAAAACAGCCTTTCTGATACCTGCAAAAATGCTCTCGGGGTGGAAAAAGTGAAGAAAAGCCGATTGACAATCATATGCAAATCATGTATAATATATGTGACTTCTATATGCAGGGGTGGAAAAAAGTGATAAAGAAAAAGAGAATGATCTTCGGTGTTGTCGCTGCGGAAGCCAACAGTATCGAACAGCGCGAGGTCATAAAGGGAATTGCGAGGTTCGATAAGAGTGCGGGTATCGATACCGTAATTTTTTCCAACAATTATAACCCTAACGTGAAGGAGAAGGAGCTTTACTGCGAAAACAAGATATATGAGCTCATGCAGTCCGACGAGCTGGATGCCATGCTCATAATCTCCGAATCCTTCGTGAATGAGGAACTGAGAAAGCTTGTGGCTGAGCAGATCTCACGGAAGACTGTACCTATAGTCATAGTTGGCACCTATCTTCCCGAGATGGATCTTCCGCACTGTACCTTCATCAATACCAGCGATGAGGACGACATTGAGGACCTCACGGATCATCTCGTGGAAAAGCACGGCTTTACCGAGATCGATATTATCACGGGCTACGATTTCATAGAGGCTTCAAACCTGAGAGTGAACGGCTACAGGAAGTCTCTTGAAAAGCACGGTATAGAGTACGACGAAAAGCGCGTCCACTACGGAAATTACTGGATGAATTCCGGCGAGGAGCTGGCGGAGAGGTATCACAGCGGCGAGCTGAAGCTGCCTCAGGCAGTTGTATGTGCCAACGACTATATGGCCTACGGACTTATCGACAAGCTCGACGAGCTTGGCATAAGAGTACCGGAAGATGTCAGCGTTGTGGGCTATGAATATGTGGGAGACCGCTTCCTGCATACGCCTATACTTACTACCTATAAGCGCAACCGCGAAGCTATCGGTGAGCAGGCTGCAAGTATGGTGTACAGCAGACTTAAAAAGAAGGAATTTGCCTTCACTCCTCCCCGCGGCGAGATGATTTGCGGCAACAGCTGCGCCTGCGGTATCGACAGGGATCAGTATGCGGGGGAGATAAAGAGTGCCCGTATAAAGAGGGAGTACGATAACTGGAACCTCTTCAACCCCCTCGACCAGAAGCTTACCGAGTGCCGCACCCTTAAGGAGTTCACGGATATATGCAGCACTTTCCACTGGCAGGTCCGCGGCATACAGAGTTTCTACCTGTGCCTGTACAAGAACTGGTACGATACGGACGCTGAGCTGAGCGATATTCTATCCTGTCAGAGCATGGTCAACTGGGACAACAGGACTCCCTTTGATATGCATAAGTTCAACTTTGCTGCACTTCTCTCGAAGAATTATGAGCCTGCGGTGTACTATTTCAATCCGCTGTTCTTCAATGACAGGCTTTTCGGACATCTTATACTCAAATATGCCCAGCCCGATACCTATGACGATATATACAGGAACTGGCTCAAATCCATATCCAACGGACTTGAGTTCCTGCGCATGAAGAACGATATACAATACCTTACCCAGTGCCAGAACCTTTCGGATCTCCGTGACACTCTCACGGGAATGTACAACGATACGGGCATGAGAAAGGCATATCATTCCATAGACACCGAGAGCGGCGAGAGCTGCTTCGTAATGATGAGGATAGGCATTTCGGGAGCCGGCTTCTATGAGCTCAACGGAAAGATACCCGCTATCATGGACGCAGCCGAGGCTGTAAAGCAGTTCTGCGGCAGCAGCGACATCTGCGGAAAGATCAACGACAACACCTTTGCCTGCATAATACAGGGGGAGGACGATACCGAGCGCCTCGAAAGCAGGCTCACCTCAATAATGATACAGCATAACGTATATATCGAGCAGTACGGACTTGACTCCTTTGTGTGCGCGGCTGTGAAGTGCGATGAGCGCTCCTACACCAAGACCTCGGGAGAGTGCTCGGATATGCTGGCCGAGCGTCAGCGGGAAAAGATGGAGATGCGGATGCGTCCCCACTACGAGGATATGCTCAGCATAAGGAGCTATATTTACAGCAATCCTCAGGACAGCTTTGAGTCGGAGAAGCTTCAGAAGCTTTATCCCTACAGTGCGGGACACCTCCGCGAGGTATACAAGAAGTGCTTCGGGGTAAGCATACATAAGGACTGCATAAATGCGAGAATGGCAAAGGCTACCTACTGTCTGACGGTAACGCCTTTGAGTATGGCGGAGATAGCGGAGCAGTGCGGATATGTGGACAGCAAGTATTTCCTGAGACAGTTCCTTGCAACTGTAGGCGTAACGCCTAACCAGTACCGCAATATGGCCAAATGAGCCGTTAGCCATTAGCCTTGTAGGGAAGGCGTTTCGCCGCCCCTGAGTGAATATCAAACAAATTATAAACAAACCCCGAAAGCATTTTATCCGAACGCTTTCGGGGTTGTTTTTGAGCATTTATGAGAGCAGATCAGAATTATTCAAAGAAATATCTCATGAAGTCTGAAAACAACAAAATCTCCTTCTTCCAGCGTAAGCGGAGGGTGTGTTAGTTTGAATTGTTCTCTTTCGGCAATATACTCCTCAATTTCCTCTCTTGTTTGAAAGAGTCCGTATTGATTTAATCGGAATTGGGAAAAAACAAAAGGGATCTCATTATACACGGCCGAATAATTGTCACCCGCAGCATATGCGTAATCATACCCTAAGAATATCTTTTTAAAATCAGGACAATCAAACTTCGGATCAGGCACGTCTGTTTCACATAGCAGCAGCCTGTATTTTATATTCCGTTTTTCTGCTTCCTTTATATAATTGTATATGTAATCCATATCGTTACAGGCAGCTATCCAGGTATGATCACTTAAATCCCAATAGGTTTTACCAATATTCTCATCGTAAAAGGCTTCAAAACAGTCAGCTGCATCTTCCTCATAGTTCAAGAACCAGTTCTGAGCTGTATTTTCGCTGAATCCGCTGCCATCTATCCCTTTATAAGAATTATCTGAATATTTTTGAACAACAATACCGTTTACAATCATATCTCATCACCATAAATCCCGGTTTTTATACTGAAATTATAACCTAAAAATATGGATATGTCAACAAAAAAGCCACAGCACATTAAATGCTGTGGCTTCTTTTTCATTATTTAACGGGCTGTCGAGGACGATAGCCCCTACATTTGCTCAATTTTGTTTGCAGTGTAAACACGGGCGAGCGGAACTCGTCCCTACACGCTAACGGCTCATTACTGATTGGCGCGTCCGAGGAATGCTGCGCCGATGATACCTGCGTCGTTGCCCAGCTTGGCAATAACGATCTCGGTATTCTTAGGTGAGTTGCGTGTGTAGACTTCCTTTGCAACAAGCTCCTTCATAGGCAGGAGAAGCGGGTCGCCCTCGTTGCATACGCCGCCGCCGATACAGAGTATATCGGGCTGGAAGATATTTATAGTATTTGTGATGCCTGCTGCAAGATACTTGATGTACTTGTCAACAACAGCCTTTGCGTACTTGTCGCCGGCTCTCATGCAGTCGAAGGATGTGCGCGCGGTTACCTTGCCCTTTTCCTTCTCGGACTTTGCCATTATACAGTCGGGGTGCTCTGCGATAGCCTCCTTTGTCATACGGATAAGTCCCGTAGCGGAGGAGTAAGCCTCGAAGCAGCCCTTTCTTCCGCAGGAGCACTGGGCACCGTCTACTTCAACGACTGTGTGTCCTATCTCAGCGCCTGCGAAATTGGAGCCGGAGTATATCTTCCCGTCGATGATGATGCCGCCGCCGACGCCTGTGCCGAGAGTTATGCATACTGCATTCCTTGCTCCCTTTGCAGCGCCTGCAAAGAACTCGCCGTATGCGGCTGCATTGGCATCGTTCTCGATGAATACCGGTTTGTCGATAGTCTCCTGTATGTACTTTACCATGGGAGTATCCTTGAAGCCGAGGTTGTTTGAGTACTCGATGATGCCTGTCTCGCTGTTTGCGATACCGGGAGTACCAACGCCTATCCACTCGATCTGATCCATGGTGAGCTTTGCGTTCTTTACAGCTTCAATGGCCATTCTTGCCATATCGTCCGCGATCTCCTTCTCGGGACGGGGACAGTTGGTCTTTGTGCTTGCCTTTGCGATGATGTTGTATTTCTCATCAACAACGCCTGCAACTATATTTGTACCGCCCAGGTCGATTCCTACATAATATTTCATTTAATATCCTCCTTGTTTATACGGTCGTGATGACCATACTGCACTTGCCCTTTATACTGAACGGTTCCGAACCCGCAGGAACGAACACGCTTGAGCCTTTTGTGAGATCGTGAGCCTCATTGCCGCAGACCATTCTGCCGCTGCCCTCGGTCACGAGTATATGACTGAAGCTTCCCGAATTGTCGCTGAAGCTCAGCTCGCCCTCGTTATCGTGCATTTCCGTCAGGAAAACGCGGAAAAACGGACAGTCTGCCAGCTTCTGTATCCTGAGCTGCTCCGAATCCACCGCGGGAGCGGGGAGAGTATACTTTTCGGAGGGACTGAGATCCGCCACATCGAGAGCCTTGTCTATATGGAGCTGCCTTGGTTTGCCGTCGTCGCCCTTTCTGCCATAGTCGTATACGCGGTAGGTAACGTTGGAGCTCTGCTGTATCTCTGCGATAAGTATGCCCTTGCCGATAGCGTGGAGAGTTCCGGGCTTTATCAGGAAAACGTCGCCCTTTTTCACCGGAACGCGGTTGAGCTTGTCCATTATGGAGCCGTCCTCCGCAGCCTTGCGGAGCTCCTCTTTGCTTATGCTGTCCTTGAGTCCGTAGACCAGCTCTGAATTTTCTCCCGCTTCAAGAACGTACCACATTTCGGTCTTGCCGTTGTCCTTTTCGTGACTGTGAGCGTAATCGTCGTCGGGGTGGACCTGCACCGAAAGGTCCTTGTCGGCGTCGATAAGCTTTACAAGGACAGGAAAATCCTTTTTGACGTCCTTATATTTTCCCATTGCCTCGGGATATTTTTCAAGGAACTGCGAGAGCTTCATGCCGTTATGCTTGCCGCTGATCGCAATACACTCTCCGTCGGGATGACAGCTCAGCTCCCAGCTTTCCGCAATGCGCTGTGTGAATCCTTTTTTGCCGAATTCATCACGGAGCCTTGTGCCGCCCCAGATATAGTCCTTTGTGGCTGCTTTAAGTAATATGGGTGTCAATTCTAATCGCCTTTCTATCGAAGCGCATAGCGTTCACTGCCTTGCGCCCGTATTTATTTTTGAGAATTCCTTTTCAAAATCCTCTTTTGAGCCGTTGTAAACATTGAAGTCGATGTGTTCCTCATCGCCGTTATATCCCTTCAGAGTGCCCTGATCGCTGTACTGCCAGAATTTCCAGTCCAGGAGGTCGGGTTCGCCGTTGGTGCAGCGTATCCACAGCGGATAGTCGCCGAAGCTGCCCCTCACGTACCTGAAGTATACGGGAAGAGTGGTATAGATCATGGGTTTTACTCCGTAATGGGATTCCAGTTCGTCCAGCAGCGGACGGAGTATGCTTTCCGTCTCAGCCTTTGAGGGCTTGTTCCTTCTCTTGTCTCCGTAATACTCTATATCCACCACGGGGGGCATATCTATCTCATCGCTGCCCACAGCGGCGATGAAATTGTCTGCCTGGGTCTTTCCGGCGCTGTCGAAGCTGAAGAAATGGTATGCCGACACACGGATACCCGTCCCCTTAGCCCTTTCGATGTTGCGGCGCAGGGATTCGTCGGTATGACCGCTTCCCTCGGTAGCTTTGATAAAGGCGAAGGAAACGTTCTGCTCTTCAAGCTCCTGCCAGTCTATGTCGCCCTGATAGTTTGATACGTCAACGCCGAAAACGGGATATTTCGCTTTGTTGACCTTTGCTGATGAAAAATAGAATGCTCCCGCGGCCGCCGTGCCTGTAAGCACCGTACCGATAAGAGTGCACAGAATGTTTCTTTTCAGTGTACGCATGTACTCGAAAACAACTCCCTTTCTCCCGCAGACTCGATACAGGCGGGGAGAGCTCTGACTCTCCGGCTGCCTGCGGAAAGTCACACATATATTATAATAAACTATATTTATAAAATAGTCAACAGTTTTTTGGGATTTTTCTCGTCTTTTTTTGCTGTATTACAGATACGGCCCGGCAGCCGGCGGAAATACCGAAAAAGCGCCCTTGTAAAAGGGCGCCTGTATATCAGTATATGCCGTACAGCTGATCCTTGTCGCGGGGGTCAAAGGGAACCAGTCGGTTCGACTTTGAGAGCACCAGTCCGTTCTTCTCCTGTACGGGGGAGAGAGAGAAGCGGCCGTTTTTTCTGTGAGCGGCAGTAAAAACGCTGCCGAGGCGCGAGTTTACCTGCATTCCTTTCAGGCGGAAGGTCAAGCCCTCTTCTGTGACGTGTATCTTCACGGCAGGCATATCGTGAAAGGGACGGCAGACCATGCCCTCGGCGATATAGTGCCCGCGCAGTGGAGTTACCTTTGTATCGCGGTAAAAGCGGTAGAGCAGTGCTGCCACGGCAGCCTCGGTATCATAGAGACGATTTTTGATTTCCTTTACGGGTTCATGGAATAACATGGGCATCTCGCCGCATATCCTGACTGCATTTTCGTTGAGGGCAGTGGAAAAGCTGCTTCTCATGGCAAAGCGGCGGAGCTGCTCGTAGCTTATGTGCTGTACGGGCACGAATTCGGGATACAGGGCACGGGCGAGCTCCTCATAGCTTATATGGATATTCCGCTTGGAGGAAAAATAGGTCATTTTTGCCGCATGGGGGAGACAGCACATATCCGACAGCATATGCACGGCTCTTCCGAGGTATTCGGTGCTCTGACAGATGAAGCCGTTCCGCTGCATGGTCAGAGCCATGGTGTAGTCCTCCTCGAACATTGTGCGGGCGCTCTTTGCGAAAAGACCCTTGCCGTTTTTAAGGTATCCGTTTACGGGATACAGGGGAGTGCCGCCGGTGGAGCAGCCGCAGTAATAGTGCCTGCCTGCACCGTTTTCACGGTCTCCGGGCTCATCGGCAATAACAGTGTACGGGAGTATGAGTTCCAGCTGAAGCTCGAAGAACGCCGCGGCGTCGGGAGCCGAATCTTCAAGGAGCCTCACGGCACGCAGGAGTATATCCTGATGTATCTGAGAAGGGGGGAACTGTTTTTTTGCTGCGTATTTATCTGCGAGGCGTTTCAGTACAGCTGCTGTATCTTTCCATTTGCTGTGCATTTCAGGCTCCTTTCGTTTGAATCGGAATTCGGCGCAGCCGGATTCTGATCTATACTATTGATTTGTAAAAGTCCAGAGTGCCGAAGCTGCGTTCGAGATGTGTGAGCATATATGCCTCAGCCAGAGCGGAAAGTCGCTGCTGAGAGCCTTCGGATACGCGGAAATTGAAAAGCCTGCCGAAGTCGGCAAGCACGATATGCCGCACAGCACTCAGCACAGGCAGCTTTATCTTCATATAATCCGCGGAGCTGTCGTTCTCAAAGCAGTCGGCACAGAAAAAGCCTCCGTCGGCTATGCAGAAAAAAAGCTCCTCAGGTTCATATGCACCGCAGCTCCTGCACGCTACCACGTCGGGCATATAGCCTATTTCAGACATAAGTCGGAGCTCGAATACCGACTTCAGCAGCCGCTCGTCCCGCTCTCCCGTTTCGAGATAGTGGAGACAGTTCAGCATGAGCCGCATTATATCGCCGTTCTGAGCCTCGGGCTTTATGCAGAAGCGCATGACCTCCGCAAAATAGCTTGCAAGGGATATTTTCGTCAGCGATTCGCGGAGACCGTAAAAAATATGTATCGGTTCTGCACTGTTGAGGTACATATAGTTGCCTCTTTTGTCTATGCAGAACCGAGAATATGCCAAAAGCTGAGTGGAGCTGCCGGATCTTCCGTTGATCTTCCTTGCGCCTTTGACGGAAACCTCAAGCACTCCGCTCTCTTTGGTGAGTATATCTATGAATTTGTCCTGTTCACCCACAGAACGTTCTTTAAGGACTATGCCTTCAACTGTAGTCATAACGGCAGCTCCTCTGATCTCTGCGGGCGGTCATTTATCCGAGAGCCCGAAGCTGCGGATAAGATTCTCCCTGTTCCGCCAGTCTTCCTTGACCTTCACCCAGCACTTGAGATTCACCTTGATCTGGAAGAAGTTTTCGAGCTCTGTCCTTGCGGCAGTTGAAGCCTTTTTCAGCATGGCTCCGCCCTTGCCTATGATTATTCCCTTATGGGATTCCTTTTCGCAGTATATGACCGCAGATATATCGAGGATGTCCTTGTCGTCGCGCTCGCTCATCTGCTCCACGCCCACGGCTATTCCGTGAGGCACCTCTTCGTTGAGGAGCATGAGCAGCTTTTCGCGTATCATTTCGGCAGCAAGGACCTTCTCGGGCTGATCCGTTATCATATCCTCGGGGAAGAAGTGTACCGATTCCTCCGAGATGGCGATAAGCTCGTCGATGACAATATCTATGCCGTTGTTTTCGGTAACGCTTACGGGTATGACCGCCTGGAAGCTGATCTTTGATGTAAGCTCCGCTATAACGGGAGCCAGCTCGTCCTTGCTCCTCAGCAGATCTATCTTGTTGAGGATAAGTATTACGGGCATTTTTGAAGCGTTGAGCGATCTGAGGAGTTCAAGCTCCTGCTCGTTCATCTTCTTTGTGCAGTCCGCTACGAAGAGGACTGCGTCTATGTCGCTTACAGACTCCCTGACCGTATTGAGCATATGCTCGCTGAGCTTGTTCACGGGCTTGTGAAGTCCGGGCGTATCAAAGAATACCAGCTGCACGTCGCCGATATTCCTTATGCCTGTTATACGGGTGCGGGTAGTCTGGGGCTTGCTGCTGACCGAGGCTATCTTCTCGCCCACAATGGCGTTGAGGAGAGAGGATTTGCCTGCATTGGTACGTCCTGCGATAGTAACGAAAGCGGTCCTTGGCATCAGTTGTTTTCTCCGTTCACAACGAAGGTCGCGTCTCTTGAGATACCCAGCTTCTCCAGTACGGACTCTTCCTTTTCGCGCATTATGCGCTGGTCGAGCTGACTGGTCTCATGGTCGTAGCCCAGCAGATGGAGCATGGAATGCACGGTGAGGAAGCCCACCTCTCTCTCGAGAGAGTGTCCGAAGTTCTGAGCCTGCTTTACCGCAGTTTCCAGAGAGATTACAACGTCTCCCAGCTGTACCGCACCTGTCTCCGGGTTGACCTCAACGGTGCCGTCCTCGCCTGTGAGAGGGAAGGAGAGCACGTCTGTGACTGCGTCCTTGTTCCTGTATATCTTGTTGAGATTTTTAATTTCGTTGTTGCTTACGAAGGATACGCTTACCTCAGCGTCCTTGCCGAATTCCTCAGTGGTGAGGACTGCCTGGCAGCATCTTCTGATAAGAAGCCTGATACCTACAGGGACTTTCACCTCTGTCTGATTGTTCTTGACGTATACCTTTAACTTAGCCATGATTTTTAGTTCTCCCTTCGTTATATTTTTCATAAGCCTTGATGATGTCCTGTACGAGTCTGTGTCTTACTACATCTTTTTCCGTGAATCTGTGTATCTCAATATCTTCGATACCCTTCAGTACTTTGATTGCTTCAACGAGACCTGACTTTCTGCTGTCGGGCAGGTCTATCTGTGTTATGTCTCCGGTGATCACCATCCTGCTCTCATTTCCGAGACGCGTGAGGAACATCTTTATCTGCTCCGAGGTAGTGTTCTGGGCTTCGTCGAGGATAATGAACGCTTCGTCAAGTGTTCTTCCTCGCATATAAGCCAGCGGTGCCACCTCGATTATCCCTTTTTCCATATAGCGTGCGAAGCTCTCTGCTCCGAACATATCAAAAAGGGCGTCGTAAAGCGGTCTGAGATAAGGATCAACCTTATCCTGAAGATCGCCGGGCAGGAATCCCAGCTTCTCGCCGGCCTCAACGGCGGGACGGGTAAGGATTATTTTCTTGATCTTGTGCTCTCTGAAGGCTTTGACCGCCATGGCCACTGCAAGATAGGTCTTTCCGGTTCCTGCGGGGCCTATGCCGAGGACAATGGTATTGTCCTTTATGGCGTCGGTATAGCGCTTCTGTCCGACGGTACGGGGACGGAGTATCTTACCCGAAGCCGTGACGCATATCCCGTCACCCCCCAGCTCGCGGAGCTCCTGCTCTATACCGTCCGTCACCATGGAGGTGACGTAGCGCACTGCCTGTTCATTGACGGTGTTGCCCTTCTTTTCAAATTCCATAAGGGCTCTGAGAGCCCTTTCGGCTCCGTCGGTATCGCCGTCGCCGATGATCTTTATACCGCCGTCCCTGCTCACGACAGTGACGTTGAATTCCTTCTGTATTCTGCCGATATTGCCGTCAAGCTGTCCGAAGAGAGCCGAAAGCTGCTCGGGACTGTCGGCGGGTACGAATTTTTCCGACATTAACTGTTTTCTCCAATCTGCTGCTCTGGGAATGCTCCCGCAGTTGCCAGCGCCGAATTTGAATAGCGCCCGTCATCGGATACCTCCCTGAGCACCCTGACGTTATCGGGAAAATCGATCTTCTGCTCGGGAGAGTTCAGTTCAAGCTCCATGATAGCGAGCTTGTCCGAGAAGGGATAGGTGTCGAGCTCGAAAAGCTGGTCGTGATAATCGAAGCAATAGCGCACCTTCTCAACGGGCGGGCAGTCCCTGCGCTCGCTGCTGAGCAGGCTGCGGTACTCCTCTCCGCTTATCTCGTATTCCTTCTCTTCTCTTGTGACGGGGGTGAGAAAGATCTTTTCCGTATAGGTATACTTCACCCTGCCGTTCTCGTCGACGGATCTGACTCTGCGCTGAGAGCCGTTGCCGCCGCTCTTGAGGTAGGTCTGGACTATGCCTATCCTGCGTTTGATGTCAAGCTCGGAAACATCGGGGAATTCAACAAGGAATTTCCGTTCGATCTCATATTTTTTTCCCATAAGCACGCTCCAAAAAAATAATAATTTTCCATTATCCTGTCACGGAATGCTCCGACATATATATTATATAACTTTTTTTGCATAATGTCAACAAAAAAATCTGAACTTTCTGTTTAAAATGCTAAATTTAACTTAATTGTCACGTTTTTAACACAGTTGCTATCTCATATCCCTCAGCATTATATTGAAAGGATTGAAAAAGGTCTCTTCGGCGGCGGGAGCGGGAAGCTCCACAACAGCGGGAGAAACTCCGTCCGGAAGGGGGATGCAGATGAGAAGGGAGGAGCTTTCGGTTTCCGCGGAGACTCCGAGGCGCTCCGCAAGGCGTGCCGTCATCTCGGCAGGGTATTCCGAAAGGAGCTCCGGCTGCCCTATGAGATCATCCTCTGATACGGCCGTAAGACAGCTTAGCTTTATCTCTGCTGACCCGTTTCTCTCGGCACAGGAGAGTTCAAACTCGGCTCTGCCGCCGGGAGCGGCCGTTAGCCTGCGTCTTATGAAGCTGAGCAGCATAAAGCTGAGCAACTCTCTGCCTGTCCGTATATACAGTACAGGAGAGCCTGAAAGGGTGATACTGCATCTGCCGGACGAAGCCCTTTCACAGTTTTTGGCAAAATCCGAAAGGAAGGTGTCAGTCCTGAGAATGCAACTGCCGGCTCTTACTTCGGCGGGGTCTGCCGTAAGGGCTCTGCTCAGCTCAGCGTTTCGCATCAGCTCGCAGCACATGGTCATTATTCCGTCTATGAGCTCGCGGTCAGAGGCGGTTCCGTGCTTTTCTGCAAGCTCCCTGAGGAGTTCGCACGAAGCGGATATGCCTGTTACCGAATGTCTTACAGCAAGGTCCATACAGCTTATATAATCCTCTGCAAAGGGACTGTCGAAAAAGTCCCGGAGGTAGTCGTTTCTGTCCATAATATCTCCTATCTCTTCGCATTTCCGGGCGGAGCCGGTCATAGCTATATTATACTACTTTTATTGGAAAAATGGAATAGCGGAGAGGCAAAAACAGCCCCGAAAAACTGCAACAAATTTTTCCCTTTCAACATTCTTTGCTTTGTGCAATATGTACTTTTCACAAAAAAACTGTTATTTTTTTGTCGAACCTCTTGAAAAAATTTCCTCGTTGCGGTATAATAAGACCATACAAATTTTTAGGAGGTATATCCCATGTCAGTTAAAGTTGCTATTAATGGTTTCGGCCGTATCGGCCGTCTTGCATTCAGACAGATGTTTGATGCTCCCGGTTATGAGGTAGTTGCTATCAACGACCTTACAAAGCCTTCAATGCTCGCTCAGCTTCTCAAGTATGATACAGCTCAGGGCGGTTACTGCGGAAAGATCGGTGAGAATCTCCACACTGTTACTGCTGACGACGAAGCAGGTACAATCACAGTTGACGGCAAGACACTTACAATTTATGCTAAGGCTAACGCTGCTGAGCTCCCCTGGGGCGAGATCGGCGTTGACGTAGTTCTCGAGTGCACAGGTTTCTACTGCTCAAAGGACAAGTCACAGGCTCATATCGACGCAGGCGCTAAGAAGGTTGTTATCTCTGCTCCCGCAGGCAACGATCTTCCTACTATCGTTTACAGCGTTAACGAGAAGACTCTCACAAAGGATGACAAGATCATTTCAGCTGCTTCATGCACAACAAACTGCCTCGCTCCCATGGCTAAGGCTCTCAACGACTATGCTCCTATCCAGAGCGGTATCATGAGCACTATCCACGCTTACACAGGCGATCAGATGATCCTTGACGGTCCTCACAGAAAGGGCGACTTCAGAAGAGCAAGAGCAGGTGCTGCCAACATCGTTCCCAACAGCACAGGTGCTGCTAAGGCAATCGGCCTTGTTATCCCCGAGCTCAACGGCAAGCTCATCGGCAGCGCACAGAGAGTTCCTGTTCCCACAGGTTCTACAACAATCCTCACAGCTGTTGTTAAGGGCAGCAACGTAACAAAGGAAGGCATCAACGCTGCTATGAAGGCTGCTGCTTCCGAGTCCTTCGGCTACAACGAGGATCAGATCGTTTCTTCTGACGTTATCGGAATGAGATTCGGTTCACTCTTCGATGCTACACAGACAATGGTTGCTGAGATCGGTGACGGTCTCTACGAGGTACAGGTTGTTTCATGGTACGACAACGAGAATTCTTACACATCACAGATGGTAAGAACTATCAAGTACTTTGCAGAGCTCGGCTGATAGCTGAATATACATGAAATCAAAGGGCGTTCGAGGGAACGCCCTTTTTTTATTTCGGATTGACATTCTGACCGTCAGGATGTATAATTATATTAAATTAAAAATCAGCTGTGCTGTATTCTGATCTGATGGATCGGTGCATAGCAAGGGTGATTATTTGCAGTTCCTGTTATTTTATAATAAAAGCGCTGTAAGCGATGTACGGGGCAGCGATAATGATAAGAGCAAGCAAGCTTACGAACGGCAGCGCGGCGGCGCACGGGCCGGCCCGGCTTGAAATTTGTTTTATGATAGAAAAGGGTATATATGGATAAATATTTGAAAACACTTGAACTGGACAAGATACTTGAAATGCTGGCGGAGCTGACCTCCAATGAAGAGAGCCGCCGTATGGCGCTGGCGGTACGGCCCGATACAGACCTTGAAAGAGTACGCTACGAATGTCTCAAGACTTCCCAGGCGTTTTCACTGTCGGTACAGTTCGGCACTCCGCCGTTCAGCAATTTCAAGGACATAAGCGCTGTGGCTGCAAGAGCAAAGCAGGGAGCGGTAATATTTCTCCGCGATCTTCTGGACATTGCGGCCATGCTGAAGCAGATAAAGGCTCTCTCGGACTGGTACGGCCACTGCGAGAATATAGAAACGGAGCTGAGCTATCTCTTTGCCCGCCTTCAGCCCAACGAATGGCTGCTTGAAAAGCTGGAACGCTCCATAATCTCCGAGAATGAGATCTCAGATGCGGCAAGTCCCGAGCTGGCTGCCATACGCCGCAAGATTAACCGTGCGGGAATGCAGCTCCGTGAGACCCTTGACAAAATGATAAAGAACAAGACCACTCAGCAGTACCTGCAGGAGGCAAACGTCACCATACGTGACGGACGATTTGTTCTGCCCGTAAAATCGGAGTACCGCGGACAGGTGAGCGGTCTTATACATGATACCTCGGCTACGGGTCAGACCATATTTATAGAGCCCATGGCGATAGTTGAGGCAAATAACGACATACGTCTCCTTGAAGCCAGGGAGCAGGAGGAGATAGAGCGCATAATCCGTCAGCTCTGCCGCGACTGCGGCGACTATGCGGATATACTTGCGGAGAACTACAAGGTCTGCACTGAGCTTAACCTGTATTTTGCAAAGTCGAATTTAGCGGCAAAGCTTAACTGCTCACTGCCGGAGATAACTGACGACGGAATCATGCATCTGAAAAAAGCCCGTCACCCCCTTATTGACAAGAACAAGGCTGTTCCAGTTGATATAAGCCTGGGCGAGGACTATCAGGCGCTGATAATAACAGGTCCTAACACGGGCGGTAAGACAGTATCCCTGAAAACAGCGGGACTCCTTGCGGCTATGACTATGTGCGGGCTCCTTATTCCCGTTGCCGACGGCAGTAAAATCTCCGTTTACGATCATATCCTCGCAGATATAGGCGACAGCCAGAGCATAGAGCAGAATCTTTCCACCTTCTCGTCCCATACGAATAAGGTCATCGAGATACTGAAAACTGCCGATGAGCAGTCACTGGTGCTTCTTGACGAGCTTGGCTCGGGTACAGATCCTGTAGAGGGTGCGGCTCTTGCCATATCAATTATCCGCCGCCTTATGGAGAGCGGCGCAAAGGTAATGGTGACTACACATTATCAGGAGCTGAAGGTATTTGCCATCGACAGCGAGGGCGTGGAAAACGCCTCCTGTGAATTTGATATAGAGACTCTGAGGCCAACATACAGACTGATAGTGGGCTCACCCGGAAAATCCAACGCCTTTGCCATATCCGAGAGTCTCGGTATGCCCTCTGATATAATCGCCGATGCGAAGAACCGCGTAAGCGAGGCCAATACCCGTCTTGAGGAGGTCATAGGCAAGCTGGAGGCGGCAAGGCTGGAGCTGGAAAGGCAGAAGGAAGAAACAGCGCGTCTGAAGACGGAAACTGCCGAGCATGAAGCAGCTATCCGCAAGGAGCGCGAGGAGATAGAGGCGTCAAAGGCGGAGGAGCTTGAAAAGGCGAGACTTCGCGCCATGACCATAATCGAGCAGACAAAGGCGGAGTCCAACGAGCTTCTTGACGAGCTTGACAGACTGCGCAAGGAAAAGGACAAAAAGGATTTCAGCGAAAATGTATCGGGTATGAAATCCAGAGCAAAGCAGAGCTTCAACAAGATGTACGACACGGCAAATCCAGTGGACAAGAGGGATCCCAACGAGGGCTATGTCCTGCCGAGAAAGCTGCGCCGCGGAGATACGGTATATGTAGTGGATTTGCAGCGCAAGGGTATAATCTCGGGAGAGCCCGACGGAAGCGACTTCGTGTTCGTACAGATGGGCGTTATGAAGACCAAGATGAACATCTCCCGTCTGCGCCTCGAGGAGACTGAAAAGGTGACGGTGGGCAACAAATCCGTGCGGCCTGACCGCAGAATGAACAAGGTGGGCGTAAAGGCCGAGCGCCGCGGCAAAATGGAACTGGATATACGCGGCTGCGCCTGCGACGACGGAGTTTACCAGCTCGATGCGTTTATAGATCAGGCGGTAATGTCCAATATATCCACCATAACCATAATCCACGGCAAGGGCACGGGACTGCTGAGACAGGCTGTGCATAAGCGGCTGAAATCGCATCCCTCGGTCAAGAACTTCAGACTCGGACTCTTCGGCGAGGGCGAGGACGGAGTGACAGTTGCCGAGCTTAAATAACAATAACGAGGAAAGGGGGCTTTCACTGTGAACAGACGAAGAAAAATAGCGGTAGTTGCCGCAGATATATTCAATGATTACATGAACCGTATACTGGTTGGCATATCAGAGCAGTGCAGGGCCCTTGAATATGACGCATTCACCTTCCTGACGGTGTTCAATACCGACGGAGGAGGACCTATACAGTACGGTGAGGAGAACATCTTCACCCTTGTGGAAAAAGACGTGATAGACGGCATAGTGCTGGTGGCGGGAAATGTTGCGGGGCAGAACCTTGTGAACAGGCTTTTCCCGATGCTTATGAGGTGCAATGTGCCCATGGTGTCGGTGGACTATGACTTCGGCTTCTGCGAGAGCCTTTATGCCGACGATTCACATCTTATGGAGAAGATGACCGATCATTTCATAGAGGAGCACGGGTGCAGGCACATCGTCTGCCTTACGGGACCCGAGGGGAATACCCCCGCAATGACAAGACTTGAGGGCTACAAGCGCTCCATGGAAAAGCACGGTCTCGGTATAGGCAGAGGAGATATAATCTACGGCGACTTCTGGAAGGCTCCCGCCGAGCGGCTGGCAAAGGAGATCAGCAGCGGAGAAAGGGAAATGCCGGACGCAGTTGTATGCGCAAACGATATAATGGCCAAGACTCTCTGCAATGCCCTGATAAGCGAGGGCATAAGAGTACCCGAGGACATATTTGTCTCGGGCTATGACGATTCCGACGACGCAATGCTGAATATTCCCTCAATAACCACTATCTATCCCGAAAACGGACTTCTCGGTGCCAAGGCGGTATGCAGGCTCCATAAGCTGATAACGGGTGAGGAGGCGGAAACGGCTGATCTAAGCGACGGCAGGCTTATAAAGGCGCAGTCCTGCGGCTGCAATAAGGCGATCCAGTATGTGGCGGGAAAGCGCAGGGACCGCTATAACAGGATAGAGCGCTTTGACCGCTATTACAGTCAGAGCGGTATGCTGGAGGGGCTTATGGTGGAGGAGAACCTTGACGGTCTTCTTCACAGCATAAACAGCTTCACCTATATAATCAACGGCCTTGAAGCCTATATGCTCTGTCTCTGCAAGAACTGGGACAACGTTGAGGAGCAGGGCGACGATTATGTCCGTAACGGCTATTCGGACATAATGGAAAAGAAAATGGCATGGGTGGGCGGACAGGCGGATTACGAAAGCCGTGAGTTCCCGTCGGAGGATATACTTCCCGATTTTATAAGGGAGTACTGCGGCGATCCCGCGATGTATTTCTTTCTTCCCCTACATTTTATGGACCGCTGCTTCGGATATTCGGTATTCAGGTTCGACGATGTGAGAAGCGCCGTAAGCGGAATATTTGCAAGATGGAACAAGAATATCAGCGTAGCGCTGGAGTTCCTCCGAGTCCGCACAAAGCTGCTGAGCATAAACCAGCGCATATACATGAGCTCGATCCGTGATACCCTTACCGGTATATACAACCGCAAGGGCTTCAGCAGGTTCTCGGAGATAATCTTCCGCAAGGCAAGGGCGGAGAGAAGAAGGCTGCTCATAATAGTTGCGGATCTTGACTGCCTCAAGCTCATAAACGACAACTTCGGACACATGGAGGGCGACAACGCCATAACCGTTGCTGCGAACGCTCTCAATTCCTGCTGCGAGTTCAACGAGATCTGCGCCCGCACCGGCGGCGACGAGTATGCTCTCATCGGCTGCGGAGATTACGACGAAAAGCTTATAGACGAGTATCTCGATTATATACACGAATATTTCAGAAGATACAATTCATCGTCGGGGAAGCCCTATGAGATAAGTCTCAGCCTCGGCTTCTGCTGCGAGATACCGGATGAGGGCTCGGAGCTGGAAAGATATTACAATATCGCCGACGAGAGAATGTACGAGGATAAAAAGAAACGCAAGAAGAGGAGAGAGGATCAGGCTCAGTCCCGCGGCAGCGAATGAGCAGATACGCTCCCGGGGCAATACTTTATATGTCAGACTATGCACCATGATACGCCATGTACGTTTTTCTTTGAAATGCTTTATATAAGTATTGACAAAAAAACTGAAATATGATAAAATAGATTAAATTGCAAAAGAAGCTTCGGTTTCAGAGCAAGACTATTGACCACTCCTTCCGGAGTCGAGGCCATACGGACAGCCGGGTCAAATGCCGACCGCCGGAAATCCGGCTGGCAACTTCTGTTGCCTTATTGATTCGACTGTACGTCGATAAGGGCATCTCTAAAAGCCTATTTGGTCAAAGAAAAACCGGATAGGTGCAGAGGCAAGGAAAGACCTTGAAGGCGTGCTCTTGCACTCCAAAAGGTCTTGACACAGCATATGATGTGCATAGCTTGTTTTTCTGAATATGGGTTTTTAGAGATACCCTAAAGTTTTTATAAGTTCTCATCAGCTTGTGAAAGGTCAATAAGAGTAGTAAAAGGTAGACTTGCTTGTATAGACTCTGAAACCGTAAATGAAGTTTCTGCGTACTGCGATAGGTTATTTCATGCACACAATGGCTGATAAGGTCTTTTGTGTGCATTTTTTGTTTAAAGGTGTGGTTTTTATGGAGAATAAGCTTAAGCTTTACGGATTCAATAACCTTACGAAGTCTCTCAGCTTCAATATCTATGATGTCTGTTATGCCAAGACGGCAAGGTCCCAGCAGGAGTACATCGCCTATGTTGACGAGCAGTACAACTCGGAGCGTATAACGGATATAATGACTCATGTAACCGAGATGATAGGTGCGCAGGTGCTCAGCGTTTCAAGGCAGGATTACGATCCTCAGGGCGCTTCTGCCACCTTCCTTATCGCTGACGATACAATGATACCTGCGGGGGGAAGCGAGACTGTTGCCCATCTCGACAAGAGCCATGTCACCGTGCATACCTATCCCGAATTCCACCCCGATACCAGCATAGCTACCTTCCGCGTGGACATCGACGTTGCCACCTGCGGAAAGATAACTCCGCTGACAGCTCTCGATTATCTTATCGGAAGCTTTGATTCGGATATAATCACAATGGATTACAGAGTAAGAGGCTTTACCCGCAATCTTGACGGCGAAAAGCTTTTCATAGATCACGACATCACCTCGATACAGAATTATATCGACGCAAAGATACTGGATAAGTACGATGCGGTGGATATAAATGTATACCAGGCGAATATGTTCCATACGAAGATGCTCATAAAGGAGCTCGATCTTCAGAATTATCTTTTCAACACAGACGTTAACGAGCTCCCGCCGAGACGCAGGCTTGAGATAACCAACGCTCTCCAGCGGGAAATGATAGAAATTTTCAGCGGAAGGAACGTGTTCGGAAATGGCTGACCTTTCCCAGACAAATGCTCCCATATACGAAGCGCTGCGAAAATTCCGCCGCATGAGGGTTGTACCCTTTGACGTACCCGGACACAAGCGCGGCAGAGGAAATATGGAGCTCACAGAATTTCTCGGCGAGGACTGTATGAATGTGGACGTAAACTCCATGAAGCCCCTCGATAATCTCTGCCACCCCGTATCCGTCATCAAGGACGCGGAGGAGCTGGCGGCAGAGGCTTTCGGAGCCGCAAACGCCTTCTTCATGGTGGGCGGCACGACCTCGGCGGTGCAGAGCATGATAATGTATGCCTGCAAGGAGGGCGACAAGATAATCATGCCCCGCAATGTTCACAGGAGCGCGATAAACGCGATAATTCTCACGGGCGCTGTGCCTGTTTACGTCAATCCCGACGTAAACCATAAGCTGGGCATAGCTCTCGGTATGTCCGTGGCTCAGGTGGAGCAGGCAATACTCGACAACCCCGACGCCAAGGCTATAATGGTCAACAATCCCACATACTACGGTATATGCTCCGACCTGAAAAGGATAACGGAGCTTGCTCATGCCCACGGTATGCTGGTGCTGGTGGACGAGGCTCACGGCACACATTTCTATTTCGGGGATAATTTCCCCATGACCGCCATGGCGGCGGGAGCGGACTGCGCCTCCGTAAGTATGCACAAGTCCGGAGGAAGCCTTACACAGAGCTCCTTCCTGCTTCTCGGAAAAAATGTCAACGCAGACTATATGCGTCAGGTCATAAATCTTACCCAGACCACCAGCGCTTCCTATCTGCTGCTGTCGAGCCTTGACATATCAAGGAAAAGACTTGCTCTCAGCGGACGTGAGATATTCGCGCAGACCGTTGAGATGGCGGAATACGCCCGTGCCGAGATAAACGAGATAGGTGGCTATTACGCCTATTCACGGGAGCTTATAAACGGCGACAGCATATATGATTTCGACGTGTCCAAGCTGAGTATCTACACTCTGCCCATAGGACTTGCGGGTATCGAGGTCTACGACCTTCTCCGCGACGAGTACGATATACAGATAGAATTCGGCGATATAGGCAACGTTCTCGCATATATATCCGTAGGCGACAGAAAACGTGATATAGAACGACTCATAAGTGCTCTTGCGGAGATAAAGCGCCGTTTCGGAAAGAGCGGCGCGGATATGCTCACTCAGGAGTACATCAGTCCTGTGGTGGCGGAGACTCCGAGAAAGGCCTTCTACGCGGAAAAACTATCCCTCCCTCTGGAGGAGACTGCGGGAGAGGTATGCAGCGAGTTTGTAATGTGCTATCCTCCCGGCATTCCCATACTGGCTCCGGGAGAGCTGATAACTCCCGAGATAATAGAGTATATAAAGTACGCCAAGGAAAAGGGCTGCCAGATGACGGGTACAGAGGACATAAACATAGAAAGGCTCAACGTTCTTGACTTCTGAGAAATATGACATCGGATCTGCACTTAAACACACTATGAAATTATTATTTGGTCAAGAAAGGATATAAACTTATGAATATGAAAAAAATCGGGATAACCATGAGCATTCTTATGGGAGTAACACTCAGCTTCTTTCTCTCGCTTACAGGAAATCTTATGGCGGAGGGCGGCTTTAAGCTGCCTGCTTTTCTTGCAAGCTTTGTGCTGAGCACAGTCATCAGTCTTATAATCGGTTTTCTGGTGCCCATGAGGAGGATAGAGAGCGGAGCGGCAAGGGCTATGGGCCTTGAGGAGCGCAGCCTTCCCGCAAGACTTGTTTCGGCTCTTATTTCCGATATTATCTATACACCTGTTATAACACTGGCTATGGTGATACTTGCCCGCAGTATGGCAGTGAAGATGAGCGGCGGAAACGCGCAGCTCCCGCCCTTTGCGGCAATGTTTCTCGGCTCCCTCATCGTGAGCCTTATAGTTGCGTATGTGATAATATTTATCGCAACGCCCCTGTATCTCAGACTTGTACTTAAAAAGAACGGCGCAGGCGGACCGCCTGCCGATAAATAATAATTTGCGGAGCAAATTATTATTTAAGCCGTTAGCCATTAGCTTTTGGGGGCACACAGAGTGTGCCAGTTTGCGGAACGCCGGGACGGCGTCCCTGCAAATGGCTCTTGGCTAAAGGCTGACGGCTGGATAGAACGGAGGTTTAGTATGGAATTATGGTTCACGGAGAGACATACTCCGAACGTTAAGTTTTCAATAAAGGTAGATCATCAGCTTTACAGCGGCAACAGCGAGTTCCAGCGCATCGACGTTTTCGATTCCAAGGAGTTCGGCCGCTTCCTCACCCTTGACGGATATATGATGCTCACGGAAAAGGACGAGTTCATATACCATGAGATGATAACCCATGTTCCTATGTCGGTGCACCCGAATCCGAAGAACATACTCGTCATCGGCGCAGGGGACGGCGGAGTTGTCCGCGAGCTTACGCGGTATGCCTCCGTCGAGAGCATAGACCTTGTGGAGATAGACGAGCTCGTGGTTGAGGTCTGCAAGAAGTACCTTCCTACGACCGCCTGCCGGTTCGACGATCCGAGAGTCCATGTTTTTTACGAGGACGGCGTGAAGTTCATACGCCGCTGTACAGACCAGTACGACGTTATAATCGTGGATTCCACCGATCCTTTCGGACCGGGTGAAGGACTTTTCACCAAGGAATTCTACGGAAGCTGCTTCAAGGCGCTCCGCGACGACGGTATCATGGTAAACCAGCATGAGAGCCCGTTTTACGACGAGGACGCAGCCGCAATGCAGCGCTCCCACAAGCGTATAGTGGAGAGTTTCCCCATAAGCAAGGTGTATCAGGCGCATATCCCGACCTATCCCTCGGGACACTGGCTCTTCGGCTTCGCTTCAAAGAAATATCACCCGACCAACGACTATAATGGCACAAAATGGAGTATGCTGGGCATAAAGACGCGCTACTACAACCCAAGGCTCCATACGGGAGCATTTGCTCTCCCATGCTATGTAGAGGAGCTTCTCAGAGATGTTGAATAAGAATGTACAGACCTTTATCGCCTGCGACAGCGAGTATGAGGACGCAAGGATAGTCCTTTTCGGAGCAGGATTCGACGGTACCACAAGTTTCCGTCCGGGAACGAGATTTGCCCCCTCGGCTGTCCGCAATGAGAGCTTCGGCATCGAGACCTACAGTCCCTATCAGAACAAGGACATGACAGACTACAGCTACTTCGACAGCGGAGACTTAGAGCTGCCTTTCGGCAGTACAAAGCAGGCAGTCGCAGATATAGCAGTACGCTCAGAGGAGATACTTGCCGACGGCAAGCTGCCCTTTATGATAGGCGGCGAGCATCTTGTTACACTCGGTTCGGTGATGGCTGTGAATGATAAGTATGACGATCTTTATATCGTGCATTTTGACGCTCATGCAGACCTCCGCGACGATTATCTCGGGCAGAAGATGTCCCATGCCTGTGTGCTGAGGCGCTGCCACGAGCTTGTGGGAGACGGGCATATCTTCCAGTTCGGTATCCGCAGCGGAGACAGGGAGGAATTCCTCTTTGCTGACAGGCATACGGAAATGCACAAATTCAGCTTCGACGGCCTTGAGGAGACCGTGGAAAAGCTCAGGGGCAGGAACGTATACTTCACTCTTGATCTTGATGTTCTCGATCCGTCTGTTTTCCCGGGCACCGGAACGCCCGAAGCCGGAGGCGTCACCTTTGACGAGCTGAGAAGGGCAGTGACTCTCGTTTGCAGCGAGCTCAATATTGTGGGCTGCGATGTGAACGAGCTCAGTCCCGTATACGATCAGAGCGGAGTTTCCACAGCAGTCGCCTGCAAGATAATCAGGGAAATGCTGCTGGCGCTGTCATAAAGAGGCTGTTCATATGGAAAACAATAATAACGGAAAGGGAAAAACCGTGAATGTGGCTTCTCTTATAGTGATACTGATCGTTCTTGGAGTTCTTATAGTATTCGGGGCCTTTGGCATGATGATCGCAGGCTCTGTCAAAAAAGAGATAGAAGGCGGTATCGATATTGATACCTCGGCATATGATACGAGCGTTACCGCTGTTATCACGGAAAACAGGAAGATAAGCGTATCTGTTGGAGAGGGTATGGACGCAAATCCTGCGGATTCCTATACTCCCGTATATCGGTATGATTATAACGGCACTTCCTATACTGTCAGCGGCAGCGCTTCGTCGGGCACGCCGCGGTATGCCGTCGGAGAAAAGGTCAATGTCAGGATCTCCTCCGACGATCCTGAAAAGATGTACGATCCCGATTTCAATGCCAAAACTGTATATAACAGCTTTAAAAAAGACGTAAAAAGAATGCTGATCATACCCTCTGTTATTTCAGTTGTGATGATCATGACTGCGCTGGTGTGCGTTATATTATTTGTAAGGAAGCACGGCTCTGATACGGGCAGTACGTTCTACGGCAGCACGCAGTCCTCGGAGCAGGAGAATTACGATCCCAACGATGATTACAGAGGCTGATGATATATGGATATATTCAGAGCTGAAAATACAGCAGGACTTACTGATATACGCATGGAGTACCTGCGCGAGGACTTCCCCGAAATGCCTGATGAACAGGCTGAATATATCAGAGAAAGGCTCCCGCGCTATTATGAAGAGCATTTAAACCGCGACTTCTTCGCATATCTTGCAGAGGATAAGGGGAACATAGTGGGCTCGGCGTTCCTTGTTATTAAGGAAATGCCGCCCAATTCAAACTTCCCCGACGGCAGGATCGGAACAGTGCTTAATGTCTATGTCAAGCCCGGGTACAGGCGTCAGGGTATAGCAAAAGCTCTTATGGAGCTGCTTATCTCGGACGCAAAGGCTTTTAAGCTGGACTACATCGAGCTGAAAGCTTCTGATGACGGCTATCCGCTGTATAAAAAGCTGGGATTTAAGGTGGAAAACACCGGATTTACAAATATGAAGCTGAAAATAAGGTGACATCCTTATACTAAAAGGCGAGGAGAGTCTATGGATTTAGAAAAAATACTTGAAACAGGTTTTGTTGTTATTATTGTTCTGGCATGATCTGTGGTTTTTTTCGGTACATTATATATATTGATAAAGTGTTCAAGTGTAGAAAATGAAAGGAAGAGCAAGGTGTACCGAAAGAGTTTTGGCAGAAGTAATTTATTTTACCAATGTTGAGCATTATAACAGGGAAAAAGGCACTGTATATTCTGAGAAGGCACCTGTTTATGAGTACAGAGCTACAAGGGCGTTTTTTGCAGATGCACAGGCGGTTTTAGCAGCGCGTGGAGAAAGAAGAATCCTGTAGGAAGTCAGGTAGAGCTTTTTGTAGACCCTGAAGATCCAAAATCCTTTATCTGTCCTGAGGAAGAAAGAAACAGTAGCATTCAGGCAATAAAATGGATATGTATAATTGCCGGAGCGGTATTGCTGGTCATACTGGGAATATGCCTGACAGTAGCATATCTGAATGCCTGAGTTTTAGAAAATGCCGATGTTGTTCATATGATAAACATAAATATTATTTAAGATACGGAGGAATAAAAAATGGGAAAATGTATGATAATCGGCTGCGGAGGAGTTGCTTCCGTAGCGATCCACAAGTGCTGTCAGAACAGCGAGGTATTTGAGGGCATAATGATAGCCAGCCGTACCAAGTCAAAGTGCGACGCGCTGAAGGAGAAGCTCCAGCCTACAACAAAGACCGTTATCGAGACCGCACAGGTAAACGCCGACAACGTGGACGAGCTCGTTGCCCTTATCAACAGCTACAAGCCGGACGTAGTGCTCAACCTTGCGCTGCCTTATCAGGACCTCACTATCATGGACGCCTGCCTCGCTACAAAGACTAATTACGTTGATACTGCAAACTATGAGCCCCTTGATACTGCAAAGTTCGAGTACAAGTGGCAGTGGGCTTACCGCGAGAGATTTGAGAAGGCAGGTATCACCGCCCTCCTCGGAAGCGGTTTTGACCCGGGCGTTACGGGAGTATTCTCCGCTTACGCTATGAAGCATGAGTTCGACGAGATAAACTACATCGACATTCTCGACTGCAACGGCGGCGACCACGGTTATCCCTTTGCCACAAACTTCAATCCCGAGATAAATATCCGTGAGGTATCAGCAAAGGGCAGCTACATCGAGGACGGCAAGTGGGTAGAGACAGAGCCCATGGAGATAAAGAGAGTTTACAACTTCAAGGGAGTAGGCGAAAAGGATATGTATCTTCTCCACCACGAGGAGCTTGAGTCCCTTGCTCTCAATATCAAGGGCATCAAGCGTATCCGCTTCTTCATGACCTTCGGCCAGAGCTACCTGACACACTTAAAGTGCCTTGAAAATGTGGGCATGACCTCTATCGAGCCTATTATGTACGAGGGAAAGGAGATAGTACCTCTCCAGTTCCTCAAGGCAGTTCTTCCCGATCCTGCTTCGCTTGGTCCGAGAACAGTGGGCAAGACCAATATCGGCTGTATCTTCCGCGGAAAGAAGGACGGCAAGGACAAGAACTACTACCTTTACAATATATGCGATCATCAGGAGTGCTACAGGGAGGTCGGCTCGCAGGCCATCTCCTATACCACGGGCGTGCCTGCTATGATTGGCGCCATGATGATAATGACGGGCACATGGAAGAAGGCAGGAGTATACAATATCGAGGAATTCGATCCCGATCCCTTCATGGAGGCTCTCAACAAGTGGGGACTCCCATGGGAGGAGGACTTCGATCCGGTGCTCGTAGACTGATTTGAATATAAAAAAGCTTGTAATCTATGCGCTCTTTGCAGCCTATGCCGTGCTTGCACTGAATCTGCTGTTCTTTATGCGGGACAGTATGTGGAGGTTTTACACATATAAGGAATACTTCCCCCGGAACACGAATTTTGTGCCCTTCCGCACGGTCATAGAGTTCGCAGGCTATATCCGCAGTCATGACAAGGTGTACGGAGATATGTCCGCAGACAATCTTCTCGGAAATCTCGCTGTATTCATGCCCGCAGGGATAATTTTCCCTGCTGTATGGAAAAGGCAGCGGAGCTTCCGCAGGTTTATGCTCACCGTGTCAGCCGTCATAATCGGCGTGGAGCTTATACAGCTCCTGACTATGTGCGGCAGCTGCGATATAGATGATTATATACTGAATATATCCGGCGCATTGCTCGGCTTTGCACTTTCAGGGCTGAAACCGGTACAACGGCTGACGTATACGGACGCCGGTCATGAAAAAGGAGAATAATATGAAAAGAACGATAACCATAGGCAGGCTTGCTGCGATCGCTGCGGCAGCTTCCGTGCTCATGCTCACAGGCTGCGGAAAGGAGCTTCATCTTTCTGACGTGGGAACAAGAGCCACGACCGCGCCTTCTGCCGAAAACAATAACACCGGCAAGGACGACGAGATCAGGTCCTCCGACGGAAGGAGCTTTATAATTACCCTTCATCCCGATACCGCACCCATAACCTGCGAGAACTTTGAAAAGCTGGTCAGCGAGGGCTTTTACGACGGACTTACCTTCCACCGCGTCGTTGATAACTTCATGGCGCAGGGCGGCGATCCCGAAGGAACGGGCGCCGGCGGAAGCACAAGCAAGATAAAGGGAGAATTTTCCTCCAACGGTGTGGAAAACAATCTTTCCCACAAGCGCGGAGTAGTTTCCATGGCAAGGAGCAAGGCTCCCGACAGCGCTACCAGCCAGTTCTTCATCTGCTATACTGACTGTTCCGCTTCTCTTGACGGAAGCTATGCGGCTTTCGGAGAGGTCACAGAGGGTATGGACGTGGTTGACAGCTTCACCGAGGTGCCGCGTTCAGCGAACAGTTTCGGAGAGAATGCCGTACCCGACACGCCCATAATCATGGAAAAGGTGCAGATGATAGATCCCGACGAAGACGGTGAACCGAGAGTAAAGGTCACCATGAACGATTTTCTGGAGAAGCAATGATATTTGATACAAAAAAGCTGCCGACTCCCTGCTATGTAGTGGACGAGTCGGCGCTTATACATAATCTGGAGATACTGCGCGGCGTTTCACAGCGTACAGGCGCAAAGATACTCCTTGCTCAGAAGGCTTTCTCATGCTATCATCTTTATCCCCTTATCGGTGAGTACCTTGCGGGCACCGCGTGCAGCGGCCTTTTCGAGGCAAGACTGGGCTATGAGGAAATGGGAAAGGAAAATCACGTCTTTTCAGCGGCCTACCGCGAAAGCGAAATTGACGGGATAATATCCTGCTGCGGACATATCATATTCAATTCCTTTGCGCAGCTGGACAGATACCGCGACCGCGTGCTTGCGGCAGGCAAAAAGATAGGACTGCGCATAAATCCCGAGTGCTCCACTCAGGAGGGACATGAGATATACGACCCCTGCTCGCCTAAGTCGAGACTGGGGATCACGCGGAAAAACTTCCGCGGTGACGATCTCCGCGGCGTTACGGGACTTCACTTCCATACACTCTGCGAGCAGAATTCCGACGATCTGGAGACTACTCTGGACGCAATTGAGGAAAAGTTCGGGGATATACTGCCCGGAATGGAATGGATAAACTTCGGCGGCGGTCATCATATCACCCGTGAGGACTACGACATACCGCGCCTTGAAAGATGCATACGCCGTATGCAGGAAAAGTATGGGCTGGAGGTCTTCCTCGAACCGGGAGAGGCGATAGCCTTGAATGCAGGCTGGCTGGTGACGGAGGTCCTCGATCTTACGGAGAACGATATGCCTATCGCTATCCTTGACACCTCGGCTGCCTGTCATATGCCGGACGTGCTGGAAATGCCCTACCGTCCGCCCCTTATGGGCTCGGGAGAAAACGGCGAAAAGAAGTACAGCTATCGTCTCGGTTCCCAGACCTGTCTTGCGGGCGACGTTATAGGGGAGTACTCTTTCGATGAGCCGCTTCACATCGGTGACAGGCTGGTTTTCGATGATATGGCGATATACTCAATGGTAAAGAACAATACCTTTAACGGTATGCCCCTGCCTGCCATACTGCTGCTGAAAAAGGACGGCAGCTTCGAGACTCTGCGCAGCTTCGGCTATGAGGACTTCAAGGGGAGACTGTAATGACAAATATTTACTTTGTACGCCATGCACAGCCCGATCACAGCTGCACCGACGCAGCGCTTCGTCCTCTGACGGAAGAGGGCGTGAGAGATACCCTCAGGGTAGTTGAGGCAATGAGGGATATACACCTTGACTATGCAGTATCCAGTCCCTATAAGCGCAGCTATGATACTATCAAGGGAGCTGCTGACGACCACGGGCTGAAAATAGAGCTTGATGACCGCCTGCATGAGCGTATAAGCGGTATTAACGGCAACAATATGGATATGTTCCGCAGGCGCTGGGCTGACTTCAGCTTCTGCGAGGAGGGCGGCGAGAGCCTCGGCTCGGTGACAGAGCGCAATATCGCCGCTGTGAACGATATACTTGACTCTCACAGGGACGAGAGCGTTCTGGTGGGAACTCACGGAACTGCCCTCAGTACCATACTTCATTACTATGATAACAGCTTCGGAGTTGAGGGCTTCCTGCGCATTATAGACTATATGCCTTATATCGTAAGGCTGAGCTTTGAAGGCAGGGAGCTCATCGAAAAGGAAGAGCTCCTCATAGTTGAAAAGAAATTCTGAAAGGCTCCGCCAATGCGGAGCCTTTTTCTGTCAGCCATGTTTTTGCGGGAATTGACTTATCCCCCTGCCTGTGCTATACTTATTCCGAAGGAGTTGCAGATCATGACAAAGATAGACCTTATTACCGGCATACTTGGCTCGGGAAAGACCACGTTTCTTCTGAGATATGCCCGCCATTTCATAGAAAAGGGCGAGAATATAGCCATACTCGAAAACGATTTCGGCGCTGTGAATATAGATATGCTCATGCTTCAGGAGCTGAAAGGCGAGCACTGCCGGCTTGAGATGATAGCGGGCGGCTGCGACGCGGACTGCCACAGGCGTCGCTTCAAAACCCAGCTCATATCTCTCGGTATGCAGCATCTTGACCGTGTTATCGTTGAGCCCTCGGGGATATTCGATATGGACGAGTTCTTTGACATTCTCCACGATTCTCCCCTTGACAGGTGGTTTGAAATAGGCAGCGTTCTTACGATCGCTGACGGCGAAATGGAGGAGCAGCTGCCGCCGCAGATGGAGTATCTTCTCGGCTCGGAGTCTGCCTGCTGCGGAAAGCTGATAATAAGCAAGCTTCGCGGTGAAGACGGCGGAAGCGCCGCCGAAAGGATACTTGCCCATGTAAACAGAGCCCTTGAGGGCATACGCTGCGACCGCAGACTTTCGCTCCGGGATGTCTGCGCAAAGGACTGGGAGAGCTTCACTGAGGGTGATCTTGAGATTTTTGCCGGTGCAGGCTACCGAGGTTCAAGCTACGTGAAGAAGTTCAGCCCCGGGGATATAGAGAGCTCGGTGCATTATTTCATGCATATCCGTATACCGCAGGAGAGCATTGCAGGGCTTATCCGTGATATTATGAGCGACGGGAGCTGCGGCAGGATATTCCGCATAAAGGGAGCTTTGCCTCTGGAAAAGGGCTGGCTGAAAATCAACGCCACCCATGAAAAAACAGAGACTGCCCCTGTTGAGGAGGGACAGTCCGTTCTTATAGTTATAGGCGACGGTTTATCGCGTGAGAGGATAGACAGCTACCTGAAGCCCCTGAATACCGATCCCGGATATGTTTCAATATAAAAAACGACCCGTAAGGGTCGTTTTTGTATTTAAAGGAAGATATATTTAAGTACGAACAGGACTGAAAGTATATACATTATTGGATTTATCTCCCTGCGCTTGCCGCAGGCAAGATTTATCACCACATAGGAAATGACTCCTATTGCGATACCCTCTGAGATGCTGTAGAACAGAGGCATTGCTATCACGCAGAGATAAGCAGGGATAGCAGTGTGGAAGTTCTTGTCATCCACCTTTATTTCGGATACCGTGCTGAACATGAGGAAGCCCACCAGTATCAAGGCAGGAGCCGTTGCAAATGCGGGTATGGATATGAATATAGGCGCAAGGAACATGGACAGCAGGAACAGCACCGCTGCGGTGAGAGCTGTAAGGCCTGTTTTTCCGCCTGCCGCCGCACCTGCCGAGGACTCCACAAAGGTCGTTGTGGTAGAGGTGCCGAGAACGGCGCCTGATGTGGTGGCGATAGCGTCCGCCATAAGAGCGGGCTTTATTCCAGGGAGCTTTCCGTCCTTGTCGAGAAGTCCCGCCTTGGTGCTGACGCCTATGAGGGTGCCGAGAGTATCGAAGAGATCGACGAAGAGGAAGGAGAATATGACTACAATGAAGTTGAAAACTCCCACGGCGTCAAAGTCCACCTTGAAGCACTGTCCGAAGGTCTCGTCCAGCTTTGAGAAATCCGTCATATGGAAGGAGGGTATGAGAGTATACATTTCCGCTTCCGGATCGGGAACGTAGATCCCCGTAAGCTCGCAGATTATACCGAGTATCCATGTGGCGAATATACCTATGAGGATAGAACCCTTTACCTTTTTTATATAGAGCACCGCCATGAGGAGCAGTCCGATCAGCGCAAGGAGAGCGCATATTCCGGAGGTACTGAAGTTCTCGCGGAAGTTGACAAGGGTGACGAGGGTTGCCGAATCAACGGAAAGCCCTGCGTTCTGGAGTCCGATAAAGGCTATGAAAAGACCGATGCCGACGGACACCGCACGCTTGAGTGGCAGAGGTATGGAATCAAATATGGCTTCTCTCACTCTTGTGAGTGACAGGATAATGAATATTATACCCTCGATGAATACCGCAAGGAGGGCTACCTGCCAGGGATAGCCGAGGTTGCCGCATACGGTGTAAGCCATATAGGCGTTGAGACCCATTCCTGCCGAAAGGGCAAAGGGAAGATTTGCCATGAAGGCCATGCAGGCGGTTCCTATAAAGGAGGCAAGGCAGGTGGCAAGGAGCACCGCAGTGCTGTCCATGCCTGTCGTTGAGAGTATGCTTGGGTTTACCGCAAGAATGTATGCCATTGTCATAAATGTGGTAAGTCCTGCTGCGATCTCGGTCTTTACGTTAGTATTGTGCTGTTTGAGCTTGAACATTTTCTCGAGCATTGTTAACACCTCATTCTTCAAATTCTGCTATATACGGCAGGTTTCTGTAAAACTCGCCGTAATCCAGTCCGTAGCCGATAACAAAGTAGTCGGGTATAGTGAAGAGGGAATAGTCTGCCTTGAGCTCCACCACGCGGCGGTCGGGCTTGTCCAGCAAGGTTATCACTCTAATGGAAAGGGGCTCTCTCACCTTCAGCAGCTTGATTATCTCGTTGAGGGTCCTGCCGGTGTCGATTATATCCTCGATTATTATCACATGATACCTGCTTATATCATGCTTGAGGTCCATGGTTATCTCTACGTGTCCCGAGGACTCTGTGCCCTCAAAATAGCTTTTTGCAGCCATGAATGCGATCTCGCAGGGTACCGTTACCTCGCGGCAGAGGTCTGCCATGAAGATAAATGAGCCTTTGAGTATGCTGACAAGGAGTATCGGCGAGCCGTCATATACAGAGTTTATCATTTCGCCGGCTTTTCTGATCTCTTTGCGGATCTCCTCCTCGGGAATAATGACGCGTTTGATCTTCTTTTCCCATTCTTCTTTGCTGTTGAATTCCATATAAAAACCTCCGCTCCCTTTGTAATTGAAATTGATGATGTAATATAATAAAGAAACCGTGCTCTCCGGACTGAGTCCGGGATATATATTAATTATATCATTCTGAGAGGTATTGTCAATAAAAACCACCGGATTTGCGGGGATTATTTTTTATGAAGCGAAGATAGCAGGATAAATAAAGATGTTTTAAGCTGCTATTCTGCAATATGGACAATAAGAGGGAATGTCCGTTGTGCATATAAACAAAAAATTTCCGCCATACGCTGTGCGTATTTACATAATTAAACAGATGTGCTATAATAAATGGTGTATAGGTGTATATTATGCAGATAGGCCTGCATATGAGCACCCCAAGGGAAAACGGGCGGCTGCGCTTTAGGCGGTGTGCTGCCGCGGAATGAAAAGGAGTAATTGAAATGGTTAGCAGAAAAAAAGACCTCGCCATCAGGCTCTTGTCGCTGACTGCCGCACTTCTGGTGTTTATGGCGGCTTTCTCGGCAATGCCCTCTCTCAGAAGCCATGCAGCAGGTACCGATCTGTATGTTGGCTACTCGGGAAGAAGCAACAACTTCTCCACAGTTCAGGCGGCTGTGGACAGGGCGGCAAGTCTCAGTCCCTCATCGGAGCAGAACCGCGTGACGATACATATAGCTCCCGGCACCTACCGTCAGCAGGTAATAGTGCAGACACCGTATATAACCTTTGTTAACGACGAGCCCGACAAGGGCGACGCTGTGCTCACCTGGTACTACGGTATAGGCTACAAGTATTACAGTGCCAACTCAAAGGGCTATTACGACGCAAATCTTGCGGCTTCAAAGAGCGGCAAGAACGTGGCCAATTACCGCTGGGGCGCAACTGTGCAGCTCTGGCCGAAGGCTACGAACTTCAAGGCAAAGAATATCGTTTTCGAGAATTCCTTCAACCGTTACATAACTCAGGAGGAGCTCAGCGACGGAGTGGAGCTCACAGGCGACATCTCCGTAACAAAGATAACTCAGGTCAGAAACAACTGGACAGACGCCAGGTCAAAGGCGGCGACGGAGCGTGCGGCAGCTCTCTCCGTTGATACGGGCTATGCGGAGTTCCTGAACTGCAAGTTCCTGTCAAGTCAGGACACCCTTTATACGGGCGGCTCTCCACAGTACTACAGGAACTGTCTCATAGAGGGACAGACGGACTATATCTTCGGCGGCAGCAATGCTGTGTTCGACAGCTGCGAGCTCCGCTGGAAGGGCTACAGCAGCGGCTCGGTAGGCGGATATATCACTGCCGCAAGAGAGCAGGGAAGTCCTTACACCGGCTATCTCTTCAAGGACTGCAAGGTTACCGCAAATCCCGAGCTCACGGTAAATGCGGGCTATCTTGGCAGACCATGGGGACAGACGGCAAAGGTGCTCTTCGTGAACACGACTCTCCAGAACGGAAATATGATAACCGCAGCAGGCTGGACCTCCATGAGCGGTGTGGAGCCTGAGAGCGTTGACGGCTTCAAGGAGAACGGCACAAAGCTTTCAAACGGCCAGCGTGTCGATCTTTCACAGCGCAGGGGACATACCGTCTCCGATAGTGACGCTGCGAATATCAACATCTCAAGCTATATGAACAACTGGACTCCCTCCTTCCTCAGCGGCGATAGCGGCAGCAGCGGCCAGAGCTCATCGGGCATCGAGGGCGCCATAACAAGGTGCGGCGGCTGGTATGAGGAGGCCTACGTTGAATTCGACAGCTCAAAGCTGGGAAACAATGTCAAGGCAAGCTATGCTCCTGCGGGGACTTCGGATTATACAGCTGTTGACTCTCAGCTCATACGCGGCACAAGAGTGGACATACCCGGCCTCAAGGGAAATACAAGCTATAATATCACCTTACAGGGTTCAAACGGCTCCGCAGGCTGTACGGTAAAGACCATGGCCTTTGACCGCAGCGGCTATGCCCACTGGAACGCCGCAGAGGCTGTCGGCGCTTACAATAACGACGGTACCCTGAAATCAGGGATCACCGTGATCTATGTGGACAACTACAATAAGGATACGGTCACATGGGGCGGCAAGACAGGCCTGTACAATATCTTCAATGCAGGTCCCAGCAACGTCTGCTTCAGACTTATCGGTACTATCGATGTTCCATATGGCGCTAAGCCCAACAACGGCCAGCAGAACGACGGCTCCAATATGCTCTACATGAACGGCGGCAATAATGTAACCGTTGAGGGCATAGGCTATGACTGCAACCTCAACAAGTGGGGCTTTGATATGAAGCATTCCACAAGCTGCGAGGTAAGGAACCTCTGGCTGGGACAGTACCCCGATGACGGCATATCGATGTCGGGCGGAAGCTCCTCAAAGTCCTACCACATATGGGTGCATAACAATACCATTGAAAAGGGCTATAACGCCTATGCGGGCAACGGCATAGTTGACGACGACAAGGCGGACGGCGACGGCTCACTGGATATAAAGTGGGCTGAGAACGTAACAGTCTCCTACAACGTATTCAAGGACTCCCACAAGACCTCGCTGGTGGGCGGCGGTACGAGCCATATGCAGGACTGGATAACCTACCATCACAACTGGTTCAACAATACCGAGTCGCGTAATCCCCGTGCAAGGAACGCCCACGTCCACAGCTACAATAACTATTTTTACAACAACAAGCAGTACGGTATCGGAGCTTCCTACAATTCAAAGGTGTTCTCCGAGAACAACTACTACGAAAACACAAAGCTTCCTCTTGATGCTGTAAATATGGGCAGCGACGCATACTCCGGAACTATCAAGTCCTATGGAGACAGGTTCGTGAGCTGCGATATGGGCAGCGGACTTGCCTATCAGATAGTGAACTCCAGAACAGCCAGGGCCTATATCAACAACCTTGTCGGCGGCGGCGACGGCTATGACAACTTCGACACCGATTCCTCGAAGATATACAGCAATTACAGTGTGCAGTCCGCAGACGCTGCAAAGGCAGAGGTAATGGCCTATGCGGGACGTATGCAGAACAAGGATTATAATTCGGGCTCCGCTTCGGACCCCGGAGAGATACCCGTTATCGACGAGTATCTGAAAAGCCGCCTTATAAGCCGTCTTGACATCAAGGACGCAAGCTACGGCGCTCAGTGGTCTATCGCCGAGAGCTACAATACCGGTGACAAGGCCTTCGGAGACCGCGAGCACGTTATCTGGTCGGTGCCTTCAAATATCCTTGGAGGAGAGCATATCCTCACAGCCTGCAACTCAAAGAATACCGACTCCGATCTTGCAGTCCTCACGGCTGCCGCGGATATAACGGTATACGTTGCACTGGACCGCAGAGTTACCACACCTCCCTCATGGCTGGGCGGCTTTACACATCTGAGAGAGATCGTTGAGATCAACGACAGCGAGGAGATCAGACCCTTTGAGATCTATGCAAAGGAGCTTTCGGCGGGACAGTCCCTTACTCTCGGAACAAACGGCATGAGCGGAGCCTGCATGAACTATACTGTATTCGTCAATGAAAAGGAAGCCGAAACCACCACTACCACAACTACGACTACAACAACAACAACAACTGTCACCACTACAAATGTCACACCGTCGCTTCCGGGCGACGCGAACTGCGACAATACAGTAGATATGGGTGACGCTGTGCTTATCATGCAGTCCATATCCAATCCGAACAAGTACGGCCTCAACGGCTACGACCAGCATCATATAACAGAGCAGGGAAGGATAAACGGCGATGTTGAAGGTAATAACGGCATATCCAACAAGGACGCCATGACAATCCAGCAGTATCTCCTCGGCGCTATCAGTTTTCTTCCTGTATAACAAGAGAGCCGCTCCGATCTGATCGGGGCGGCTTTTTTGCATGAAAAAAGGCTGTACAGATGTACAGCCTTTAAAAATATCTGATTATTCAGCGTCCTCAGCAGTGGGAGCCTCCTCGGCAGCAGCCTCTTCAGCTTCCTCAGCAGCAGCCTCAGATTCAACTTCTTCAGCCTCTGCCTCCTCAGCCTCCTCAGCCTCAGCCTCTTCAGCCTCAGCTTCGTCATCGCCATTGTCAAGGAGAGCACGCATAGAAATGCTGATTCTCTTTGACTCCGGATCTATGTCAATGATCTTAACATCGACCTCGTCGCCTACGGAAAGAACGTCCTTGACATTCTCGACCTTCTGATCTGCGATCTGAGAGATGTGGATAAGACCGTCAACGCCGTCGATGATCTGAGCAAATGCGCCGAAGCTTGTGATAGAAACGATAGTAGCCTTAACTACGTCGCCTACCTGATACTTGGACTTGAAGATCTCCCACGGATTGTCCTCAGCCTTCTTGAAGCCGAGTGAAATCCTGTTTGCTTCCTTGTCGAGATCCTTGATGTATACCTCAAGAGTATCGCCTACATTAACGACCTCGCTGGGGTGCTTGATCCTCTTCCATGAGAGCTCTGAGATATGTACCATGCCGTCGATGCCGCCGAGATCAACGAAAGCACCGAAGCTTGTGAGTGACTTGACTTTGCCGACGTAGGTCTTGCCTACCTCTGCTGTTTCCCAGAATCTTGACTTTGCCTCTTCCTTCTTGGCGTTCTGGACAGCCTTGATCGAGCCGACAGCTCTCTTTCTTCCGCCCTCGGAAACCTCGATAACGATGAACTCTACCTTCTTCTTGAGAAGCTGATCCAGCTCAGCGCCTCTGGGGAGACCTGTGAGAGAAGCGGGGATAAATACTCTTACGCCCATAACAGTGAGAGTAACGCCCTTGTTGACAACGCTCTGAACGACGCCCTCAAGAACAGTGCCTTCCTGCTGAGCCTTTACGATCTTCTCGTAGCCTGCCTGCTCGTCTACCTTTCTCTTGGAGAGAGCGGCTGTACCCTCGGCGTCATTGACCTTGATAACGATAAGGTCGATCTCGTCGCCGACGCTGACGATGTCAGAGGGCTTCTTGGAAGGGTCGTCTGTAAGGTCGTCAAGAGCAACATAGCCGGTATGCTTTGTGCCAAGGTCAACGATTGCCTCTGTATTGTTCACGGCGATAACAATGCCTTTAACTTTCTCTCCTGTATGTATTTTTTTGAATGATTCGTCGATAGCCTGAGCGAAATCGATCTCCTCATCCTGATTAGCTGCAAGAATTTCATTTTCTGCCATTTTGGTTTGTACCTCCTTGATTATATAGGCGGGGGTTGATGCGCCAGCAGTAATGCCGATTTTGTCTGCGTGCGGCAGATCCAAAGTCCGAAGCTCGTCCGAATTTTCGATATGATACGTTTTACAGTAGCGGCTGCACACTTCATATAGCTTCACCGTATTCGAGCTATGTCTGCCGCCTACCACGAGCATAATATCCGAGTCCTTAGCAAGCTCGGCAGCGTCTGACTGACGTGCGTCGGTAGCATTGCATATTGTATCATATATGACAATATCGGGATCGTCCTTCGGGATCACATGTAAACACTCACCCCATACTACTATATTATACGTCGTTTGCGCCACAATTGCAAGCTTTTTTTGCAAATTTTTATAATTTTTTTCAAAAAAGGCTTTTAGCTCAAAGTTGTCCTTAAAAACAAGGCAATTTTCGTCACAATGACCAACTATGCCCTGGACCTCGGGATGATTTGAGTCACCTGCAATAAGAATGAAATAACCTTCTGCGGTCTTTTCCGCCACTATTTTATGTATGCGCGACACAAAGGGACAGGTGGCGTCGAGCATTCTGTTGCCCTTGGCTTCTATCTGCTCGTATATCTTTCTGCCTACGCCGTGGGAACGTATGACAACGGTCTCGTCGGGCTTGAGCTCGTCCACCGAGTCGATTATCCTTGCGCCCTTTGCCTTCATATCGTTGACAACGTCCTGATTGTGTATGATAGGACCGAGAGTTGCAACGTTTGTGTTTTTTTCAAGCTCGCCGTAGACCATTTTCACGGCTCTGTCCACTCCGAAGCAGAAGCCGGCGGATTTTGCGACGGTGACCTTACTCATCGGCCTTTACCTCCTTTTCCTCTGCGGGAGCGCTTTCCGGCTCGCCCTCCACCAGAAGCTTTATCTCCGCCATGTAGCGGTTCTTGAGCTTTACAAGCTGACGGGGATTGGGAGAATCGCATATCTCGCAGTATTCGGCGGGGTCTATGGGGCTGCCGAATTTAAGGGTGAGGGGAGTGCGGAACTTCAGCTTTTCCCCGTAAACTATACCTGCGGGCACTATCTGTTTTCCCGAGCGGGCGGCTATGAGAGCCGCTCCCGTATGGCCTCTGCCCACCTTGCCGTCCTTCGAGCGTGTACCCTCGGGGAATATCATAAGGCTCCTGCCGCTGCCGAGCCTTTCAACGGCTGTATCTATAATAGCGGTATCGCCCTTTCCGCGGGCGACGGGGAAGGCTCCGAGGGAGCTTATTAGCCATGCGAAAAGCCTGTTGCGGAAGAGCTCCTCCTTTGCCATGAAGGCAAACCTGCCGCGGGCGAAGGAGCCGAGAAATGGCGGATCCGCGTTGCTTCTGTGATTGCAGGCATATATGACGGTTCCGTCCTCGGGGATATTCTCCCTGCCCTCGATGCGGAGCCTGTACATTATGCGGAAGTACACCCGCACAAGAAATTTAACTATGTAATACATAATGTCTCACCTCAGCTTGTTTTTTCGGTGATGATCTTCACGATAGCCGCTGCGGATTCCTCCAAGTTCAGCTTTGTTGTATCCACAAGAACTGCGTCCTCTGCCTGTTTCAGGGGAGCGGTCTTGCGTTGGGTATCCTGGTAGTCGCGTTTGATTATATCGTCCAGGACCTCCTGATATGTGGGGCAGCCGGGCTTTTCCATGAGTTCCCTGTATCGGCGGTTGGCGCGTTCCTCTGCGGAGGCTGTGAGGAATATCTTCACGTCCGCATCTGGGAGGACTACGGTGCCGATGTCTCTGCCGTCCATGATGACATTGTTCTCGCGGGCTATCTTCTGCTGAGTTTCGAAGAGGTAGGCTCTTACAGCGGGGATAGCCGAGGTGCGGGAGGCAGCCATTGAGATCTCGGGAGTCCTTATCATATCGGAAACGTCCCTGTCCCCGAGGAAAACTCTCTGAGCGCCGTCGATGAATCTCAGCGATACGTCAGCCCTTTCGATATTAGCCTCGATGTCCTCGTCGGCAATGCCGTTCTCTGTAAGGAAAAGGGCAATGGTGCGGTAGAGAGCGCCTGTGTCCACATATATGTAGCCGAGCTCCTTTGACACCATTTTTGCGATAGTGCTTTTTCCTGCGCCCGCAGGACCGTCGATTGCGATGTTGATGGTTTTCATGTTAATGACTCCTTTATTCATGGGCTTATGCCCGTTTATTACTTTTTGAGATGCTGTGAGAAGGATATGGAAATATCCGTGAGTATCGCCGCAGATAGGAATATTCCCGTTCCGAAGCATACTCCCTCGGGAAGCTTCCTGCTGAGTTTCTCCGACAGAGGGTGGAGCATATAGAAATATCCCACGGCCATAATGCCGAAGATCGTGCTGGAGATAAGGCTCGACCTGTCAAGTATGGAGAAGTACCAGCCCTCATAGGTCCAGAACTGCTCGTGAAATACGGCTTCCAGCAGATATGAGGCTCCAAGCTCGAATACTGTGGTAACAACGGCTGCGAAGAGGAAAATGAACAGTGGGTTCCTTTTCCTGCGCAGCAGAGCGAGGAGAATGAAGGCTCCCACGGAATATATGGGTATCACCGGAAGATGCAGCATACCGCGGTTCTCGAAGCGGCGGAACATTATCCATACAGTCGCCACCTCATATATCCAGCCCGCAAAGCCTGCGGCTGTGAATTCAAATACATAGCGGAAGAATATCCGCGAAAGATCTTTTTTCATGGCTTCTGCTCCTGCATTATCTCAGCCGCTGTTATCGGCAGTTTTTTCATAATAACTCTCCTTTGCGCTTCCAAAACAGAGCCTGAACGGTCTTACTTTACCTTTGCACCCAGCGGCATGAGCGCCAGCTGTGCCAGCTTGAACATCTGAAGGCCGAAGGGTATGCCGATAATCGTTGCACACAGAATTATTCCAAAGGCGGCAAATTCAAGGGCGAGCTCTATGCCTCCGAAGAAGAGCCACAGTATGTTCAGCAGCAGTCTTACGGGGCCGCCTCCGAATTCCACCTCCTTGCCGAAGGGGCAGAAGGAAAGCTTTGCGAACTTGAAGCACTGGACTCCCACAGGTATGCCGACTATGGTGATACACCACAGCAGACCTATGACGAACCAGCTGAGCCCTGCCAGGAAACCGCCGAATATGAACCATAATACATTGCCTATGCATCCCATATTTATCCCTTCCTCCTTAGCCATTAGCTTTTGATTTACATATTCAGTGCGGCTGTATATGCCGTTGAGAATGCTATCTGCAGGTTGAAGCCCCCCGTGTATGCGTCCACGTCTATGACCTCTCCCGCGAAGTAGAGGCCGCTGACTATCTTTGACTCCATGGTCCCGGGGTCTATCTCCTTTGTGGAAATACCGCCGCTGGTGATTATGGCCTCATCTATGGGGCGGAAGCCGGAGATACGAACGGGGAAGGCCTTTATGAGCTCCCCGAATTTACGCCGCTCTTCCTTGGTTATGCCGTTTATCTTCCGCTCGGGAGCTATACCCGACAGCTTTACCGCAACGGGTATGAGCTTTGCGGGGAGGAGCTTCCTTATGCCGTTCTGAAAGTCGCGGTTGAGATTTTCCGAGAAATCCCGCTGTATCCTTGCGTCCAGCTGTTCATGGGACAGAGCGGGCTTGAGGTCGATAAGCAGCCTGTATCTGTCCGGCTGCATATCGCGGATATGGGAGCTTGCACTGAGCACGAGAGGCCCCGAAACTCCGAAGTGAGTGAACAGCATTTCGCCGAGCTCGCTGTATATGCACTTGTTCCCGTCCATAAGGTTCAGCGTCACGTTGCGCAGTGAAAGACCCATCATCTCCGCGCAGTATTTATCGGGAGAGGTGAGGGGAACAAGGCTGGGTTTCAGCTCGGTCACGGTATGTCCGAGAGCCCTGGCAAGAGTGTAGCCGTCGCCTGTGGAGCCCGTGGCGGGATAGGATCTTCCGCCGCAGGCGATGAGCACCGACTGCGAGCGGTATTCCGTGCCCCCTGCGGAAACTCCGCAGACAGCGCCGTTTTCGGTGAGTATCCTTGTTACTCTCCTGTTTATCACTTCAACGCCCAGGGCTTTCATTTCCCGCCCGAGAGCGTCGGCAATGTCGTCGGCCTTGTCGCTGACGGGAAAGACTCTGTTCCCGCGTTCGGTCTTGAGGGGCACGCCGAGCTCCTCAAAGAAGCGCATGGTGCATTCCGCGTCGAAGCCCGCAAAGGAGCTGTACATGAACCGTGGGTTTACAGGAATATTCCTCATATGCTCTTCAGCGGGGCTGTTGTTTGTGACGTTGCAGCGTCCCTTGCCCGTGATACGGAGCTTTCTGCCCAGCCGTTCATTCTTCTCAAAGAGCAGCACTGACTTTCCGTACCGTGCCGCATGGACGGCGGCAAAGCAGCCCGCTGCGCCTCCGCCAATTATAATAGTATCGGTCATAGTCCTCCCTGTTTATTTTCCGAGGAGCCGTCCGAGCTTTCTGCGGGCCTGTCGTCTGCGCAGTACGGCGGCTCTTTTGTTTAATGTGTATTTCCCGTCACGCAGTTCCAGCACGTCACCCTCTGCGGCTTCCGCCGGGAGCTCGCTGCGGGGTATGACCGAAGCGCCGTCTTCGTTCTCAATAACGGCATAGCTGCCCTCAAATCTGTCGATAACAGTCATCAGGAGCTCCTTTCCGTCCGCAGGGAAACTCTTTTCCCGTCGGACTCGGCGATAACGGTGCCGTTCACGTCGGTGCGGTATATTTTATCGGTGTATTCTTCCAGCCTTTTTATGGTGCTGTCGGCAGGGTGTCCGTAGGGATTGTCCCTGCCGCATGATATGACTGCGGCGGCAGGGCGGATGATGTCCAGCAGCTCCCGTGAAGAGGAATAATTGCTGCCGTGATGTCCGGCCTTGTAAAGGCTCACCTTTGAGAGCCCGCCTCTCTGTATCATAGCGGCCTCGGACTCGAATTCCGCGTCACCCGTCAGCAGGAAACTGTTCCCGCCGTGAGTCAGCAAGAAGGCTATGGAGTAATTATTGAGGTATTCATTGTAGCTCCCGTCGGGAGCAAGTATCTCGATACGAGCGTCTCCCAGCATGAACGTCCTTCCCGCTGCGGCTTCGGTGACCTTTGTGCCGCTGCCGTCGCAGCTGTCGAGGAATCTGTCGAAAAACAGGGCTGTGGGCAGCTGCTCGTCGGGAATATGGGGTATCATTACCTCCCCAACGTCGAAGGTATCTATTATCCTGTACATCCCGCCCATATGGTCGGAGTGGGGATGAGTGGCTATGACGTAATCCAGCCGACCCACGCCGAGGCTGCGCAGATAGCCTGTGACCTTCGGTGAGACCTCGTTCTCGCCGCAGTCCACCAGCATTGTCATGCCGTTGGCAGCTATAAATGTGCAGTCTCCCTGCCCCACGTCTATGAAGTGCATTACAAGCTTATCCTCTGTCGGGAAGGTATGCCTGGGCTTGCGGAAGAACCACCAGCCTGCAAAGAGGAGTACCGCTGCGATCAGCAGCAGCCCGAGATCTTTCAGTGCTTTCTTTTTCCGTTCTGCCCGTTCTTTTTTCCTTTTTTCGGCGAGCTCTGTGAGAAGCTCTCTCTGCCGCGCATTGAGCCCGTATTTTTCTCCTGCGGCCTTGACGAAGCTCTCTGTGTCCTTGAAGTATTTTGCCACGACCTGTCACCGCCTTTTCGGGAAGAATTGCCCTGTCCGCGATTATCGTCAGCCACAAGGCATTTCGGCGACGTTCCTATAAGGTCGCGCCGCCCCGCTGTTTTCAGAGCCTCAAGCACTATCTCCCTGTTCTTGGGGAGAAAGTATTGCAGCAGAGCACGCTGCATTGCCTTTTCTTTCGGGGTCTTGGGTACATATACCTTTTCCATGGTATACGGATCGAGCTCCGTATAGAACATGGCTGTTGAAATCGTCCCGGGAGTGGGGTAGAAGTCCTGCACCTGCTCGGGGCGGATCCTGTTTTCCTTCAGGAATAGGGCAAGATCTATGGCCTCGCTGAGGGTGCTTCCGGGGTGTGAGGACATAAGGTAGGGAACGAGATACTGCTCCTTGCCCATGCCCTTGGTTATTTCGTAGAAGCGCTTCTGGAAACGCTTGTAGGCTTCGATATGGGGTTTTCCCATTTTGTCCAGCACCACCGCCGAGCAGTGCTCGGGAGCCACCTTCAGCTGACCGCTTATGTGATGCATTATGAGCTCCTTCATGAACTCGTCGTCCTTGTCCTCGATAAGGTAGTCATAGCGTATACCCGAGCGTATGAACACCTTCTTCACGCCCTTGACCTTCCGTATCCTGCGCAGCATGGCAAGATATTCGGTGTGGTCAACTTTAAGTGCGGGGCAAGGAGTGGGAGCAAGGCATTTTTTGCCCATGCACAGTCCCTTGGTGAGCTGCTTGTCGCAGGAGGGACGGCGGAAATCCGCCGTAGGACCGCCTACGTCGTGGATATAGCCCTTGAAATCGGGCATTTTCGTTATTCGCTCTGCCTCGGCAAGCACCGATTCCACGCTTCTGACGGTTATACGCCTGCCTTGATGCAGGGCTATGGAACAGAAATTGCAGTAGCCGAAGCAGCCGCGGTTATGTGTGATAGAAAAGCGGACCTCCTCGATGCCGGGGACTCCGCCCAGCGCTTCATAGGACGGGTGTATCGCCCTTGTGTAGGGCAGGGAGTAAATGTGATCCAGCTCTTCCGTGGTAAGGCTGTATGCGGGCGGATTCTGTACCAGCATCATCTTGCCGTGCCGCTGTATTATTATCTTTCCGTAGACCTCGTCCTGCCAGTCGTACTGTATCTTTACGGCCTTTGCGTATTCCGGCTTGCTGTCGCGCACCTGCTCGAAGGAGGGGCACTGAGCCGCACCGATAGGAGTATTCACAGGCTCCGTGAGGTAGCAGGTGCCGCGTATATCGTGAATATCGTGTATATCCTCGCCCCTGGCAAGACGGGTGCACAGCTCCTGTATCTGGTGTTCGCCCATACCGTACATGAGAAGGTCTGCGCCGCTGTCGACAAGGACTGAGGGGCGGACTGCGTCGTCCCAGTAGTCGTAATGTGCAAAGCGCCGCAGAGAGGCTTCAAGACCGCCGATAACTATTGGAACGTCCCCGAAGTATTCGCGGAGCTTCTGACAGTAGACGATAATGGCGCGGTCGGGGCGCTTGCCTGCAACTCCTCCCGCTGTGTATGCGTCGTCGGAGCGCTTGCGCTTGGCGGCGGTGTAGTGCGCCACCATGGAGTCGATATTGCCTGCGGTAACTAAAAAAGCGTACTTCGGAGCGCCGAAGCGCCGGAAGTCCTTGTCGGTGTGCCAGTCGGGCTGGGAGATGATACCAACTGTAAAGCCGAGGCTCTCTATAAGTCTTGTGACTATAGCCGCGCCGAAGCTGGGGTGATCGACGTAGGCATCGCCGGTTATGTAGATATAGTCGAACTGATCTATACCCAGCTCGTCCATTTCTTTTCTTGTGGTAGGCAGAAAGCCCTCGTACACAGTATCACCTCCTGTAACCCAAAATTCAGCTTCGCTGAATGCTGATTCACTCATCCATGCTACGCAGCCGCCACTCGTCGTACTGCATTTTCGACATGAGCACCTTCCGGGGCTTTGCGCCCTCGCTCTGACCGATAACGCCGCGCTCCTCGAGCTCGTCCATTATCCTTGCCGCCCTTGCGTAGCCAAGCTTCAGCTTCCTTTGCAGCATCGACGTGGAGAGCTGACCTGCCTCCACGGCTACCTTGATGGCAGCCTCCACTATATCCTCGTCGCTGCCTCCGCCTGCGGAAGCTCCGCTGTCAGAGCTGCCGGAGCCGCCCTGCGACTGGGGAGTATAGCCCTCCACAGCTCCCGTTATGTTCGGGTCGTAGGATACCTGAGCCTGATCCTTTATGTAGCGGACAGTCTCCGCAATATCTTCGTTTGACGAGAAGCAGCCCTGTACACGGACTGGCTTTCCCGCACCGATAGGCATATAAAGCATATCGCCGTTTCCGAGGAGCTTGTCCGCGCCTGCCATATCTATAATGGTTCGTGAGTCCACCTGAGACTTTACCGAAAGAGCGATACGGCTGGGTATATTGGCCTTGATGAGGCCTGTGATAACGTCCGTGGTAGGACGCTGTGTAGCTACAACGAGGTGCATTCCCGCGGCACGTCCCATCTGAGCCAGACGGCAGATGAAGTCCTCCACCTCTTTGCCGGCCACCAGCATCATATCGGCAAGCTCGTCGATGAATATGACTACCTGAGGCATTTTGTCGAGATCCCCGTCCACCTCTGCAAGCTCGTTATAGGAGCGGAGGTCGTTGGCGCCTGCCTCTGCGAAAATGTTGTATCTGCGCATCATCTCGTTGACCGCCCAGCAGAGAGCGCCTGCCGCGCGCTTGCAGTCGGTCACGATAGGTATGAGCAGGTGGGGGATATTCTCGAATATCTTGAATTCGACTATCTTCGGATCTATGAGAATGAGCTTTACCTCGTCGGGTGTGGCGTTGTAGAGTATGCTCATGATTATGGAGCGGGTGCAGACGGATTTACCAGAGCCTGTGGTACCTGCGATAATGACATGGGGCATTTTGGAGATGTCGCCGAGTATGATATTTCCCGTGATGTCCTTGCCTACCGCAAAGGTAAGCTTGCTGGGCGATTCCCTGAACTCGGGGGAGGCGATAATCTCGCGGAGAGTTACCGTATCCTTGGTGGAGTTCGGTATTTCGATGCCCACAGCCGCCTTGCCGGGCACGGGAGCCTCTATGCGGACGCCCTGAGCCGCAAGGCTGAGAGCTATATCGTCCTCGAGGCCCTTTATCTTGGAGACCTTTATTCCGGGGCCGGGCTGTATCTCGTAACGGGTTATGGAGGGGCCGCGGAATATGTCCTTGATCCTTACCTCAACGCCGAAGCTTGAGAGAGTATTCTTTATGACCTCAGCCTTTTCGCGCATTTCCTCAACGGCCTCTGCACGGTTGGAGCGCACCTCGGGGCGGGTGAGTATGTCTATGGGCGGGAGTATGTACACTGGCTTTTCCTCCTCGGGCTCCTCCTCGGCATATTCCTCCTCGGGAGTGTCGGGCTTGCCGTCGGCAGCCTTATTTATGAGCTGTTCGAGTCCCTCGTCGGCAGCTGTCTCCTCCTCGTCGGGAACAGGCTCCGCAGTCTCTTCCTTCACGGGAGCCTTCTTCGCGGCGGCCTTGCTGACCTTTGGTTCGGGAGCGGGCTCTGCGGATATGTCGATAGGCTCCTCTTCGGCAGCTCCGCTGTCGTGGACTATGAGATGATCCGTAGGCAGGGGGATGTCTATGGAGTTCCCTCCCGAAAGAGCCTCGAGAGCCTTTTTGTTCTGCTCTGCCTTTTCGGAGGGCTTCCGTGAGGACTTTCTGGGATTGGTCATGCTTATGGCTTCAAGGTCTGCGTCAAAGTCCTTTTTTGCCTTGTCGTCGTCAAGGTCGTCGTCGCCGAAGGCGTCGGTGAATTCTCCGCCCACCAGCATATTCTGTATGCCGTTGACCACGTTGCCGATGAATACGAAGGGAGTTGACAGTAGCTTCAGGAAGTCAATGAGTCCCCGCCCCGAAAGGAGCATACCGAACACGAAGAACAGTATGAGGGTGATTATCCTTGCGCCTATCTTTCCGAAGAACTTGAGGAGCGGCCCTGCGAAAACGAGACAGGCAACTCCGCCGCTCTTCAGCTTTGCGCCGTCCTCGTAGAGGAACCTGAGCTTTCCGGACATGGTGCTGCCGGGTATCTTTCCCACCACGAATATCTGGAACGCTGCGCAGGCAAGGAATATCATGGCTATGCACCAGAAGGTCCTGCCGCTGAGGTCCTTTTTGGTCTGCTCGGTGCCAAGCTTTACGGCGGTGTATATGAGTATAACGGGTATAATGAAGGCAGCTATGCCGAATATTCCCAGCAAAAGGTTATGTATCGCCAGCCAGCCCTTTGTGCCCTTTATGAGCACCATGAGGGCGACAAGCACCCCCAGTGCGAAGAGTATTATCGACCACAGCTGATTGCTCTCGTTCTGAGGAGCGCTCTTGGAGCTGCTCCTTACAGGCTCCCTGCGGGGAGCTTCGGGCTTCTTTGACTTTGTGCCCGTGTTCTTTTTCTTTGTCTCTGCCATATCTTCCTCCGTTTGTTCTTTCACATTATGTATCTGTACCGTGGGAGCGGTACAGCTGCGGTCAGTCCGCATATCTTTTTTCCGAATTTTCTATCATGCCGTAAAGGCAGTCCATAGCGTCACCGAGACTTCCGAGGCTGTCGATAAGGCCGATCTCCACGGCCTTTGCGCCCTCCACAACGCTTCCCACGTCGAGAACGAGCTCCTCCGTGTTCATCAGCAGTGTGCGGAAGCATTCCTCTGTGATACTGCTGTTTTTCGTGACGAAGCTCACTATCCTGTCCTGCATCCTGTCGAAGTAGGAGAGGGTCTGAGGGACTCCAAGAACCGTTCCGTTCATGCGGACAGGGTGTACGGTCATGGAGGCCGTCGGCACTATGAAGGAGCGCTTTGCGCTCACCGCGAGGGGAACGCCTATGGAATGTCCGCCGCCTACCACAAGGGATACCGTGGGAGTTTTCATGCCTGCGATGAGCTCTGCGAGGGCAAGTCCCGCCTCCACGTCGCCGCCGACGGTGTTGAGTATTATGAGCAGTCCCTCCACGCTCCTGTCCTGCTCGATAGCCACGAGAGCGGGGATTATATGCTCGTATTTGGTGGTCTTGTTCTGCTCGGCGAGTACGTAATGCCCCTCTATCTGTCCTATCACGTTAAGACAGTGTATAAGGTGCTTTGCGTTTTTGGTCACAGCCTTTCCGCTTTCGCGTATGAGCTCCGCTTCCTCGAGCAGCTCTCCGGCGTTACTGCCGTCCTTTTTGCTTTCATCTTTCATGGATACGCCTCCCGCAATATTCTGTGCATTCTGCGGGAGCATATACATTATTTATTATATACCTTTGCTGACTGAAAGTCAATACTTCCCTGCGGCACTTTGCCGCAGGGAAATTGAGAACGGAGAATGCAGGGGCGCCGGGGACTCCCGGCGGAGCCGCGCCCCCTTGTCCTGCGGACATCTCCCTACACTGTGGAGAGCCACCGTCCCCTGCAAGCTAACGGCTCGGAACGCCGAGGGCGGCGTTCCCTACACAGCTTGTTTGTGAAATTTGTTGATTTTGGCTTGACAAATCAGAGGTTTTATTGTATATTTAAGGTGTATAGGTGCGGAATTATCCCGCATCCGAAAAAAACAAAAAAATAATACGAGAGGGGTATTAGACATGATCTTAAAGAAGGTTACGGCGGCAGTTTCTGCTCTTGCCCTGTCACTTGGTGCGCTTTCATATGCACCGGATGCAGGAGTTCAGGACAATGTTGCCACAGCAAACGCTGCTTCAAGCTATAACTATGCTGAAGCGCTCCAGAAGTCCATGTTCTTCTACGAGGTCCAGCAGGCAGGAAAGCTGCCCGACTGGAACTATGTAACATGGAGAGCAGACTCTATGGTGGACGAGAACGGCAACGAGACAGACGTCTGCACGGGCGGCTGGTTCGATGCGGGCGACCATTTCAAATTCACCCTTACGAATGCTTATTCCGCTTCGATACTCGCATGGGGCTATCTTGAATACAAGGAGGCTGTCGAGAAGGCAGGTCTCGGAGAGGTATACCGCAACAATGTACAGTGGGGCCTTGACTACCTCATGCAGTGCGACAGAGGAAACAAGATAATCGGAACCATCGGCGACTTCAAGGGCGGTTCCACAGACCATAACATCTGGTGCAGCGCAGAGGTATACCTCCGCAAGCATCATCTCAACAACGGCGACTGGAAGCGTCCCTACGACGAGATAGCCGATTCTACCACGATAGCTCTCTCCGCAGCAGCACTTGCAGAGGGCTACCTCATGTTCAAGGATACTCAGCCCGACAAGGCAAAGTCTTATCTCGAGCAGGCAAAGACCTACTTCAAGACCGCAGATAAGATCAGGAGCAACGAGAACGGAGCTATGGGCTCGATGTACAAGCCTTCCTCATGGGTGGACGACTGTATGTACGCAGCTATCTGGCTCTACAGAGCTACAGGCGACGAGAGCTATATGTCAAAGGTAAAGAGCGACTATATCCCTCAGTTCCCGCTTGAGGAGCAGTCCACTGCCCGCAAGTACACATGGGGACTCTGCTGGGACGATACCTCCCAGGCAGCTGCTCTCCTCTATGCTCAGGAAACAGGAGATCAGGAGTGGATCGACCATGTATCACACCACCTGGATTACTGGATAGACGGCTACGGCGGAAAGAAGATACAGTATACCCCCGACGGCATGGCATGGCTGTTCAGCTGGGGATCCGCACGTCACGTCAGCGCTACCGCATGGCTGGCTCAGCTGGCAAGCGATACAATATTCAAGGACAACAGCTCGCTTCAGGATAAGTACAACAAATGGGCTAAGGGACAGATGGATTACATTTTCGGCGACAACGGCCTCAAGATGAGCTATGTTCTCGGCATGGGCGATAATCAGCCCTCAGCCTTCCACCACAGAACGGCTTCCGGTATACATGACGATCACTGGAACGACCTGGGCACGAAGGGCAGCAGCGAGGGTTGGCAGACAGAGTATGCCCATACCCTTTACGGCGCTCTCGTAGGCGGTCCCGATCAGTCCGGAAACTATAAGAACAGCGTTGCTCAGTACGAATACTCCGAGGTAGCTATAGACTACAACGCAGGCTATACAGCTTCGCTCTGCGCAATGGTCAACGATTACGGCGGAAATACGGATCCTTCCTTCCCGCCTACGGAGACTCCTACATGGGCAGAGTGGGAGGTAGCGGCTGTCCTCAACGGCAGCGGCAACAGCTACACCGAGATCAAGGCGTGGGCTATGAACCACACGGCATGGCCTGCAAGAGTTGCCAAGGATATAGAGTACCGCTATTACTTCGATATATCAGAGGTTCTCAGTTCCGGACTTACCGCAGAGGACGTTGTGGTAGAGGGCAAGTCGCAGCAGTACGGCGCAGGCGAGCAGGGTCACGCAACTGTTTCGGGTCCCTACAAGTATGAAGGAGAAGCATCGGGCAATACCTACTATGCCCTCATCAAGTTCGATGACGGCAGAGCTATCCAGCCTACAGGCCAGAGCGAGCACCGCGACGAGGTACAGTTCAGAGTATCTATACCCGACGGCAAGGGCGGTACATGGGATCCCTCCAACGACTGGTCCTACAAGGGCGGCATTTCCAAGGACGGCGACCTGAAGAAGGCGAGCTCGCTCAACAAGAACATAACAATGTATGTTGACGGCAAGCTGGTATGGGGTACAGAGCCCGACGGCACAGAGCCCGAGCCCTACACCGTTCCCGGCAAAGAAGGAAGCAGTACAACAACGACCACGACAACTACTTCGACCACAACAACTACAACAACCACTACTACATTCACCACAAGTGAAACTTCAACGACTTCAACGAGTACTACCACCGCTCCCGTGATCACTGTTACAAAGTGGGGCGACGTAAACTGTGACGGCGGAGTCGATATGGCTGACGCAGTCCTTATCATGCAGGCTATATCCAACCCCAACAAGTACGGCGACAACGGTACGGACGAGCATCACATCACGCCTCAGGGCAGGATAAACGGCGATGTCAAGGCTAACGGCTCGGGAATCACATCGGCCGACGCCCAGACTATACAGAGGTACCTCCTGGGCGCGATCACTACTCTTCCGGAGGCTTGATTGAGCTCTTTAAAATGGTAAAATAAACGTCAAAAACTAATTTCAGTAAATCTGATAATCAATTAATATTTTAGAAATAAGAGGAAATGCGTTTCCTCTTATTTTTTTTACCTTTTTGTGGATTGTATACAAAATCTTGAGGAGCTCATTAGGAAAATACACGAATTTCAAGAAAACTATTTACTTTTTTTTTTCGATATAATATAATATGATTGATGAACTGGGGACGGTGCAGAAATCCGTTCGGATGCCCCGAACATCGCGACAAATCAACGGTATAACCGCAGTGTTTGCACTGGCATTGCGTTATAAAAATAATAATATTTCAGGGAGGGTATTCAACATGCATAAGAAAATTGCAAAAGCCGTTACAGGCAGCCTGATGGCAGCTTCAATGGTTGCATCAAGCGTGGCAGCGTTCGTTCCTATGAGCGCATCAGCAGGTACCTGTCTCGGACAGAGCGACTTCGACGACGGAATCGGTCTGCCTTGGCATATCTGCGTAACAAACCCCGCAGAACAGAAATTTACTATTTCAGGTGGTACATATAACTGTACTATCGTTAACCCCGGCGGAAGCGGTATCGATGAGAACGGTAGCCCGATCTCAGGTGCTGAGCAGCGCGGCGGTGACTCCAGATGGGACTGTCAGTTCAGACACAGAAGTCTCCACATCCAGTCTGGTCATACATATAAGATCCACTGGGAAGTAGACGCTTCCGAGGCCGGTGAGCTCCATACACATATCCACGACCTCAGCGGTGAGGGCGAAGGCGTATGGCAGAACAACAAGGCTCAGTGGTCACAGGGCTGGGACAACGTTAAGATCTCAGCAGGTAAGAACTCCTTCGACAGTGAGTTCACAGCCTCCAAGACCTTTGAGGTTGCTGAGTGGGCATTCCATTACGGTGGAGCAGGCCCATACCAGAAATATGACTGTTTCCCCGAGGGAACAACCCTTAAGTTCGATAACATGGAGCTTGAGTGTACTTCCTGCGGCGATTCATATGTAAGCGAGAGCAAGACTCCTTGTCTGTGGGATCCCACAAACGAGCTCGGCGTTATCACTCCTCGTAGTGACGTAAGAATCAATCAGGTTGGTTACTTCGCAGGCGCTGACAAGAAGGCTACTTACGCTACAAGAAGCAGCAAGTCTGCTGTTGATTTCGTAGTTAAGGACAAGAGCGGCAAGACCGTATATGAGGGCAAGGGTAAGGTTATCGGTGAAGATCCCGATGCAGGCGATTACTGCCAGATCCTCGACTTCACGGACTGCACAGCTACAGGTACAGGCTTCACCATCGAGGTTGACGATAAGTCCAATACTTATCACAACAAGAAGACCGGCGAAGACTACGATATGTGGAAGAGCCACGAGTTCTCCATCGGCGATGATGTTTACAAGGGAATCGTTAAGGACGCTATGAACTACTTCTACCAGAACCGTTCAGGTATGGACATCGAGGAGAAGTACATCACTTCATATAACGAGAACGATCCCGGCGGAAAGTCCAAGCTTGCTCATAAGGGCGGTCACGCTCCTTCGGATAATGCTTGGGTACAGTCCGAGTGGAAGAGATCCTACGGCCAGGAATTCGACGGCGACGAGAAGTATAAGGTTGACTGCGTAGGCGGTTGGTACGATGCAGGTGACCACGGTAAGTACGTTGTTAACGGCGGTATCTCTGTATGGACTCTCCAGAATATGTATGAGAGATCAGTTGCCAAGGGTACTGACAGCAAGTGGAATGACGACAAGACAATGTCTATTCCTCAGAGCTACAGCGTTGGTAACATCTCCTTCAGCGGTTCGGGTTCTCCTGACGTTCTTGATGAAGCAAGAGTTGAGCTCGAGTGGATGTTCAACATGATCGTTTCCTCCAGTGATCCTTACTGGGGTTCAAAGTGCGAAGGCCTCGTTTATCACAAGATGCACGACCATAAGTGGACAGGTCTTGCTACAAAGCCTTACGATTATCAGGATGATTGGGGCACAACACGTATTGTTAAGCCTCCTACGTATGCAGCTACATTCAATATGATCGCTTGTGCTGCACAGGCTGCACGTCTCTGGAAGGATTTCGATTCTTCATTCTCAGACAAGTGCCTGAAGAACGCTAAGTCTTCATGGGAAGCTATGATGGCTAAGAAGTCCAGCTGGAACGGCAAAGATCACGGCGCTGATGCTTGGAAGACAGATCCTCAGTACGCTCCTCTCGATCAGGCTATCGGCGGCGGCGGCTACGGTGATACATACGTAGACGACGATGCTTACTGGGCAGCTTGTGAGCTTTATGCTACAACAGGCGACAGCGAGTACTATGACTTCCTCAAGGGCTATAAGAACATACACGACGGTGACGGCCACGATAAGGCATTCGACATCACAACCAGCCTCGGCGGCGGTGAGAACAATGGCTCATTCAGCTCATTCAACTGGGGCTGTACAGCTGGTCTCGGTACTCTGACCCTCCTCCTCAGCGATAAGACATCTGCTGAAGACAAGGCTACTATCGAGAAGAACATCAAGGCTTGTGCTGATACATATATCGATTTCGAGAACGACAGCAAGAACGGTATGGGTATTCCTTACAAGGGAACCGAGTTCGAGGACGCTATCAACTGTCCCGGCGAGAAGATCAAGGGTTATGAGTGGGGTTCAAACTCCTTCGTAATCAACAACGCTATCGTTATGGCTTATGCTTACGATATTTCTCAGGATACCAAGTACTTCAACGGTGCTGTTTCGGCTCTCGACTACATCTTCGGACGTAACGGCCTCGGCTTCTCCTTCGTAACAGGCTACGGTACATACCACTCGAACAATCCTCACCACAGATACTGGTCTTACGAGCTTGACCACGAATTCCCGATGGCTCCTGACGGAGTTATGTCAGGTGGTTGCGGCGCAGGCCTTCAGGATCCTTATGTTGGCGGTCTCGGATATGCAAGAGGAAAGACAGCTTCACAGAAGTGCTTCGTTGACTCTATCGAGGCTTGGTCTGTTAACGAGGTTACCATCAACTGGAATGCTCCGTTCGCATGGGCTATGGCATTCTTCGATGATGAGGGTGCTGATGTTGGTAATGTAACACAGACAACTACAACTACAACGACCGCTCCTACACCCACAACAACTACAACAACCGTTAAGGATGTTACAGCTACAAAGTGGGGCGACGCTAACTGCGACGGCGGCGTAGATATGGCTGATGCTGTACTTATCATGCAGTCCATCTCCAACCCCAACAAGTATGGTCTCAGCGGTTCTGATTCACATCACATCACTGAGCA
>Ga0129307_1000329_pt1 | contig 78301 bp, 81 predicted proteins | sample P1105metagenome_FD_94437 | JGI IMG/M metagenome (GOLD analysis project Ga0129307, IMG submission 94437) | Capybara group fecal microbial communities from Wisconsin, USA - P1105 metagenome | ecosystem: Host-associated > Mammals > Digestive system > Large intestine > Fecal | place: USA: Wisconsin...
CAGTCCATAGTGATTGCCCTCCCTCTGTAGAAGTTGTGTGGTAACTTCATTCTACCACGGGGAGAAAAATCACTATGGATTTTTTACTCAAGTGTCCAACTTGATTTTACAATCAACCATATAAAATTATTTTATCATAAAAAGGGGTAAAAGGCAATTCAAAACCACCAGATTCAGACATAAAGAAGCAAGCCGGATTTAAACCGGCTTGCTTTTTCCCAAGAAATACTTTACTCATTGAGCAACCGAATGACTTCCCGCCAATCTGCTGGAGGTACAGCTCCCAGACGTTCACGATAGTGCTTATCAGCAACAAATACATGTTTATCATGAGCTGCTTTTACCATTGTGGAATCCAAATGGGCTTCCTCCAACATTTGAATGGAGCCTTCCAATTCATGTACACGACGTTCCGCGTGGATAGTCGTACTGGTTGTCAGACGATTCAGTGTTTGTAAAAATGTTTTGGAATCCATCGTCTCTCGAATGGACTCCACCACCTCGTCTGCTACGCCATAGTAACCTGCCGCCTGGAGCATCTCCATTCCCAAAGCTGCGGTTCCCTTCATGTAAATACTGCGAATCAGCTTAATCGCACTGGCCGCCCCGATAGTTTCTCCAATCGCTCTGATGTGCATTCCATAAGCATTCATCTCATCCTGCATTCTCTGAGCGCCCGATCCGCATGCTAAAATTGGAACTCTGTTTTGGTAATTGATAGGGGCTCCCATAATCGCACCGTCCGCAAACTCCACACCGCTCCCATCCAAAATAGCAGCGATTGTCTTTTCACCATCAGGAGTGGAGGAACTCAGATCTGCATACAGCATTCCCGGACGCAGATATGGTTTTACCGCAGACGCCGCATCTGCGGCACAATTAGGAGGTACAATAGCAAAAATCATTTCCACGGTATCTGCTAATTGTTGATAATCGTTCACAAGTACCGCACCGGTACGCTCCGCGTTGTCGCGGATTTTGGATGCAAAACGCTGATCGTTCTGCATGATATCATAGGCATAAATTTCCTGTAGCCCATCTGCCCGCAGGCCACACGCAATCTCTGAGGCAGCTTCACCAAAGCCAATAAAGCCAAGCTTCATCTATTAAACGCTTCCTTTCAAATACTTGTTTTTGCACGAGGACATCTTGCATACCACAGAAATGTTTCACATGCTTTACTCAATGGCTTTCACGGTTAACAGCAATAAAATCCTATCATTCAATCGTCTAAGGTGTCAAGATTGGAACGATATGTATTTCGTGATCGTTCCCTTCACTTTTTCTTTAAATTTCCGAAAATATCTGAAGGTAAATCCATAACCTGATCGTTCTGTCCATCTATTGACGCTGACTTGTGTTTGATGATATCATTTTTTTAGAAATTACCGTTATGGTTAGTAAGGAGATGGATGATATCTATGCTTACAAAAGTCGATCACATCGACCTTCGGGTTTCTGATTTGGAAGAGTACGTTGCATTATTCACCAAAATGGGGCTGGAGATCCGGCGTCGAACCGAGGCCCCCCGATCTTCGGTAGAAATGGCTCTGCCTGGAGAGGATCAGGTAGTATTTGAAATCCGCCCTGCCGGACAGGACGGCTTCACCGGAGTGCATCATATTGCCTTCCGCCAGAGTGCCCCTGAAGATGTAGAGGACTTGAAAAAACACGGCATTACTTTCCTGACAGAACACTATACTATTGCGGCTACCGGGCGTACCGTCAGCAGTTTTCAGGATTCAGACGGTCACACATGGCAGCTTACCGATTGACAGGCTCCTTCAATTTTATCATTCAGCAAGCAATAAAAGCCGGCTGCCAGGTATGATATTCCCTGGCAGCTGGTTTTTGATGATTGGATAATTTGCCGCATGATAAAAGCCAATCATCCCGCAGCAGGCATGACCTGTTTGTATTTTAAGGCAATACCGCACAGGACAAAGACGAGCAATATAACCTGAAAAATGGAATAATTTGTCTATGGATAAGCAGATACACTGTCCGCGTTCAACGATGTGTTGGAGAATGTGCGGACGAAGAAAAAAGCATTTCTTGCGCAGATAGATCGCATCGTTCCGAGGGGGAAATGGACCGCAGAGATTAAGCCGTGCTTATTACAAGGGAGAGTGCGGGAACAAGCCCTGCGATTTGGCACTGGTGCTGCGAATTTATATGTTCCAAAATCTGTATGACCTCCCGGGTATGAGAACCACGGCAAAGGTCATAGACAGCCGCGCATTTTCGGAGTTTTGCGGTGGTGATTCCAGCAACCAAGTGCCGGAAGGGCAACTGCCTGGATAATGCTGTCATGGAAAATTTCTACGGTGTGTTCAAAAGCAAATTGCTTTATCTGTAAGAATTTGATTCCATGGAACACTTCAAACGAGAATCAATTGATTATTTAGACTATTACACAACCACCGTATCAAGGCAAAGCTAAGGGGCTTGCCGCCTGCTCTTCACAGACAACATGCCCTTTCAGCTGCTTAAAAATGTTCCTTTCAAATATTGTCTAACTTTTCGGGGTCGCTTCAAGGCTGTTACTCCCGCTTTTTTTGCTTTCATAACCAATCAAAGAAATTTTTGCGCCCGTATGGCATATTTGACTTGGGAAAAGAGCGTGAGGATATAATCGATTACAAGCGGGTATGACCAGATATGGATTTATACCGTATTGCTGGAAATAGTAGGCATGTAATTACCATTACAAGTAGTGGCAAATTGGACGTGGATTTTTATTAAATATACCTGTAACTTTTATGAAGCGGCTGAAGGTGCAGGACGTGACGCCCCGCATGGTAGACAAGTACATTCAGACCTTGCAGAAAACCCCGTCTGTGTCCACCAAAACCCATAAGGCAAAGACGGTCTATGTCAGAGAATAGACCATTGAGAAGATTATCAAGCTCCGCAGGTCTGGTGGAGCAGTTTCAGAAGTCGCCGGAACTGGCAATTGCTTTGGCCGCACTGATCGCGCAGCAGGCACAACCAGCAAGCAGGTAGTTCAGAAAAGGCGGGAAGTTCAAATTAGCAAACTCCTGTTTTTCCTTGGCAAACTTGTGAAAACCGTTCAAATCCAATTAGCAAACATACATCATGCAGTGCATAAAAATCTCCCGGCGTCAGAGAACCGACCACAGGGAGAAATGAGAACAAAAAACGCTGCAAACCATCAAAAAACGGCTTGCAGCGGTGCTTTTGGCACCCCCGGCTGGGCTCGAACCAGTGGCCTGTCGCTTAGGAGGCGACCGCTCTATCCAACTGAGCTACGGGGGCGTATGCAAGAAATATTCAATTTTCCGGCTCAGCAGGATTCGAACGAACTGCCGCTTAGGAGGCGGATGCTCTATCCTGCTGAGCTACGGAGACAAATTAAATGAAGCCGGAGGGGAAAACATCCCCAATCAGCAGTCTCTATTTTACCCGTTTCCGGCCCTTGTGTCAACGGCGAAGCGCAGAAAAAAGGGACCGCCGGTTCGGCAGCCCCTTTTTTCATGTCTCTCTTATTCCCAGCACAGCGTCCGGACCCGGATGACGCCGGTCAGCGCCTTTACGTCGTCCACCACGGAGTCGTCCACCTGAGAGCCCAGGTCCACGATGGTATAGGCGTAGTCGCCCTTGGACTTGTTGCTCAGGTTCTCCACATTGGCGCCGTCCTTGCTCAGCAGGGCGGTGATGTTGGCCAGCATGGCGGGGATGTTCCGGTGGATGATGCATAGCCGCATGACGCCGCTGGGCTCCTGAGCCGCGGCGGGCAGGTTCACGGAGTTGCGGATGTTGCCGTACTCCAGATAGTCGATGAGCTCCTTGGCGGCCATGACGGCGCAATTCTGCTCACTCTCGGGAGTGGAGGCGCCCAAGTGGGGGAAGGCCACCACATGACGGGCCTTCACGATCTTGTTGTTGGGGAAGTCGGTGACGTAGCAGGCCACCTTACCGGTCTCCAACGCGGCCATCATGGCGTCGTCGTCCACGATCTCGCCCCGGGCCAGGTTGATGAACCGGGCACCCCGCTTCATAGCGGCGATGGCCTTGGCGTCAATCATGCCGCGGGTGGCGTCCGTCAGATGGATGTGAACGGTCATATAGTCGGACTTCTTATACAGCTCGTTGACGTCCTTTACCACGTGGACGTGGCGGTCCAGCCGCAGAGCGGCGTCCACGGACAGGTAGGGGTCATAGCCATAGACGTCCATACCCAGGGACAGGGCCACGTTGGCAACCATCGTGCCGATGGCGCCCAGGCCGATGACGCCCAGGGTCTTCTGATAGATCTCCGGTCCCACAAAGGCGGCCTTGCCTTTTTCCACCACAGTGGTTACATCCACACCGGCGTCCACCTGTTCCCGGACCCAGCGGGAAGAGCCCTCCACGTCACGAGAGGCCAGCAGCAGAGAGCAGATCACCAGCTCCTTCACGGCGTTGGCGTTGGCGCCGGGGGTGCTGAACACGGCGATGCCGGACTCGGAGCAGCGATCCAGGGGAATGTTGTTGACGCCGGAGCCCGCCCGGGCGATAGCCAGCAGGTTTTGGGGGAACACATAGTCGTGGAGCTTGGCGGAGCGGACCAGGATAGCGTCCTCGTTCTCCTCGGCGTCGGAGACCACATAGCGCTCCCGGTCAAACTTGTTGATGCCCATGGGGGAGATCTTGTTCATGGTTTTAATGTGATACATGTTCGTATCCTCCAAATGCTGATGACAGTACATCAGAATACTTGCGGCGGAACGTGCGGCGCTGGCGCCGCTTCCGTCACAGCACCTCCATTATAGGAGGGGCTGAAGGGACCGTCAATCAGCGGAAAAGCGAAAAAGAGCGGACTTTTTTTCGTTTCTTTGTACAAAAGGGTATTACTTTGTAAAACCCCAGGCGGCAATTTGCAAAAAAGCGCATTTTTTTGGAAAAGAACAGCGCTTTTCTCTTGAAAACGGCGAAATAGTGGCATATAATATTTTGCTGTGTGTAAAAGACCCATCTCCTCCGGCATGGCCGGAGAATCGGATAAAAGCCATCAAGAAAGGGGCAGTTCCTTTGCAGAACGAACATCTGAGAAACGTAGCCATCATCGCCCATGTCGACCACGGCAAGACCACGCTGGTGGACGAGATGCTGAAGCAGGGCGGCGTGTACCGCGAGAACCAGGAGGTCGTGGAGCGGGTTCTGGACTCCGGCGATCTGGAGCGGGAGCGGGGCATCACCATCCTGGCCAAGAACACCGCCATCCAGTACGGCGATACGAAAATTAATATTGTGGACACGCCGGGCCACGCCGACTTCGGCGGCGAGGTGGAGCGCATTTTGAAAATGGTCAACGGCGTCATCCTGCTGGTGGACGCCGCCGAGGGCCCCATGCCCCAGACCCGCTTCGTGCTGAGCAAGGCCCTGGAGCTGGGCCACCGGGTCATCGTGGTGGTCAACAAGATCGACCGGCCCGACCAGCGCATCCACGAGGTGGTGGACGAGGTGCTGGAGCTGCTGATGGACCTGGACGCCACTCCCGAACAGCTGGATTCCCCCATGCTGTTCTGCTCCGGCCGGCAGGGCACCGCCTCCTATTCTCCCGACGTGCCGGGCACGGACCTGAAGCCCCTGTTCGACACCATTCTGGAGTATATCCCAGCCCCTGAGGCGAATGTGGACGAGCCCTTCCAGATGCTGGTCAGCTCCATCGACTACAACGACTTCGTGGGCCGGATCGCCATCGGCCGCATTGAGCGGGGCACCCTGAAGCAGAACCAGGAGATCGCGGTGTGCAACTACCACGACCCCGAGGCCGTGCTGCGGAAGGCCAAGGCCACCTCTATTTATGAGTTCGAGGGCCTGGGCCGGAAGGCCGTCACCGAGGCCACCGCCGGCAACATCATCGCCATGAGCGGCATCCCCGACATCACCATCGGCGATACCATCTGCGCCCCCGGCACCGTGGAGGCCCTGCCCTTTGTGCAGATCTCCCGTCCCACCCTGGAGATGACCTTCTCCGTCAACGACTCCCCCTACGCGGGCCGGGAGGGCAAGTTCGTCACCTCCCGTCAGATCCGGGACCGGCTGTACCGGGAGACCCTGAAGGACGTATCCCTGAAGGTCAGCGACACGGACAAGGAGACCGCCTTCAACGTGGCGGGCCGGGGCGAGATGTCCCTGTCCATCCTGATCGAGACCATGCGCCGGGAGGGCTATGAGTTCCAGGTGTCTCCCCCCCGCGTGCTGTACCAGGAGATCGACGGCAAGCGCTGTGAGCCCATTGAGCGGCTGGTGGTGGACGTTCCCGGTGACTGCGTGGGCTCCGTCATTGAAAAGCTGGGCCAGCGGAAGGCCGATATGCTGGAGATGACCCCCGTGGGCGACCGGATGAAGGTGGAGTTCCTGATCCCCGCCCGGGGCCTGTTCGGCTACCGCAACGACTTCCTGACCGACACCAAGGGCGAGGGCATCATGGCCTCCGTCTTTGACTCCTACGCCCCCTACAAGGGCGATATCCAGCGCCGGGGCATGGGCAGCCTGATCTGCTCCGAGACCGGCGAGTCCATCACCTACGGCCTGTTCAACGCCCAGGAGCGGGGCACCCTGTTCATCGGCGCCGGCGTGCCGGTGTACGAGGGCATGGTCATCGGCATCGCCAACCGGGGCGAGGACATCACCGTCAACGCCTGCAAGAAGAAGCAGCTGACCAATACCCGTGCCTCCGGTTCCGACGACGCCCTGCGCCTGGTTCCTCCCAAGCAGATGAGCCTGGAGCAGTGCCTGGAGTTCCTGGCGGACGACGAGCTGCTGGAGGTCACACCCAAGAGCCTGCGGATGCGCAAGGCCATCCTGAACCATGAGCAGCGCATGAAGGCCATGCACGGCAAGAAATAAGAAACGGGAAGCGGCTTCGCCGGTTCGGTTTCTGATCAATAGCGTTTATTGATTCCGGCACAGGGAAAAGCCCTGTGCCGGAATTGCTTTCTCCTGGGGCCGGGGACATCTTCCGGCGGAACCGCATGACACCACGGAAGCTCGGCGTAGGACATTTTTTGTCCGACAATTTGGAGAAAAAATTCAAAAAAATTACAGTTTCTTCGGTTTGTCGAAACAAATCGAAAAAGTATAAATAAAATTTATACTTCCTTAAAAACTCATTGATGGACATTTGGGGGATCTCTTGTTATCCTAAATGACACTGGGCGGAATGCCCCGATTCGAAAGGAGTTTGGAATACCATGAATTGCTTGAAACGTACTCTTGCAGTCCTTGCCTGCGGCTGCCTGCTGATCGCCAGCCTGGCGGGATGCTCCTCCAATTCTGCCTCCAGCGCCTCCGGCGCTTCCGGCGCTGCCGCCGCCTCCAGCGGCGCGGCTTCCTCTGAGGCGGCCTATCCCACCAAGGATATCCAGGGTTCCATCATGTGGTCCGCCGGCGGCGTCTGCGATATGTCCGCCCGCGCCATCGGCGCCGTGGCCCAGGACATTCTGGACACCAATATCATCTTCACCAACCGTGCCGGTTCCGGCGGCGCCGTGTCCACCACCTATGTGAACGCCCAGGCCGCCGACGGCTATGAGCTGCTGTTCGGAGCGGAGAACCCCCAGATCGCCAAGGTCATGGGCACCGCTGAGATCGACTATGACGATTTCACCCCCATCAACCTGTACTGCACCACCTACGCTGCCGTGTCCGTCAGCAAGGACTCCCCCTATAATACCCTGGAGGAGCTGATAGACGACATCCTGGCCAACCCCGGCAAGATCGTCATGGCCACCACCGGCGCCGGCGGCCTGCCCGAGGTCGTGGCCGCCATGTTTGCCGATGTGGTGGGCACCGATCCCATCCTGGTTCCCTTCGACGGTGAGAACGAGTGCATGACCGCCATCATGGGCGGCAACGCCGACTACACCATCACCACCCTGGGCTCCGCCGCCTCCTTCTATCAGTCCGGCGACATCAAGCTGCTGAGCATGATCGCCGAGACCCCCGTGGAGGGCTATGAGGACATCTCCATCGTGGTGGATTCCTACAGCGACTTCTCCAAGTATGTGCCCTGGGGCCCCTTCTACGGCGTGTTCGTCAAGAACGGCACCGACCAGGCTATCGTGGACAAGCTGACCGAGGTCTTCAGCGCCGCCGCCGAGGATCAGGACTTCCAGCAGCTGCTGCGGGACAACGGCTGCTTCCCCATGAACCTGTCCGGCGAGGAGGCCGCGGAGTATGTGAAGAGCTACCGCAGCATCACCTCCTGGCTGCTCTATGACTCCGGTGCCGCCCAGAACTCCCCCGAGGACTTCGGCATCGAGAAGCCCTGATGAGGATAGCACCGTATGAAAAAGAGAACACTTGAAAAAGGGGAACTCGGCTTTATTGCGGTGCTGGGTGTATTCAGTCTGATTTGTCTGGCTGCCTCCGCACGAATGTTCGCAAAAGCCCCGACGCTGAATGGCGAGGGCACGGTTCCGCTGATTACCTCCCTCGTTCTGGCCGTTATGACGCTGATGATGCTGTTTGAAGTGCGCGGCTTTCCCGGGGGCTTTGAAAAAGGCGCGGCACTGGGGCGGAGAGCCAAGAAACTTTTTCAATTTCTGTTCCCGGGCATGGTGGGCGTGATCATCCTCTACTGCCTGATCTACGCCGTGATGCTGGGCATTGTGGGCTTCCCCATCTCCACATTTGTATTCCTGGTGGGCGCGATGCTGACATTGAACCGGGCAAACAAGGTGCGCTCCTTCGTGATCTCGGCGGTCACACTGGCGTGCATCATCATTCTGTTCCAGTTCATTTTCAAAGTACAGCTGCCGTAAAGGGGGACCCGCCATGGAAATTTTCGGTCAAATGCTCCAGGCGCTGATTGATCCCCAGTTGGTCATCTATCTGGCGGTGGGCGTGTTCCTGGGCATCTATATCGGCGCGGTCCCCGGCCTGTCCGTGACCATGGCCGCGTCCCTTCTGATCTCCTTCACCTATTCCTGGGACGTGCTGCACTCCATGGCCGCCATGGTGGGTATCTACATCGGCGGCGTGTACGGCGGTTCCCGGTCCGCCATTCTGCTGAACATCCCCGGCGCCCCCGCGGCGGTAGCCACGGGGCTGGACGGCTACCCATTGGCGAAAAAGGGCCTGGCCGGACAGGCCATCGGCGTCACCGTGGTCCAGTCCGTGCTGGGCGGCCTGGTCGGCACCATCATTCTGGCCGTGGGCGCCCCCGCCGTGGCAAAGGTGGCCATCACCTTTGCCCCCCGGGATTACTTCCTGCTGGCCGTCATGGGCCTGCTGCTCATCGGCAGCCTGGGTACGGAATCCCCGACCCGGGGCGTCATGTCCGCCGCCATCGGCATTTTCATCGGCTTCATCGGCATCGACTCCCAGACCGGCCATATGCGCTTTGTCATCGGCCCCTCCGGCTCCACCTTCCGCACCTATATGACGCTGGGCGTCAACTATGTGGTGGTGATGATCGGCCTGTTCGGCATGTCCGAGGCGCTGATTCAGCTGCGGGACCTGTCCGTGAAGCCTGTGAAGCAGAAGGTGGACAAGATCATTCCCGGCTGGAAGAACGTCATCAAGTACCTGCCCCTGTCCATCCGCACCTCGCTGATGGGCACCTTCGTGGGCGCCCTGCCGGGCACCGGCGGCGACATCGCCGCGCTGATGGCCTATGACCACGCCAAGCGCTCCACCAAGAACCCGGAGGTTCCCTTCGGCGAGGGCGCCATCGAGGGCCTGGTGGCCTGCGAGTCCGCCAACAACGCCGCCATCGGCGGCGCCTGCATCCCCATGCTGACCCTGGGCATCCCGGGCGACGCCGTCACCGCCATTATGATCGGCGCCATGTATATCCACGGGCTGCAGCCCGGCCCACTGCTGATGAAGAACTCCGCCGACGTGTTCTGGTACATCATCGGGGCCATGTTCGTAGGCAACCTCTTCCTGCTGATCTTCGGCTTTACCGGCATCAAGCTGTTTGCCAAGATCGTGGAGGTGCCCAAGTACATTCTGATGCCCATTATCATCATCCTGTCCGTGGTGGGCGCCTTCTCCATCAACAACAACCTGATGGACGTGTACTGGATGATGTTCTTCGGCATCCTTGGCTATCTGATGAAGCTGTATCACATCCCGGTGGCCCCCGCCATCCTGGGCGTGATTCTGGTGGACCTGATTGAGCTGAACTTCCGCCGGGCGGCCCTGACCGTGGGCAACAGCATCCCGGCCCTGCTGCTGGATCTGGTGTCTCACCCCATCTCCCTGATTTTGCTGGTGGTCATCATAGGGATGTGCCTGTCCTCCTCCGGCGCGCTTCAGAAGCTGCGGAGCAAAAAGGCCGGTAAGGCGGAGGAGAACTGACAGTCTATGAAGTACAATTGCAAGCCTGTTGTGGTGGGCACCGCCGGCGCCGGCTTCGCCGCCACCCTCCACGGCAACGGCTATGAGCGGGTCTGCTCCGTTCCGGTGCGGCTGAAAACCATCGCCGACCCCAATTTGGAGCGGGCGGAGCAGATCAGGACAACCTACGGCTACGAGCGGGCTGTCCGGGACTTTCAGGAGCTGCTGGAGGACCCGGAGATCGACGTCATCGACATCCTGACCCCGCCGCACCTGCATCAGTCCATGATCCTGGCGGCCCTGGCCGCCGGGAAGCATGTGATCTGCGAAAAGCCCCTGACCGGATATTTTGGCGAGCCGGGCAGCCCGGAGGCGGGCCATACCCCCAAGCGGGAGATGTACCGGCAGGTTCTCCGCAATTTAGAGGAGATCCGTCGGGCGGCGGAGCAGTCCGGCAGGCTGGTGATGTACGCGGAAAACTACCTCTACGCCACCCCCATCCGCCGGGCGGCGGAGCTGCTGCGGGCAAAGGGCAGCAAAATCCTCTTGATGAAAGGGGAGGAGAGCACCCCCGGCTCCATGTCGGCGGGCGCCGGCCAATGGAGCACCATCGGCGGCGGCCCCCTGCAGCGGATCGGCTGCCATCCCCTGGCGGGGATGTTGCACCTGAAGCAGGTGGAATCGGAGAGCCGGGGCGAGACCATCGCCGTCACCAGTGTGCTGGCCGACACCGGCGTCACCACCCGCTGTCTGAGGGAAGAGGAACTGCGGTACCTGGCCGCCCGCCCCGGCGACGTGGAGGACTTCGGCACGCTGACGCTGACCTTTTCCGACGGCACCAAGTGCCTGATGATCGCCACTGACGTGGTGCTGGGCGGTACCAAAAACTACATCGAGGTGTACGGCAGCGACGGCGTCCTCCTGTGCAACCTGACGCCCACCGACCTGCTCAGCACCTATTTCCCGGATGAAAAGGGCATCGAGCACATCCAACTGGCGGAAATGCTGCCCTCCAGGCTGGGATGGAACAAGGCTTTCGTCTCCGACGAGGTCATCCGGGGCTACATGGACGAGCTGACGGACTTTATGGAGGCCGTCGCCCTCCGCCGTCCGCCCCTGTCCTCGCTGGATCTGGCCATTCTGGTCACGAAGGTTCTCTACGCGGGCTACTGCTCCGCCGAGGAGGGCAGGCGGGTCGCTCTGGACGAAGCCACTTGAGAAAAGGATGGAAAAATCCCCCGGCGCGCCGCACCGGGGGACTTCTTTTATCAGAGGCTACAGATACCGGGACAGGTCCGTGTTCTCGATAATGCGGACGCGGAACTCCTCGACTTCCTGGGGCAGCGCCGCCCCCTCCGCCCACAGGAGGTAGATGGCCCGGGGCGGGATGTCGTCCTGAATGGACAGGGACAGCAGGTCATACCGCTCCTCCAGCCGCTTCATCCGGGGCACGATGGACACGCCCATGCCGTAGGAGACCATGTCCAGAATGTTGCCGTGAACCCTGGACTCCGCGAAGATGTCCGGCTCCACATGGGCTGACCGGAGAATGAAGTCGTAGTAGCCCCGGATGACGCAGTCCTGACTGTAGGCCACGAACCGCTGTCCGTCCAGCGCGGAGAGAGGAATGGACTCTAAATGGGCCCAGGGGTGATTCTGGGGGACAATGACCACGTTGTCCTGGTGGCCGATGAGGTGGGAGGCGACGCCCGGCGTGGAAGGCGCGGTGGAGATGCCCAGATCCACCTCCCGCCGGATCAGCTGCTGCTCGATGAGGGCGGCGTTGGCGTGGGCCAGATCAAAGCGGAGCAGCGGCTCGCTCTCCTCGGCGCACAGGTCGGAGAGCATGCCGAAGACCAGATGCTTCAGGGACTCCAGATAGGTCAGCTTGATTCTGCGCTTGGCCGGCATAGACAGGTTTTTTACCATCTGCTCCCCCCGGTCCAGGGCCTGAAGGGCGTCCCGCACACAGGAGAGGTAGGCCTTCCCACACTCCGTCAGAAGGACGCTTTTGCCCTTGCGGTCAAACAGCTTCACGTTCAGCTCCCGCTCCAGATTCAAAATGGCGTAGCTGAGGGTGGCCTGGGTGACATGGAGCTCCTGGGCGGCCAGGGTATACTGCTGACACTCCGCGATTTTTTGAAAGTAATGAAGCTGCTGCAGATTCATACCGTACCTCCCGATGGCTTGATCACAATTATGATAGCATATTTGACCGTCAAACACAATCTCCATCAAGGCGGCCCGCGGCGGAGCGGCGCGGCCTCCCGCCGGAACTCCCCGCTGCTTCTCCCCCGATGCCGCCCTGAGCTTTTATGAAAAAATTTTCCACATAATTGGGAACATTTTCCCGCTGCTGTTCGTCTAACAGACAAAGTCTTGAAAGGATGGAGCCAATATGAAAAATAGGAAGAAACTTCGCCGTGTCCTGTCTTTGGCCCTGTGTGCCGCCATGCTGTGTGCCGTGCCCGCGCTTGCTGACGAAACAGAGGATGGGGGAATTCCCAATGACCTGGCGCCCGTCCGGGTCTGGGGCCGTGTGACCAAGCTGGAGGACGGCGGGCTGCTGGTGCGGAACGACGACCGGAATGACCCCTACAGAGAGGTGATCCTCCACGGAGAGAGCATCCGCGTTCTGGACGCCGTCTCCGGGATGCCCCTGGACCGGGAGCTGAAGGACGGGGAGATCATTTACGCATGGGTGGGGCCCGCCGTGACCCTGAGCCTGCCGCCTCATGCCGCCGCCCAGGTCATCGTGGCCAATATCCCGGCAGACGGCGGCGCGCCCCAGTATTATGAAGCGGCCAGGGTGGAGAAGATTCATGCAACACCAACGGAAACCGGCGCGGAGCCGGAGCTGCGCCAGGTGACGGTTACCACCATCGGAGGGCAGAAGCTGACCGTCACCGATGAGGCCGTGCTGTTCCCCTACCTGACAAAGCAAATGGTCACCCTGGATTCCCTGGTGCCCGGCAGCCGCATCCTGGTCTGGACCGACGCCAAGGGCGGCGTCACCAGGGTGATGCTGTTCGCCTATGAGTATCAGGGCTATATCACCTGGGAGTCCGCCGGCCAGGTCTCCGTCAATGACCAGCGCCTGTCCGTGGCCGGGAAGATGAGGGATGGAGAGGTTCTGCTGCCCATCCGGGCTGTGGCGGAGGCTGCCGGCTATGAGGTGGAGTGGGTGCCCGGCCGGGGTGCCGTGGTGTCCCGCGGCGGTGAACTGGTGTTTTCCGTTCTGCCCGGCCAGTCCGTGGCTGATACGGCCGACGGTGAGACGGAGCTGTCCGACAATTGCCTGTTTGAAAGCGGCACCACCTATCTTCCGGCCCTCGATCTGATTGCTTTGCTAAACCTGTTTCCGTCCTGCTGAAGCACCGGTCCGCTCTGGGAAAAAGACGATATCAAGAAAAAAACCGGCGGCTCTCTTTTGAGGACCGCCGGATTCTGTTTGTCACGCCTCCCGCCGGAACACATGAATCCGGAAGGCGATGCGGGTGGTCAGGGTGTCCAGGGCGGCCAGCCGCTCCGAACCCTCCTTTGGCGTTTTCCAGTAGTAGGGGGTCATCTGGAACAGGCTGTGAATGTCCGCCTGGGAAGGAAGGGTGATGGTGTCCTCCACCGGCACCACGGCCTCATAGGCGAAGCCCTTGTAGGGCGTCTCCTTCTCCTCGTTGGGATAGGGCCGGTGGTAGAGCACCTGCTTCAGCTCCCACAGATGCTCCGCCGCCGGCACCACATAGAGGAAGATGCCGCCGGGCTTCAGCACCCGCCGGAACTCGTCGATGGCCAGGGGGGAGAAGCAGTTCAGCAGCAGGTCTACGGACCCCTCCGCCACCGGCAGGCGATAGGAGGAGGCTACGGCGAATTCCACGGCCTTCTCCCGCTTTGCGGCGTAGCGGAGGGTGAATTTGGAGATGTCAATGCCCGCCATCCGGGGCTCCTTCCCGGCGTCCAGCAGGGCCCGGCAGACACCGGAGGTGTAATAGCCCTCCCCGCAGCCGGTGTCTAAAATGGCGGGTGCCGGCCCCGTATGGCTGACAGAGAGATTACAAAGCGTATTCAACAAGGGGAGATAATACCCTTTGGACAGGAATTCCCGCCGGGCGGCGGCCATTCCCTTATCGTCGCCGGGGGCGGCGGAGTGCTTTTGGTTCACCGGCAGCAGGTAGGTGTAGCCCTCCTTGGCAATGTCGTAGCTGTGGCGGCAGGGACAGCGGTACGCCCGCTCCTCCCGCTCCAGGGGCGCCCCGCAGAGGGGGCAGCAGAACAGGCTCCTCATGGCTGACCGCCTCCCCGGATGGTGACGTCGTTGATCCACTTCCGGCTGCGGAGCCGGAGGATGCCCAGGGGCATTTTGCACAGGTTCTCCGCTTGGATGGAGAGACAGACCCAGAACACGGGGGCGTCCAGCACCAGTCCGGTCAGGGCGGTCAGAGGCACCGCCACCACCCACAGGGGAGACAGGTCGATGATGGCCGCCGTCCGGGCGTCGCCGCCCGCCCGCAGCAGGCCGGTGATGTTGGTGATGTCAAAGGCCCGCATGGGCATCATCAGCAGGTACAGCACGCACATGGTGATGGCGATGGAGGTGGCCTGCTCCGTCAGGGAGAACAGGGGATAGAGACGGGGGATGAACACCGTGGGCAGCAGGAGGGCCAGACAGAGGCTGATCATCAGCCCCACGAGGGTGGACAGGGTCAGTAGGCACACCCCCAGACCGTAGACCTCCTCCTTGCCGGCTCCCTCGCCGATGCGCTTGCCCACCACCACGGCGGCGGCGCCCGCCAGACCGAAGCAGGTGACGGTGGAGAACTTGTCGATGTTGCCCATGATGGCGTAGGCCGCCAGCATGTCGGCGGAGATGGCCATGTGGCCCATGATGGCCGTCATGGCGGAGGTGCCCAGGCCCCACAGGGTCTCGTTGACCATGACGGGGCCGGAGTATTTCACCACGCTTTTGGCGATGGCGGCGCCGGGGCGGAACAGGGCCCGGGAAATCAGGGGCACCCGGCGGTTGGTCAGGGCGTAGCCCGCCGTCACGGCGAACTCCGCCATCCGGGAGGCCAGGGTGGCCACGGCGGCGCCGGTGATGCCCAGGGCGGGGGCGCCGCATTTGCCGAAGATCAGGCAGTAGTTCAAAAAGGTGTTCAGCAGCATGGAAAAGCCGAACACCAGCATCCCGAACCGGGAGTTTTCCGTGCTGCGCTGCATGCCCACATAGACGGAGCTGGCGGCGTTGAAGACGTAGGAGATGCCCACGATCCGCAGATAGGGCGCCCCCAGCTCAATGAGCAGGGCGTTGTTGGTGACGATGCCCATCACCGCCGTGGGGAAGCAGAAGAGCACCAGGGCCATGACCCCGGCTACGGAGAGACCGGCGTAGAGCACCACGCCCATGCAGCGGTTGATGTTCTCCGTGTCATGCTGGCCCCAGTACTGGCTGACCATTACCGTCAGGCCGCTCATCAGCCCAAAGACGATGACCTGGATCAGGAAAATGGGGGTGTTGGCGGCGGTGACGGCGGACAGCTCGTTGTTGCCCAGCAGTCCCACCATAAAGGTGTCCACAAAGCCCAGGGAGGTGGTGATCAGGTTCTGCAGGATCAGCGGCAGGGCCAGCATCCAGAGCCGCTTATAAAACCCGGGTTTCTGGTGAAGATACTTGAACACGTGACAGACTCCTTTGTCAGTCAGAAATGAGAGGAAAAATTCCGGCACCCGGCGAAGCGGGACGGCCGCGTCCGCAGGCGTGCCTGGAGGCCCGCCTGGGCCGGGGGCTGCGCTCAGCCCCTCACAGCATGGGCATCCGGGTGTCGTGGTGCCGCCGGAGGGCCTCCGCGCAGGCGTCGATGTCCGCTTTGGTGGTCTCCGGGCCGAAGCTGAGCCGGATGACGCCGCCGGAGACCTTTTTCGGCAGCCCCAGAGCGGCCACCACATGGCTGGACTTGCCCTGGTGGCAGGCGGAGCCGGCGGAGATGCAGATGCCCTGGCTGCCCAGGTCGTTGACGATGTTCTGGCTGGGCCAGCCTGTCAGGGACAGGGACAGAATGTGGGGGGCGGTGCCGCCGCCGATGACACGGCAGTCCGGGATGGCCGTCAGCTGTTCCACGGCGTAGGCCTTCACCTCCGCCATGTGGGACAGCTTGTCCGTCAGACCCTCCGCCCGCAGCTCCACCGCCTTGGCGAAGCCGGCGATCTGGGCCGTGGCTTCGGTGCCGGAGCGGAGGCCGCCCTCCTGGCCGCCGCCGGGCAGCAGGGGGCGGGGATTCCGCACCCGGTCCCCGATATACAGCCCGCCGATGCCCTTGGGGCCGCCGATCTTATGGGCGGAGATGGTGATGAAGTCCGCCCCCAGGGTCCGGGCCTGGAAGGGCACCTCCAAAAAGCCCTGGACGGCGTCCGTGTGCAGCAGGGTCTTGGGGTTTTTACGCTTCAGGCCCTTGGCGATGCCGGCGATGGGATAGACGCTGCCCAGCTCATTGTTCACCATCATCACGGAGACCGCCGCCGTGTCCGGCCGGACGGCCTCCAGAATTTGCTCCGCCGTGATATCCCCGTTTTGATCCGGGGCCACATAGGTCACCTCGTATCCCTGCCGCTCCATCCAGCGGCAGCACTCCAGCACGGCACTGTGCTCCACCGCCGTGGTGACGATGTGTTTCCCCAGATGCCGGTTCTGCCAGCAGGCGGCCTGTATGGCCCAGTTGTCCCCCTCCGTGCCGCAGGAGGTGAAGAACAGCTGCTTCGGCTGACAGCCCAGGGCCCCTGCCACGGTGCTCCGCCAGGCTTCCACCCGGCGCTTCATGTCCAGACCCAGCTGATACTGGGCGCTGGGGTTGCCAAACTGCCCGGTCAGCACTTCGTACATGGCGTCCGCCACTTCCCGGGGCACCGGGGTGGTGGCGGCGTGATCCAGATAAATCATATATGGTCTCCTTATATGGTAAAGTCGCGGTGATAAAAACCCCTGTCATTGGGGGTTGCCCAATGGAGAAAAAATCAGTATAATAAGCGCATCTCATTATTATATAGAGGTTTCGGGAAAAGCGCAAGGAGAAACGCCGTTTTCCCCGGAATACCGGAAAAAAACGCCGCGAAGGCGGAGCGATCAAAGAAGGGAATTGCCCAATGAAAAAAACAGCCCTATGGATCATGGCCCTGCTCGGCCTGCTGTCCCTGACGGGATGCGGGGCGGAGACCCCGCCGTCCTCAGACGGGGAGAGGGGCATCCCCTTCCGGGAGGGACAGCTGTATGCCGCCGCCTATCTGGGCTATGGGGAGATGGAGGACCTGTCCCACTATACGCAGGCCTACCTGGAGGGACAGGAGCCCCCGGTTTACCATCTCTCCGAGGGCGAGTACTATCTGATCATCCCCCGGTATGAGGATACGGAGCTGCGGCTGTACCGGAGCGACGTGGAGACCATGGGCAGGGAGCTGGTCTGTGAGGACCCCGACTGCAGGCCCTTCATCGTCCAGTGCAATGTCAGCGATATTTTCGCGGACGCGGTGATCTCCCTGACCCACGGGGAGGAGACGGTGGAGTTCTCGCCCTATATCTCCCTGGAGGACGGCAGCGTCCAGGTGGGAGATCGTGGCCTGGATATTACGAAACAGGAGCGCGGCTGACGCGCTGCGAGGAAAGGAAACAGAACAAGACCATGAGAGTTGCCATTTACACCCTCGGGTGCAAAGTGAATCAGTACGAGACCCAGGCCATGGAGCAGGAGCTGCGCCGCCGGGGCCACACGGTGGTGGATTTCTCCGCCGACGCCGACGCCTATGTGGTGAACACCTGCTCCGTCACCGCCGTCAGCGACCAGAAGTCCCGGCAGGCCGTCCACAGGGTCCAGCGGAGCCATCCGGAGGCGGTGGTGGCGGTGTGCGGCTGCTACGCCCAGACCCATCTGGAGGACGTGCGGAAGCTGGGCGTGGACCTGATCGCCGGAACCGGCGACCGGGGAAAGTTCGTGGAGCGGCTGGAGGCGGCCGCGGCGGAGAAGCAGCCCCTGGAATTCGTGGACGAGTCCCTGCGGCGCCGGACCTTTGAGGTGCTGCCCGCCGGCGGGCTGACCACCCGCACCCGGGCCATGCTGAAGGTGGAGGACGGCTGCGTCAACTTCTGCTCCTACTGCATCATCCCCTACGCCCGCGGCCCGGTGCGGTCCGAGCCGCTGGAGGACGCCGTGGCTCAGACAAAACAGCTGGCGGCGGAGGGCTACCGGGAGATCGTTCTGACGGGCATTGAGATCTCCTCCTGGGGCCACGATCTGAAAAACGGACAGACCCTCATCGACCTGATGGAGGCCGTCTGCGGCGCAGCGCCGGAACTACGGGTGCGGCTGGGCTCCCTGGAGCCCCGGACCATCACAGAGGACTTCTGCCGCCGGGCGGTGGCCCTGTCCAATCTGTGCCCCCAGTTCCACCTGTCCATGCAGAGCGGCTGCGACGAGACGCTGAAGCGCATGAACCGGAAATACGGCACTGCCCGGTTCTATGAATCCGTGGAGCTGCTGAACCGGTACTTTGACCGCCCCGCCATTACCACGGACCTGATCACCGGCTTTCCCGGGGAGACGGAGGAGGAGTTCGCCCGGACCCTGGACTTCATCCGGAAGTGCGGCTTCGCCCAGATGCACATCTTCCCCTATTCCATCCGTCCCGGCACCCCGGCGGCCAAGCTGGAGCAGGTGCCCAAGAGCGTGAAGGAGGAGCGGGCCCGCCGGGCTTCGGCGGCGGCGGCGGAGCTTCACCAGGCGTATCTCCGGGGCTGCGTGGGGCGGGTGTACCCCGTGCTGTTCGAGCAGCCCAGGGAGGGGCTGTTCTCCGGCCACGCCCCCAACTATATGGAGGTGCTGGCAGAGGGGGAAGCGCTGCACAATCAGATTCGGAATGTGAAAATTACCGGTACAAACGGCGGCGCCCTGCTGGGCACCATCGTAAAAGAGGAAAGGGGAGAACCGCGTTGAAAAGCCACTTTTTCGCCTATATCTCCCGGATGCGGTTTATCCAGCGCTGGGCGCTGATGCGGAACACCGCGCCGGAGAACGTTCAGGAGCACAGCCATCAGGTGGCCGTCCTGGCCCATGCCCTGGCGGTGATCCGCAACGAGAAATTCGGCGGCCGGGTGGACGCCGGGGCGGTGGCCGTGGCGGCGCTGTACCACGACGCCTCGGAGATCCTCACCGGGGATATGCCCACCCCCATCAAGTACGACAACCCCGCCATCCGCACGGCCTACAAGGACGTGGAGGCGGTGGCGGAGCGGAAGCTGCTGTATATGCTGCCGGAGGAGCTGCGGGACGTGTACGCCCCCATCCTGACGGTCACCGACCCGGAGATCGAGAGCCTGGTGAAAGCGGCGGACAAGCTGTCCGCCTATGTGAAATGCGTGGAGGAGCTGAAGGCGGGGAATCACGAGTTCCGGGAGGCGGCGGCCCAGACCCGGAAGGCGTTGGAGGGCTACGGCCTGCCGGAGGTCCAATATTTCCTGGACACCTTCATGGACAGCTTCTCCCTGACCCTGGACGAGCTGAAATAGGGAAACCGGTGAATATGGAAAGCGGCCCTGTCCTGTAAAAGGACAGAGCCGTTTTTTTGGGTTTTACACAAATACCGCCTGGACCAGGAGCATATACGCCGCCGTGCCTCCGGCAATGCTCAGCAGCACATTGCCCTTCCAGCAGTGCAGGGCCGCCACCACGGCGATGGCGATCAGCTCCGGCGCCCCGTGGGGGGCGGAGAGCCAGGCCACGTCTTTCAGACAGTAGACGATGAGCAGCCCCATGGTGGCCGTGGGCAGCACCCGGCCCAGATAGGTCACCAGGGCGGGGGGCTTTCGGTTCTCCGGAAACAGCCAGAAGGGCAGCCACCGGGTGATCTGGGTCCCGGCGGCCACCGCCAGGATCATGGCGATGGTCTGCAAAGGCGTTAAGTACACAGGCGTTTCCTCCCTCCCAGAAGCGCCGCCAGGATGAAGACCATGGCGGGGATGACCAGCTCGTCGCGGAACAGCAGCAGGGCCAGGGCGGCGCAGAGCAGGCCGATGACCCCGGCGGGCCGGTTCTCCTTCTTCTTCCACTGCTCCAAAAACAGCACCACGAACAGGGCTGTCAGGGCGAAGTCCATGCCGGTGGTGTCGAAGGTGAGAAAGCGCCCCAGCAGGCCGCCCAGAACGGTGGCGATCACCCAATAGGCGTAGTCCAGCAGGGAGATCCAGAGATAGAAGTCCCGGGGGCGCACCCCCTCCGGTGGCTCCAGGGTGGACACCAGGGAGAAGGTCTCGTCACTGAGAGTGTAGATCAGGAGAATCCGGGCGGCGCCCAGGCCCTTATACTTGCCCAGCATGCTGAGCCCGTAGAAGATGTGCCTGGCGTTGACCATGATGGCCAGCAGAAAGGCCTGGAGGGGGTCAAAGGCCGTCACCAGCAGGGAGATGGCCACATACTGCATACTGCCGCCGAAGCCGATGGCGCTCATCAGCCCGGACCACAGGGGACCGTAGCCGTTGGCGGCCATCAGCAGACCATAGGCCAGCCCCAGGCAGGCGTAGCCGGTCATCACCGGGACGGTGGAGGGAAAGGCGGCCTTCAGGGCCGCCAGCTGATTCGGTTTTTCGCTGAGACGCTCCATTGCGCCCTCCTGATCTCCTATTTCTTTTGTAGGTATATGTGAGTATACCCCGGAAAACCCCTCCTGTCAAGGAAAAGAGCCGGGCCAAAGGCGGGGCTTTCGCCTGCCCCGGTTGCCCGGCGGCCTCCGATTCACTCATTCGCGGGGACCGAGCGGCGCCCGCTTTTGGCGTTTGGGCGCCGGCTTCTTCATAGTCCTCCCTGAAAGAAAAGGCCGTGCCGCCTGCGGCACGGCCTTGCTTGCGTTTACATCTTCTCCGGGGCATCCACGCCGATGAGCTTCAGTCCGTTGCGCAGGACGATACGGGTGCAGTCCGCCAGCTTCAGCCGGGCCGCCGCGATGTGGGGCTCCTCGCCCTTGATGCGGCAGGCGGTGTAGAACCGGTGGAAGCAGCCGGCCAGCTCCTGGAGATAGCGGTTGATGTGGCTGGGATCGTAGTCCCGGGCCGCCAGGCGCACCTCCTCGCAGTACTGGGAGAGCTGCTTGACCAGGGCCTCCTCCGTCTCGCCGGACAGGAGGGAGCTGTCCACCTCCGCCATGGCGGGGACGGTCATGCCTTCGGCCTCCATGGCCCGCAGCAGGGAGCAGATGCGGGCGTGGGCGTACTCCACGTAGTAAATGGGGTTTTCGGAATCCTCCCGGACGGCCAGGCCTAAGTCGAATTCCATCTGGGTGTCGGGCTTGGCGTTGAAGTACCACCGGGCGGCGTCCACGCTGACCTCGTCCAGCAGGTCGCTGAGGCTGATGGCCTTGCCGGTGCGCTTGCTCATGCGCACCACCTCGCCGTCCCGCAGCAGCTTCACCAGCTGCATCAGCACGATGTCCAGCTTCTCGGAGCCGTTGAGACCCAGGGCGTCCAGAGCGCCCTTCAGCCGGGCCACATGGCCGTGGTGGTCGGCGCCCCAGATGTTGATGACCTTGTCAAAGCCACGGACGGCGAACTTGTTCCGGTGATAGGCGATGTCGGCGGCGAAGTAGGTGTAGAAGCCGTTGGCCCGGCGGAGCACGTCGTCCTTCAGATCCAGCTTGTCCACGTCCGCCTGCCGCTTGCCGGCCTTCAGCAGGTTTTCCCGGATGATATCAGCGGTACGGAGCCACAGGGCGCCGTCCTTCTCATAGGTCCAGCCCTTCTCGGTCAGCAGGTCCACCGTCTCAGCCACATAGCCGCTCTCATGGAGGGTGGACTCGTAGAACCAGTTGTCGTACTCGATCTTGTACCGCTGGAGGTCGGTTTTCATCTTGGGCAGGTTCACGGAAAGGCCGTACTGGGCAAGGGTCTCCTGCCGCTCCGCGGCGGGGACGTTCAACAGCTTGTCGCCGTTGGCGTCATAGTAGGACTGGGCCAAATCCCGGATGTCTCCGCCCTGGTAGCCGTCCTCGGGGAAGGGCACGTTCTCCTCGCCCTGGATGATCTGGAGGTACCGGGCCTCGATGGAGTGGGCGAACTTGTCGATCTGGTGGCCGGCGTCGTTGACGTAGAACTCCCGGGTCACGTCGGCGCCGCAGGCGGTCAGCACGGAGGCCAGGGTGTCGCCCAGCACGCCGCCCCGGGCGTTGCCCATGTGCATGGGGCCGGTGGGGTTGGCGGAGACGAACTCCACCATGATCTTCTGCCCCTTCAGATTGTCGGAGGTGCCGTAGCCGGCCCCCTCCGTCTCCACGGCGGCCATGACGTCCCGGTACCAGCTCCGGTTCAGCCGGAAGTTCAGAAAGCCGGGACCGGCGATCTCGGCGGAGGCGAAGTAGCTGCCGTCCAGGTCCAGGTGCTCCAGCAAAATCTGGGCGATGTTCCGGGGCGGCATCCGCAGGGCCTTGGAGGCCGCCAGGGCGAAGGTGGTGGTGAAGTCGCCGTTTTTCGTGTCCTTGGGGATCTCCACCGGGGCGGTCTTGACCTCGGCCTGAGGCAGCTTTCCGGCCTGGGCGGCGGAGCGGTAGGCGGCCAGCGTGAGAGCGGCGGCCTGGTCTTTCGCGTTCTGGATCATGTGGATCATATCGTCAATACCTCTTCTGTTTTAATCATTCGGCCTCTGTGCTCCGGCGGAGGCCTATCTCCGCCGGGAATGTTTCATATCGCGCCGGGAAAGGGGCTCAGCTCTTGGGCCGCACCCGGAGCTTGAAGCAGTTCCGCCCCGTGGCGGTGTGCTCGATGGCGATGGAGTATTTGACCTCCATCAAGCCGCCCCGCTCCGTCAGATTATGGCGCAGGCGGCTGGTCTGGATGTCCACGGACATGCCGCCAAAGGGTGTCTCGTACAGGGAGGTGTGCTGCCGTCCCTCCTCAAACACCATCTGGGAATTCACCTTGCCGGACCGGGTCAGGATGACCTGGGGACCCCGGATCTCAAAGGTGGTGGTGGTTCCCTCCAGGCCGGTGAGGGCCGTCTCCTCGTAGGACAGCAGGAATCCCTCCTCCGTGGCGGTGAGGGTTCCCTCGGTCATCAGCTCGGTGGCGTCGGGGTCCACGCCGTCAAAACATTGCTCACCCCGGACGGTGAGAATCACCGGGATGGCCTTTGCGGATATGTCAGCTGTTGTCAATGTCCACCCTCCGTACACTGTGGCGCAGATCCTCCCGCAGAAACAGGGAGGCCAGGCGCTCAAAATCCTCCACCCGGTCGCTGACGTAAAACTCCGCCTCGCCCCGGTGGCTGGGGTCGTTCCGCAGATTGCCGGCCTTCAGCAGCCGTTTCAGCTCAAAGGCGGATTCCTCTCCGGCGGAGACCAGCGTCACGCCGGGCCCCATCACATCCCCGATGATATCCGTCAGCAGCGGGTAATGGGTGCAGCCCAGAATCAGGGCGTCGATGCCCGTCTCCCGCAGGGGCTCCAGATACTCCCGGGCGATGGTCTCAATGACCACATCCCCCCGGTGAATCCGCCCGTTTTCCACAAGGGGCACGAACAGGGGACAGGCCTTGGGAAAGACCCGCACCTGGGGGGAGAGGGCCGACAGCATGGCCTCATAGGCGCCGGAGCGGACGGAGGCCTGGGTGGCGATGAGTCCCACCCGGTTGGCCTTTGTCTGGGTGACGGCCCGGCGGCAGGTGGGCTCCACCACGCCCACGATGGGCAGGTCGTTTTCCGCCTGCAGGACGGGCAGGGCGGTGGTGGACACGGTGCCGCAGGCGATGAGAATGGCCTTCAGGTCAAAGGAGCGCAGAAACCGCACATCCTGCCGGGCGTATCGCAGAAGCGTCTCCCGTGAGCGCCCGCCGTAGGGCACCCGGGCGGTGTCGCCGAAATAGATCAGGTCCTCCTCGGGCAGAATCTGCCGCAGGGAGCGGACGGCGGTCAGGCCGCCCAAACCGGAGTCGAATACCCCGATGGGTCGATTATCCATAGGATCAAAAACCTCCAAGGAACCAAATCCGGGCCCACAGGTCAGGAATTGGCATCTAAGTCATATATTATACTATGAGAAATGACCCGCCGCAAGACAGTTTTGACAGCTTTCCAAGATTTTTACACCCTTTCCAACAGAAGAGTATGGCTTTTTGCGAAGGACTTTGCTATAATCCATCTATATCAGAATTCAGATCACATCATGGGACGAATGGATCGGAGGTGTCTGCAGTCCATGAATATTGAATTGACGGAGCAGCAGTATCGCTACTTGCTGGATCTGGTGTACATCGGGAACTGGGTGATGAATTCCACCCGTGAAAATGACCGCATCCGGGAATACGACCAGGTGGAGAGCTTGATTTTCTCCCATGCTCCCGCCCACGGCATGAAAAAGCTGGCGGAGCGGCTGGACGGGGAGATCATCCCCTCCCGGGCCTTCGCCGACGGCGGCATCCATGAGGTCATCGCCGACTATGAGGACGTGGCCTTCTATGAGATCCTGGCGGAGGAGATGGCCCTGCGGGACATGGATGGCGAGCCCCTGACCCGAGAGAACTACCAGCAGCTGATGGAGCGGATCGACGTCTACATGGATGAGTTCGACGCCCACGGCACGGACCATATCAGCGTGGACCTGGGAGATGATTAAAGGGGGAGCGCCCCCTTTAAATCCCCCATCACCAGTCTGAGGACTGGTGAACGCGCCCAAGGCGCTTGAGTCAACGTATTTTCGCCACGTACACGCCGCGGCGAAAATGATTTCATTTTCTTCTTTTGCCGGAGGCAAAAGAACCGGCTGCGTCCGCAGGCGCGTTTCGGAGGCCAACCGCTGCGAAGCAGCGGCACTTGGGCTGGAGATGAACCTACGGTTCCCCGGCCTCTCCCTTTCCTTTGTTCTTTCGCCGCAGGCGAAAGAACGGCGCCGCGCCGCTTCGCTGGCGGCGGGGAAGTGAACATCGCGTCCACCTTATTTTCTGAAAGAGACAGAGGAGAATCATATCATGGCTGAAAAAGCAAAGGTCTATTTCGCGGATTTCCGCTGCCCCAGCTGGAAGGAGAACCTGCCCCAGAAGCTGAAGCGGCTCATGGGCGCCGCCGGGTTCGACACCATCGACATGGACGGCAAGTACGTGGCCATCAAGATGCACTTCGGCGAGCCGGGGAACCTGGCCTATCTGCGGCCCCAGTGGGCCCGTGTGGTGGCGGACATGGTGAAGGAGAAGGGCGGCAAGCCCTTCCTGACGGACTGCAACACCCTGTATGTGGGCGGTCGGAAGAATGCTCTGGACCACATTGAGTCCGCCTATCTGGACGGCTTCACCCCCTATGTCACCGGCTGCCACATCCTCATCGGCGACGGTCTGAAGGGCACAGACGAGGCCCTTGTGCCGGTGGAGGGCGGACAGTATGTGAAGGAGGCCAAAATCGGCCGGGCCATCATGGACGCCGACGTGTTCATCTCCCTGACCCATTTCAAGGGCCATGAGCAGGCCGGCATGGGCGGCTGCCTGAAGAATATCGGCATGGGCTGCGGCAGCCGGACCGGCAAGATGGAGATGCACAACTCCGGCAAGCCCTATGTGGAGGAGAAGCTGTGCGTGGGCTGCGGCGCCTGCGCCAGGATCTGCGCCCACGGCGCCCCAGTGATCACCGGCGGAAAATGCGCCATCGACACGGACAGGTGCGTGGGCTGCGGTCGGTGCCTGGCCATCTGCCCCAAGGACGCCATTGACTGCCTCTATGACGAGGCCGTGGACATTCTGAACCGGAAGATCGCCGAGTATACCAAGGCGGTGGTGGACGGACGCCCCTGCTTTCATATCGCCCTGGCCCGGGATATGTCCCCCAACTGCGACTGCCACGGGGAGAACGATGCTCCCATCACGCCCGATGTGGGGATGTTCGCCTCCTTTGATCCAGTGGCTTTGGATCAGGCCTGCGCCGACGCCGTCAACGCCCAGCCCGCCCTGCCCGGCTCGCTGCTGTTTGACGAGGGGTATGACCATGAGAGCCATGACCATTTCCACGCCGCCCATCCCGACACCGACTGGCGGGTGGCCCTGGAGCACGCGGAGCACCTGGGCATCGGAACCCGGGACTACGAGCTGATCAAAATCTGAAAACGAGACAAGAAACCGGCGCTGCTGCTGAGCGGCGCCGGATTTTTATATGCGGAAGCTCAATCCCGCAGGCTCTTCAGCTCCCAGCGGTGGCCCCGGTAGCGGTGGACGAAGAAGATGGCGCGGAAGAACCAGTCGATGTACATGGAATACCAGATGCCCAGCACGCCCAGATTCAGCACCCGGGCGAAGAACACGCCCAGAATGACCCGGAAGGTCCACATGGAGGCTGAGGACACCAGCATGGTGTAGCGGGTGTCGCCGGCGGCCCGCAGGGTCTGGGGCAGCTGGAAGGCGATGGGCCACAGGACGATGCCCACGCCGCTGTGGCTGTAGAGGATGATCCGGGCGTAGGCGTTGGCCTCCTCGGACAGACCGTAGATCCTGAGGATCAGAGGCGTCAGAACGAAGAGCAGCAGATTGATTGCCAGCATGGACACATAGCCCCACTTCATCAGCTTTCGGGTGTAGAATCGGGCCCGTTCGATGTCGCCGGCGCCCACGCACCGGGACACCACCGTCACCATGCCCAGACCGATGGACTGGGGCGCCAGGCACTGGAAGGTGCAGACCGTGTTTCCGATGGCGTTGGCCGCCACGGAGGCGGTGCCGAACACCGTTACCGCTGACAGCAGCATGAGCTTGCCCAACTGGAACATGCTGCCCTCAATGCCGTTGGGGACGCCGATGTACAGGATGTTGCGGATCATGCTCTTTTCGTGGCGGAAGGAGAAGGGTCTGGACAGATGGAGGGTCAGGTCCTTCCGGCACAGCAGCACCACCATCAGCACGGCGGCCACGATTTTGGACACCAGGGTGGGAATGGCCACGCCGGCCACCCCCAGGTGGAAGCCGAAGATCAAAATGGCGTTGCCGGCCACGTTGATACCGTTCATCACCAGGGAGACGGCCATGGAGATGTTGGAGTTGCCCATGACCCGGAACAGCGCTGCCCCGGCGTTGTAGATGGCCAGGAAGAAGGTGGAGGCCTCCACGATCATAAAGTAGATGTTGGCGTGGGCGGCTACGTCCGGCTCAATGCTGCCGAAGACCACATGGAGGATGAAGCCCTTCAGAAGATACAGCAGGACCGTGATGACCAGGGCGCACTCGCCCATGAACAGCAGAAGCTGCTGGGCGGAGCGGTTGGCCTTCTCCATCTCCCGGCGGCCCAGATACTGCCCCACCACCACGGCGCCGCCGGTGGCCAGGGCTGCGAAGGCGTTGACCATCAGAACATTCACCGAGTCCACCAGGGACACGGCGGACACCGCCGCCTCGCCCACCCGGGCCACCATCATGGAGTCCGCCAGGCCCACGGTGATGGCCAGGAGCTGTTCCACCACCAGCGGCACAATTAAATTCCGCAGGTCCCGGTTGGAAAAGTCAATCGATGTCTGTGACTGCATGAAGATCCCCTCTCTTGCCAGTCTGCCCGTAAAACTCCCGGGGACTGACGTGGAATGTGTTCTGGAAGGCCCGCAGGAAGGTGGAGTACTCCTGGAAGCCCGCCTGCTCCGCCGCCTTCATCACCGGCATGCCGGAGCGGATCAGCTCCCCGGCCAGCAGGAGCCGCTTTTGGGTGATATACTGGTGCACCGTGTAGCCCGTGACGGTCTTGAAGCGGTGCATCAGATAGTACCGGGACAGGTAGAAGCGCTTGGCCAGGGTGTCCACATCCAGCGGCTCGGCCAGGTGCTGTCCGATGTGGCGCAGAATGGCCTCGATCTTCGGGTCCACCTTGTAGGAGTCGGTCTGCTCCGCCGTCCGGTCCTTCCGGATGTCCCGGTTCACCCGGATCAGCAGCTGCTGACACAGGGTGTCCGCCAGCAGGCCGCTGGCGAACTCGGAGGACCGCAGAGCCTCCTCCAGGGCCTGGATGGCCTGCATATACCCCAGCCGCTGCTCCGGCGCGAAGCGCAGCAGATGAAAGCTCCGCTGCTGGGTCAGCTCAAAGCAGGCGGACAGGTCCGCGTCCGGGGCGCTGCGCCGCTCCAGCCACTCCCGTCCCAGCCAAATGACCACCCGCTCATAGGGCTCCGCCGGGTCAATGGCCACCCGGTGGATCAGGCCGTGGCGTACCAGCAGCAGATCCCAGGGCCGGAGAAAATAGGTCACGCCCTCCACCACATAGGTCACCCGCCCCCCCAGGCAGAGGATCAGCTTGTCAAACTCGTGGTAGTGATCCTCCAGCTTCTGGGCCCGGCTGTCCTTCAGATGAAAGAGCCGAAAATCCTCATAGAGGTAGCCGCGCTTGTCTGCCTGCCGTTCCATGCCGCTCCACCGCCTTTCTCCAGGGTGCCGGTTTTCCGTAGTTGTTTTATCTTACCGCACCTTTTGCCGACTTACAATCCAAAAACAGCTGAAAAATAACGACACTTTTCGGGAGAAATTGACGAAGTTTGCCGAATTGTAAATCAGAATTGAAATTTTTGACGTTCTTTGCTATACTTACAAACTAGAATGTAATCGACGGAAAGGAGCCTGCCTATGAGCCGCGCGGACGAAATTTTCATTCAGAACTGCAGGGACATCCTGCAAAACGGCGTCTGGGACACCGACCGGGAGGTGCGCCCCCGCTGGGAGGACGGTGCCCCCGCCCACACCATCAAAAAATTCGGCATCATCAACCGCTATGACCTGCGGGAGGAGTTCCCCATTCTGACCATCCGCCGGACCTACTGGAAGACGGCGGTGGACGAGCTGCTGTGGATTTGGCAGAAGAAGTCCAACAACATCCACGATCTGAACGCCCACGTCTGGGACCAGTGGGCGGACGAGACCGGCTCCATTGGCAAGGCCTACGGCTATCAGCTGGGGGTGAAGCACCACTATCCCGAGGGGGACATGGACCAGGTGGACCGGGTGCTGTACGACCTGCGCAACAACCCCGCCTCCCGCCGGATCATGACCAATATCTACAACTTCGCCGACCTCAGCGAGATGCACCTGTACCCCTGCGCCTACTCCATGACCTTCAACGTCTCCGGCAACGTGCTCAACGCCATTTTGAACCAGCGCTCACAGGATATGCTGGCGGCCAACAACTGGAACGTGGTACAGTACGCCGTGCTGGTGCATATGATGGCCCAGTCCGCCGGACTGGTGCCCGGCGAGCTGGTCCACGTCATCGCCGACGCCCACATCTACGACCGCCATGTGCCCATTGTGGAGAAGATGCTCTCCGCCCCCCAGTCCCCGGCGCCGGAATTTACCGTGGACCCCGCCGTGACGGACTTTTATCAGTTCACCCGGGACAGCTTCACCCTCACGGGCTACACGCCGGCGCCCTTTGAGGAGAAGATCCCCATCGCCATCTGACGCTGTTGGTAGGAGGAAAAAGCCATGAATGCCATTGTTGCAGTGGATGAAAACTGGGCCATCGGAAAGGACAACGGACTGCTGTTCTCCATCCCGGGGGACATGAAGCACTTCCGGGCCATCACCACCGGCGGGACCATCCTGCTGGGCCGCAAGACTCTGGAAACCTTCCCCGGCGGCAAGCCCCTGCCCAAGCGCCGGAACGTCATCCTGACCTCCTGCAAGGCGGATATCCCCGGCGCGGAGGTGGTCCACTCCATCCAGGAGCTGCGGGACGCCGCGGCGGAGGAGGACCCGGAGCACGTCTTTGTGGTGGGCGGCGGCAGTGTGTACACCGCCCTGCTGCCCTACTGCAGGCGGGTCTATCTGACCAAGGTGTTCGCCGCCGTGGAGGGCCCGGACACCTATTTCCCCAATCTGGACAAACTGCCCGGCTGGAAGGCGGAGCAGGCCAGTGAGCAGATGACGGAAAACGGTCTCACCTACCAGTTTGTGGAATATATTAATCAAAACATCTGATATATTGGACAGAAATCCCCCGCCGGACACTTCCCGGCGGGGGATTTTGTCGTGATGAGCGGCGGGTTTACGGCGCGGAATAGGGGAAATCCGAGACCAGGGCGCCGTCGGCCCGGGCGTAGAGGCGCCCCTCCTCGGAGTAGAACGTCTCGTTTTCCGGGTCGCAGTCGAACTGGTAGAAGACGCGGTAGATGACTTCATTCCAGCTCTCATCGAAGCAGTAGGCCCAGGAGGGGGCCGCCGCCTTCAGCTCCGACACGTTTTTCCCCAGGGTCACCGTGAAGGTCAGGTCGATGATCTCCGCGTTGGGATGGGCCTGCCGCTCACTCTCAAACAGCTCCGGGTCAAACTGCTCCTTCACGCCATAGGCCTCCGGCAGGTTGACCCGAAAGGCGCAGGGGACGCCCTTCCCCGTGTAGCCCCCCAGGCTGGTGACAGGGTAACCGAAGACGGTGTCCGGGATCCGGAGCGTCATGTGCTCCGGATCGCCGTCCCACGCATAGTGGGCGGCAAAGGCCTGGCGGCTGATGGGGTTGTAGCAGTACTGCTGGCCGCCGGTCAGCTCCAAGGACTCCGGCTGGTAGCCCCAGCTGCCCCCGGCGAAGGCGAAGAACAGCCACGCCGCCCCGGCGGCCAGCAGCACCGCCGCCGCTGCCGCCGCGCCCAGCAGATAGGCCCGGCACTTTTTCCGCCGCCATTCTCTGGAGATGGTTCGGATGGCCGCCCCGTCCAGAAGATCCCGCGCCCGCTCCGGTTCCGGCAGCGGCGCGTCCATGTCCGCCAATGCCCGCCGGCAGGTTTCGCAGGTCTTCAGATGCGCCTCCACCGCCTGACGGCTCTCCTGGGAGCAGACGCTGTCGTGATACAGCGGCAGCAGGTCAAAGGCAATGTCATGTTCCATCGAATCCCTCCTTCAGCTTCTGTCTCGCCCGGAAATAGGTCACCCGGGCCCAGCTCTCCGTTTTGCCGAACAGCTCCCCGATCTGGGAGAAGGGCAGCTCCCCGAAGGTCCGCAGGGAGAACACCTCCTTGTAGGGCTCCGGCAGGTTGTGGAGCAGCCGGTGCAGCCGCCGGGCGGTGTCCCGGTCGGCAAAGCCCTCCTCAAAGCCGCTGTCCGCCCTCTCCTCCGGCGGCTCTCCCCGCCGCTTCCGCTCCCGGCACAGGGAGAGGTACTGGTTCCGGGCGATTTGGCACAGCCACACCCGGGGCTGACAGTCGCCCCGGAAACCGTCGATGGCGGAGAGGGCCCGGAAAAAGGTCTCCTGGGTTACCTCCTCCGCCGTGGCCTGATCCCGGGACAGGGAGAGGGCATAGCGGTACACATCGGCAAAATACTGCCGGTAGATGGCTTCAAAATCGGGCACCCTCTCACCGCCTTTCATGGATAAGACGCGGGAAACCGCCGCTCGTTACATGCATCCTGAGAAAATTTTTTGAAGGCCGGGCCTGTCAGCTTTTTCAAAGACAGTTGTCCCTGTTCTGCGTCCATCATACCATGCCCCCGGCAAAAACACAAGAAAGGCGGGGTTCCCCCCGCCCATCCCGTTTCCGGCATCCCCTCCCGCCGCTGTGATGACGGCGGAAGGGGACAAAAGTCACATTGTTTTTCCATGAAAATCATTATATAATGGGATGGCAAAAAACACAAAGGAGGGACACCCATGGCGGACCTGCGCACGGACGTGCGGTACATCAAGGGCATCGGGGAACAGCGGGCCAAGGCGTTGGCCAAGCTGAACATCCGCACCCTGCGGGACCTGATCGCCTATTTTCCCCGGAAGTACGACGACCGCACCCAGATCAAGCGGGTGGAGGAGCTGCAGCCGGGAGAGACGGCCTGCGTGGCGGCCATGGTGGCCGCGGAGCCCAAGGTGTCCCACATCCGCCGGGGGCTGGATCTGGTGAAGCTCCGGGCGGTGGATGAGACCGGCGCCCTGGACGTGACCTTCTTCAACCAGCCCTGGATGAAAAACAATCTGAGGGTGGGGGCGACCTACGTCTTTTACGGCAAGGCGGAGGGGAACCTGCTCCGCCGGCAGATGACCAATCCCGTGGTGGAGATGGAGGGCCGGGGGGAGACCACCGGCCGCATCGTGCCTATCTATCCCCTGACCGCCGGCGTCAGCCAGCTGGTGCTGTCCCGCTGCGTGCGGCAGGGGCTGGACGCCTGCGCCGACATCCTGCCGGACGTGCTGCCGGACGGGGTGCGGCAGCGGCATCAGCTGTGCCATATCGGCTACGCCTATGAGAACATCCACTTCCCGGCGGACGCCCAGGCCCTGGACATCGCCCGGCGGCGGCTGGCCTTTGAGGAGCTGTTTTTGTTCACCCTGGGCTTGAAGCGGCTCCGCTCCCGCCGGGAGACGGTCTCGGTACCCCCCTGCGCCGCCGTGGACATGGCCCCGTTCTATGACAGCCTGCCCTTTACCCTGACGGAGGCCCAGCGCCGGTGCGTGGAGGAGGCGCTGACGGATATGCGGTCCGGCACGCCCATGAACCGGCTGTGTCAGGGCGACGTGGGCTCCGGCAAGACCATGGTGGCCGCCGCCTGCGTGTACTTCATGGTGAAAAACGGCCGTCAGGCGGCCCTGATGGCCCCCACGGAGATTCTGGCCCAGCAGCATTACGCGGGCCTGGCACCGCTGCTGGAGAAGCTGGGCGTCCGCTGCGCCCTGCTCACCGGGTCCACCACGGCGAAGACGAAGCGGTCCATCTGCGCCCAGCTGTCCTCGGGGGAGATCGACTTCGCCATCGGCACCCACGCCCTGATTTCCCAGGGGGTGGAGTACGCGGACCTGGGCCTGGTGGTGACGGACGAGCAGCACCGCTTCGGCGTCCAGCAGCGGGCGGCCCTGGCCGCCAAGGGCCACTCCCCCCACACCCTGGTCATGTCCGCCACGCCCATTCCCCGGACGCTGGCCCTGATTCTGTACGGAGATCTGGACGTGTCCGTCATTGACCAGCTGCCCCCGGGACGGCGGCCCGTGGAGACCTACGCGGTCCCCGGCAGCTATCACGAGAGACTGTATGCGTTTATCCGCAAGCTGGTGGGGGAGGGGCGGCAGGCCTACATCGTCTGCCCCATGGTGGCGGAGAACGAGGAGCTGCCCGACGAGCGCAAGGCGGTGACGGAGTACGCGGAAATGCTGCGGAGCGGCCCCCTGTCGGATCTGCGCATCGCGGCGGTTCACGGCAAGATGAAGCCCAGGGAGAAGGACGGGGTGATGACGGCCTTCGCCAAGGGGGAGGCGGACGTGCTGGTGGCCACCACCGTCATTGAAGTGGGGGTGGACGTGCCAAACGCCGCCGTCATGGTCATTGAGAACGCGGAGCGGTTCGGATTGAGTCAGCTCCACCAGCTCCGGGGCCGGGTGGGCCGGGGCGGACACCAGTCCTACTGCGTGTTGGTGTCGGACAACCAGAATGAGGAGACCCGCCAGCGGCTGAAGGTGATGACAAAGACCACCGACGGCTTCCGGATCGCCGAAGAGGATCTGCGGCTCCGGGGCCCCGGCGACTTCTTCGGCCAGCGGCAGCACGGCCTGCCGGGGCTGAAGGTGGCGGATCTGGGCTGCGACACCCGGCTGCTTCAGGAGGCCCAGGAGGCGGCGGAGGCGCTGCTGGAGAGGGACCCGGAGCTGACCACCTGTCCCGCCGCCGCCCAGCGGGTGCGGGAGCTGTTTGAGGAGGCGGCGGACACCCTGAACTAAAGTCAAAAAGCGGCAAAGCCACTTTTTTGAAAGGGCTTGCGGCCCGAAAAGTATTTTCTGCCACGGACACGCCGCGGCAGAAAATGTTTTTATTTGGTTCGGGCCTGCGGGCCCGAACTCTGCGAGGCTTTTTCGGCAGCCTTTATGTCCCGAAGAACAGGCGCACGGCCCAGGCGGAGGCGATGAAGCCCGTCAGGTCGGCCACCAGGGCGGCGGGGACGGTGTGGCGGGTGCGGACGATGCCGGCGGCGCCGAAGTAGACGGCGATGGTGTAGAAGGTAGTCTCCGTGCTGCCCAGCATCACCGCCGCCACCCGGCCCTCATAGCTGTCCGGGCCGTAGGCGGCGATCAGCTCGCTGCCCACCCCCAGGGCGCCGCTGCCGGAGATGGGCCGGATCAGCAGCAGGGGCGTCAGCTCCGCCGGGATGCCCAGAACGTCCAGCGCCGGGGCGCAGAGTCTGGTCAGCCACTCCAGCGCGCCGGAGGCCCGGAACATGGACACGGCGGTCAGCAGGCCGATGAGGGCGGGCAGGATGCGGAACATCACCCGCAGCCCGTCCCCGGCCCCGGTGCTCAGAGCACTGTAGACATCCACCCTCCGGCCCATGCCGTAGACCGCCACCCCCGATAGCAGCAGGGGGATCACCAGGGAGGAGAGATTCACCGCGCCCGCCTCCCCAACCGGGCCAGCAGCTTGGCCGCCGTCAGCCCCGCCGTCACGGACAGAATGGAGCTGAGCCACACCGCCGGCAGGATATCAAAGGGCGTGGAGCACCCGGCGGCGGAGCGGACTCCCGCCACCGTGGCGGGGATCAGCTGGATGGACGCCGTGTTCAGCACCACCAGCAGGCACAGATCGTCGGAGGCGGTGCCGTTTTGGCCGATTGCCATGCGGCGGGCGGCCTGGATGCCCAGAGGCGTGGCCGCGTTGCCCAGGCCCAGCAGGTTGGCGGACAGATTGGCGGAGACGGCGGCCATGGTCTCGCTGTCCCTGGAGGCCTCCGGCATCAGGCGGCGCAGCAGAGGGCGGAAGGCGCCCGCCAGCAGATCGGAGAGGCCGCTCTGCTTCATAATCTCCATGACGCCGGACCACAGGCACAGCACCCCGGCCATGGAGAGGCACAGGGTGACGGCGCTGTTGGCCCCCTCCAGAGCGGCGTTGGCCACCGCGTCCATCCGCCCGGTGGCGGCCCCGAAAATCAGGGACAGCAGCACCATGCCTACCCATACGACTGTCATTGCCATAGGCAGTTCCTCCCACATCATGAACAAGCTGTTAAAATTATGAATATACTGGAAATTCTGACTGGAATCCGTTGACAGTTCTTGTCGGATTATGGTATCGTTACAATTATTCCGCCACAAGACAAAAGAGGGAAATCGGAGAATTCGATCCGTCAGAAAAGGAGCCGTGAGATGAAGTCAACAGGTATCGTCAGAAAAGTGGATGAGCTGGGCCGCATTGTCCTGCCGATTGAGATGCGGCGTACGCTGGATATCGCCGAAAAGGACGCATTGGAAATTTATGTGGAAGGTTCCTCTGTCATTCTGAAAAAATACAAACCCAGCTGTATTTTCTGTGACAGCACCAAGGATATCACCAATTTCAAGGGCAAGAACATCTGCCCTAAGTGCCTGAAAGAGCTGAAGGGACTGTAAGCGGCAGAAAAAAGCCGCCCGGAAGGGGCGGTTTTCTTAGAGTGAAGAGGGAAAAGACACGGCCGGAGAGGACCGTGTCTTTTTGCGTTTCCAAGAAAGGAACGGCGCGCTTGCCGGATGGCCGGAGGGGTTGTCACAGGCCGAAGTGGATGAGATACTTCCACTCCGACAGCGCCCGCTCCGCAAGCAGCCACAGGGGCGTCAGCCGCCGGTCACGGGCCTGGGTCAAAATCTCCTGAAACCCCTGCAAAGACGACGGCGGCAGCAGGGTGATACCGCAGTACACCAGCCCTTTCCAGGGCGCGTCCAGAGTGTGGGCATAGGTGTCCAGGGCGGAGAAGGCGCTCAGCAGCGGCCCGACGCAGTCGTCGTCCACCCGGATGCAGCCGTACCGCTCCGGCTCATAGGCGTCGAACCGCTGTCCGGGCAGCGGCGGTGTGTCCAGAATGCCGAATTCGTGGGCGGCCATGGCTCACCCCTTGGCGGCGATGACGGCGGCGTACAGCTCGTTCCGGGCCAGGCCCGTGTGCTCCGCCACCTCCTTCACCGCGTCCTTGGTGCGCTGCCCCTGGTCCAGCAGCCTTTGCACCATCTCCACGCCCTCCTCCAGGGTGACGGCGGCGGCCTCCGCAGGCTCCACCCCGGCCACCACCAGCACATACTCCCCCTTGGGGGCGGTGGTCTCATAGTAGGCCGCGGCCTCACCGATGGTGGTGCGCTGGGTCTCCTCATGGAGCTTGGTCAGCTCCCGGCACAGGGCGATTTTCCGGTCCGGCCCGAAGGCGGCCTGCAGATCCTTTAACGTGGCACACAGCTTGTGGGGCGCCTCATGGAAGATCATGGTGCGCTCCTCGGCTTTCAGGGCTTCCAGCCGCTCCCGGCGGCTTTTTTTGTTGACGGTGAGAAAGCCCTCGAAGGTAAACCGGCCCGTGGGCAGGCCGCTGACCGCCAGGGCGTTGACGGCGGCGCAGCAGCCGGGGATGGAATAGACCGGCACGCCGTTTTCGGCGCACAGCCGCACCAGATCCTCCCCGGGGTCGGAGATGGCGGGGGTGCCCGCGTCGGTCATCAGGGCGCAGGTCTCGCCGCCCAGCAGCCGCCGCAGGATGGTCTGCCCGGCAGTGACATGGTTGTGCTCGTGGTAGCTGACCAGGGGCTTTTTCACGCCGAAGTGATTCAGCAGCTTCATGGAGACCCGGGTGTCCTCGGCGGCGATGAAATCCGCCCGCTCCAGGGTCTCCACGGCCCGGGGAGAGAAGTCGCCCAGGTTCCCGATGGGGGTGGCGACCAGATACAGCGTTCCGCTCATGGCGTGTCCTCCGTTGTTCGAAAGTAGATGGCGTCCAGCTCCGCCGTGGGGGCGCCGCCGGCGGTTTGCAGGAGCAGGGGCGGCTCCACCGTCAGGCCCGGCTTTCCGCCCCGGCGGCCCTCCAGCAGCACCAGGGAGGGGGCGGCTCCGGCGGTTTTGCAGACCTCCCGCAGCCGCTTGGGCTCCAGGCCGTGGCCCCGCAGGGCGCAGAGCAGGTCCGTCAGCCGCTCCGGCTTGTGGACCAGGCAGAAGGCCCCGCCCCAGCGCAGCAGGCAGGCCGCCGCCCGGCACACATCCTCCAGGGTGCAGTCCACCTCGGACCGGGCGGTGCGGCGGGCGCCGTCCGCCGGGACGGCCCCGCTGCCGGGCGGGTAGTAGGGCGGATTGGAGATCACCAGGTCGAAGCTCCCGGCGGAGAGATGGGCCTTCACCTCCCGCAGGTCGGCGGCGACAAAGGAGAGCCGGTCCGTCAGGCCGTTTTCTCCGGCGGCCCGCTCCGCGAGACAGACGGCGGCGGGATGGATGTCCACCCCGGTGACGGTCATTTCCGGCTGCCGCTGCAGCAGAAGCAGGCCCAGCAGCCCGGTGCCGCAGCCCAAATCGCAGACCCGCAGGCCGGGCTTCAGCCGGGGCAGGGCGGACAGCAGAAAGGTGTCCGTGCCGGGGCGGAACAGGGCGTCGTCGTAGACGAACCGGTACCCGCCGGGACAGAGGGCCTCCCAGTGCTCCATGGACCGCCCCTCCCTCAAAAGATGATAAAATATTATACCGGAAAAGCGGGGAGAGCGCAAGAGCGCGGCGGAGTCCGGCTTTCGCCCCCCGTTCCCGGTCAGGAGACAAAAAGTCCCGCGGGCACAGCCCGCGGGACTTTTATGTATCCCTTATAGATTATTCCTCGGGGACGATGGCGCCGTTGGGGCAGGTATCGCTGCAGCTGCCGCAATCCAGGCAGGCAGAAGCGTCGATGACGTACTGGTCATCACCCTGGCTGATAGCACCGGCGGGGCAGACGTCCGCGCAGGAACCGCAGCTGACGCAGGCAGAAGTGATCTTGTAGGCCATGGGAAGCACCTCCATTAGATTTTGTAACACCCATTTTACCATACAATCCGGAAAAAGCAAGCGGTTCCGTTAAACTTCTAACAGGAATTTTCTCCGGACTTCCACAAGCGGGCTATTCACAAAGTGTTCCCGGATTGGTCAAAGAAAGTCAAAAATTTCCTGTTGACATTTCCGGGAAAGGTGGTATACTCCATCGTAAGCAAAAGGTCAAAGAAAAGCAAAGTCAAAAATAAACAGAGAGGAATGTACGGAGATGGGGATTTCCGATTTGATCGCCAACTTTCTGCAGGACAGCCTGGATGAGGCGGAGGACGGCGTGCTGGAGATCCAGCGCAGCGACCTGGCCCAGCGGTTCAACTGTGTGCCCAGTCAGATCAACTATGTGATGTCCACCCGGTTTTCCCCGGAGCGGGGCTATATTGTGGAGAGCCGCCGGGGCGGCAACGGGTATATCCGCATCACCCGGGTCCGGGTGGACCGGCAGACGCTGCTGATGCAGGTGATCAACAGCTTGGGCGGCAGCATAGATCTGAACAGTGCCCGGGCCATTCTGGGAAATCTGGTGCAGTCCGGCGCTCTGGAGGAGGATCTGGGCCGGGCCCTGCTGGCCGCCGTGGGCGACAGGGCCCTGGGGGCCGTGCCCCGGCCGGTCCGGGACCAGGTGCGGGCGGACATTCTGAAGCAGGTGCTGATTTTGCAGGTGTAAAAGAGGGAAAAGCGCTGCCCGCCGCTTGTGCTCCCGAAGGGGGATTGCAAAGGCGGCGGGGAGAAGCCCGGCATCCTGTTCATCTTCATCCGTTTACAAAATATTTTCAATAGATTGGAGCGTGTGATTTATGAAATGTGAGAATTGTGGCAAGAATGAAGTGTCCTTTGTTCTGCGGAGCAATATCAACGGACAGGTCACGGAGAAACGCCTCTGCGGCGAGTGCGCCGAGAAGCTGGGCTATACCCAGAAGCTGGCCGCCCACAGCCGCCGGATGATGGAGGGGATGCGCGGCGCATTCGGCGGCTTCCCCAGCCTGATGGACGGCTTCTTCGCCCCGGAGCGGAGCCTGCCGGGCTTCGGCGGCTTCTTCGGCGAGGATCTGTTCGACGACTTCTTCCGGGATATGCCCGCCCTGGGCACCGCACCGGAGCAGCCGGTCATCGAGACGGAGTGGCGTGAGGAGCCGGTGAAACAGGAGGAGCAGAGCCGGTTCGCCCGGAAGCGGGAGCTGAACCGGCTGCGCTCGGAGATGAAGCGGGCCGTCCATGAGGAGAACTTCGAGCGGGCGGCGGAGCTGCGGGACCAGATCCGGGCCATGGAACAGGAGGACAAATAACCACAGGCTTTCCGCCACAGGAAAGGAGCGATACCAATGAACGAGAACAAATTCACACCCAGGGCCGAGGAGGCCCTGCGGCTTTCCCAGGAGGCGGCGGGGGAGCTGGGCCACGGCTACGTGGGCACCGAGCATCTCCTGCTGGGCCTGGTCCGGGAAGAGGAGGGCCTGGCCCACGCCGTTTTGACGGAGGCCGGCCTGACAGACGAGCTGCTGGTGGAGATCATCAAGCGCACGGTGGGGGTGGGGCTGCCCGGCGGCAACCCTGCCCAGGGGCTGACCCCCCGGGCCCGCCGGGTGGTGGAGATCGCCATGGAGGACTCCATGCGGGGAAACTGCAACTTCGTGGGCACCGAGCATCTGCTGGCGGGCATCCTGCGGGAGGGGAACAACATGGCCGTCCGGGTTCTGCGGGTGGCGGGCTGCGACCCCCGACACCTGTACACGGCCCTGATGGCCAAGGTCCAGCAGAAGCCCCGCAGCGCCCCCGGCGCCCCCAGAGCCGCCTCCGCCGAGCGGGAGGACACCCGGAGCAAGACCCTGCGGGAGTTCACCCGGGACCTGACCGCCGACGCCCGGGCGGGCAAACTGGACCCGGTCATCGGCCGGGAGGGGGAGATCAGCCGCATGATCCAGATCCTCTCCCGCCGCACCAAGAACAACCCCGTCCTCATCGGCGAGCCCGGCGTGGGCAAGACCGCTTTGGCGGAGGGATTGGCGGAGCGGATCGTCCTGGGGGACGTGCCGGCGGAGCTGCTGGACAAGCGGATTTTGTCCATGGACCTCAGCGGCATGGTGGCGGGCACCAAATACCGGGGCGAGTTTGAGGAGCGCATCCGGAAGGCCCTGGACGAGGTGAAGAAGGCCGGAGACGTGATTCTCTTCATCGATGAGCTCCACACCATCGTGGGCGCCGGCTCCGCGGAGGGGGCCGTGGACGCCGCCAACATCATCAAGCCCGCCCTGGGCCGGGGCGAGATCCGCTGTCTCGGCGCCACCACCCTGGACGAGTACCGCCGCTATATCGAGAAGGACGCTGCCCTGGAGCGCCGGTTCCAGCCGGTGCAGGTGGGGGAACCCTCCCCCGAGGCCGCCCTGGAGATTTTGAAGGGCCTGCGGCCCCGGTATGAGCAGCACCACCGGCTGACCATCACCGACGAAGCCCTGGAGGCCGCTGTGGAGCTGTCCGGCCGGTATATCAACGACCGGTTCCTGCCGGACAAGGCCATCGACCTGATGGACGAGGCCGCCTCCCGGGTGCGGATGGAGGGGGAGGAGCCCTCCCCCGAGCTGAAGAGTCTGGAGGCCAAGCTGGCGGAGGTGCGGAAGGACAAGGACGCCGCCGTGGTGGGGCAGGACTTTGAGCGGGCCGCCCAGCTGCGGGATATCGAGAAGAACTATCAGGATCAGATAGACGCCGAGCACACCCGCCGCCGGCAGACCCACCGGCAGCACCGGCCTGTCACCGCCGAGGACGTGGCCGCCGTGACGGCCACTTGGACGGGCATCCCCGTCACCCGTCTGACGGAGGATGAGTCGGAGAGGCTGCTCCGCCTGGAGGACAGGCTCCACGCCCGCATGGTGGGGCAGGAGGATGCCGTCCGGGTGGTGGCCCGGGCCATCCGCCGGGGCCGGGTGGGGCTGAAGGACCCCAGGCGGCCCATCGGCTCCTTTTTGTTCCTGGGCCCCACCGGCGTGGGAAAGACCGAGCTGTGCAAGACCTTGGCGGAGACCATGTTCGGCGACGAGAACGCCATGATCCGCCTGGACATGTCCGAGTATATGGAGCGGCACACCGTGTCCCGCCTCATCGGCTCGCCCCCGGGCTATGTGGGCCATGAGGAGGGGGGACAGCTGACGGAGAAGGTCCGCCGGAGGCCCTACTCCGTGGTGCTGTTCGATGAGATCGAAAAGGCCCATGAGGACGTGTGGAACATCCTGCTGCAGATCCTGGAGGATGGCCGCGTCACCGACGCCCAGGGCCGGGCCGTGGACTTCAAGAACACGGTCATCGTTATGACCTCTAACCTGGGGGCGGACCACATTCTGTCCAGCGGCAGCCGTCTGGGCTTTGACGCCAAGGATGCCGCCGCCGACGAGGCCGAGGCCTTCGCCCGGACCAGGGAGACGGTCATGTCCGAGCTGCGCCGGACCTTCCGGCCGGAGTTTCTGAACCGCATCGACGACATCATCGTGTTCCGCCGCCTGACTCAGGGGGACATCACGGAGATCGCTCGGCGGATGCTGCGCTCCTCGGCGGAGCGCATGGCAGCCATGGGCATCACCCTCCAGGCTGACGACGAGGCGGTGGAGGAGCTTGCCCGGCAGGGCTACGATCCCAAGTACGGCGCCCGGCCCCTGCGGCGCTGCCTGCAGGAGAAGCTGGAGGACGCCGTGGCGGAGCAGATGTTGGACGGCACCCTGCGATCCGGCGACACCGCCCGGCTGACGCTGAGGGACAACAGGCTGCTGGTGACGAAATAAGCAGACAGGCGGACCGCCGGGACCTTTGATGGCTCCGGCGGTTCTGTCATGGGACCGACCATCCGGCGGCCTGCGCCCCGCGCAAAAACAAGGTTTTTTTCACCGGCGCCACCCGGCCCGCCGCCGGGCCCGCGCCCGTTTGCAGAAGCATTCACATTTACATTAACAGTAACATTAACATTGACATTTACCTTTACATTAACACTGTCCCAAAAATTTTTTTGGAATCCAAATTTGCACGAAAACGTGCAAAGGAAGATATGGCGCCCTACGGGACTGGATTCCCGTGAATTACTTGATTTGTTCATACTTTTCTTGTATGATGAACCTACATTGCGAACAAGCATCTGAAAGGAGCGTTCATATGCCGTTTTCATTCAACTTCGGCGGATTCAATCCCGGCGCTTTCCAGGGAGAGGGACAGCCGGACTTCTCCCAGTTCCAGCAGCGGGAGAAAAAGCCCCGCAAGCCTCGGAAGGCCATCGGCAACGCCTTCGCCCGGACGCTGATCAACCTGGCGGTGACGCTGGTGTTCGCCGCCGTGTATTTCTACGCGGAGCTGCCCGCCATCAACCTCCACGCGGAGGAGTTCTATGTCTTTGTGTTTCTGTGCTGCGCCGTCTACTGCGTCTGCGCGGTGCTCACCTCCGGCTTCCAGGGGGACGGAGTAAAGGGCTACGTCCACTTCGTCCGGAAGCAGTGCACCGTGCCCTTCCTGGCCTTTATCATCCTGATCGCCGTCATCGGCGTGGGCGCCCTCTCCTCCTGGGTGGTGCTGCGGGCCTCCAGCTACAGCGAGCTGCTGCCCATTGAGAGCGGCGACTTCACCGCCGAGGTGGAGGAGATCAGCTACGACCAGATCCCCATGCTGGACGCGGACTCCGCCTCCCGCCTGGGCAGCCGGAAGCTGGGCGAGCTGGCGGACATGGTGTCCCAGTTTGAGATCCTGCCCAACTACACCCAGATCAACTACCAGGGCCGGCCCGTCCGGGTCACCTCCCTGGGCTACGCCGACATCATTAAGTGGTTCACCAACCGTTCCGACGGCCTGCCCGCCTACATCATCATCGACATGGTGACCCAGGAGGCGGAGGTGGTTCGCCTGAGCGAGGGCATGAAGTATACCACCGCCGAGCACTTCGGCCGGAACCTGTACCGCCACCTGCGGTTCAACTACCCCACCATGATGTTCGACGCGCCGGTGTTTGAGATCGACGAGGAGGGCACGCCCTACTGGGTCTGCTCCCGCATCGTCAAGACCATCGGCCTGTTCGGCGGCACGGACATCCAGGGCGCGGTGCTGGTGAACGCCATTACCGGCGAGTGCCAGTACTATGAGGAGGTTCCCGCTTGGGTGGACCGGGTGTACTCCTCCAACATCATCATGGAGCAATACGACTACTACGGCATGTACCACAACGGGTTCTTGAACTCCATCTTCGGCCAGCGGGACGTGACCCTGACCACCGACGGCTACAACTATATCGCCATCGACGACGATGTGTACATGTACACCGGCGTCACCTCCGTCACCTCCGACCAGTCCAACATCGGTTTTATCCTGACCAACCAGCGGACCAAGGAGACCCACTACTATCCCTGCGCCGGCGCCACGGAGACCTCCGCCATGGACTCCGCCCAGAGTCAGGTGCAGCAGATGCGCTATGAGGCCACCTTCCCGCTGCTGCTGAACATCGCCGACCAGCCTACCTACTTCATGGCCCTGAAGGGGCAGGACGGCCTGGTGAAGATGTACGCCATGGTCAACGTCCAGCAGTACCAGATCGTGGAGACCGGCGGCACCGTGGCGGAGTGCGAGACCAACTACCGCCGTACCCTGGCGGAGAGCAACCTCATCCGGGAGGAGCAGGCGGAGATCGAACAGCCGGAGACGGATCTGACGGAATTGGGCGTGGCCATTCGCGAGATCCGGACGGCGGTTATCAGCGGAAATACGAACTTCTTCCTCTATACGGATACTCCGTCTGCAAGCGGCAGGCGCATGGTATTCCGTGTGTCCGCGGCTGATGTGCCGCAGGCGGCGCTGCTGGATGTGGGCGACTCCGTTCTGATCGATTATGACCAGCTCCAGATCCCAGAGAGCGCTGGAGACGCCGATATCTATCTGGCGGATAGCGTGAATTTCTATGATGCGGTCTGGGACCCGGCGGATGTGGCAACGCCGTCTGAAGCGCCCGCGGAGGCCCAGGAACAGCCGGCGGAGGACAGCTCCGCCGAAGCGCCCGCCGCGTAAGAGGAGGACTGCTTTATGCGATACACCGCGGTGTTTGAGAGCCCCATCGGGCCGCTGACCATCGTCTCCGACGGGGAGGCCGTCACGGGCCTGGACTTCCCCCTGTGGCGGGGAGCGCCCCGGACGGCGGCGGACGGGGAGCGGCGGGAGGATCTGCCCATCTTCCGGGAAACCCGCTGTTGGCTGGAGACCTATTTTTCCGGCAGAGACCCCGGCCCCGCACCGCTGCTCCGCACCGGCGGAACCGCCTTTCAGGAGCTGGTCTGGGCGGAGCTGCGGAACATTCCCTACGGCCGCCTGACCACCTACGGGGCGATTGCCGGGGCCATCGCGGAGAAAACCGGACGTCCCCAGTCCGCTCAGGCCGTGGGCGGCGCCGTGGGCCGGAACCCGGTGGCCATCCTGATCCCCTGCCATCGGGTGGTGGGGAAAAACGGCAGCCTCACTGGCTTCGGCGGCGGGCTGGATGCGAAAGTCGCCCTGCTGGAGAGCGAGGGCGTGGACATGACCGGGCTGTACCGCCCCGCCAAGGGCACGGCGCTGTAAAAGAAAAAAGGCTCTTCCCGGCGGGGATATCCCCCAACGGGCTCCAAAAAGACAAACGGCACCCCCGCGCAGGTTTTTTTTCCTGCGCGGGGGTGCTGCAATTTTACCGGGAAAAGCTGCAAATATCAAAGCGGTCCGGTCAGAAAACCGCCTGGTCCGCCGTCGGATTTTCATAGACGCGAAACTGTTCGGATTTCGTTAAAAAAGAGAATTTGGGCGGTTCGAATTGACAAAGAAAGGAAATTAATGTAAATTTTTATTAAGATACTATGAAAGTAGTCTGCTTCCCTGCGAAACCGGGCGGAATGATTTCTGCATGACAAGGGCCTCCTGGACGCGGGCCCTGCCGCGGATTACGCGCAGACCGGGAATCCGGGCCGGTCCTGATTCAGGACCAGCATGTCGGCAACCGTCGCGATGAATTCCGAATTGGTGGGTCTGCCCACCAGGGAACTGACCGTATATCCAAAGCAGTGCTGCAGATAGTCGATGTTTCCCCTGTCCCAGGCAGCCTCAATGGCCTTTCTCATGTCGCGCTCCACGCGGCTGGCGGTTGTGTGATAGCATTTTGCGATATCGGGATAGAGGAGCTTCGTAACGGAGCAGCTCATCATTTCCGGATCTCTCATAACCATGATGATGGCCTTTCGGAGATAGCGGTATCCCTTGATGTGGGCGGGAACGCCCAGCAGGCGCAGGAAGGAGGAGACCCTCGCTTCCACCCCAAGGTCCGCGTCCGTATGGGCACCGGAGGTGCCTGGAAGGCCTTCATTCATATATTTCAGCAGATTGACGATCGAATCGCCCGTCTGACCGGAGGAACTGACGCCCCATCCGGGAATCACCGGTATGACGATGCCGTCCGCGGTGTGGAAGTACGCGAAGATTTTCAGCGTCCGATTCTTTTCGTGGATGCGGGACAGCAGAGACACGCTGTTCTCCACGGCCAAATTGATGACGAGTACATTCGGCGCTTTCTCACGGAGCAGCTTTACCAGGCTCTCACCGTTGGTTGCGGTTCCAATGATTTCCATATTCTTTTGGAAACGGATGTATCCCGCCAACAGTTCACAAAAGTCTGAATCGGGGTCCGCGACAGCGATTTTTAATGTGCTCATTGATATAGCTCCTCTCTTATTTTGTTAATTATAATATAGCAGGTCTTTGTTCCGCGCGCATTCCCCAAAATAAACGCAAAACAGACAATGTTTTTTACCAGAAATTGTCTGGAAATATGACAAAAAATTTTTTCAATTTGACAGGTGGGAGGTGAGAAATCATTTTGCCAATTTTCAGACAGATTTCCTGAAAAAAATTTGCATTGGATTACAAAAAGTTAGCTTCAAGAAAGGAGTGGCTGTTACTTGCTTTTTAATCATACCATAGCAGAAGCGGACCGCTGCGCCAACATGCTGGTCAAAAGCAGAACCCGTTCCGGACTGAGCCGGAAGACGATGAGCGCGGCGTTAGACGTTTCAGAGGGTACAATAAAGGCATGGGAAAATGGTCAAGGATCTCCCACTCTGCATGGAATTCTGGAGTGGTTTCGCACGGTGGGCGAAAGCCCCTTCCGCCCTATGATGGATTTTTTCTGGCCGGATCAGTTCGCGGAACTTGCTCCACAAAACAGCGATGATGAGATTCGGCAGGCAGGAGAGTTCTACTTTTCCAAAGTGGCCGGGCCTATGGAGATTCAAAAACTCCATTATCTCATTTTCGGGAACCACGGGTCCGAGTGGTCCGGTCTGTTGGACATGGCCTGCGCCCACGTTCACACCAGCCTGAACAGCCGTTACCGGGTGGCGGAAATCATTCAGGTGTCATATGAACTGAGCGCGGCCAACAACCGTACCGCAAAGCCCCCGGAGATTGAAGTGGACCGGGCCTTGCTCCTGTCTGCGATTGATGCCGCAAGGGAGGCCTCCGCCTCTCCCTGGAAAAGGGGATATGTGCTTGGCACAGACCATGCGGATATTTCCGCACTGCTGGCGCAGGCCCGCATGGATTCCGGCGCCACCCAGAAAGAACTGGCAAAGGCCCTGGGAAAAACGGAACATACCATTCAAAAGTGGGAGACTGAGTACAGCCCCTCTTTTTTGGACCTGTGTACCTGGTTCCGCGTACTGAATATGCCAGCGTGGACATACATTCACTGCACGCTGTATCCCACTGAAAAACTGATATTTTTAGAGGGAGACGAGAAATTCCGCAGTGAACTGGTTTCCTACATCTCCGGAAATGACAGCACTGAGCTGAGAAAGATCTTCTTTCTGGTCGCCGGCATGCACGGGTCCAACTGGATGGCGGTGCTGGAGATGATGTTTGAGCACGTCTGCTCGCCGCTGGCACAGCGGGTGATCTCCGCCCGCACGGTATTGATTGGCTACCAGATGGATCAGCGCGATAAGCAGCTGCTGGGAGCGGAACATATCATGCCGGATATTGAAAACCTGAACCGCTGCATCGCACTGGGAACTGAGGCGGCAAAGTGCGGATGTCCCGCGTATAAAATGTAAAAGGCAATGATTCCGGTACGAAAACAGCCCTTTCCGAAGTGGTCCGCTTTCAGCACTGGCCAAGAAGCAAATTTGGAAAAAATCAGCGGCTACGCAACCAGGGCCAAATCGGCAAGACGCGATACCGGACGGTAGAGTCGCGCACCGCCGATGCCGCCCATGAGCGCCCTGCCTGTCTCGGGCAGCAGCCATTTTTTACAGGCGTGAATAGGAAAGGAGCATGAGGACTGGGAGACCGCAGGTAATACCCGGAGACGCCGTGAGCGGTTCATCCCCGTGTTGATGATAGAGTGTTCGGCCCCGGAGGGAATCGTGTCGACGACGCCCTCCGGGGTTTTCCGTCATAACAGAGGGGGTGCGCGGGACGGCAGGGAACGGTCCGATCAACTCAGCCGGATGGAAAGCGCCTGACCGGCGGAACATCCGGAACTGGACGGGGATGGGCAGATACCACGCCCAGGAGACGAAGATTACCTGTCAGAGGGAACCCTTCCTGCATAAATTCCACATCAATCATGTGAAAGACGGCAAAACGCTTTGAACGAAAAAAGACCCTGTACCTGCTGATATATCAGTGATACAGGGAATTTTTCCGCGAATATTGAAGCACGATGGATGCAGACGCTTCCGCCCCGCACCCCAACCCAGCGGAGCGAATCGCGGTTGGAGAGGAGGAGCAGCGGAATGAGTGCGCTCTGACTTTTGAAAAAAGTCGGAGCAAGCGATATGTAGCTTGCTCCGACGTGGAAAGCGTGAACACTTTCGAGGTGCCAGCTTTCAAGTCCGAGTCCAAAACCAACCGCGAATCCAGCGGAGCGAATCGCGGTTGGAGAGGAGGAGCAGCGGAATGAGTGCGCTCTGACTCTTGAAAAAAGTCGGAGCAAGCGATATGTAGCTTGCTCCGACGTGGTGACCCGGCGGGGATTCGAACCCCGGACCCACTGCTTAAAAGGCAGTTGCTCTGCCGACTGAGCTACCGAGTCAGGTCTGTATATGAAACGCTGCCGCGTAAGGTTTTGGCTGGGACGGCTGGACTCGAACCAGCGGATGAGGGAGTCAAAGTCCCTTGCCTTACCACTTGGCGACGCCCCAATGGGAAAGTGGACAAAGGGGACCGGGGCAACCCCGATCCCCTCGTCCTTGTATGGGGTGGGTGATGGGACTCGAACCCACAACACCTGGAACCACAATCCAGTGCTCTGCCAATTGAACTACACCCACCACATCTGAAACTTCCATCGCAGGAGTCCGCTGTTCCGATCCGCCCAAAAAGAGAGCTGGTACGCCAGAAGGGACTCGAACCCCTGGCCCACTGCTTAGAAGGCAGTTGCTCTATCCAGCTGAGCTACTGGCGCGAATATTGGAGCAGGTGACGAGAATCGAACTCGCATCCCCAGCTTGGAAGGCTGGTGCCCTGACCATTGTGCTACACCTGCGTACGCCCTCCGAGGAAATCGTCAGCTTGATGATAATACCATGGAAGTGGCCGGGTGTCAAGGGGTTTCTTGAAGATTCTCCCTGCATTTTGCCACAAAGTAGTCAAAAACCAATTCTCCGTCCACGGTTTCCGTCTTGACGGAAGGCGTGAGCCGCTCCGGGTGCCACTGGAGCGCCCACAGCGGCAGCGTGTGGTGGTACAGCGCTTCCACAGTGCCGTCCTCCGCCCGGGAGGTGGCCTCCAGCCCGGCGCCCAGCCGGTCCACCGCCTGGTGATGGGCGCTGTTTACCAGGAAGGAGGGGCCGTAAAACCGGGCGGAGAGGGAGCGCGGCGCCGCTGTCACCCGGTGCAGCCGGTCCCGACCGTCAACCTGCCCGTGGCCCCGGATATCCTGCAGCAGCGTCCCGCCGAAGAACACGTTGATGACCTGAAGTCCCCGGCAGATGCCTAAAACCGGCTTTCCCGTCGACAGAAACTGCTCCAGCAGCTCCAGCTCCAGCCGGTCCCGCTCCCAATCCGGCGGATGGGAGCCCCGGTTCGGCTGCCCGTACAGCGCCGGGTCCAGATCGCCGCCGCCGGGCAGCAGCAGCCCCGCACAGCCCATGGCCCGGCCGGAATGGGGGGAAAAACAGGGGAGCCCGCCGGCCCGGCGCAGGGCCCTGGCATAGTTCATCAGCTGGGCCTCCCGGCCCAATACGAAAATCCGCGGCGTCAAAGCCATCCCTCCTGAGCGTTCAAAGATCTAAAATAGTTTATGCAGAAAGGAACGGCTGAAATTATGGGAAGATTTTCCGGGAGTGTTGCATTTGCAATTTGCATTTACCCAGAAAAATAGTATATTAAAACCGTATTAATGATAATGTTTACTGATAGACAGTTAGAGGAGGAATGGCCATGGCAATACAGTCTGTGTGCCCCAGCGTGGCGCTGGAGAATCCCAAGGAGGATTACAAGTGCTCCGTCCGTGTGGAACAGTACCGGGTGAGCAAGCAGGCTATTTACTTTGCCGCCTTCCCCGGAACCAAGTACCTGCCCTTCCAGGCGGTGCAGCGGGCCTGGAGCCAAAAAACCACCATGGCTCTGACAGGCTGCTGCGGCAAGGAGCTGCCCATGGTGGTCCTGCGGATAAAATACGAGGGCGGCTTCTATCAGAACCTTACCTTTGAAAAGCAGAAGTCGGCGGACCGGGTACTGGCCATTCTGGCGGAGTGCCGCCCGGATGTGCCCCAGGAGCCGGAGCGCAGACGCTGAATCATCAAAATCGGGGAGGAGAGCAAAATGGCATTCAAAAGCATGTATGAAAAGGTGCCGGTGAGAGACCCCAAGGCGGATTACCAGTCCGCGGTCAAGATCGGCAATGTCCGGATCGGAAAAGAGGCGCTGTATCTGCCGTCGTTCCCCATGGGTGCCCAGTATCTGCCCCTGGCGGCGCTGGAACGGGCCTGGATGCAGAAGAGCGCCCTGGCCACCAGCGGCTGCTGCGGCGTTCAGCTGCCCATCTATGTGCTGCGGGTGGACTACGGCGGAACGTTCTATCAGAACCTGACCTTCGACCGGGAGCAGGATGCCAGCCGGGCGCTGAGCCTGATCCGGGGGATCCGGCCGGAGCTTCCCGGCGCGCCGGAGGGGACAGCGGCCGCGAATGAGAGCCACCGGCTGAGCCGGGGAGCGGAATAAGCACGGCAGGGGACTTGCTGCCGGCTGCCCAAGGCCCGCCGCGCCATCGTTTCCATCTCTTGCGCCGGGGCCCGTTTTGCCGGATGCCGGAAGCCCTTTTACGGGGCGGCCTCACCGGAGAACCGACGGGTCCCTGCGCCCACAGGACGAATCAAGCGGAAACGCCGCCCGGCCGGGCGGCGTTTTTTCATCGGTCAGGGGTGGGGAGCGTCCCCACGGGACTCATGGTCAGCAGCTTTTGCCGCTCCCTGTAGTCGGGAAACACGCTGGACAGCAGGGCGTAAAAGGCGGGGCCGTGGTTTTTGTACCGGATGTGGCACAGCTCATGGACCACCACCAGGTCGATGGCGGGCTCCGGCGAGTCCACCAGGAAGCAGGAAAAGCACAGGCTGTTCTTCCCGCTGCAGCTGCCGTAGCGGGTCCGGGCGGCGGTGATCTTCACGCCGGTGGGGAACAGGCCCAGCAGCCGGCTGTAATAGGCCACCTTGGGGGGCAGGATTTCCCGGGCCCGGGCCTTCAGCGCCCGCAGCTCCTCCGGCGTGGGGGGCGGCGGGGCGGCGGCCATTCTGGTCCGCTGCCGGGTAAGATGCTCCTCCAGCCACGACTGATGGGACGCTACGAAATCGTCGATGGCCGCCTGGGGCATCCTCAGGGGGGCCCGCACCCGCACCTTACATTCTCTTGTGATCTCCAGCGCCACCGTGCGGCGGCGGGAGCGAATCAATTCATACTCTGTCATAGGAGCATCTTACCATATTTGCACGGAGAGGACAAGCCCCGGACAGGCCCGGGCCGCATAGGATGCACTGTACCCAAAGATTCTTTCTGCGGGTAACTTTGGGAGACAAAGGAGTCTGCGGAGCGTATGAATGAGATCTATCGGAAGGATCCCCTTCTGACCCCACCGGCCTGTCCGGTAACGGGCTGCAATAAAAGCGGCACACAGTGCGTGGATATCAGCCAGGAGGTCATCCTGAGCCCCACCGCCACGGTGGGCACGGTGATCACCACCTGTCAGGGCAACCCTACCGTGGAGTGCACCACCAACGCGGAGGGCACCGCCTGCACCGTGACACTGACCCAGCGGGTCTGCGTCACCATCCCCGTGACCTTCGGCGTCACCAAGACTGACGGCGAGCCCGGCATCCTGTGCGCGAAGGACTGATATCCATATCAAAAGGGCCGGAGCGGCGGGCTCCGGCCCCTTTCCGTGTGCGGGGAGGGACAAGGGTGTGTGCGCGCATTGTGGAAATGTGTATTTTAGAGAAGAACTTTTTTGAAATATCAGTGAAAATAGATATTGCGGCCATGGGGAAAACTTTGTATACTGTGATAGAAAAGAACCCCTGATTAAAGTGAAAAGGAGCGAGCATATGACTGCTTATGCAAACATGAGCCGCGAGGAGCTGCAGCGGGAGCTGGACGCGGCCTCTCAGGAATTTGAAAAGCTGAAGGGCCTGGGCCTGAAGCTGAATATGGCCCGGGGCAAGCCGGGCAAGGACCAGCTGGACATGGTGTCCCAGGGACTGTTTGGCGTGTTCCGGACGCCGGAGGACTTCGTCAGCGACGGCGTGGACTGCCGGAACTACGGCGAGCTCAACGGCCTGCCCGCCGCCAAGCGGCTGTTCGCGGAGATCCTGGGCTGCAAGCCGGAGCAGGTGTTCGTGGGCGGCAACGCCAGCCTGCAGCTGATGTATGACGCCATCTCCAAGGCTGTCACCCACGGCCTGCTCCACAGTGAGCGGCCCTGGAAGGAGGAGGGGAAGCTGAAGTGGCTGTGCCCCGCCCCCGGCTATGACCGCCATTTCAAGGTCACCGAGTCCTTCGGCTTTGAGCTGGTCACCATTCCCATGACCCCCGACGGCCCGGATATGGACGCCGTGGAGCAGGCCATCCAGGACCCCGCTGTCAAGGGTATGTGGAACGTGCCCAAGTACTCCAATCCCCAGGGCTACGTCTACTCCGATGAGACCATCCGCCGCATCGCTTCCATGAAGCCCGCGGCGCCGGACTTCATGCTCATGTGGGACAACGCCTATTGCATCCATGAGGTGGAGGGGGACTATCTGGAGTTCCCGGACATCCTCAGCGAGTGCGCCAAGTACGGAAATGCCGACATGGTCTACGAGTTCGCCTCCACCTCCAAGGTCACCCTGCCCGGCGCCGGCATCGCCTGCATGGCCGCCTCCGAGGCCAACATCGCCCACCTGTCCAAGCTCATGGGCATCCAGATCATCAGCTACGACAAGGTGAACCAGCAGCGCCATGTGCTGTATCTGAAGGACAAGGCCCACACGCTGGAGCTGATGAAGCGCCACGCCGCCATTCTGGGCCCCAAGTTCCGGGCCGTCACCGAGGCTCTGGACCGGGAGATCGCTCCCCTGGGCATCGCCTCCTGGACCCATCCCAAGGGCGGCTACTTCGTGTCCTTCGATGCCATGCCCGGCACCGCCAAGCGCACTTTGGCCCTGTGCAAGGAGGCGGGCGTCACCATGACCGGCGCCGGCGCCACCTTCCCCTACGGCGTGGACCCCGACGACTCCAACATCCGCATCGCCCCCTCCCTGCCCCCCGTGGCGGAGCTGGAGCAGGCGGTCAGCGTGTTCTGCGTCTGTGTGAAGCTGGCGTCCCTGGAAAAGCTGCTGGCTGAGAAATGAGATACTATGGCGATGTGTACCGCCCGCCCTCCGAGGCCCGGAGCCTGATCGTCCAGGTGACCTACGGCTGCAGCCACAACACCTGCGCCTTCTGTTCTATGTACAAGGCCAAGCGGTTTGCCGTCCGCCCTCTGGAGGAGGTGCTGGAGGACTTCCGGGAGGCCCGGCGGATCTACCCCCGGGTGGACAAAATCTTCCTGGCCGACGGCGACGCCCTGGTGCGGAAGGCCGGAGAGCTGGAGACGATTCTGGACACCATCCGGGAGCTGTTTCCGGAGTGCCGGCGGGTCACCAGCTATGCCTCGCCCTCGTCCATCCGCATCCGCACCGATGAGGAACTGCGGACCCTGCGGGAGAAGGGCCTGACCATGGTGTATATGGGCCTGGAGTCCGGCTGTGACGACGTGCTGAAGCTCATGCGCAAGGGCCACGGCGCGGCGGAGATCGTGGAGATGGGCCAAAAGGTCCGGCGGAACGGCATGGCTCTGTCCGTTACCGCCATCACCGGACTGGGCGGGCCGGCGCTGATGGAGCGCCACGCCCTGGAGACGGCGGAGGCCTTCAACGCCATGAACCCGGAGTATATCGGGATGCTGACGCTGATGGTGGAGCCGGAGACACCCCTGTATGACTGGGTGCGGGAGGGCAGCTTCCAGCTGCTGACGCCGCCACAGGTGCTGGAGGAGACCCGGCTGCTGGTGGAGCATCTGGACAGCCCCGACAGCGTGTTCCGCATGAACCACGCCTCCAACTACCTGTCCCTGCGGGGGACGCTGAACGGCGACCAGGCCGCCATGCTGGCCACCATCCACCAGGCGGAGCACGATCTGAGCCGCCTGCGGCCCGAGTCCTGGAGAGGACTGTGAAAAGCGAAGACCGGACGCCCTCCCGGGCGTCCGGTTTTTTTGATAGAGCAAAAAAGGTCGAGTGTAAGGGCGCCTGTCCCTGATAAGACCGACGCTGTCAGGAGGTGAGGGGATGAAGGAACAAATTTTGGCGGTCCAGAACCTGCCGCTCTGTCTCGCCGTGCTCCGCCGCCGGGGCGAAGGACTCCTCCAGGTCCCGCAGAATCTCCCGCTTTTTCCGGCGGGGGACCTTCAGCTGCCGTTTCGCCTGTCTCATGTACTGTTCTTTCATTCCGGCACCTCCGTGCGCTCATAATTCCGGATAAATCCGTCTACACAGTCTGAATAGCTCCGCCAGAAGCCGATGAGTTCCCCCAGAACCTCCCGGCCCTGAGGGGTGACGGCGTAGTATTTCTTGGAGCCGCCGTTGGCGCCGGAGGGCACCCAGACGGCTCTGAATCAGCCCTGTCTCCTGAGGCCAGCAGAGAATGGGATAGACGGCGCCCCCGGGCGTAGCCCAGCACCTCTCCGTCCCGGCGGTCCAGTTCCGTGATGATCTCGTAGCCGCTGGTCTCCCGCCGGGCGATGAGGTACAGCAGTATCATCTCCAGGAAGCCTGTCAAGAGAAAGCAAAACAGGACGGCACGAAAACCGTGCCGCCCTGCGTTTGAAATGCAGAAAACCGCTTCTGCCGTCACTCGGACTTGGCCAGCAGAAAGATGGTGGCGATGATGCAGGCAAAGCCGATGAGATCTGTGGCGGCGAACTCTGTCCCCAGCCAAAAGGCGGAGAAAATGGTGGCGGACACCGGCTCCGTGGCGGCCAGCATGGAGGAGCGCACCGGACCGATATCCATGACGCCCTGCATGATCAGAGAGAAGGCGACGGCGGTGCCCAGCAGCACGATGGCCGCCACGGCCAGCCATCCCTGGATGGGCAGGGAGACCGAATCGTTCCAGCTGCGGGACGCCAGAGTGAGGACGATGCCGCCGGTCAGCATCCCCAGGCCGGTGACGGCGCTCTGATCCCAGCGGGTGAGCAGCCGCCTGGGCAGCAGGGAATAGAGCATCACGGCAACCGCGGCGGCCAGTCCCCAGAAAAGTCCCTGGGAGGAGAGCATCATCTGCGTGGGATTGCCGCCGGTGGCCAGCAGATAGACGCCGAAAAGGGCCAGCACCAGGGAGATGGCCTCCCGCCGGTGGGGCTTCCGGCGGCTGCGCAGGCAGGTGTACAGCATGATGAGCACGGGGCCGAGATTCTGCAGCACCGTGGTGGTGGCGGCGTTGGAATAGGAGATGGCGGTCATATAGGCGTATTGGCACAGCAGAAGGCCAAAGACGCCGTAGCAGAGCAGCTGCAGAGTGTCCCGGCGGCTGCGGAAGATGCCCCGGACACTGTCCCGGTTCCGCAGCAGCGCCAGCAGGGTCAGAATGCCCCCGCCCACCAGCAGCCGCACACAGGTCAGCCACAGGGAGCTGATCTCATAGTGGGAGAACAGATACTGCCCGCAGGTGCCGGAAAAGCCCCAGAACACGCCGCCGATGGTGGTGCACAGGACGCCCCGCATGGGATTGGTTTTGATCTCATTCATAGATTTCGCACCCTGAATTGTTCCGGTCCGGGACCAGCGCCCGGACCGGAGATTGTTGTATCAGAATTTCTTGTCGATGGCCGTCTCACAGTAAGCGCAGCGGTAGGTGTGTTTGGCCGGATCACTGAGCAGAAACACGGCGTCCAGCTGGGACTCTGCCACGGTGATGCACCGGGGATTCTTGCAGTGGATGATGTTCACAAGCTTTTTGGGCAGCTCCACATGCTTCTTTTCCACCCGCTTGCCGTCCCGGATGATGTTGACGGTGATGTGGGAGTCAATGTAGCCCAGGACGTCCAGATCCAGATCCAGGGGGGAGTCGATCTTGATGATGTCCTTTTTGCCCATGTGCTCACTGCGGGCGTTTTTGATGATGGCCACCTGGCAGTCCAGCTCGTCCAGGTGGAGGTACTTGTAGATGTCCATGCTTTTGCCGGCCTGAATGTGGTCCAGAACCACGCCGTTTTGAATGCTGTCGATATTCATAGATGCAGATACCTCCCCTTAAACTTCAATGCCCAACAGCTTCAGAATCAGGGCCATACGGATGAATTTGCCGTTTTTGACCTGCTTCCAGTAGGTGGCGCGGGGGTCCCTGTCCACCGCCACGGAGATCTCATTGACACGGGGCAGGGGATGGAGAATGGACAGGTCCTTCTTGGCACTGACCAGCTTCTCCGGAGTCAGAATGTAGCTGTCCTTTAACCGCAGGTAGTCCTCCTCGTTGAAGAACCGCTCCTTCTGCACCCGGGTCATGTACAGAATGTCCAGCTCAGGGATCACGGACTCCAGGTCGGTGGTCTGGGTGTAGGGGATGCCCTTCTTTTTCAGGGACTCCTCCTTGACGTAGCGGGGCAGCTTCAGCTCGTTGGGAGAGATCAGGACGAAGTTGATGTTCTCATACCGGCTCAGGGCGTTTACCAGGGAGTGGACGGTGCGGCCGAACTTCAGATCGCCGCAGAAGCCGATGGTGAAGCCGTCCAGCCGGCCCTTTTCCCGGTGGATGGTCAGCAGGTCCGTCAGGGTCTGGGTGGGATGGTTGTGGCCGCCGTCACCGGCGTTGATGATGGGCACCTCACTGAACTGGGAGGCAGCGTAGGGCGCGCCCTCCTTGGGGTGCCGCATGGCGATGATGTCGGCGTAGCAGCTGACGGTGTGGATGGTGTCGCCCACCGTCTCGCCCTTGGCGGTGGAGCTGGAGCTGGCCTCGGAGAAGCCCAGCACGCTGCCGCCCAGGGCCAGCATGGCGGACTCAAAGCTCAGGCGGGTGCGGGTGGAGGGCTCGAAAAACAGGGTGGCCAGCTGCTTGTGGGCGCAGGCGTTCTGGTATTTGGCGGGGTTGGCGATGATATCCTCGGCAGTGGCGATGAGCTGATCAATCTCCTCCACCGTCAGGTCGGTGATGTCGATGATATTTCTGGGCATATTGGGTCTCCTTTTCGCAGAATGGTTGATAGGGTCCCGCCCCGCGGAGCGGAATTGATAACATATGGGGATCCCCCGCGCTCGCACGGCGGGGAGAGGAGAAATGAATGGAGCGGGCGGAGTTTATTTCGCCGAGATCCAGCTCTCGTCGGAGGGATTGGCCCGGAACTTCTTCAGGCGCTCAATATCCTCGGCCTTGATTTTTCCCTCCTCGGCGGCCACTTCGCAGACGGCGTCGAAGTTGGAGAGGGAGTGATTCACCACATTGGCGGCGGCCATGCGGTCCAGGCCCCGCTGCATCCCGTAGGTGAAGATGGACACGATGCCCAGCACCTGGGCACCGGCCTCCCGCAGGGCCTCCACCACCTCGATGCAGCTGCCGGCGGTGGAGATCAGGTCCTCCACCACCACCACCTTCTGACCCGGCTCCAGCTTGCCCTCGATGCGGTTCTGACGGCCATGGTCCTTGTTGCCGGAGCGGACATAGCCCATGGGCAGGCCCATGAGATGGCCCACGATGGCGGCGTGGGCAATGCCGGCGGTGGAGGTGCCCATCAGGACCTCCACGTCGGGATAGTGCTTGCAGATCAGGTCCACCAGGCCCTCCTCCACGTGGGTGCGGACGGCGGGGGCCGTCAGGGTCAGGCGGTTGTCACAGTAGATGGGGCTCTTGATGCCGGAGGCCCAGGTGAAGGGCTCGTCGGGCCGCAGGAACACGGCGCCGATGCTCAGCAGGTCATGGGCGATGGTCTTTTCCAAGCTCATATATTAAAATCCTCCTAAGAAAATGTTCTGCCGGTTTAACCGAGAAAGTCCTTGACCGCTCTCCGGTAGGCGGCCACGGGGTCCTCCGCCTGGGTGATGGGGCGGCCCACCACGATGCAGTCGCAGCCGGACTTGCCCGCCTTCTCCGGGGTCATGATGCGCTTCTGGTCGCCCACGGCACTGTCGGCGAAGCGGATGCCGGGCGTGACGGTGACGAAGTCCTCGCCGCAGCGCTCCTTTACCAGGGCGGCCTCCAGAGGAGAGCACACCACGCCGTCCAGGCCGGAGTCGGCGGCGTTCTTGGCGTAGGACATGACGGTCTCCGCCATGGGCACGTCGATGAGCAGCTCGTTTTTCAGGGTGGCGGCGTCAGTGGAGGTCAGCTGGGTGACGGCGATCAGAAGGGGGCGGGTGCCGTCGGGCCGGGTCAGGCCCTCCAGGGCGGCCTTCATCATCTCAGAGCCGCCGGCGGCGTGGAGATTCACCATGTCCACGTCCAACCGGCTGAGAACGCTCATGGAGCGCTTCACCGTGTTGGGGATGTCGTGGAGCTTCAGATCCAGGAAGATCTTGTGGCCCCGGGCCTTGATCTCCCGCACCATGTCGGGGCCGGCGGCATAGAACAGCTCCATGCCGATCTTTACAAAGGGCTTCTCCCCAGCGGGGAATTTGTCCAGAAACGCCAGGGTCTCCTCACGAGTGGGGAAGTCCAGGGCGATGATGACGTCTTTCGCGCGCATATGCAAAACAGTCCTTTCTGTTGTTCGTTATCTGTGGGCTGCGCCGGTCAGGTCGGCGATGTTCTCCACGCCCAGCCGCTGACAGACGGCGGGCAGGTTTTCCACGATCTTTTTGCAGGCGAAGGGGTCCTTCAGGTTGGCGGCGCCCACCTCCACGGCGGAGGCACCCGCCATCATCAGCTCCGCCGCATCCTCGGCGGAGCTGACGCCGCCGCAGCCGATGATGGGAATCTTCACGGCCTCGTACACGTCCCAGACCATCCGCACGGCCAGGGGGAACAGGGCGGGGCCGGACAGTCCGCCGGTGCGGTTGGCCAGCAGGGGGCGTCTGGTTTTCAGATCGATGCGCATGCACAGCAGGGTGTTGATCAGGCACACGCCGTCGGCACCGGCGTCCTCACAGGCCCGGGCGATCTCGGCGATGTCCGTGACATTGGGGGTCAGCTTCATAAACACCGGCTTGTCCACGGCGGCCTTCACCGCGCGGGTGACCTCCGCCGCGCCGTGGGGATCGGAGCCGAAGTTCTTGCCGCCGCAGTGGAGGTTGGGGCAGGAGATGTTGACCTCCAGGATTCCCACCTGGTCGCAGGCGGCCAGCTTCCGGCAGTTCTCCACATACTCGTCGATGGAGAAGCCGCCCACGTTGGCGATCAGCGGCCCCTGGAACAGCTTGGCCATGTTGGGGATCTCCTCCGCCACCACGGCGTCCACTCCGGGGTTCTGCAGGCCCACGGCGTTGAGCATGCCGGAGGGGGTCTCCGCGATGCGGGGCTGGGGATTGCCCAGCCGGGCCTCCCCGGTGGTGCCCTTGAAGGAGAAGCTGCCCAGGACGTTCAGATCATAGAGCTCGGCGTACTCCCGGCCGTAGCCGAAGGTGCCGGAGGCGGGAATGATGGGATTTTTCAGCTCCACACCCGCCAGGTTCACAGACAGATTCACCATACGATCTCCTCCTTCCGGAAAATGGGGCCGTCCTTGCAGACCCGGCGGGGGCCGTTGGCCGTCTGGATGGTGCAGCCCACGCAGGCTCCGAAGCCGCAGGCCATCCGGGCCTCAAAGCTGAACTGTCCGCCGGTGAGCTGTGGCAGGGAGGAGACGGCCTTCAGCATGGGGGTGGGGCCGCAGACGTAGGCGTAGTCCGCCTCCGGCAGGAAGTTGGTCACGCAGTCGGTGACAAAACCCTTGGTGCCCAGGGAGCCGTCCTCCGTGGATACAAAGACCTGGCAGCCCAGGGCGGCGAATTCCTCCACATAGAACACATCCCTGGCGCTGCGGAAGCCCAGCACCACCGTGGGGGTCTGGAAGCAGCCCACCATCTTCCGGGCCAGGCCGTACAGCGGCGCGATACCGATGCCGCCGCCGATGAGCACGGGGTGGGTTCCCCCCTGTTCCTCCGGGTCAAAGCCGTTGCCCAGGCCCGTCAGAGTGTCGAACCGGGTGCCCGCGGGGGAGGACACCAGCTCCGCGGTGCCGGCGCCGGCCACCCGGACCAGCAGCAGAAGGCCGTCCTCCGTGTAATTGGCCACGGAGATGGGGCGGCGCAGGAATTTGCCCGGCAGCTCAATGTTCACGAATTGTCCGGGGCGGGTAAAGGCCTCGGTGTCCCCGGCAAAGGCCAGCTCCCACACGTCGTCGGTGAGGGGACGGGACTGGACCAGGGTCATGGTGGTCTTCATCATAGCGTCTGTTCCTCCCTGTCGAAGTTTCCGTACACGGTCTGGCCACCGCAGATGGTCATGGTCACGGAGACCGTCATGGACCAGCCGGAGAAGGGGGACGCCTTGCCCATGGAGCGGAACTGGGCGGGGTCAACGGTGTAGCTGCGGTGGGGATCGATGATCGTCAGGTCGGCCACGGCGCCCTCCTCAATCTCACCGCCGGCGAGGCCGAAGAGCTTCCGGGGCCGGACGCACAGCCGGTCCAGAATCACTTCCAGGGGGACGATGCCCGGCTCCACCAGCCCGGTATAGAGGGCAGGGAAGGCGGTCTCCAGACCCACCACGCCGTTCAGACTGCCCCGCAGGCCCTTCGCTTTTTCCTCAGCGCTGTGGGGGGCGTGGTCAGTGGCGATGCAGTCGATGGTGCCGTCCAGCAGGCCGGCGATCAGGGCCTCCCGGTCCTCCGCGGAGCGGATGGGGGGATTCATCTTGAAGCGGCCATCGTCCTGCAGGTCCTCGTCGCAGAGCAGCAGGTAGTGGGGGCCGGTCTCGCAGGAGACGGGCAGGCCCTCGGCCTTGGCGGCCCGCACCAGGGCCACGGACTCCTTGGTGGACATATGGCAGACGTGGTAGCGGCAGCCGGTCTCCCGGACCAGCTGGATGTCCCGCTCCACCTGCTTCCACTCGCTGGCGGGGTTGTTGCCGGGGAAACCGTTCCGTCGGGCGAAATCGCCGTCGTGGATGGCCCAGCCCTTGGTCAGCAGGGACTCGTCCTCGCAGTGCGCCACGATGGGCTTGTCCAGGGACTTGGCCCGCAGCATGGCGGTGCGCATCTGGTCCGCGGACTGGACGCCGAAGCCGTCGTCGGAGAAGCCGCACACATGGGGGGCCATGGCGGCCATGTCCGACAGCGCCTGGCCCTTCTCGTTCTGGGTGATGGCGCCGTAGGGGTAGACGTGCACCTTGGCGTCCCGGGCGATGGCGTCCAGCTCCACCTGCAGGTTCTCGGCACAGTCGGGCACCGGCTTCAGGTTGGGCATGGCGCACACCGCCGTGTAGCCTCCGGCAGCGGCCGCCGCCGTGCCGGAGGCGATGGTCTCCTTATAAGAAAAACCAGGCTCCCGAAGATGAACATGCACATCAACGAAACCTGGAACAATCAAACAATTGTTTACTTTAATAACGGAAAAACCATCCTGGGGAAGATTGGGGGAAATGGAAACAATACGTCCGTTGGAAATAGCGATATCCGCGTTTTCGAATACTCCGTGCCGGAAAACGGCACCGCCGGTCAGCAGTAGCTCCATGTGAATTCCTCTCTTTCCATATTCTTTCGATCCTATATTCTATCGGAAAGACCAGGGCTTGTCAACGAATTTTTTCGACGAAAATCCCCCAAAAAGCAGGCCTGACAAAGCCTGCTTTTTTATAAAACGATGGGGATCTTCGAATCAGTCGTTGGGCACGGGAATGCGGCGGGACATCCAGATCTCGTAGGCCCGGGAGATCCGGGGCCAGTCCGCCAGACGCCACCAGGCGTCGAAGTAGTCGCCGCGCCGGTTCTGGTAGTCCAGATAGTAGGCGTGCTCCCATACGTCGCAGCACAGCAGGGGCTTTAACGGCAGCGGCGTGTCCTGGTTGGCGGTTTTCACCACTGACAGATCCCCCTCCTTGTTGGCGCAGAGGAAGGCCCAGCCGGAGCCGAACTGCCCCAGCGCCGCCTGCTTCATGGCGCTCTTCAGCCCGGACAGGTCCCCGAAGCCCCGGGCGATGGCCCCGTCCAGGGGCGGCACCGGGGCGGACACCGGCGTGGGGTGGAGGTTGGCGAAGTACAGGTCGTGAAGATAGACGCCGCCGGCGTTGTTCCGCACCCCCTGCCGCAGCTCCTCCGGCAGCTCCGCCCAGCATTGGCACAGCTTCTCCAGCGGCCACTTCTGGTAGGCGGGGTAGTCCGCCAGCAGCTTGTTCAGGTTGTCAATATAGGCGGCGAAGTGCTTGTCATGGTGGAAGTGCATGGTTTTGGCGCTGAGCTCCGGCTCCAGGGCGTCATAGTCGAAGGGCAGAGGCGGCAGGGCAAAGGGATAGTGTTCGTCCATAATCGGCAGCATCCTCTCAATAGCATTGATCGTGATTATGATATGCGGAGGAAGGCGGGCCTATGCGGAGAGGACAGGGAAAAAAGTTTTCAGATTGTTGAAGAAATCCTCGGGGACATTTCGTTGAATAGACAGGAAAGGAGGTGCGGCGTCAGGTGATCCGGCAGAGACAGGAGTCCTTTGAGGAACTGGTCACACAATATGAAAAGCTGGTGTACACGGTTTGCTGGCAGATGGTCCGGGATTCCCAGGCGGCGGAGGATCTGACACAGGATACCTTCCTGGCAGCCTTCCTCCACCGGAGCGACTGCCCCATGGGCCATGAGCGGCAGTGGCTGGTCCGCATCGCCTCCAACAAGGCGAAGGACTATCTGCAAAGTGCCTACCACCGGCATACGGTCCTGCCTGGGGATGAGGAGATGCCGCCGGGCCGGGCGGGCCCCTCCCCGGAGGAGGAAACCCTGGCCCGCAGCGGGGAGTCTGAGCTGCGGGACTTGATTTCCACACTGCGGGAGCCCTACGGCGCCGTTCTCCGACTTCATCTGCTGGAGGAGAAGCCGCCGGAGGAGATTGCCCTGGCGTTGGGCAGGCCGGTGAAAACCGTCCACACCCAGATCGCAAGAGGAAGACTGCTGTTGCGCCAGCAGCTGGAAAGGAGAGGAATCCATGGAAGTATTCCGAAATGACGGACATCTGACGGATCAGGCTCTGCGACGCCTGGCCGCAGGCGAGAAACTGCCGGAGCTGACCCGGCTGGAGCTGGCGGAGCACCTGAGCTTCTGCGACCAGTGCCTGGAGCGTTACACCGCGCTGCTGGAGCGTCACACCGTGCTGCTGGAGCCCTCTCCCCAATGCCGGCAGAGCCTTTTCAGGCGCATCCGCCTGCAGGCGGCCCGCGTCTTTGTAAACCGCTACGCGGCGGCGGCCGCCGCCGTGGCTCTGGCGCTGACCATGGTATGGAGCGGAGGGCCGGAGGGCTGGTTACGGCTGCCCGACCCACCTGGGGAGCGGCCCATTGTGACAGAGCACTTCCGGGACTGGACAGACCGGTGGAATGATTCCCTGAACCGGGCAGTCGCCGGGGTGAACGACCTTTTCGACGGACTGGGCCTGAGCTGAATAACAAGGAGGAACTATGATGAATCGCAAACACGGACTGTTTCTGTTTCTCGCCGCCTGCATCCCCGGCTGCGGCGAGATGTACCAGGGATATATGAAACGGGGGGTCTCCCTCCTGACCGCGTTCTGCGGGCTTTTCGCCCTGGCGGTCTTTCTGGAGGTGGGCGGATTGACGGTGCTGATGCTGCCGGTGTGGCTGTTCTCCTTTTTCGACAGCTACAATCTGCGGAGCCGGATGGACGAGGGCACCGCGGAACCGGACGGCTATCTCTTCTCTCTGGAGGGCGGAGACGGGGAGAAGCTGTCCACCCTGTACAGGAGGCGTCACAGTATCATCGGCTGGTGCCTGGTGCTCCTGGGCGGCTATGCCCTGTTCCGCACCCTGATCTCCGGCGTGCTGGGGTTCTGGCTGCCGGACTGGCTGTACAGCATTCTGATCTACGACGTTCCCAGGCTGGCCGCCACCGTGGGCATCATCGCCCTGGGCCTGTGGTTTATCCGGGGACCGAAGGGAAGCGGCCGGACGGACTATCAGCCCTATACACCTTCGGCGGCGGAGCCGGAGAGCGGGGAGCAGACGAAAGTGCCGGCGGAGCCGGAGGAGAACGGCCATGGAGAGAACTGAGCGGAGAACACCCGCCGCGGAGACGGGCACATCCCGCCGGGCAGGAACCTTCACCATGGGGCTGGTGCTTGTCACCGCTGGAATTTTGATGCTGGTGTCCCTGTTCTTCCCCCGGTGGAACCTGTCCTGGGTGCTGAAGCTGTCGCCGCTGATGCTGGTTTCCCTGGGAATTGAAACACTCTTGGCGGCCCGGGGCGGCGGACGGGTCAAATACGACTGGGTGGGGATACTCCTGTGCTGTCTCATCGTCTGCGTGGCGCTGGGACTGTTTACCGCGGCCTGGTGCCTGGCCCACGGACTGGGCTGCTGGTACTGAGCCATGTGGAGACTGCTCTGCCTGCTGCTGACCCGCATCCCCGGGCTGACGGTTTTGTGGGAGCTGCCGCTGCTCCAATATGGGGTGCGGCTTCTGAGATTGCTGGCGGCCTGCCTGTCCCAGATCGCCGGGGAAATCTAAAAACCATATTCCGTGGACGAAAAAGGGGTCCCGCCTTGGCGGCGGGGCCCCTTTGCACATATGTCCGGGTTGATTTACTTCTTCAGGCCGGCCACCCACTGACCGTACTTTTCCAGGTTGGCCTGGGCGTCGGCGGCGTCCTTGCCCTGGGTCAGGATGTACACCTTGATCTTGGGCTCGGTGCCGGAGGGACGGACGATGACGGAGGTACCGTCGGCCATCTCGAAGCGCAGCACGTTGGAGCCGGACAGCTCCATGGTGCTCTTGGCGCCGGTGGCCAGGTCGGTGACAGAGCCGTCCTTGTAGTCCTTGAACTGGGCCACCTTCACGCCGGAGATCTCGGCGGGCGGCGTCTCCCGCAGGGACTTCATCAGGTTGGCCATATCCTTCAGACCGTCCAGACCGGGCATCACCAGGTTGTGGGTCTTCTCGGCGTAGTAGCCGTACTTCTCATACAGGGCCTCCAGAGCGTCAAACAGGGTCATGTTCTGGGCGGCGTACCAGGCGGCCATCTCCGTCAGCAGCATGGAGGCGGTGACGGCGTCCTTGTCCCGGACGTAGTCGCCCAGCATGTAGCCGTAGGACTCCTCATAGGAGAAGATGACCTTGCCCTCGCCGCTGTTTTCCAGCTTGTCCTTCTTCTCCGCCAGGAACTTGAAGCCGGTGAAGGTGTCGTAGCACTGCAGGCCGTTGACCTCGGCCACCTTCCGGGCCATCTCGGTGGTGACGATGGTCTTCAGGGCCACGGGCTTTTCCGGCATCTTGCCGGTGCGCTTCATGGCACCGATCAGGTAGTCCAGCAGCAGCACGCCGGTCTGGTTGCCGGTGACGGGCTGGAACTCACCGCTGTGGTCCCGGACCATGATGCCCACCCGGTCGGAGTCCGGGTCGGTGCCCAGAATGAAGTCCACGTCGTTCTCCTTGGCCAGGTCGATGGCCAGGTAGAAGCCCTCGGGATTCTCCGGGTTGGGGGAGCTGACAGTGGGGAAGTCGCCGTCGATGACCATCTGCTTGGGCTCGCAGATCAGGTGCTTGATGCCCAGGGCGCGCAGGGCCTCGGGAACCAGCTTGTAGCCGCAGCCGTGGAAGGGAGTGTACACCATCTTGAAGGTGTCGGCCACCTTAGCCACGGTCTCTTTGTCGTTGATCTGGCCGATGACGTTGGCCATGAAGCGGCGGTCCGTCTCGTCGCCGATGATCTCAATAAGGCCGGCCTTCACGCCCTCGTCATAGGGCATGGCCTTCACGCCGTCGAAGATGTCGATCTTGGCCAGCTCGGCGGCGATGGTATCGGCGTGGTGGGGGGGCAGCTGGGCGCCGTCCTCCCAGTAGACCTTATAGCCGTTGTACTCCTTGGGATTGTGGCTGGCGGTGACGTTGATGCCCGCCTGGCAGTGGTACTCCCGGACGGCGAAGGACAGCTCAGGGGTGGGACGCAGGGCGTCAAAGATACGGACATGGATGCCATTGGCGGCGCAGACCTCCGCGGCGGCGCGGGCAAACTCCATGGAGTGGTTGCGGCAGTCCATGGCGATGGCCACGCCCCGGCGCTTGCCCTCCTCGCCCTCGGCGGCGATGACGGAACAGAAGCCCTGGGTGGCCCAGCGGATGACGTGGGCGTTCATGTTGTGCAGGCCCACGGCCATGGTGCCCCGCAGACCGGCGGTGCCGAACTCCAGGGGGCCGTAGAACCGGGACTCAATCTCCTTGGGGTCGTCCTTGATGGCCTCCAGCTCAGCGTGCTCCTCAGCCGAGAGCGCGGGGCTCGCAAGCCACTTCTCATATTCCTTCATGAAATCCATCAAAATCTCCTCCTTAACAAATCCACGCCGCACCCGGCGTTGAATATCTGTTTTAGTACTCCGGCTCCTGGGCGTCCGCCGCCATCAGGGCCTGTGCCTCCTCCAGCCGGGAGGCGGGGACCCAGATCTCCACGCCTTGGGAGGCGAAGCCGCCCAGCACCTTTCCCAGCGTGCCGTTCTTGAAAGCGGGGATGCCGCAGCTCTCCAGCATGGAGACGGTGATGTCCGCCATGCTGTCCATCTCCCACTGGATGTCCAGCTTCGCCGCCCGCTCCGGCTGTCCCGCGGCGTCCCTGGGCCAGCGCTTCAGCAGGTCCCGGTCAGCCCGGGCCCAGAAATCCCGTGCCTGTTCCGTCATAGACTCACGTCCTTTACTTGTGATATTTGGTGCCCGCGTTGATCTGATACGCCCGGTAGATCTGCTCCAGCAGCATGACACGGGCCAGATGATGGGGGAAGGTCATGGGGGACATGGACAGCCGCACCGCCGCCAGCTCCTTGATGGAGGGGTGCAGGCCGAAGGAGCCGCCGATGAGGAATACCAGCTGCTTTTCCCCTTGGTTGGCCCAGGCGGCCATCAGCTGGGCCAGCTCCTCGCTGGACCGGGCCTGTCCCTCCACGCACAGGGCGATGACGCAGGCGGAGGGGGGCAGCTTTCCCCGGATGGCGTCCGCCTCCTTGGCCAGGGCGGCGTCGATCTGGGCGGGGGAGGGATTCTCCGGCAGCCGCTCCTCGGGAAGCTCCGTGATGTCCAGCTTGCAATAGCGGGAAAGCCGTTTGGTGTATTCGGCCGCGGCGTCGGCGTAGAATTTCTCCTTCAGCTTTCCCAGGCAGAGAATGGTCACTTTCTGCATACGGCGGCCTCCTCTGCCTGATAGCATCTGCTGAGACAGTCCCTGGGGGCCACGGACAGCCGCACCGGTCTGTCCAGGGACGCCAGCGCCCGCTCCACGGCTCCGAAGGCCATGGCGGGGGTGTTGTTTTCCTTACTCAAATGGGCCAGCACAATCTCCCGGGTGCCCGCCAGAGCGGACTGCCGGGCGAAGGCCGCCGCGTCGTCGTTGCTTAGATGGCCCTGGGAGCTGAGAATCCGCTCCTTCAGATAGTAGGGGTAAGGGCCGGAGCGGAGGGCCTCGATGTCGTGGTTGGCCTCCAGCATCAGCAGCGGCACGCCTGTGAGGATCTCCGCCGCTTCCTCCGTCACATAGCCGGAGTCTGTCAGAACCCCCACGTCCCCGAACCGGTAGCCTGTGGCGCCGGGGGCGTCGTGGGAGGTGGAGAAGGGCGTCACCGTCAGATTACCGATGACAGTGATCTCGCCGGCCGCCAGGGGGCGTAGCCGGGACTCAATGCCGGCGATGCGGTAGGCCAGGCCGCCGCAGGTCCGGCGGCTGCCGCAGATGGGCACGTCGTACTTTTTCACAAAGGTCTGCAGCCCGCCGATGTGGTCGGAGTGGGTGTGGGTGACGCAGACGGCGGACAGATCCTCCGCCGCCAGTCCCAGCTCCCGCAGGGCGGTGACGATCCGGCGGCAAGAGATGCCGGCGTCCAGCAGAATATGGGTGTCCCCCCGGCTGACCAGCGCCGCGTTGCCGGAGGAGCCGCTGGCCAAAGTATGTAAGGTGGTCAAAATGGAATACCTCGCAGAAGAAAGTCAGGCGGAAAAACCGCCGGGAGAGAAGCCGCCCAGGGGGCGCCAACCTCCTCGGCGGACGAGATTGCGTATTTGGTGGAACGGAAGAAGCATCGCCAGCGAAGCAAGGCGGATTCTTTCGCCAACGGCGAAAGAGAGAAAAGAGGAAAAGGGCCAGGAAAAACCTCGGGTTTTCCGGTTTGTCCGCCTGAAAGCGGACAAATAAAATGTAATTATTTTCGCCGCGGCATGTACGTGGCGAAAATACATTGACCCGTGCACCCCTGGGGTGCACACACCAGTCCGCAGACTGGTGGTGGGGGTTCCTCAAGGGGGAGCCTGCTCCCCCTTGAACGTCTCAGCCGATATGTGCCTCCAGCTCGTCGTTCTCGCCGGGGACCTCCACGGCGCGGATGTCGGCGCCCAGGAGCCGGAGCTTTTCCACAATATTCTCATAGCCCCGCTCAATATACTGGACACAGCTGATCTCGCTCTCGCCCTGAGCCGCCAGAGCGGCGATGACCAGAGCGGCGCCGGCCCGCAGGTCGCAGGCCTGGATGGGAGCGCCGGTGAGATGGTCCACACCCTCCACCACGGCGGTCTTGTCGTCCACTTGGATGGAGGCGCCCATGCGCTTCAGCTCGTCCACATAGCGGTAGCGGTTGTTCCAGACACTCTCCGTCACCAGGGAGGTGCCCCGCGCCAGGGAGAGCACGGTGGTGATCTGAGGCTGCATATCCGTGGGGAAGCCGGGATAGGGCATGGTCTTCACGTTGGTCCGCTGCAGAGGGTCCGTCCGGCGGACCAGCAGGGTGTCCTCGTTTTCCTCCACTGACACGCCGCACTCCTGCAGCTTGGCGGTGATGCAGTCCATGTGCTTGGGGATGATGTTCTTCACCAGAATCTGTCCGCCGGTGGCGGCCACCGCCGTCATGTAGGTGCCGGCCTCGATCTGATCGGGGATGATGGTATAAGTGCCGCCGGACAGGTGGCGCACGCCGGTGATCTTGATGGTGTCCGTACCGGCACCCCGGATGGAGGCGCCCATGGAGTTCAGGAAGTTGGCCAGGTCCACAATGTGAGGCTCCTTGGCGGCGTTCTCGATGACGGTGTTGCCCTCCGCCAGAACGGCGGCCATCATAATGTTCATGGTGGCGCCCACGGAGACCACGTCCAGATAGATGTTGGCGCCGTGGAGCCGGCCGCTCTCCGTGGAGGCGTGGATAAAGCCGCCTTCCACCACCACCTTGGCGCCCATGGCCGTGAAGCCCTTGACGTGCTGGTCAATGGGGCGGACGCCGAAGTTGCACCCGCCGGGCATGGCCACCTCCGCCTGGCCGAACCGGCCCAGCAGGGAGCCGATGAGATAGTAGGACGCCCGGATCTTCCGGGCCAGCTCATAGCTGGTTCGGGTGGAGCGGATATGGGTGCAGTCAATCTCCACCGTGTGGGGATTGACGCTGCGGACGCCGGCGCCCAGGTTTTCCAGAATCTTCAGGCACAGCGTCACATCTGAGATCTGGGGAATATTCTCAATCCGGCAGACTCCGTCCACCAGCAAAGCGGCTGGAATGATGGCCACGGCGGCGTTTTTGGCGCCGCTGATCTCCACCTCGCCGAAAAGCGGCTTACCGCCGCGAATTACATATTTTGTCAATGTTGGACCCTCTCTCCAAAGGCACGTTATCGTTCGGGCAGGCTTCACTTACAGTTTGCCCGGCCCGCGTTACTTCATACAGGCGTCTGAAAAAACAGACTTGCACATCAATAACATAGCATATCCGGCATAGAAAAGCAAACAGTTTCTTTCTGCGCCCCCGCTGACAGATGGGATGGAAAAAACAAACCAATAAAATATACTATTTTCTGGAAAATCATAACGCCTGTCCGGCGGGGAATCTGTCACAATAGGGGGGACGCAGGCGGACAAGCCGGAGCGGCGATGGAACCGAGGCAGTTCTGGAGACAGGACTGCCCCGGTTATCATGGCAGGGATCTGAAACCCGGGACGGGAGAGAGAACGGTATCCCGCCCGCCGGGGGGTAAGCATTTAATCAAAGGTGACAGCGCCGGTGGAACAGTTTACATAATAATTTCCGGTATCCGTCACCACACACCAGGCCGGCGTCAGAGACATAGGCGCGGCGGCGGTACTCTGCAGCTCGTAGCAGAGGTACACGTCAGAGACGCTGGAGAGCACGGCGGCAACGGCCCGCCGGTCCTCCAGGAACTTTGTCAGGGCCGTCACGGCGGACAAGGAGCCGCCGCTGACGGTGCCGGAGGAGGTCTGGGGAAGATGAATGCCGCTGACGGAGATCAGCCTCCCGTTCTCCACCAGAAATTTGACAGTGGCGTTGGCCACGGGATAGCCGTCGAAGTATTGCACGGCGATGCCGGTGCCGCTGCCGCCGTGCAGGTCCATGACCAGATCCTGATATCCGAAGGCCTGACAGAATTTTTTGCAGACAGCCTCCGCGTCCGTCCGGGCCAGCAGGCCCGTGACCTCAAAGCTGCCGCTGGAGCGGAACAGGGCCTGTCCGTTTTCGCTGGCGCAGGTATAGATGCCGCCGCCCTCGTCGGAGGTCTCCAGGCTGTCACCCAGCAGGGAGACCGCCAGGGCCCGGTCCCCGTCCACGTCCCGGGTCAGCGTCTGACCGGAGGGGGGAGCGTCCTCGGGGATCTGCGCCGTCAGGCTGATGCCCTCGGAGGCGAAGAGCTCCGTCAGCTCCGCCAACGTGCGGGTGCGGGCGGCCCGCTCCTGGGACAGGCGGGTGCCCAGAAAGCCCAGCAGCACCAGGTTTACCAGGAGCAGGATCAGAATGATGATGTTTTTCAGATGGGCCCGGTTCATCCCGTCCTCCTCTCGGATCATCGCTCACAGGGAGCGTTTTTGCCGTCCCTTTCCGCCGGAAAGGGGCATCGTTGTTCTTGTCAGAAAAAGCCCCTGAAAAACCGCTCCGGGAAACGGGGCCATCCCGGCGCGCCGGAGCGCTACTCCGCCAGCCAGCTGGCGGAGAGCGTATCGGCGCCGGTGTCTGTGTAGCAGATGTGCAGATCCTTGCCCGGGTAGGACTGGGCAATGGCAAAGGCCTGGGTCAGAGGCAGCAGCAGGGAGAAGGACTCTCCCGCGGAATACCGCCGGGGACAAAAGGTCAGGGAGCTGATCTTGCTGCCCTGGAGATGGACCGTGGCGGCGGGCTCTCCGCTGCTCCGCCGGATGGGAACGCCGTTGATCTGATAGTCAAAGGACAGGGCCCAGCCGCCTGGACCGTCAGACTGAAGGCTCTGCAGATACAGCGCGGCGTCGCCGGACAGCAGCTGGTTCAGAAGCTGGAAGCAGCCCAGCGCCGCCTCCTGTGCCGTGGGCTGTTCACCGGCGGCCGCGATCAGCAGATCGGCGGTGCCGCCGCTCTCATAAATCACCGTTCCGTCGGGCTGCAGGCGCAGGGTGCGGTCTCCCTCCATCACCACCAGCGTGCCGTTGTCCATATACCGGGACTTGGTGTGGGGGGTGAAGCCGAAGGCGGAGAGGACGGCCTCCGTGTCGCCGGAGGCGGTCTCCGCAGTCAGCGTGGGGTATTCCGGCTGCTCCTCCGTCAGAAACAGGGAATAGGGAGCCAGCGCGTTCTCCTCCAGCTCAAAGGCAAAGGCGGCGCCGCCCAGCTGGTAGCCGCCGATGAGGGTTTTCAGATCCTCGGGGGCCACCTTGGTGGAGCAGCGGCTGTAGCTGGTGTCGTCCGTCAGAAAAAGGGCGACGGACTCCCCCTCCACGGACAGCAGCAGACGGCGGGCGGATTGCTCCGCCGGGGCGTCGGCGCCCACAAAACCGGCCAGCACAGACAGCGGCAGGACGGTATCGAAGTCATAGTAGATGGATTCCCCGGTCAGGGCGGCCCGGAAATCCGACTCCTGACAGGCCCGGGGGCTCCCAGCGGAGCCCAGCGCCTCCCGCAGCAGGTTGCCGGGGGACGCGAAGGACTCGTCCGTGGTGGTCATCCCCAGGTTGGCCCAGCGGCCATAAGCTCCGGTGACGGCCAGCCGCACCGGCGCAGGCAGAGCCGGCAGATTGGCCGCCTGCTCCACGCTGGGAGAGGAGACCGCCGTGTCGGAAAACAGGGACAGATAGCCGCCGGAGCGGGAGAGGCTCTGCAGCTGGTACAGCAAAAACAGGGCGGAAACCAGCAGGAGAGCGATGATGATATTCTGCGCGGTGTTCTTCCGGGATTTGCGGGTGTTTTCCATGCCGCCCTCCTTTCTGATCGGTGCGTGGATCCCCGGGCGCGGTCTGCTTGGACGTCGAGGGTGCCCGTGGGTCACGCCGGCGGCGCGATGGGCAGCTCCAGGCGCACGGTGGTGCCGGGGCCCTCCCGGTCCACCAGAAACAGCTTTCCGTGGTGCCGGTCCACAATCTCCCGGGCGATGGAAAGACCCAGGCCGGTGCCGCCGGACTCCCGGGAGCGGGCCTTGTCCACCCGGTAGAACCGGTCAAAGACCCGATCCCGGTCCTTCTTCGGGATGCCGATGCCGTCGTCCGCCACCTCCATCCAGACGGAGTCCGTCCGGGCGCCGGCGGTGACCCGGATATGGCCGCCGTCGGGGGTGTATTTGATGGCGTTGCCGATGACGTTCATCATCACCTGCTCCAGCCGGGAGCGGTCGCCGGTGATGAGGGGCATGTCAGGGGCTGTCTCACAGGTCAGCTCATGGCTGTGCTGCTTCGCCGCCAGGGCGTTGGCCCGGCAGACGCTCTCAATGGCCTCCTGGAAGCTGAAGCGGGTCAGAATCATCTCCGCGTTGCCCGCGTCCAGACGGCTGAGGGTCAGCAGATCCTGGACGATGGCGGTCATGCGGTCGGTCTCGTTGATGATGATGCCCAGGAAGTTGTTGGCGGTGTCCAGGGGAATGTCGCCGTTGGCGTCCAGCAGGGTCTCCGCGTAGCTGCGGACGTTGGTCAGAGGCGTGCGCAGCTCGTGGGATACGTTGGCCACGAACTCCTTCCGCCGCTCCTCATTGCGGTGCTGCTCCGTCACGTCGTGAAGGACGATGAGCACGCCGCCCCGCTCCTTGTCGGAGAAGGGGGCCAGGTACAGTTCCAGAGTCCGGTCCTCCACCTTCAGCTCCGCCTCGGCGTAGTTGGGCCGCTGGATGGCCAGCATCTGGGCAAAGGGATAGACGCCGCCGAACAGGTCGTCATAGGTGCAGCTGCTGTCCACCTGCCGCTGGAGCATGGTCCGGGCGGCGGGGTTGCAGTGGATCAGCTTTCCGTCGTGGTCGAAGGCCACCACGCCGTCGGTCATGTGGAGGAACAGGGTGTCCAGCTTGTTCCTCTCGTTTTCCACGGCGGCCAGGGTCTCCTGCAGCACGCCGGCCATCTCGTTGAAGGTGCCGGTGAGAATACCGATTTCGTCGGTGGACTCCACCGGCAGCTCACTGTCGAAATTTCCGGCGGCCACCTTTTCCGCGCCGGCGGTAAGCTTTTCAATGGGGCCCACCATGGCCTTGGACAGCAGGAAGCTCAGCAGCAGGGAGATCAGGAGCCCCACCAACAGCGCCTGCATGATGATCAGGAACAGCTGGGAGGTCAGCTGGGACACCGTGGAGCGGTTGTCCAGAATATAGATGATGTTCAGCACCGTCTCCCCGTCCTCGGGGCTGACGATGGGGACGGCAAAGTCCATATAGTCGGCGGTGATGTCGCTCTCATCACCCACCCGGCCGTTCTCGGCGGCCAGGATGTTGGCGGTGGTCTCCAGATGGGAGCCGCTCTCCTCACTGGAGCCGGAGAGAAAGACGCCGTTTTCGTCCAGAATGTAGTAGTTCCGGGTGCGGTAGTCGATGCCCAGCAGGCCGGAGTGGGCCTCCAGCATATTCTGCATCTCCGCGCCTCCGGCCTGGGCCTCCCGGCACAGGGAGGGATAGAAGTCCGGGTTTCCCTCGCCGAACACGTCGTCCATCTGCTGGTAGAACATGTCAATATAGAAGCTGGAGACACTGGTGGTCAGAAAAGCGCCCACCACCGCCATCAGCGAGCTGATGAGCAGCAGCAGGATCATGGTCAGCTTCATGTGCAGACTGCGGAACATGTCCGGCACCTTCTTTCAGTGGAGTAGGAAATGGGCGGGCTCCGGCGGAAAATCCCCGCGGACGCGCTCTCCGGCCGCCCGCCGCCTGGCGGCGGCTCCCGGGCGGGAAAGGGGAATAAAGTCCCCCTTTAAACTTTAAAGTAGTATCCCGCGCCCCGCCGGGTCAGTATGTACGCCGGATTGGCGGGATCGGCCTCAATTTTTTCCCGCAGGCGGCGGACTGTCACGTCCACGGTCCGGACGTCGTCTCCCACATAGCCATAGTTCCACACCTGCTCCATCAGGGCCACCCGGGAGTAGACCTTGTTGGGATGGCTGGCCAGGAAGGTCAGCAGCTCATACTCCCGCTGGGTCAGGTCAATGGTCTGACCGGCCCGGCAGACCTGATGGCTGTCCGTATCGATGGACAGGTCGCCGGCCACGGGCATGGCGGCGGAGGCCGCGGCGGGGACGGCCATGGAGGTGCGGCGGATGTTGGCGCCCACCCGGGCCACCAGCTCCCGCATGGAGAAGGGTTTGGTGATGTAGTCGTCGGCGCCGATCTCCAGGCCCAGCACCTTGTCGGCCTCCTCCTCCCGGGCGGTGAGGATGATCACCGGCACGCTGCTGCCCCGGGCGCGCAGCTGTTTGCAGACGTCAAAGCCGTTCATCTTGGGCAGCATGACGTCCAACAGGATCAGATCCGGGTTCTCCCCAATGGCCTTGGCCAGACCATCCTCGCCGTCCAGGGCCTCAATGGTGTCGTAGCCCGCCCGCTGCAGGTTGAAGCAGAGAATGTCCACAATGTTCTTTTCGTCTTCAACGATTAAAATTTTCTTTTTCGGTTCCAAACGGAAGCCTCCCTTGCCTGATTTGGATCAGAGATCCAGCAGGATTTTTGCTTTCAGAACGGCGGCGATGGTCTTGGCGTCCTCAATCTCGCCGCTCATGACGCGGTGAACCATTTCGTCAAAGGGGATGCGCTCCTGAATCAGGAATTCATCGTCGTCCGGCTGGGCCCCCTCCATATGCAGTCCCCGGGCCAAGAACAGGTACAGCACCTCGCCGTAGCAGCCGGGAGCGGGGAGAATTCGCCCCATGGGAAGAAATTGGTCGGGCACGGCGCCGGTCTCCTCCTTCAGCTCCCGCAGGGCGCCGGACACCGGGTCCTCGCCGGGCTCCAGCTTGCCCGCCGGGATCTCCAGCAGAAGCTTGGAGAACACATAGCGGTATTGGGTGACGGTCAGCACGTTGTTCCGACCGTCCATGGCCAGGATAGCCACGCCGGGGCAGTGGTCGGCCACCTCCCGCACGGCGGGCTTCCCATTGGGCAGGGTCACCTGGTCCACATGGATGTCCAGAAATTTGCCCTTGTATTTTTCCTCACGGGAGACCAGTGTCTCCGTCAGATCCTGGGGTATTTTCTCCTCCATAACAGCAGCACCTCGTTTTCCATTCGCGCCGTCGGCGCGGAGTGATCGATTATGATGTACGATTATAACATAGGCGGGGGGAAAAGCCAATGTTTGTTTTCCTTGAAGTGTGGGGAAAATCATGTTATACTGGATATCCAATGTAAACACTGGAAGACGCTTCCGGGGAGAGGAGGATGAAGCCCGGTGGAAAAGAGCGGCGTCAAGATCGCGGCGCAGAACCGCAAGGCCTACCACGACTACTTTGTGGAGGAGAAATACGAGGCGGGCATCGAGCTGTCCGGCACGGAGGTCAAGTCCATCCGGGCGGGAACGCTGAACCTGAAGGACTCCTGGTGTTCCATCAAGGACGGGGAGATCTTCGTCAACCAGATGCACATCTCTCCCTATGACCACGGCAACATCTTCAACCGGGACCCCATGCGGGTCCGGCGGCTGCTGATGCACAAGCGGGAGATTTCCCGGCTCCACGCCTTGGTGAAGCAGGACGGCTACGCCCTGGTGCCCCTGTCCGTGTACTTCAAAAACGCCCGGGTGAAGCTGGAGATCGGCCTGTGCAAGGGAAAGAAGAACTACGACAAGCGGGATTCCATCGCCAAGCGGGACGCCCAGCGGGAGATGGACCGGGCCATGAAGGCCCGGCGGTGAGACCGCCTGCCCGGAAAAACGTGCTTTTGATGCCCAGCCTCCGGCGCGGAATCCCGCCCCTTCGTGGGGCAATGAAAGAGACAGAAAGGAAACAATACCATGTCTGAGACAAAAAATCCCATTGTTACCATTGAGATGGAGAACGGCAAGGTCATGAAGGCCGAACTGTACCCCGACAAGGCCCCCAACACCGTGGCCAACTTCATCGCCCTGGCCAACGGCAAATTTTACGACGGTCTGATCTTCCACCGCTGCATCCCCGGCTTTATGATCCAGGGCGGCTGCCCCCTGGGCACCGGCACCGGAGGCCCCGGCTATTCCATCCCCGGCGAGTTCGCCCGCAATGGCTTCCGGCAGAATGACCTGAAGCACACCCTGGGCGTGCTGTCCATGGCCCGGGCCATGCACCCGGACTCCGCCGGCAGCCAGTTCTTCATCATGGTGGACACGGCGCCCCATCTGGACGGAGACTACGCCGCCTTCGGCCTGGTGACCGAGGGCGTGGAGGAGGCCGTCCGCATCTCCCAGGTGGCTACCGGCCCCTGGAATGACAAGCCCAAGACGCCGGTGGTCATCAAATCCATCCGGGTGGACACCCAGGGCGTGGAGTACCCGGAGCCCAAAAAGTGCGCCGAGCGGTAAACGTTACAGAAATGTAACACATGACCCCAGGCGAATATGCTACAATGCAGACTGTCGGATGGGACCCATCCGGCAGTCTGCAACCCCAGGAAACAGCAGCATTTCCAAAACGAAAGACCAAAACCCGTGCAAAGCCCAGCGAGAGCGGGTTTGCGCGGAAGAGGAGGGGCAGCGGAAAGAGCGAGGCCGGGCCGAAAGGCGTGGCCGAGGGATATGGAGCTTGCCCCGACGATATAGGGGGGTGTACCGGTTTCGACGGGGGTATGGAGGCAGGATTAGCGGGCGGATGCGCCTAACATCCTTAAAATGGGCAATTATAAATTAAAGAACAACAACACTGTTGCTGTTGCTGCCTAATTAAAGGCAGCCGTCTGAACCGGAGAGGCCACAGGCCGGGGAAGGCGTCGTTGATGTGGCGTCCGTGAGTTCGGAAAGAGTTGACCGTTCCACGCATCATGACTCTCACCTGACCGGCCGGCGTGACGGCTTGCCGTCCGGAAGGGGAACAGGGAAGCAGATTCCCACAATAACCGTCTGCGCCCGGAGAAGATCCTGTTAAAGTGCTTTCGGACGGGGGTTCAACTCCCCCCACCTCCACCATGATGGGTGATTGGTTTGGATCCAAACGGCTGAACGCCTAGAGTCCCAACCAATTGCCCACTTTTTTTGCCCCGAAAAATAGGGGGTGCACACAAAGATCCAAAACAGCGTTTTCGAGTACCTGTGGGGAGTCGAACCGCAGCTATTACGAGAATAAGCCGGTGCCCTTTTTCGAAGGCACCGGCTTTCGTCATATTCAAAATGCGATATTCGGAACAAAAGAGCTACGGCAAATGCTGATGCCCTTTTTGACCGGAAAAAGGGCACCAAGCTGATTAGTCACTTGAGGGGTAAGCACTCATCCTTGAATCAGCGGAAGAATGTGCACGTTAAAAGTCGGGATAGCCCCCCAAATTAGGACTTATGGTTTATTTATTTTGAGAGCAATGAAATATACTGGGAAGTCAAATCCATCTCTTGTAAGGATTAGAGATGCTATTCGCGTCGCTGCATTTGGGTGAACTAATGGATTGAAATTTTCACGTACTTGAAGAGGAAACTCATAACTCCGTATATGATTAGAATATTTTTCCCAAAAGGACTCAAAATTTGCAGTGCTCACATACGCAACAACAAAGGTTGCGGTACCTAAAGCGTTGTAATTGACGATTGCTTTTTTTATGTGTTCATCAATGTAAGAAGTATTTACGCAATCTAATTTCAGGCCTTCAAATATTGCTATTTCTTTTCCATCTTTAGTTAATAGTATATCGACCTCTGCGGCATCTTTTCCGTTTGCTGATATACCATGTCGAGTTTGATCCTTTGCTTCAAGGTATCCTTTGCTTATTAACATATCTCTAAAATAGTCATTCATGCTATTCTCAAGAGTTAAAGCATTGAATGTATAATTTAAACAAAGACGCTCGCCTATTTGTATTAGGTCATTAAGTACAACTTTGGCAGTTGAGATATCGGCTTTTAATCGTTCTTCATTGGACGAAGGATCTTTTGTTCTCTCTGGAGAATCGTCTGTACCAAAATAAAAGATATCTCTTACAAGAAAGCCAGACTCGCTCGGCTTAAGCGCTTTTTCAATTGCATATTTTAGTTTACCATCTTCAGATTGTAATAAAGATATATCGCCTTCTGGCCCTTCAAAAGTAAAATCAAGAGCCTTTTTATCCCAGTTGTCACCTTTTAGTCCAGCATAATAAGCAAATCCTGTTCGGGCCGGGAGAAAATCGCCATTTTGGGCCGGGAGAAAACAGCCAATTTTGGCCGGATGAAAATCGCCAATCCGTACCAGAGTGGTGTAGCCAACCCCGGTTCAGATGTGAGTTTTAG